>Ga0111539_10000415_pt1 | contig 53467 bp, 47 predicted proteins | sample RhiMethybrSRZTD1_FD_79667 | JGI IMG/M metagenome (GOLD analysis project Ga0111539, IMG submission 79667) | Populus rhizosphere microbial communities from Tennessee, USA - Rhizosphere MetaG P. TD hybrid SRZTD1 (version 2) (version 2) | ecosystem: Host-associated > Plants > Roots > Rhizosphere >... | reverse complement strand
CGAGCTCGCGGTACTGCGCGAGGGCGAGGCGCACGCCGCCGCCGGTGTCGCGCCGCTTCATGACCTTGGTTTGCGCCGCGCCGCCCACCCGCGACACCGAGATCCCGGCGTTGATCGCGGGCCGGATGCCGGCGTTGAAAAGATCTGTCTCGAGAAAGATCTGCCCGTCGGTGATCGAGATCACGTTGGTCGGTACGAAAGCGGTCACGTCGCCGGCCTGCGTCTCGATGACGGGCAGCGCGGTCAGCGACCCCGTCTTGCCCTTGACCGCGCCCTTGGTGAACTTCTCGACGTATTCCGGGTTCACCCGCGCCGCGCGCTCGAGGAGCCGCGAGTGCAGGTAGAACACGTCGCCGGGATAGGCCTCGCGGCCGGGGGGGCGCCGCAGGAGGAGCGACACCTGGCGGTAGGCCCACGCCTGCTTGGTCAGGTCGTCGTAGATGATGAGTGCGTCCTGGCCGCGGTCGCGGAAGTACTCGCCCATGGTGCAGCCGGAGTAGGGCGCGATGTACTGCATCGCGGCGGACTCCGAGGCAGTGGCGGCAACCACGATGGTATAGGACATGGCGCCGTGCTCCTCGAGCTTGCGCACGACATTGGCGATCGTGGAGGCTTTCTGGCCGATCGCGACGTACACGCAGAAGAGGTCCTTGCCCTTCTGGTTGATAATCGTGTCCACGGCGACGGCGGTCTTGCCGGTCTGGCGGTCGCCGATGATCAGCTCGCGCTGGCCGCGGCCCACGGGCACCATCGAGTCGATCGCCTTCAAACCGGTCTGCACCGGCTGCGAGACCGACTGCCGTGCGATCACGCCCGGCGCGACTTTCTCGATGACGTCGGTCAGCTTGGCGTTGATCGGGCCCTTGCCGTCTATCGGCGCGCCCAGCGAATTGACCACGCGCCCCAGCAGCTCCGGGCCGATAGGCACCGATAGAATGCGGCCGGTGCACTTGACGATATCGCCCTCGGTGATGTGCTCGTACTCGCCCAGTATCACCGAGCCGACGGAGTCGCGCTCCAGGTTGAGCGCCAGGCCGAAGGTATTCCTCGGAAACTCCAGCATCTCGCCCTGCATCACGTCGGAGAGGCCGTGGATGCGGCAGATGCCGTCGGTCACCGACACCACCGTGCCCTGCGTGCGCATCTGGGCGCCGGCGTCGAGATTCTGGATCCGGCTCCGGATCAGTTCAGAAATTTCGGAAGGGTTGAGTTGCATGTTTATCCCGTATCTGGACTCTGATGTAGGGGAGTATGAGGGGATATCCCCTCATATCGTTGGGTTCTTTAAGCCTTGAGCGCGTTCTCGAGCGCGACGAGCTGCGCGCGCGCGGAGCCGTCGATGACCTTGTCGCCCATTTCTATCCTCGCGCCGCCGATGAGGGATGAATCCACGGTCACGCGCGCCTTCACCTTGCGGCCGGTCTTGCGTTCCAGGCGTCCCGCCAGGTCCGCGACCTGTGCCTGGTCCATCTCGAAGGCCGTGATGACGTCGACTTCCAGCACGCCCTCGCGCTCGTTCTTGAGCGCCTCGTACTGGACGCGGATCTCGGGCAGCACTTCCAGACGACCGTTCTCCGCCAGCACCCGCACCAGGTTCTCGGCATCGCCCGAGAGCCTGCCCGACAGGATGGCGATGAACAGCCCTGCCACCTTGGCCGGCGCGAAGTTCGGATCCCCAATCGCCGCCCGGACGCGCTCGTCGGCCGCTACGCCCGCCAAGTCGGAGAGCGCCGCAGACCAGTCGGCGAGCTTGCCTTGCGCGGCTGCGAGCTTGAAGACCGCTTCCGCGTAGGGGCGCGCGATGGTGCTCGGTTCGGCCATATCAGGGAGCTACTTCCTAGAGTTGGTTCTTGATGCCATCGAGGAGGGCGGCGTGCGCCTTTGCATCCACCTCGCGGCGCAGGATCTTTTCTGCACCGGCCACGGCGAGCGCGGCGACCTGCTCGCGCAGCTGCTCGCGCGCGCGGGAGACCTCCTGCTGGATATCGGCCTTCGCGGCCGCCTTCTCGCGATCGCCTTCCGCCTTGGCCGCGGCCTTCGCCTCTTCGATCAGCTGCGCGGACCGCCTCTCGGCCTGCGTGAGGATCTCGGCGGCCCGCCCGCGCGCCTCCTGGATCGCCTGGTCGGCCTGCTTGCGCGAGGTCTCCAGCGATTGCCTTCCCTGTTCGGCGGCGGCGAGGCCCTCGGCAATGGTCTTCTGGCGGGCGTCCATGGCGCGCTGCATGAACGGCCAGATGAACTTCCTCGTAACCCAGATGAAAAGCGCGAAGGTGACGATCTGGGCAAAGAGTGTCGCGTTGATGCTCATGATCTCCCCTTGGATCTCCTGCGAGCGCAGCGCCTGCGTCAGCGTACCGCGGTGAGCAGCGGGTTGGCGAAGGCGAAGAACATCGCGATGCCCAGGCCAATGATGAAGGATGCGTCGATCAGGCCGAGCAGCAGGAACACCTTGCCCTGCAGCGAGTTGGTGAGCTCGGGCTGGCGTGCGGCGGCTTCCAGGAACCGGCTGCACATGATGCCCACGCCGACGCACGCGCCGAGCGCGCCCAGGCCGACCATGAGACCGATCCCAATGCCGGTGTAGGCCTGGATCATTGCGAGCATTTGAAGCTTGTCCATTGTCTCTTTTCCTTTCTTTGTGTGCGAAATCGATGAACCGTCAATGATGCTCGTGCGCCATGGAGATGTAGACGACAGTGAGCATCATGAAGATATAGGCCTGCAGCCCTACGATCAGGACGTGAAAGACTTCCCAGCAGAGAGCAAGGAATACGGAGACGCCCCATCCAATCAGGTTGTCGTTCGCGAGCGAGCTATGGGCTGCCCACAACCACAACAGCAGGAAAAGTATCTCGCCAGCGTACATGTTGCCGAACAGCCGTAATGAGTGCGACAGGGGCTTCGAGATGTACTCGACCAGGTTGAACAGGAAGTTAGCCGGCCACAGCAGGGGGTTGGCACCGAATGGCGCGCAGAACAGTTCGTGTATCCACCCGTCCAGGCCCTTGACCGCGATAGCAAACCAGATCGAAAGCACCAACACGGACAGCGAAAGGGCGAAGGTTGTGTTCACGTCTGCCGTAGGAACGTAGCGCCATTCATGCAACCCAAGCCAGCCCAGCGCCGTGGCAACGATATCAGCCGGGACAAAGTCCATGGCGTTCATCAACACGACCCACACGAACACAGCGAGCGCAGTGGGAGCGATAAAGCGGTGGCGGTCGCCGTGATGGAAGATTCCTTTGACCTGATCGTCGATGAAACCGATCACGACTTCGACGAATGCCTGGCGCCTGCCGGGAACCCCGGCTGTCGCGCCGCGCACGACCCACCACAGAAATCCGAGGCCGACCACCCCGAGCACCACCGACGTGACGATGGTGTCCACGTGCAGCGTCCAGAAGCCACCTTCGCCAACTGGCTTGGCGAAGAACGTCAGATGGTGCTGGATATACTCGCTCGGAGATTGATAGGTGCCTGCGGCCATGGCTGAGTCGGTTTCGAAGCTTATTGTTCCTCGCGCACCGCGACGGCTGCGCTGAAGATGAAGACAGTCACCGCAAACGCGCCCAGAAAACCGAGGGCGACGACTTCCTTATATGTTGCGAGCACGAGCCACAACAGCAGCACGACGGCGATGATCTTTGCGGCTTCCGCCCGCAACGCGACGCGCAACGCTCTCCCTGCAGTCGCGCCTCTCCCCGTGTAGGCGACGATCGCGAAGACCGCGCCGGCTGCCATGCTGACCAGCCCTCCCAGTAACGCCGACAGGCCGGCGTGCATCCCCCAAAGAAACCCCGCGAAGGCCGTCATCGCGGCGGTAGCGCAGGCTTGCCAGCGGAACACCGTGCGGATCGCTTTGCTTTGCAGCAAGAACACGATCAACGTTCCCGGTGTAAGGCAAGGCGTTGGATTGTAATCGCTTTCGGCATAACCGGTCAACGCGGGGCGGCGCATTACCTCCCGCTATCAGGCGCATTACCGCGCGCTATCGCAGCTTCGCCAGCAGCGTTTCCAGGTGTCCGAGATTGGCGTAATGCACTATCAGCCGGCCCGCGCCTTTCCTGCCCGCCTGCCGGATCCTGACGGTGGTGCCCAGGCGCTGCGACATCTCTTCTTCGAGCCGGGCGACGTCTCGATCGGGACGGCCGCGGGCGCGGGGCGCCCGGTGTTGGAGGGCGGCGACGCGGCTTTCCACCTCGCGCACCGAAAGCTGTTTCGCCGCCGCCTCGCGCGCGAGCTCGATCTGGGCCAGCGGCGGCAAAGCGAGCAGTGCACGGCCGTGCCCCATGTCGAGCTTGCCTTCGCGCAGCAGCTCCTGGACGGGCGGGGCCAGCTCGAGCAGCCTGAGCGAATTGGTGATCGCTGCACGCGAGCGTCCCAGCGCCTCGGCGGTTTCGGCGTGGGTCATTCCCAATTCCTCGATCAGGCGTTTCAGGCCGGCCGCTTCTTCGAGGGGATTCAGATCCTCGCGCTGTATGTTCTCGATCAACGCGATGGCGAGCGCATGCCGGTCGGGCACATCGCGCACCAGCGCCGGCACGCTCGCCAGACCGGCGATTCGCGCGGCCCGCCAGCGCCGCTCGCCGGCGACGATCTCGTAGCGGCCCGCCGCGAGCGGCCGGGCGAGGATAGGCTGCACCACGCCGTGCGCCTTGATCGATTCGGCCAGCTCGTTGAGCGCTTCGGGTTCGATACGCAGCCGTGGCTGATACCGGCCGGGCTGCAGCGCATCGATCGCGACCGAGACCAGCGTTTCGTTGCCCGCCGGCCTGGGCTCGCCACTACCCAGCAACGCCTCCAGGCCGCGTCCCAAACCCTTCACTTTCGCCATGCCTCCCCCCTCATTGCATCGCCGCGGCGCGGTTCAGCATCTCACCCGCCAGCGCAAGATAGGCCTCGGCGCCCTTGGAGTGCCGCTCGAACCTGAGCGCCGGCATGCCGTGGCTCGGCGCCTCCGCGAGACGGACGTTTCTCGGGATGACGGTGCGGTAGACCTTCGCGCCGAAATGCTCGACCAGCTGCGCGGAAACCTGCTGGGCGAGCGTATTGCGCGGATCGTACATGGTGCGCAGGAGCCCCTCGATCTCGAGCGCGGGATTCAGATGCCCGCGCACCTGCTTGATGGTTTGCACGAGATCCGAGAGACCTTCGAGCGCATAGTACTCGCACTGCATCGGGATGATGACCGCCTGTGCCGCGGCGAGCCCATTGACCGTCAGCAGGTTGAGCGCGGGCGGACAGTCGATGAGGACGAAATCGTATTCGGGGGCGATCTCGGCCAGGGCATCTTTCAGGCGCGTCTCGCGCCGCTCGAGCTCGACCAGCTCGATTTCGGCCCCGGCCAGCTCGCGATTGGCGGGTATCAGGTCGTACTCGCCCTGTTCCGAGCGTGCGCGCACGTCCGCGATGCGTCTGTCGCCCAGCAGCACGTGATAGACCGTCGCGCGCAGGCCGCGCTTGTCGATGCCGCTTCCCATCGTCGCGTTGCCTTGCGGATCGAGGTCCACCAGGAGCGTGCGCCGCCGCGCGGCTGCAAGGCTTGCGGCGAGATTGACGCCGGTCGTGGTCTTGCCCACGCCGCCCTTCTGATTCGTGATCGCGAGTATCCGGGTCATGGATGTCCGGGTGCTGGCTCGAGACGCAACCAGTGGCGCTCGGCGTTGAGCCCGGGCACCTTGAGCGCGACGGCTTCCGTCACACCCCACCCTGGAGGAAGCTGCGCGAGCTCGTCGTACGGATAAACCCCTTTCATCGCCGCAAGCGCCCCGCCGGGCGCGACGAACCGGCCGGCGAGACGGATGAATTCGGGGAGGTCGGCGAGCGCACGGGAGACGACCAGGTCAAACCGGTGCGAGGTTCCCCATGCTTCCGCTCTTTCGCAGGCGACGGCCACGTTATCGAGACGCAACTCGATGGCGGCCTGCCTGAGGAACGCCGCTTTCTTGTGATTCGACTCGAGCAGGGTCACTGGCAGCCGCGGCCGCGCGATCGCGACCGGAATGCCGGGAAGCCCCGCGCCGCTGCCCACATCCAGCAGGCTCGAGCCCGACAGGCGCGGAACGATCGCGAGGCTGTCGAACAGATGCTGCGGAAGCATCCGGGCCGGCTCGCGCACGGCGGTGAGGTTGTATACTCGGTTCCACTTCTGAATCAGATCGAGATAGGCGAGGAGGTTTTCGCTGGCCGCGGGAGTCAGTTTGAGCTCGAGTTCCGCGAGACCCTGGCTGAGCGGCCGAGCAAGACTCATCCCATTCGGCCGTCGGCGTAATCGGGCGCCGCTGCGCCGTTGCGTGCGACGCGCGCACCGACGAAACCGCGTTTCAGGTGGACGAGCAGGATGGAGATCGCCGCAGGGGTGACCCCCGGAATGCGCGATGCCTGGCCCACGGTCTCCGGGTGGTGCTGGTTCAGCTTCTGCTGCGCCTCGACAGAGAGTCCGCGCAGCCGGGAATAGTCGACATCGGGCGGCAGACGCAGGTTCTCGCTCTGCCCGTGGCGGGCGATCTCCTCCTCCTGGCGCTCTATGTAACCTTGGTACTTCGCCTGGATCTCGACCTGTCCCGCGACCTGCTCGTCTGCCACACCCGGACCGGTGCCGCTCAGCGTCATCAGGCTCGCGTAGTCCACCCCGGGGCGTCGCAGCAGTTCCGCCAGCGTGTGCTCGCGCTCGAGCGGCTGGCCGAAGACGCGCTCCGCTTCGCCGGGAGCGAGCAACCGCGGGTTCACCCGGGTGGACTTGAGCCGTTCCCGCTCGAGAGCGATCGCCTCGCGCTTGCGGGAGAACGCCTCCCAGCGCCGGTCGTCTACCGCGCCCAGCTTGCGGCCCGCCTCGGTCAGGCGCAGATCGGCATTGTCCTCGCGCAGGGAGAGGCGGTACTCGGCGCGGCTCGTGAACATGCGGTAGGGCTCGGAGACGCCGCGTGTGATGAGGTCGTCGACGAGCACGCCCAGGTAGGCCTCGTTGCGACGCGGGCACCACGGTTCCTGTTCCTGCACGCGGAGCGCCGCGTTGATCCCGGCGAGCAGGCCCTGCGCTGCGGCTTCCTCGTAGCCGGTCGTGCCGTTGATCTGACCGGCGAAATAGAGACCCGCGATCGATTTTGTTTCGAGTGAGCTCTTCAGGGCGCGGGGATCGAAATAGTCGTACTCGATCGCGTATCCCGGGCGCGTGATGTGCGCGTTTTCCAGGCCGCGGATGGAGCGCACGAGCTCGAGCTGCACGTCGAACGGCAGGCTGGTAGAGACGCCGTTGGGGTAGAACTCGTTCACCGTCAGGCCTTCGGGCTCGAGGAAGATCTGGTGCGAATTCCTGCCGGAGAAGCGCGTTATCTTGTCCTCGATCGATGGACAGTAGCGCGGCCCCACGCCCTCGATCACGCCGGTGTAGAGCGGTGATCGATCCAGGCCGCGGCGGATGATGTCGTGGGTGCGCGGGTTGGTTTGCGTGATCCAGCAGGGCAGCTGCGGCGGGTGCGCGTCGCCTCGCCCGAGGAACGAAAACACCGGGGTCGGCTCGTCCCCGGGTTGCGCGGTCATCATCGAGAAGTCGATGCTGCGTCCGTCGATGCGCGGCGGCGTGCCGGTTTTCAGCCGTCCTACCGGCAGCGCGAGCTCGCGCAGACGCTGCGCCAGCGTTGCCGCCGGCGGCTCGCCGGCGCGCCCGGCCTGATAATTTTCGAGGCCGACATGCACGAGCCCCGCGAGAAACGTGCCGGTCGTGAGAATGACGGTACGTGCAGAGAACCTGAGCCCTATCTGCGTTACGACCCCGGCGACGCGGTCCCCGTCGAGCAGAAGATCGTCTACCGGCTGCTGAAAAATCTGCAGCCCGGGCTGATTCTCCAGCGCGCTGCGTATCGCGCGCCGATACAGCACGCGGTCAGCCTGCGCGCGAGTTGCGCGTACCGCCGGGCCCTTACGCGAATTGAGCACGCGAAACTGTATTCCCGCGTAGTCCGTGGCGACCGCCATCGCGCCACCCAGCGCGTCGATTTCCTTGACGAGATGCCCCTTGCCTATGCCGCCGATGGATGGGTTGCACGACATCTGGCCCAAGGTTTCGATACTGTGGGTGAGGAGCAGAGTGCGGCAGCCCAGCCGCGCGCTCGCCAAGGCAGCCTCGGTGCCGGCATGGCCTCCACCTACCACAATTACATCATATATTTCAATCATTTATATAATTTGTCCGTATCCGTTGGAGGAATGATACGCCGAAAACCACAACAATTCATTCAACGGCCATGTTCCACGTGAAACCGCCCGCTTGCTGCAGCACAGCACCTCTGTCCCAGGGACGTTTCACGTGAAACACGCGCTCATTTACCAATGCAGAACCGGCTGAAGATCTCCCCGAGTAATTCATCGGACGAGAACTTCCCGGTGATAACCCCCAGCGCATCCTGCGCCAACCGCAGCTCTTCGGCCAAAAGCTCCAGCTGCCCTCCACAGGTCGTCGTACGCTCCAGACGCGCGCGCGCAAGCTTCAGCGCTTCGATGTGCCGTGCGCGCGCGATATACACATCCTCGCTGTGACCTTCCCATCCAACCAGGCTCAGCAGGGCGTGTCTCAGCCCCTCTATCCCCTCGCCAGTGCGCGCCGATAGCCAGACCTGTGTGCCGTATGCATCCCGGGCAACAGCGGGCTCCTGCCGCGTCAGATCGATCTTGTTGAAAACCCGTATACGCGGCAAGGCGGTTGGCAGTCTGGCCAATATCTCCCGGTCGCCGGGGGTCTCTCCCGTAGCGGTATCCATCAGCAGCAGCGCAACGTCAGCTCGCTCGATGACGGTCCAGGTGCGGGCGATACCCAGCTTTTCCACGGGGTCGTCGGACGAGCGCAGGCCGGCCGTATCTATGAAATGCACCGGGACCCCATCCAAGTCTACGCTCAGCCGTATCGCGTCGCGGGTAGTGCCGGGTATGGCCGTCACGATAGCCAGATCCTCACCGGCCAGGCGATTCAGCAGGCTCGACTTGCCCACGTTGGGCTGACCGACCAGTGCGACATGCATGCCCTCGCGCAACAGGCTGCCTTGGCGGGAAGCGGCCAGCACGGAGCGAACTTCCTCCCGCAGGAGGTCCAGACGCCGCTGGACGTCTGCCTCCTTGATGATATCTATCTCCTCCTCCGGAAAATCCAGCGTCGCCTCTATCAAGACCCGCAAGTCGACCAACTCGCCCAGGAGAGCGGCGATGCGCCGCGAGAACTCGCCGTGGAGCGAGCGCACGGCCGAACGTGCTGCCTGCACGGTGCTGGCCTCGATGAGATCGGCCACCGCCTCCGCCTGGGCGAGATCCAGCTTGTCGTTGAGGTAGGCGCGCTGCGTGAATTCTCCGGGCATCGCCACGCGCGCACCGAGCTCCTCGCAGCGATTCAACACGCGCCGCAGGACGACCGGCCCGCCATGTCCCTGCAATTCAAGAACGTCCTCGCCCGTGTACGACTGCGGGCCGGGAAAGTACAACGCGATACCGCGATCGATGACTTCGCCGGTCGCGCCCAGAAAGTCAGCCAGGGTCGCGTGGCGCGCCTGCAGGCGCCGCCCCACGAGCTTGCGGGCAAGTTCCTCCAGGCTGGGGCCGGAAAGGCGTACCACGCCTATACCGCTTTGTCCCGGGGCTGTCGCGACAGCGACGATAATTTCGGCTGTCATCCCTGGCTCGCGCTGGCGATGGATTCACCGGCCGTGCGCGCACGCTAGCGTTTGCGTGTTTGTGCCGCGGCCGCCCGCTCGAGCGTGCGGGTGATGTGCCACTGCTGCGCGATGGACAGAATGTTGTTCACCAGCCAGTACAGCACGAGCCCAGACGGGAACCAGAAGAAGAACACGCCGAACATGAGAGGCATGATCTTCATCACCTTGGCCTGCACGGGATCCGGCGGCTCCGGGTTGAGCCTGGTTTGGATGATCATTGTGGCGGCCATCAGGAGCGGCAAAACAAAATACGGAACCGACGCCAGGTCCATATCCGTATTCGGTCCGATGGCGGCTCTGGTCAGGTCGTCGATCCACAACAGGAAGGGCGCATGGCGCAGCTCCACACTCGCCAGTAACACCCAATAAAGTGCAATAAAAACAGGTATTTGTATCAATATCGGCAGGCATCCGCCGAGCGGATTGATCTGCTCCGTCTTGTAGAGCTCCATCATCGCCTGCTGCATGCGCTGGCGGTCGTTCCCGTACTGGTCCTTGATGCGCTGCATCTTCGGCGCCACGACGCGCATCTTCGCCATGGATTTATAACTCGCCGCCGACAACGGGTAGAACAGCAGCTTGATGATTACCGTCAGAATGATGATGGCTACGCCCCAGTTGCCCACCCATTTATGCAACCACTCGAGCAGCCAGAAGAGCGGCACGGCGATCACCGTCAGCCACCCGTAGTCGACGGTCAGATCCAACCCGGGAGCGATCGCCTCCAGCTTCCTCGGTTCCTCAGGACCGGCGTACAACGGAACCATCGCCGTCCCGGTCGCGCCCGGCGCGACTGCCCCTACCGGGACGATGACACCGGCAGCAAACAGGCCTCCATCCAGTTGGCGCACATAGAATTCCCGCGACCCGTTTTTCGGCAGCCACGCGCTGAGGAAGTAGTGCTGAATGATGGCGATCCAGCCGTCGTCGCTGTTCTTCGGATACGCGGCCTTGTTCTTCTCCACCTCTTCGAACGTGATCTTGTGAAACTTCTCCTTCTCGGTGTAAACCGCAAACCCCGTAAACGTCGGCAGCATCGCTGAATCCCCGGCCGGCGGCTTGCCGTCGCGCACCAGCTGAAAATACGCATACGGCTGGATGGGTCCGCTGCCCTTGTTCATGATCTCGAAGCCGACGTCGATCAGGTACGAGCCCCGCCGGAACCGGTAGACCTTGGTTACGGCAACGCCGTCGGTTTCCGGCGCCCCGAGACGCACTTCGAGGACATCCTGGCCTTCGATCAATTGATAGCTATCGGCCGCGGCCTGGAATGCCGTGCGGTGATAGGGAAGCTTCCCGCCGGTCAGTCCGGCCTGCGCGGCGTAGGAATGCTCGGCTGCGTCAAACAGGACGAACGGCTTGTTCTTGTCCACCGTATCGCGATGCTGCTTCAATTCCAGCCGTCGCAGATCGCCTCCCTGCGTGCTCAGGTGCGCAACGACGAGGTCGGTCTCGACCCGTATCGTCTTGCCCTGTTCGCGCGGGACCGCTACCTCCTTGGGGACGGCTGCCTGGGTGGTCGCCAGTTTTTCGCCCGGCGTGGGCGTGGGGATAGTGGCTCCGGGTATGGCCTTGTCCGCCTTGTCCCCCTTTTCCGCCGCAGCCGGCGCGCGCGCGGCTTGATCCCGCTGCCACCCGTCGAGGAGCAGGAACACCGCGAAGGAGAACACGAAAAACAGTATGAGACGTTGTGAATCCATGTCGGAGCCGGGCGTTGGCCCGCTCAACCGCTCACTGCATCCAGGCGGCGTGCGAGCACGAATAGCGCCGCCACTTCGCCCCGGGCGGCATTCCAGCCCGTTGGTGCCGGACACCGCCGGGCAAGCACGACTAGATCGTTGCTCTCCAACCGCCACCGGTCCTGGCGGAACGTTTCCCGCACCAGCCGCTTGATGCGATTGCGGTCCACGGCTCGCGGCGCAACCTTCTTGCTGACGATAATGCCGATACGCGGGCGCTTCAGCGCATTCGCCTGCACGAACAGGCTGAAATGGCGGCGGACCGCCACGGGCTTGCCCGCGAGCGCCGCTTCATATCCGGAGCGTTCCAGGAGCCGCGACGCGCGCGGCAGCGTCGCCGGCGCGGTAGCGTTCAGATGCCCAGCCGCGCGCGGCCCTTCGCGCGACGAGCCCGGATGACGGCGCGCCCGCCGCGCGTGCGCATCCGTACACGAAAGCCATGGGTGCGCGCGCGGCGCACTTTCGACGGTTGATAGGTCCGCTTCATAGGTTCACCGCTGTCCGGGAATGGAAAAGCGCGGTATTACAACCTTTACCGCCAGCCAATGTCAACTCGCTGTTGCGATGTGAGCAGGCGCGCCGGACCGCATACGCACCGCCGAAAAGAGTCTTCCGGCTGTGGATAACTACCCCCGAAAAAGGTAAAATTTCGGTTGCCCCACGCGTGCGTGGCGGGGTCCGAATTCCAACTCCAAGACGGTACCGATGAACCCCTTCTGGCGCCTCTGTCTTGCCTCATTCGAGAAGGAACTTCCGCCCCAACAATTTCGAACCTGGATCAAGCCCCTGAAGTGCAGCGTCGACGCCGACGCGGTTACGCTCACCGCACCCAACCGGTTCGTTCAGCAGTGGATACGGGACAAATTCGCGCGGCGGGTCGAAGAGCTCGCCACCGCGCATTTCAAGCATCCCATCGAACTCAAGATCCTCCTGGCGGACAAGGAAGCGGTGGTGCGCATTGCTCCTCCGCCGCCCGCGGAGAAGGCGCCGGCGGCACCGGCGGGGCGCCGCGAGGTCTCCCGCCTCAATCCGGCTTTTACCTTCGAGACCTTCGTAACGGGCAAGGCCAACCAGCTCGCGCGCGCCGCCGCAATGCAAGTGGCCGAGCAGGCGCCGGGTGTGACCTACAACCCGCTTTTCGTCTACGGTGGCGTAGGACTGGGCAAGACGCATCTCATCCACGCCATAGGCAATCACCTGCGCGCGCGGGTGCCGGACAGCAAGATCCGCTACATACACGCCGAGCAGTACGTATCCGACGTAGTCCGCGCCTACCAGCACAAGGCCTTTGACGATTTCAAGCGCTATTACCATACGCTCGATCTCCTCCTCGTCGACGATATCCAGTTCTTCAGCGGGAAGAACCGCACGCAGGAAGAATTCTTCTACGCCTTCAACGCGCTCGTCGAAGCACATAACCAGCTGGTCATCACCTGCGACACTTATCCCAAGGAGATGTCTGGTATCGAGAGCCGGTTGATCTCCCGCTTCGGCTGGGGCCTTACCGTCGCCGTGGAGCCGCCGGAACTCGAGATGAGAGTGGCCATACTCCTCAAGAAAGCGGAGGCGGAGGCGGTTGCGCTCGACCAGGGGGTCGCCTTCTTTCTGGCCAAGCATATCCAGTCGAACGTGCGCGAGCTGGAAGGCAGCCTCAAACGGGTTCTCGCCTACGCCCGGTTCACCGGAGGCGAGCTCTCCGTCGAGCTCGCCCGCGAAGCACTGAGCGATCTCCTCGCCATCCAGAACCGGCAGGTTTCGGTGGAAAACATCCAGAAGACCGTTGCGGACTACTACAAGATCAAGGTTGCGGAGATGTACTCCAAGAAGCGCAGCCGCAACGTGGCCCGGCCGCGCCAGATCGCCATGGCGCTCGCGAAGGAACTGACACAGATGAGCCTCCCGGATATCGGCGACGCCTTCGGGGGCCGCGACCACACCACCGTCCTGCATGCGTGCCGCAAGGTGGCGCTGCTGAAATCGACCGATACGGGACTCACCCACGATTTCAACTCCCTGCTCAAGGTCTTGAGAAGTTGATGAACAGCGCACCAATTGTGGATAGCTCGCCAGGTTCAGCAGGCCCCGGTGTTCTGTCCACAAAACGCCCACAAGTTCCCCGCCCTCTCCACACAGTTTGCTACTTCCATTATTCGCCGCCCGGCCAGGCACCTGTGGCTTTTCTTCACCGTTGCTCGAGGTCATTACTACTACTACTAGCCATTAAGTACATAACATGAAACTAGTACAGATCGAACGCGACGCCCTCCTCCGACCGCTGCAGGCGGTAACCGGCATCGTAGAGAAACGCCACACGCTGCCGATCCTCTCCAACGTCCTCATCGAGCGCACCGAGGGGAGGTTGAACCTCGTGGCGACCGACCTGGAGATCCAGGTATCGACCAGTGGCGAGGTGGGAACGGCCGCCGGAGAGGATCACAGCCTCACGGTATCGGCGCGCAAGTTCCTGGATATACTGCGGGCGCTGCCGGAAGGCGCGGAGCTCGCGCTGGAGGCCCAGAATAATCGCCTGCAGGTGCGAGCGGGGAAGAGCCGCTTCAACCTGCAGACGCTTTCCGCGAACGACTTTCCCCGTCTGGGCGACGCGGGAACCGCGCTGGGAAAGGTGACGCTGCCGCAGAAGGCGTTCCGCGAGTTGCTGCTGCTGGTCCAGTATTCGATGGCGCAGCAGGACATCCGCTACTACCTGAACGGCCTGCTGCTCGTGCTCGACGAAGGCCAGGTGAAGGTAGTGGCGACGGACGGGCACCGCCTGAGCTACGCGGCGCGCCCGCTGGGGCAGCCGCAGGACAAGCGTGAAGTCATACTGCCGCGCAAGGCGGTCCTGGAGCTCTCCAAGCTTCTCGGGGACTCGGACGATCCGGTGGAAATCGAGATCTACGCGAGCCAGGTGCGCTTCGCGTTCAGCAATATCATCCTCGTGACGAAGATCATCGACGGCAAGTTTCCCGACTACACCCGGGTGATCCCGAGCACCTATCAGAAGCGCTTCGCCATCGATCGAATGCAGCTTCTGCAGTCCCTGCAGCGCGCGGCCATTCTGGCGAACGAGAAGTTCAGGGGAGTGCGGTGGCTGGTTTCGGCAACGAGCCTGCGGATCTCGTGCACGAACAACGAGCAGGAAGAAGCGCAGGAAGAGCTGGAGATCAGCTATCCCGGCGACGCGGTCGATATCGGCTTTAATATCACCTACCTCCTGGACGTGCTGACCAACGTTCACAGCGAGCAGGTGGAGTGCGCGCTGGGCGATGCAAACAGCAGCATGCTGATGACTCTGCCGGAGCAGCGGGATTTCCGGTATGTCGTGATGCCCATGCGTATCTAGCGAACGGATGAGCGTAATGGGCGAGCAAGCGGAAAAAGAGCAGCTGCAGCAACCCTCTGCCGAGGATTACGATGCGAGCAGCATCCGGGTCCTGAAGGGGCTGGAGGCCGTGCGCAAGCGCCCGGGCATGTATATCGGGGACACCGCCGACGGGACCGGTCTGCACCACATGGTGTTCGAGGTGGTCGACAACGCGGTCGACGAGGCGCTCGCGGGCTTCTGCGACGACGTGACGGTCACGATTCATCCCGACAACTCGATCAGCGTGCTCGATAACGGCCGTGGCATACCGACCGAGGAGCAGCCGGACGACGAGGAGCATCGCTCGAGCGCCGAAGTGGTGATGACCGAGCTCCACGCCGGGGGCAAGTTCGACAACAACTCGTACAAGGTCGCCGGGGGCCTGCACGGAGTCGGCGTGTCGGTGGTGAACGCGCTGTCCGAGTGGCTGCGGCTCGCCATCCGCCGCGATGGCAAGCTGCATCAGATGGAGTTTCGCCTGGGCGAGACCGTGGGGCCGCTCAAGGTGGTGGGCAAGTCGGAAAAGCGTGGCACGGAGGTGCATTTCCTCCCGAGCCAGGAGATTTTCGGCAAGGTGGAGTTCCACTACGAAATCCTCGCGAAGCGGCTGCGCGAGCTCGCTTTTCTCAACAGCGGCTTGAAGATCACGCTCATCGACCAGCGCGCGGGGAAGGAGGAAACGTTCGCCTTCACCGGCGGGGTCAAGGGCTTCGTCGAATACATCAACCGCAGCAAGACCGTCCTGCACCAGAACATCTTCTACGCCCTGGGCGAGAAAGAAGGCATCCTGGTGGAGGTCGCGATGCAGTGGAACGATTCCTACCAGGAATCGGTCCAGTGCTTCACGAACAACGTGCCGCAGCGCGATGGCGGGACCCATCTCACGGGCTTGCGCGCGGCGATGACGCGCACGCTCAACCACTACATCGAATCGAGCAAGCTGGCCGAGAAGGCCAAGGTGGAGACCAGCGGCGACGACATGAAGGAGGGGCTCACTGCGGTGTTGTCGGTCAAGGTACCGGAGCCGAAGTTTTCCTCCCAGACGAAGGACAAGCTCGTTTCCTCGGAGGTGCGCCCGGTGGTCGAGGAGATCGTCGGCCAGAAGCTCGGCGAATTCCTGCTGGAGAAGCCCAACGACGCGCGCATGATCTGCGGCAAGATCGTCGAAGCGGCCCGCGCCCGCGAGGCGGCCCGCAAGGCACGCGACCTCACCCGGCGTAAAGGGGTGCTCGACTCCTTCGGGCTCTCGGGCAAGCTGGCCGACTGCCAGGAGCGCGACCCGTCGCAGTCGGAGCTCTACATCGTGGAGGGCGACTCCGCCGGCGGCTCGGCCAAGCAGGGCCGCGACCGGCGTTTCCAGGCGATCCTGCCGCTGAAGGGCAAGATCCTGAATGTCGAGAAGGCGCGCCTGGACAAGGTGCTCTCGTCACAGGAGATCATTACCCTCATCAGCGTGCTCGGCACGGGCGTCGGCGAAGGGGAGTATGCGCCGGAGAAGCTCCGCTACCACCGCATCATCATCATGACCGACGCCGACGTGGACGGCTCGCACATACGCACGCTGCTCTTGACGTTCTTCTACCGGCAGATGCCGGAATTGATAGAGCGCGGGCACGTCTACATCGCGCAGCCGCCGCTCTACAAGGTGAAGCACGGCAAGAGCGAGCGTTATCTCAAGGACGAGCACGAGCTGAACGAGTTCCTGCTGCGGCTCGCACTGTCGGAAGCGCAGTTCCACACCGCGGCCGGCGAGCCGCCGTTGAGTCGCGAGGCGGTGGAGCAGCTCGCCAGCGATCACCTCCTCACCGAGGCCGTCATCGAGCGCGTGAGTCGCCTGATCAACGAGGACGTGCTGCGCGCACTGGCGCGGCACCCGGTCAAGCTCGATCTCTCCGGTGAACAGGCGGCGCGTGCGAGCGCGGAGGCGCTCGACGCGCTGCTATCCGGTCGGGAAATCCGGGTGGAAGCGCAGTTCGACGACAAGAGCGAGCGCCACTTCCTTGCCGTAGACCGCATGCAGCATGGCATCCTTCACGAATGCCGTATCGACGTCGATTTCGTGCAAAGCGGCGATTTCGCGCAGCTGCAACGCACGGCGCAGCTCCTGCAGGGACTCTTCGGCGACGGCGCCTACGTGATGCGCGGCGAGCAGCGGCAACCGGTCAAGGACTTCCGCGAAGCGATAGAGTGGCTGCTCGCCGAGGTACAGCGGGGCGTCTCGACCCAACGCTATAAGGGCCTGGGAGAGATGAATCCCGAGCAGTTGTGGGAAACCACCATGGACCCGGCGACCCGGCGCCTCCTGAAGACCCGCATCGACGACGCGATCATCGCCGAGGAGATCTTCTCGACGCTGATGGGCGACGAGGTCGAGCCGCGGCGCAACTTCATCGAAACGAACGCGCTCGGGGCGCGCAACCTCGACGTCTAGTCCTGCCGGATCGCGCTGCTGTCCCCGGGCGCGGGGGACGGGAAGGCCCGTCGGAGTCTCAAGAAGGGGCCCGGTTCCCCCGCTTCCTCATGCGGCCTTGCGGCGGGTCTTCGTCGCGGCTTTCGGTGCTGCAGCGCGCGTGGTTTTGGCTGCCGGTTTGGCCGTTGCCTTGGATCGCCCCGGCGCCCTGCGACTTGATGCGGTCGGGGTTTTCGCAGGAGGTTCCGCTACGCGCGGCGGACTGGTTGGTTCTTCAGCGCTCGCCTTTGCCGGCGCGCCGCGCTTGGAGTGAGCTCCCGCGGGACGCTCGGCGCGGGGCTGGAACTCGAAGCCCACCTTGCCGTCCGGCGTCTTCACCAGGAACGCCCTGAAGCGTCGGTTCCGTTTCGAGACGAATTGCGTGAGCAGATCGGTGCGCCCGGTGGCGAGCAGCTTCTGCATTTGCGCGCGTTCCACCGGCTGTTGCAGGATCATCTTGCCCGAGCGGAAATCGCAGCTGCGACCGGGCCCTACCGACTTCTCGCACACGTAGGAGACGCCGTGCTCGAATACGCGCGCGCCGCACTTGGGACAGGCGCCGAGGTTTTCCTGGGAGCTGAAATCGGGGGCCTCCTCGTTTTCGTTGCCCGCCTGCCCGAAGTCGAATTCGGCGCGAAAATCGTCAGTCAGCTTGACCCCGGCGGAAAACGGCTTGCCCATGCGGCTGCGGAAACCGGAGAGCGGTCCGATGAACCGCTTTGAAATCAGCTCGCCGATTTCCTCCGGCGCCCACTCGCGGCTCGCGGTCACGCGCCACAGGGAGAAGTCGCATTTCTGGCACTGGAACTTGCGGTAGTTCTCCTGCACCGTGCCCCCGCACTTCGGGCAGGGCGCCGGCACGATCGCGAACGCGTCATCGGGGATGTCGCCGCCCCTGATGCGCTCCACCAGATCGCGCGTGACCTGCTCGATATGGTCCATGAACTCGGCGCGCGGAAGCTTGGCGGCCTCCATGAGCTTCAGCTTGTGCTCCCAGTCGCCGGTCAGCTCGGGCGAGGTGATCTCGGTTACGCCGAAATGCTTGAGCGCGAAAAACAGCGAGAATGCTTTCGGCGTTGGGACGAGCTCCCTGCCGTTCCTGTGGATGTAGTCCTCGTAGAGCAACCCTTCTATGACCGCCGCGCGCGTTGCCGGCGTGCCCAGGCCCTTCGCTTCCATCGCCGCGCGCAGCTCGTCGTCCTCGACGAGCTTGCCCGCCCCCTCCATGGCCGAGAGCAGCGTGGCTTCGGTGTAGCGCGCCGGCGGCTTGGTCTGGTTGGCCTGCGCGGCGATTTCGACCACCTTGACCCGCTCGTTCGCGGTGACCCGTGGCAGGTTCTCGTTTTCCTCCTGCGTAGCGCGCCCGTAGATCGCCAGCCAGCCGGGCGTTGTCAGGACACGGCCCTCGGTCTTGAACTGGTGCTCGCCGACAGCGGTGATGCGCACGGTCTGGAGGTACTCGGCGGCGGGATGGAAAATCGCCAGAAACCGCCGCACCACGAGATCGTAGAGCTTCTGCTCGGCCTCGTTCAGATGCTTGGGCATCTGCAGCGTGGGAATGATCGCGAAGTGATCCGAGATCTTGGTGTTGTCGAAGATGCGCTTGTTGGGCTTTACCCACTGGTTCTTGAGGACTGCCCTGGCGAACGGCGCGTACGCGTCGTTCCCCGACAGCAACTCCAGGGTCTTCCTGACCGTAGGGACGTAATCCTCCGGCAGCGCCCGTGCATCGGTCCGGGGATAGGTCAGGACTTTGTGGCGCTCGTACAGCGACTGCGCAAGCGAAAGCGTTCCCCTTGCCGAGAAGCCGAAGCGGCCGTTCGCCTCCCGCTGCAGGCTCGTCAGATCGAAAAGCAGCGGCGAGAGCTGAGTCGACGGCTTGGTTTCTTCGGTTACGATGCCTTCCCGGCCGCTGCAGGCGGCGACGATGGCTTCCGCAGCTCCGGCTTCCCAGATGCGTTCCTGCCTGCGCTCCGCGTCGTCGTCCTTCTTGAACTGCGGGTCGAACCAGCGACCGCTGTACTCGCCGGCTTTGGCGCCGAAGCGCGCGTGCACCTCCCAGTAATCGCGCGACGTGAACGCGCGGATGCGCTCCTCGCGCTCGACCAGGATCGCGAGCGTGGGCGTCTGCACGCGACCGACGGTCGTCTTGTAGAAGCCGCTCGCGCTCACCTTGTTGTTGAAAGCGGTCATGGCGCGCGTGCCGTTGATGCCGACCAGCCAGTCCGCCTCGGAGCGGCATTTCGCCGCATCCGCGAGCGGCAGCAGCTCGCGATCGGGACGCAAGCCCTCGAAGCCCTCGCGTATCGCCCCCTGCGTCATCGACTGCAGCCACAGCCGCCGAATGGGCTTCTTCGCGTTGGCGTGCTGCATGATGTAGCGGAAGATCAGCTCGCCCTCGCGGCCCGCGTCGCAGGCATTGATGAGCCCGCCGACGTCCTTGCGTTTGATGAGCCTCAGGAGCACGTTAAGGCGCGACTCGCTCTTCTCGATCGGCGCGAGCTCGAAGCGCGGGGGAATCACGGGAAGATGCTTGAACGTCCAGCGGCCGGAGCGCGGGTCGTGCTCCTCGGGGGCGCGCAATTCGAGCAGATGCCCTACGGCCGACGACAGTACGTAGTCGTCGCTCTCGAAGTAGTCGTTGTGCTTGGCGAAACCGCCGAGCGCGCGCGCGATGTCGGCTGCGACCGAAGGTTTCTCCGCGATGATGAGTTGCTTGCTCATGCCCTCGCTAGCCTGGATCAAAAAGAGCGCAAGATGATAAGTACAAAAATTCCGCAGCGCAAGGGCGTAGGTCGCGGGGGGCGCCCGCTGCGCTGCGCCCGTTGACGGTGCAATGCTTCAGCGGATGCGCTGAAACCTGCCGCCCGGCAACGCCGCGAGCGTCCCTTCGATCTCGAGCTGAGTGAGCAGCGCGGAGACCTCCGCGGCGCTCATGCCGGTGCGCGCGGCGAGCATGTCCGGATCGAACGGATCGAAGCCAAGCGCTTCCAGGAAGCTCGCTGGCAGGCGCGACGCGAGCTCGCTGGCGGGCGCCGGCTGCAACCGGGCCGCGGCACCGGCTGGCAGGCGCAGTTCCTCCAGGACGTCCGCGGCGCTCTCCACGAGCTTGGCGCCCTGCTTGATGAGTGCGTGGCAACCCTTCGCGAGCGGCGAATGTATCGAGCCGGGAATCGCGAACACTTCCCGGCCCTGATCGAGCGCGCTGCGCGCCGTGATGAGCGAGCCGCTGCCCACCGCCGCTTCGACCACCAGGCAGCCCAGGGAAAGACCGCTGATCACGCGATTGCGCCGCGGGAAATTGGCGGGACGCGCCTGCGTGGCGAGCGGGAATTCCGAAACCAGCGCGCCGCGCTCGGCGAGCGCGTGCGCGAGCGGCCGGTTGCGGGCCGGATAGACGATGTCGAGTCCCGTGCCGACCACGGCGATGCTGCCGGAAGCGCCCGCGAGTCCGCCGCGATGCGCCGCCGCGTCTATGCCGAGCGCGAGACCGCTTACGATGGCGAGTCCTGCATCGCTCAGCGTCTTCGCGAAAGACTCGGCGTTGGCTGCGCCCTGGGCGGTCGCATTGCGGCTGCCCACGATCGCAAGCGCCGGCTGGTTCAGGAGCTCCACGCGGCCCTTCACGTAGAGGAGCGGGGGCGGGTCGGCGATCTGGAGCAGCCGGCGCGGGTACTCGGGATCGCCTAGGGAAACGACGCGGTTCGCCGGATCAGTCAGCCACGCCGCGAGTTCCTCGTCGAGCGGCATGGGGGACGACGCCCGGCTCAGGCAACGCGGCGCGGGCGCACGTGCTCGTGCTCACGCCGGAGGGGTACGACCGGCGCCGCTCAGGGGTTGGTCAGGAGGTCGTTGACCGAGACCTGTCGGCTCGCCTGCATGACGAGGGCGAAAGCCGCGCGGTCGAAAGTGCGGAACACCATCACGAGGCCGTAGCGCTCGTCGGGTAGCTTGGCGATCTGCTCGTCGGTAACCGGGGCCGCCCGCTGGTAGAGCGGAGCATCGCGGGGCGCAAGTTCATCGCCGTAATACGGGCGGCCCGCATCGCTCCCGCTCAAGCCCTGGCGGCCATAAAGCGGAGCGGTGCGCAGCTCGTAGCGCGCGCTGCTCTGGCTGCGGTAGATGGCAAGCACGTGCCCGACCTCCAGACCGTCCTGGCTGCCCTTGGACAGCGCGACTATCGAAAGCGGCCCGGTCTCGCTCAAGCCGCCATAAGCGGAAACGATGCGCGCGCGGATCGGTTGCTGCGGCGCCCGCGGCACGTAGCCGAAATTGGGCGTTTCGCGCGCGGCGGCGACCAGTCGGTCGCCCACGTAGATCTCCTGCGCCGACTTCACTATCTGTACCGTGCTTTCCTCGGCGAACTTCTCCACCCGCGCCTCACCCAGGTAGACCGCCTCGTAGCCCAGCGTTTCCCTGGTATCGGGATCGATCAGCGCATCGCCGCGCCGGAAGACCTGCCAGAACTGACCCTTCTCCTTGGTCAGGCCCGACACGTAGGCGGTCGCGCCTGCCCCCATCGTGACGCGGTTCTCCTGTGTTGCCGTAATGCGCGGCGCCGCGTCGAGTTCGGCGGCGCCCACGACGAGCGGTTTGGCGAGGAACGGCTCGATGACGGACGGGGGAATCGCGGGCACGGGCTTGGGAGCCAGCGGCTGAGCGCGAGTCTCGGGCTGGCGTCTCACCGTCTCCAGCTGGACCACGCGCAGACGCGCTTCCTGGGCCGAGCGGTCGAGGACGACCACGTCTCCGGGATAGATCCGGTTGGGGTTCTTGATTTGTTCCTGATTCATCTTCCAGATCTCCGGCCACTGCCAGGGATTCTGGAGAAAGCGTCCGGCGATGCTCCACAGCGTGTCGCCCTCGACCACGATGTAGCGGTCAGGGGCGTTGTCCTTCAGCGGCGGCTGCGCCGCCGCCAGCGCCCCGCTGAGCGGAGTCAGCAACAAAATCAGGGATATAATTGCTTTGACCATGGTGAGCCCCCATCTAGAAGCGATGCGCCGCGCAGCAGTCCAAAGGCCGGCCGCGAGGTCAGGTATTGGTTTAAATTCTGCATATAGTCAATTAAATTAGCAAGCTTTTCCATGGCACTATTGCCCATTTTGCGCTACCCCGATCCGCGCCTGCACAAAGTAGCCGCGAAGGTCGACCGGGTGGATGACAAGATACGTAAGTTAATCAATGACATGGCCGCAACCATGTACGCCGCGCCGGGAGTCGGTCTCGCTGCAACGCAAGTCGACATGCACAAGCGGATCATCGTGATCGACACCTCCGCGACGCGGGACGATTTGCACGTCTTCATCAATCCGGAGATCCTCGAAGCCACTGGCGAGGCGGATTGCGAAGAAGGTTGCCTGTCCGTGCCGGGCGTTTACGAAAAGGTGCGGCGCGCCCAGCATATCAAGGTGCGCGCGCTCGATGCCGAAGGTGCGCAGTACACGCTCGAGGCCGACGACCTGCTGGCCGTGTGCATCCAGCATGAGATGGATCATCTGGAGGGAAAGGTTTTCGTCGGCTATTTGTCGCGGCTGAAGCAGAACCGCATACTCGCCAGGCTGAGAAAGCAGGAGCGCCAGGCGGGTTAGGCGCACCGGCCGCGGCGCGTCGGCGCATTGCGGCCCGGCCCCGCACTTGCCCGCGCTGGATCGGTCCATGAAGCTCGTCTTTGCCGGCACCCCTGAATTTGCCGCGATCGCCCTGGCCGCTTTGCTCGATGCCGGTCACGAGATCGCACTGGTACTGACCCAGCCGGACCGGGCGGCCGGCCGCGGCTTGAAGCCCCAGCCCTCCGCAGTCAAGCTGCTCGCGCAAGCCAGGGGGCTTTCCATTCAGCAACCCACCGCCCTGGACGGCGCCGTCGTGGCGGCTGTCAGCGCCGCCCGGCCCGACGCGATGATCGTCGCTGCCTACGGGTTGATAGTGCCGCCCGCGCTGCTCGATCTGCCGGCGCGGGGCTGCGTGAACGTGCACGCGTCCCTGCTCCCGCGTTGGCGCGGGGCCGCGCCCATTCAGCGCGCGCTGCTGGCGGGAGACACCCGCACGGGCATCACTATCATGCAGATGGACGCCGGCCTCGACACGGGGCCCATGCTGCTGCAGGAAGCGCTCACCATCGCGGCCGACGAGACGGCCGGCACGCTGCACGACAAGCTCGCGGCACTGGGCGCCCGGCTTATCGTGCGCGCTCTCGCCACGCAACCCGAGCCGCAGCCGCAGGACGGGAGCGGCGCGACCTACGCGCGGAAGCTCCGCAAGGACGAGGCGGAGATCGACTGGCGCCGCCCGGCGGAGGAAATCGAGCGGCAGGTGCGCGCCTTTGATCCGGTGCCCGGCGCCCAGACGCGGCTGGCCGGTAGCGTGGTGAAGATCCGGCACGCGCGTGTCGAGCCGGGAACGGCGGACGTCCCGGGCACGGTATGCGCCAGCGAGCCAGCGGGCATCCTCGTCGCGTGCGGGCGGGATGGCTTGCGCGTGACGGAGTTGCAGCGCGCAGGCGGCCGGCGGCTCGCGGCCGGCGAGTTTCTCGCAGGATTCAGGGGCGGCGCGGGAGGATTCACACTCGCCCCGGGCTCGAGGCTTGGCAGCGGCAATGGTTGAAGTTCAGCGGCTCGCGAGCGGCGCTGTCGGACGGGTACTGGCGGGACGCAGTCTCGACGCAGAGCTCGCAGCGGTGTGGGCGCGGCACCCGCAACTCGCGGAGCGCGAGCGCGCCGCGCTCCAGGATCTCGCCTACGGCACATTGCGCTTCCTGGGTTGTCTCGAGGCGCTGCTCGATGAGCTCCTCGACCGTCCGTTGCGCGATGCCCGGCTGCGGGCCTTGCTCCTGACGGCGCTCTATCAGCTCGAACATACCCGCGCCGCGCCCCACGCGATCGTCGATCACGCGGTGCGATGCGGCGGTAAGCTGGGACTCTCCTCGGCCAAGGGGCTGGTGAACGCGGTCCTGCGCAACTTCCTGCGCTCCCGTGCGCTCATCGCGGCCCGCGTGCAGCGCCTGGAGACGGCGCGCTACTCCCACCCGCAGTGGTGGATAGACCGGTTGCGGGCGGAGTATCCGGCTCGCTACGAAAGCGTGCTGCAAGCCGCCAACCTGAGGCCGCCGCTGACGCTGCGCGTGAACCGCCGCCGCGCAACGCCGGACTTGTACTTGCGCCTGCTCGAAGAACGCGCCGTCCCCGCGACCCTCGTCGGCGCAACCGCGGTCACGCTCGAGACGCCGCTGCCCGCCGCCCGCATTCCCGGCCTCGCCGAGGGCCTCGTGTCGGTGCAGGATGCCGCGGCGCAGCTCGCGGCGCCCCTGCTCGATCTGGCCGACGGGCAGCGCGTGCTCGACGCTTGCGCGGCCCCGGGCGGCAAGACGACGCATATCCTGGAGCAGGCCGACGTCGCCGTGACCGCACTGGATGACGACGAGGGAAGGCTGGCCCGGGTGCGGGCGAATCTCGCGCGGCTCGGCCTCTCCGCGCAGGTCGTATGCGGTGACGCGGCGGAACCGGCGGCGTGGTGGGATGGAGCAGCGTACGACCGCATCCTCGCCGACGTGCCGTGCACGGCTTCGGGCATCGCGCGCCGCCATCCCGACATCAAGTGGCTGCGGCGTCCGAACGACATCGAACAGTTCGCGCGCGCGCAGCGCCGCATCCTCGATGCGCTGTGGCAGTTGCTCCGGAGAGATGGTAAATTGCTGTACGCAACCTGCTCGGTGTTTCAGGAGGAAAACCACTTGCAGGTCCAGCGCTTTTTGCAGGGCCACCCCGATGCCCGACGCCTGAACCTCGGCGCGGCCGACACCGATCCGCACACGCCCGCGGGCCAACTGCTTCCCGACCCACAGCATGACGGCTTCTTCTATGCGTTGTTGCGGAAGACGTAGGTCGCTCGCGCTGCGCGCGGCGCTGTGGCTCGCACCGCTCATGCTCGTGCTGGTGGCGGCGCAGCCGGCCCGCGCGCAGGGCATCGACGTGCGCGGCGCGGCGCTGGTCGCTGCCGAGGACGGCTACTACCTGGAAGCGACGTTCGACATCGCGCTCACCAGTGTCCTGGAAGACGCGCTCAACAAGGGCGTGCCGCTGCATTTCCTGGTGGAGTTCGAGTTGATACGCCCGCGCTGGTACTGGCTGAACGAGAAGCTCGTCAATCGCGAGCAGCGCTACCGCCTTTCCTACAACGCGCTGACGCGCCAGTATCGCGTCGGCGTCGGCACGCTGTATCAGAATTTCGCCACGCTCGGCGAAGCGCTCGAGCTGCTGAAGCGCGTGCGCCTGCCCGACATTTTCGAGGCCGGCACCCTGAAGAAGGACAACACGTACAGCGCGGGGCTGCGCATGCGGCTCGATACTTCGCAGCTGCCGCGGCCGTTCCAGCTGAGCACCGTGGGTTCGCGGGACTGGAACATCGGCTCGGATTGGTACCGCTGGACGGTGGCGCCATGAAGCTGACGGTTCCCCCTATCCGCGCGGCGCTCGCGAGCCCGATACTTCGCTACCTGGCCATCCTGTGCGTCGCGCTGGTCGCGATTACGTTCTTTCTCGTCGCAAGCTCCAGCAGCAACCCGGCGCGCTTCGCCGAGCGCTATCCCATCCTGCTCGGGCTGAACGGCGCAGTCGCGTTCATGCTGACGGTGCTCGTCGTCTACCAGCTCGTCACGCTGCGGCGCAGCCTCAAGGCCGGCGTGTTCGGGTCGAAGCTCACGCTGCGGCTCGTGCTGCTGTTCGCCCTGATGGCGGTGGTGCCCGGCGCGCTCATCTACGGGCTTTCGGTGCAGTTCATGACCCGCTCGATCGAGTCCTGGTTCGACGTGCGCGTGGACAAGGCTCTCGAAAGCGGCTTGAGCCTTTCCCGCGGGATGCTCGACAACATGCTGCGGGAGCTGGCTGCCAAATCCGACAGGATGGCGCTCTCGCTGTCGACGCGCCCGGCGTCCGAGCATCTTGCCGCGCTGAACACGCTGCGCGAGCAGGCGGGAGTGCCCGAAGCGGCGCTCTACAGCCAGCGCGGCCGCGTGCTGGCGTTTTCCAGCGGCAAGACCGCCGGGCTGATGCCCGAAGCGCCGGGCCCGGAGGTTCTGCGCCAGATTCGCGCCCAGCAAAGCTATCAGGCGGTGGAGTCCGTGCCCGACAAGGGCCTCATTCTGAGGGTGCTCGTGGCCGTGCCCGTCGTCAGCCTGGCCGAAGAAGCGCGCGTGCTGCAGGTGCTTCAGCCCGTACCCGCGCAGCTCACGCAGGATGCCGAAGCCGTGCTGTCGGGGTACCGGGATTACCAGGAGCTGACGCTCTCGCGCCGCGGCCTGAAGCGCCTCTACGCGCTGACGTTGACCCTGACGCTGCTGCTCGCGCTGCTGTCGGCGGCGGCGCTCGCCTTCGTGCTCTCGGCCCGGCTGTCGGTTCCCCTGGGCGAGCTCGTGGAAAGCACGCGCGCGGTGGCGAGCGGCGACTTCAGCCGGCGCGCGGCGGTCGGCTCGCGCGACGAGATCGGCATGCTGACCCAGTCGTTCAACAGCATGACGCTGCAGCTTGCGGAAGCCCGCGCCGCGGCCGAGCGCCACGAGGCCGATCTCGCCGAGGCCAAAGCCTACTTCGAGAGCATCCTCGCGAATCTTTCCGCCGGCGTGCTCGCGTTCGACGAGCACCAGCGGCTGCGCTCGGCGAATCGCAGCGCCGGCAACGTGCTGGGCGTGGATTTCGCACCGCTCCTCGGTCGCGAGCTCGCGCAATGGCACGAGGTCGAGCCGGGGCTGTCGGAGCTGGCGCGCCTCCTCGAGGAGGCTTCGAGCCGGAGCGGCTCGGGCGTATGGGAGCAGCAGCTCGAGCGGCCGCATCGCGGCGGCACGCAGCAGCTGCTGCTGCGCGGTACGCGCCTGCCGGCGGGGACGAGCGAGGGGCGCGTCGTCGTGTTCGACGACATTACCCACCTGGCGCAGGCCCAGCGCGCGGCGGCCTGGGCGGAGGTGGCGCGGCGGCTCGCTCACGAGATCCGCAATCCGTTGACGCCGATCCAGCTCTCCGCCGAGCGGATGGAAGCGAAGCTCGCCGCCAAGCTCTCCGGCGCCGACGCCGAGGCGCTGGCGCGCTCCACCCGGACCATCGTCAACCAGGTGGCGGCGCTGAAGAGCATGGTCGACGCATTCAGCCAGTACGCGCGCAACCCCGAGCCCTCGATGCGCGAGCTCGATCTGAACGCGCTTACGCGGGAGGTGCTGACGCTCTACGAATCCTCGCTCGGACGGACCGCGCGGCTCGAGCTCGCGCCCGAGCTGCCGCACATCGTGGGCGACGCGTCGCAGCTCCGGCAGGTTATCCACAACCTCCTGCAGAACGCGCAGGACGCGCTGGCCGATACGGAGCGTCCGCGGGTGACGATAGCAACCGGAAAGGTGGGCGACGGGGTCGAGCTGGCCGTGACCGACAACGGCACCGGCTTCCCCGAGCACATGATGCAGCGCGTGTTCGAGCCGTACGTCACGAGCAAGCCCAGGGGTACCGGCCTGGGGCTCGCTATCGTCAAGAAAATCATCGAGGAGCACGGCGGCGAGGTGCGTGTTGCCAACCTGGCGCCTGCCGGCGCGCGCGTGACGCTGCGGTTCCCGGCCGCGGCCGGGCGCGACCGGGCGCAAGGCGCGGTCGCGCAGGCGAAGAGCCGCTAGCTGGGTGTAAACTAGGACGACACCTCTCAAGTTATGCAGCAGATCCTGGTAGTTGACGACGAAATCGGCATACGCGAGCTGCTCTCGGAGATCCTGAGGGACGAGGGATACCAGGTGCGTCTTGCCGAAAACGCCGGCGAGGCGCGCGCCTACCGCAGCCAGACGCGTCCCGATCTCGTCCTGCTCGATATCTGGATGCCCGACACCGACGGGATCACGCTGCTCAAGGAATGGGCGAGCGCGGGGCTCCTCACGATGCCCGTGGTGATGATGTCGGGTCACGGCACCATCGATACCGCGGTCGAGGCAACCCGCATGGGCGCCTACGATTTTCTGGAGAAGCCGATCGCGCTGCAGAAGCTGCTCGCGACCGTCGGCCGCGCGCTGAAGCACGGCGGCGAGCAGGCGCAGCCGGCGCTCTCGCTCGCGATGCTGGGACGGGCGCCGCTCGTCGCGGAGCTGAAGCAGCGCCTGGAGCGCGTCGCCGGGCTGCGCGTGCCGCTGCTCCTCACCGGCGAGCCGGGTTGCGGCATCGAGCTCGCGGCGCGTTTCCTGCACCAGCGCAACACGCCGTGGGCCGCACCGGACTCGAACGGCATGCTGGCGGAGGCGCCGCTCGAGCTCCTCGACCAGGCGCGCGAAGGCATATTGTTCCTGCAGGAAATAGCGGAGCTCTCGAAAGTCGAGCAGAAAGGCCTGCTGCTGCTCGCCTCCAAGCTGGAGCGCTACAACGTGCGCCTGGTCTGCGGCGCCTCGCGCGAGCTCGCCGAGCTGGTCGCGCAGGGGATGTTCGACAGCCGGCTCCTCTCGGCGGTCGCGGGAACCAGCATCCGGCTGCCGAGCCTGCGCGAGCACCGGGAGGACGTGCCGGATCTCGCGAACCTGATGCTGACGCGCATGGTGGAGGCGAAGGAAGCCGCGCCGCGGCAGTTCTCGACCGCGGCGCTGAACGCGCTGCGCAACTACGAGTGGCCGGGCAATCTAGCCCAGCTCCAGGGCGTGGTGCGCACGCTGGCGATGACCGGTCTGTCGGAGCAGATCACGCTGGAAGACGTGAGCCGCGCCCTGCCCCAGCCCGTCGCCGGTCCCCACGCCATGCACGACCTGCCGTTCGATCTGCCGCTGCGGGATGCGCGCGACGCGTTCGAGCGGGTCTATTTCGAATACCACATCGCGCGCGAAGGCGGCAATATCAGCCGGGTGGCGGAGAGCGTCGGGCTCGAGCGCACGCATCTCTACCGCAAGCTGAAACAGCTCGGTATCAAGCTCGCGCGCCGCAACGGCGATTAAGAGGAGTGGAGATAATTGACGGCCTTTGAGGACTGATAACAGGGAACCTTTGATGACCGACCGTGTCGAGCTTGCCAACGCCATACGCGCGCTCGCGATGGACGCCGTGCAGGAGGCCAACTCCGGCCATCCCGGCATGCCGATGGGCATGGCGGAGATCGCGGAGGTGCTGTGGAACCGCCACCTGCGGCACAACCCCGCTAATCCTGCCTGGCCCGCCCGCGACCGCTTCGTGCTCTCCAACGGTCACGGGTCGATGCTGCTCTACGCGGTGCTGCATCTCTCCGGCTACGACCTGCCGATGGCCGAGCTGAAGCGCTTCCGGCAGCTCGGATCGAAGACGCCCGGCCACCCGGAGCGCGGCGTGACTCCGGGGGTGGAGACCACGACCGGACCGCTTGGCCAGGGTATCGCGAACGCGGTGGGCATGGCGCTCGCGGAAAAACTCCTGGCCGCGCAGTTCAACCGCCCCGGGTTCGACATCGTCGACCACCAGACCTACGTGTTTCTCGGCGACGGCTGCATGATGGAAGGAATTTCACACGAGGCGAGCTCGCTCGCCGGCACGCTGGGCCTCGGCAAGCTGATCGCGGTATACGACGACAACGGCATCTCGATCGACTCCGACAAGGGCAACATCCGCCAGTGGTACACCGACGACGTGCGCCGCCGCTTCGAGAGCTACGGCTGGCAGGTCATCCCGAACGTGGATGGCCACGACGCTGACGCCGTGGACCGGGCGCTCCGGAAAGCGAAGCGGGAGAAGACGCGCCCGACGCTGATCTGCTGCAAGACCGTAATCGCCAAGGGCGCGCCGACCAAGGCCAATACCGGCGCGGCGCACGGCGCGGCTCTCGGAGAAGGCGAAGTCGCGGCGACGCGCGCGGCCCTCAACTGGACGTATCCAAAGTTCGAGATCCCGGAGCGGGTCTACGAAGGCTGGAACGCGCGGAAGCGCGGCGCGGCGGCCGAGCGGCGCTGGAGGAAGCTCTTTGCCGGCTACGAAAAAGCGTATCCGGCGGAGGCCGCGGAGTTTCGCCGCCGCATGGCGGGCGAACTGCCGCAGGATTTCGCGTCGTGCGCCGGGCAGCTCCTGCAGGAAGTGAACGCGAAGGCCGAGACGGTCGCCACCCGCAAATCCTCCCAGAACACGCTCGAAATCCTGGTGCCTGCCCTGCCGGAGCTCGTCGGCGGCTCGGCCGACCTGACCGCCTCCAATCTCACGATGGTCAAGGCGTCGACGGTGATCGGTCGCGAGAACGGCGGCAACTATCTCTTCTACGGCGTGCGCGAGTTCGGCATGTGCGCGGTGATGAACGGCCTGGCGCTGCACGGCGGCTTCATACCTTACGGCGGTACCTTTCTCGTGTTTTCCGATTACGCGCGCAATGCTCTGCGCCTGGCGGCGCTGATCGGCGCCCGCGTGATCTACGTGTTCACCCACGACTCGATCGGGCTGGGGGAGGACGGACCGACGCACCAGCCCGTCGAGCATGCGGCGAGCCTGCGGCTGATACCCAACCTCGATCTGTGGCGGCCGTGCGATACGGTCGAAACCGCGGCGGCGTGGGTGGCTGCCATCGAGCGCCGGACCGGACCGACGGCTCTCCTGCTCACTCGCCAGAATCTTCCCTTCGTGAAGCGCGACGCCGCGGCGCTCGACAACATGCAGCGCGGTGGCTACGTGCTCAGGGAGGGAAACGGCGCGCCGCGGGCCGTCATTATCGCGACCGGCTCCGAAGTGGCGCTCGCGCTCGCCGCCCAGGATCAGTTTGCCGCCGAGGGCGTGGCGGTGCGCGTGGTTTCGATGGCATCGACCAGTGCATTCGACCGCCAGGACCAGGCGTACCGGGATGAAGTACTGCCCCGGGGGGTACCGCGCGTCGCCGTGGAAGCGGGCGTGCCCGACCTCTGGCGCAAGTACGTGGGCACCGAGGGGGCGGTCGTCGGGATAGACCGCTTCGGGGAGTCGGCGCCCGGTGATAAGGTGTTCAAGCATTTCGGCTTTACACCCGACAAGGTGGCAGCTGCGGTCAGATCGATACTGTAGTTTCATCCAACTGATCTCTGGAGAACGGTATGGCAATCAAGGTCGGCATCAACGGGTTCGGGCGCATCGGGCGCATGGTGTTTCGGGCCGCGGCGGAGCATTTTCCGGACATCGACGTAGTCGGCATCAACGACCTGCTCGAGCCGGACTACCTCGCGTACATGCTCAAGCACGACTCCGTCCATGGCCGGTTCAAGGGCGAGATCGGCGTCGACGGCAGCACGCTGATCGTCAACGGCCGGAAGATCCGGCTGACGCAGGTGAAAGACCCGGCCGATCTCAAGTGGAACGAGGTAGGCGCGGAGGTGGTGGTGGAATCCACCGGCCTCTTTCTCGACAAGGGCTCGTGCCAGAAGCACATTTCCGCGGGGGCGAAGAAAGTCATCATGTCGGCGCCGTCGAAGGACGATACGCCGATGTTCGTCTACGGCGTGAACGACAAGTCCTATACGGGAGAGGCGATCATCTCTAACGCGTCGTGCACGACCAACTGCCTCGCGCCGGTAGCGAAGGTATTGAACGACAAGTGGGGAATCAAGCGCGGTCTCATGACGACCGTGCACGCCATGACGGCCACGCAGAAAACGGTAGACGGCCCCTCCAGCAAGGACTGGCGCGGCGGGCGCGGCGTGCTCGAGAACATCATCCCGTCGTCGACCGGCGCGGCCAAGGCGGTGGGCGTGGTGATTCCCGAGCTGAACAAGAAGCTGACGGGGATGGCGTTCCGCGTGCCGACCTCCGATGTCTCGGTCGTCGACCTGACCGTCGAGCTCAACAAGCCCGCCAAGTACGAGGAAATCTGCGCAGAGATGAAGGCGCAGTCCACCGGCGCGTTGAAGGGGATACTCGGCTACACCGAGGAGAAAGTCGTTTCCACGGACTTCCGCGACGAGAGCTGCACGTCGGTGTTCGACGCGGAAGCCGGCATCGCGCTCGATCCCACGTTCGTCAAGATAGTCGCCTGGTACGACAACGAGTGGGGCTATTCTTGCAAGGTGCTGGAGATGGTGCGCGTCGCGGCGAAGCACTGAAGCTGCGCGCCCCGAGCGCCCTGCCCGCGCTTCAGCCGGTGCGAGGGCGAAAAGCGACGCCGGCGTAGCGCCCGATCGAGTCGAAGGTGATCGGCCGCACGCTGCAGAGGTCGAAGCCGGCGGCGCGGCAACGCTCGCGCGCCGCGCGCGCATACTCCGACTAATTCATGTCAAGGGACGACGGAAACAAGCCATGCCCATACTACGCATGACCGATCTGGACCTGGCCGGCAAGCGGGTGTTCATCCGCGCCGACCTGAACGTTCCCCAGGACGACGCAGGCCATATCACGGAGGACACGCGCATCCGGGCCTCCGTGCCCGGCATCCGGCATGCGCTCGACGCGGGCGCCGCCGTGATGGTCACGTCGCACCTGGGCCGTCCCACCGAGGGCAAGCTGGAGCCCGGCGATTCGCTTGCGCCCATCGCAAAGCGCCTGGGCGAACTGCTCGGGCGCCCGGTGCCGCTCGCTGCGAACTGGGTGGACGGCGCATTCCAGGTGAAGCCCGGCGAGGTGGTCATGCTCGAGAACTGCCGGGTCAACAAGGGCGAGAAGAAGGACGACGAGGCGCTCGCCCGGAAGATGGCAGCGCTGTGCGACATCTACGTGAACGACGCATTCGGCACGGCGCATCGCGCCGAGGCGACCACGCACGGCATCGCGAAATTCGCGCCGGTTGCCTGCGCCGGACCCTTGATGGCGGCGGAGCTCGAAGCACTCGGCAAGGCGCTCGGCAATCCCGCGCGCCCGCTGGTGGCGATCGTCGCCGGCGCCAAGGTCTCGACCAAGCTCACGATCCTGAAATCGCTCGCCGCGAAGGTCGACCAGCTGATCGTGGGCGGCGGCATCGCCAATACATTCCTGCTGGCCGCCGGCAAGCCCATCGGGAAATCGCTCGCCGAGCCCGATTTGAAGGGCGAGGCGCAGGCGGTTATCGACATGATGAAAGCGCGCGGCGCGGAAGTGCCGCTGCCCACCGACGTCATCGTGGCCGGCGACCTGGCGGCGCAGGCCCGGGCGAACCGCATCCCGGTCGCCGAGGTCAAGGCCGACGACATGATCCTGGACGTCGGTCCGCAGACGGCCGCGAAACTAGCCGAGCTGATCTCCAGGGCGGGCACCATCGTCTGGAACGGACCGGTCGGCGTGTTCGAGTTCGATCAGTTCGCCGCCGGCACGAGGACGGTCGCGCAGGCTATCGCGGACTCGAAGGCTTTCTCGATAGCGGGCGGCGGCGACACGCTCGCCGCCATCGCGAAATTCGGCATAGCCGACCGGGTTTCCTACATCTCCACCGGGGGCGGCGCGTTTCTCGAATTCCTGGAAGGCAGGAAGCTGCCGGCGGTCGAGATCCTGGAACAACGCGCCAGACAGCAGGATTCAGGATCCGGGATTCGGGGTTAAGATCACCTGTTTCCGCCAGAACGCGCCCTGAATCCCGAGTCCTGACAACTGGATCCCACGCCCATGTTCCGCCGCACCAAGATCGTCGCCACCCTCGGACCCGCTTCGAGCGATCAGAAGACCCTCTCGCGCATGATCGCGGCGGGGCTCGACGTCGTGCGCATGAATTTCTCGCACGGGACGGCGGACGAGCACCGGAAGCGCGTCGAGCTGGTGCGCGAACTGGCGCGCAAGGCGCGCCGCACCGTCGGGGTGCTGGTGGATCTCCAGGGACCGAAGATCCGCATCGGGCGCTTCCGCGACGGCAAGATCAATCTCGCGGCGGGCGCGAAGTTCGTGCTCGACGCCGACTGCGCGGTCGGCGATCAGCACCAGGTCGGGCTCGATTACCGCAACCTGCCGAGCGACGTTCAGCCGGGCGACACCCTGCTGCTCGACGATGGCCGCGTCGTGCTGGGGGTCTCCTCGGTGAAGGGCTCGCGCATCACCACGGTGGTCGAGCAGGGCGGGCCGCTTTCCAACAACAAGGGGATCAATCGCAAGGGCGGCGGTCTTACCGCGCCGGCGCTGACGGAAAAGGACATGCAGGACATCAAGACCGCGGCGGCCCTGAAGGCGGATTTCCTCGGCGTGTCCTTTCCGCGGTCCGGGAACGATATCCGCTGGGCGCGGGATCTCATGCACAGTGCGGGAGGCCGCGCGCTCACGGTCGCGAAGATCGAGCGGGCGGAGGCGATTCCCGCACTCGACGAAATCCTCGATGCCGCCGATTGCATCATGGTGGCGCGCGGCGATCTCGCCGTGGAGGTCGGCGAGGCGATCGTACCGGGGCTGCAGAAGAAGATGATCCGGTCGGCGCGGGCAAAGAACAAGCTCGTCATCACGGCGACGCAGATGATGGAATCCATGATCACGAACCCCATTCCGACCCGCGCCGAGGTCTCGGACGTGGCGAACGCCGTGCTCGACGGCACGGACGCCGTGATGCTTTCGGGCGAGACGGCAGTGGGAAAGTACCCGGTAGAAACGGTCGCGGCCATGGCGCGGGTCTGCGTCGAGGCGGAGAAGGAAGACCTGCTCACTCAGCAGGACCGCCGGCGCAGGTCGGCGCCCGCCGAAGTCGAGGAGGCGATCGCGCGCGCGACGGTGTTCACGGCGACCAACCTGGAAATCAAGGCTGTGGCGTCGCTCACCCAAAGCGGGAAAACCGTGCTGCTCATCTCGCGCATGCACACGGGCGTGCCGATCTACGCGATGAGCTCGGTGGTCGAAACGCGCCGGCGCGTGACGCTCTACTACGGCGTAATCCCGGTAGATTTCAAAGGCACCCGCAACCGCGAGAAAGCGCTCGCCCTGGCCGAGGACGAGTTGCTGGCCAGGGGCGTAGTCCAGAAGGGCGACTACATCGTGCTCACCATAGGCGAGCCGTTCGGCAAGGCCGGGGGCACCAACACGATGAAGGTCGTGAAAGTCGGCGCCCACTTACATCCCTGATCATGGGCGTCGATGAGGCGACCTGGGCGAGGCTAACCTTGAGGTTAAGCACAGCGGCCGAGACCAAGGTTGCCCCGGCGCCCACTTACATCCCTGATCATGGGCGTCGATGAGGCGACCTGGGCGAGGCTAGACATGACCGCCCCATGCGCAGTCGCGCAAGCGAAGATGCAGTGGATCGGGGCGAGGGTAGCCGTGGTTAAGCACAGCCGCCGAGACCAAGGTTGCCCCGGCGCCACTTACATCCCTGACAAAGGACCGGGCTAAAATATCGGCCCGGGGTTCGTCACTGCACCCTTCCCACTACGACTCACCATTCACGGAATTCGAGGAGATACCCATGAGCGCACAATCCCTGGAAGCCGTCGCGAGAGGCATGGTCGCGCCGGGCAGAGGCATACTGGCCGCCGACGAAAGCACCGGCACCATCGAGCGGCGTTTCAAAAGCATCAGCGTCGAGAACACCGAGGAGAACCGCCGCGCCTACCGCGATCTCCTGTTCTCCGCGAAGGGCGTAGGCCAGTTCATCAGCGGCGCGATCCTGTACGACGAGACGCTGCGCCAGAAGTCGGCGGACGGCACGCCGTTCCCGCAGCTCCTGGAAAAACAGGGCGTGCTGCCGGGCATCAAGGTCGACGCCGGCGCCAAGGACATGGCGTTGTGCCCCGGCGAGACGGTGACCGAGGGGCTCGACAATCTGCCCAAGCGCTGCGCCGAGTACGTCAAGCTGGGGGCGAAGTTTGCGAAGTGGCGCGCCGTGATTACCATCGGCGAAGGTATACCTTCGGCCGCCTGCGTCGTTGCCAACGCGCACGCGCTGGCGCGCTATGCCGCGATCTGCCAGGCCGAGGGACTCGTACCCATCGTCGAGCCCGAGGTATTGATGGACGCCGACAACACCATAGAGCGCTGCGAGGAAGTGACCGAGTGGACGTTGCGTGAGACGTTCGAGGCGCTCGCGAGCCAGCGGGTCGCGTTCGAGCGCATGATACTGAAGCCCTCGATGGTCATCTCCGGCAAGAAATGCCCGAAGCAGGCGCCGGTGAAGGAGGTCGCGGAGCGCACGCTCGTCGTCCTGAAGCGCACGGTGCCCGCGGCGGTGCCGGGTATCGCGTTTCTTTCCGGCGGCCAGAGCGAAGAGGTCGCCACCGAGCATCTCGACACGATGAACAAGCTGGGCGGCGGGCCGTGGACGCTGTCGTTCTCCTACGGGCGCGCGCTGCAGGCTGCCGCGTTGAAGGCGTGGAAAGGCAGCGCGGCGAACGTCGGTGCGGCGCAGGCGATCTTCCTGCACCGCGCGCGGATGAACGGCCTCGCGGCGACCGGCAAGTACTCGGCGGACCTGGAAAAGCGCGCGGCCTGAGACACCAGTGCCCGATCACACGCCGGTCGCCGTCATCACCGGTTTTGCCTCCGGCCGTGCGCGCCCGGGTGCTTGCCGACGCAAGCCAGGAAGACGCGCACTTAACATTAACGGCGTTTCCGCCGCGAATGTTAGCCTGCGCCGAAACCGGCGTCATGCGTGAACGCGGCTCTCCATGAACAATCGCACGCCGGTCGCCGTCATCACCGGTTTTCTCGGCAGCGGCAAGACGACGCTGCTGAACCACGTCCTGCGCGACCCGGGGTTCGCCGACGCGGTAGTCATCATCAACGAGTTCGGGGAGATCGCGCTCGACCACCTGCTCGTCGCCACGCCCGACGAGAGCATGGTCGTCCTCGGCAACGGCTGCATCTGCTGCGAGATGCGCGGGGACCTGGTCGGCACGCTCTCCGGCCTCTACCTCAGGCGCCGCGAGGGCGGGATACCGGCGTTCGGCAAGGTGCTGATCGAAACCACCGGCCTCGCGGACCCGGTGCCGATACTCCAGACGCTCATCACCGACCGCGAGGTGGCGCCGCTCTACCGGGTGGACAGCATCATCACGCTGGTGGACGGCGTGCACGGCGCAGCCCAGCTCGATGCCGGCGCGGAAGCGCTCAAGCAGGCCGCGCTGGCGGACCGCCTTCTTGTCTCGAAATCCGATCTCGCGCCCGCCGGTGCTTACGAGCGCCTGCGCGCACGCCTCGCCGGCATCAATCCGGGGGCGGAGATCTACCCCGTCGTGCGCGGCGTCGTCGATCCCGCGCGGCTCTTCGGGACGGGTCTCGACGACGTGGCCCGGGGCGCGAGCCTGGAGCGCTGGCTCAATGTGGAACGCTTCCGCGAAACCGAGGGCCGTTCTGACCTGCATCGACGCCGCGGAAACGGGCGTGCCGGCACGGGCATCAGCGCGTTCTGCATTTATTACGACAACCCGGTGACTGCTCACGGCCTCACCCTCTGGCTGAACCTGGTTGCTTCGCTGCGCGGGGCGAACCTGTTGCGGTTGAAAGGATTGCTCAACGTAGAGGGAAAGCCGGTTGCGGTCCATGCGGTGCAGACGTTGATCCACGAGCCCGTCACGCTCGAGCGCTGGCCGGACGCGGAGCGCCGCTCGCGTCTCGTTTTCATCACGCGCGGTATGGTGCGCGCCGATATCGAAAGAACGCTGCCTGCACTGGCTTTCGACGGTTCGAGCACTCCGGGCGGCTTCGACGCCGCCGCTTACGCGAGATTTGCCGCTGTCGCCGGTCATTTCCGGTAGACCGGGCGTGTTCCCGTGACTGCGGGCGCGTTCGGGATACACTCTGCCTGACTCAAAGCAAGCCAGGAACGCCACATGCAGGAAATGAAGCCCTCCCCGGAGCGGGGTCCGCTGCGCTACGTCAAGGCAGGCATGCTCATCGACGGTACGGGCGCGAAGCCGGTGAGAGACCCGGTCGTCGTGCTGCAGGGACGCCGCATCAGGCAGGTCGGCACCAGGCACTCGATCAAGGTCCCGCCGCGCGCCGAGGTGATCGATGCCGCGGGCTCGACGCTCATGCCCGGCATGATGGACCTGCACATACACACGGCCATGTACAACTGCATGACGTTCCACAATCACCGCGTCGCGCAGTTCGAGATCATGCCGCACCTGCAGCAGATGTACGCCCTCTTCCACGCGCAGAACTGCTTCGACATGGGCTTCACCACGCTGCGCGATCTCGGCATGAACGGCCCCTACGGCCTGCTGGTGAACGAGCTGTGTGCGGTGCGCGACGCCATCAATGCGGGCATCGTCGAAGGGCCGCGCATGGTGATCGGCGCTTTCACCACGATGACCGGCTCGCACCTCGACCTGATACAGCCGCGCGCGATGTATCGCTGGGGATTCAACACCGCGGACGGCCCGTGGGAGCTGCGGAAGCTCGCGCGCAAGAACCTGCTCGCGGGCTGTGACGTGATCAAGACCTGCGCCTCGGGCGGGGGCGGCACCGACAAGGAGGAGCCCGATATCCGCAACCTGACCCAGGAGGAGCTCGACGCGCTCGTCGACGAAGCGCATGCGCTGCACAAGCACGCCGCCGTGCATTGCTTTACCACCAACGCCCAGCGCATGGCCCTGCAGGCCGGCGCGGACACGATAGAGCACATGGTGTTCTCGGACGACGACACGCTGGACATGATCGTCGAGGCGGGCGTGCCGATGACGCCCACGCTCTCGCATCGCACCGATCACGCCATCGAGCTGCGCCGCGAGCACGGCACGGCGGACTTCGTGCTGCGCAAGATGAAGTACCTGCAGCCGTTTTGTTTCGAGACCTTCAAGAAGGCGTACAAGGCGGGCGTTGCGATCGCGATGGGCACCGACATGGGTTTCGAGCCCGATATGGGCTCGAACGCCGCGGAGCTCGAGATCTACGTCAAACTGGGCATGAAGCCGATGGACGCCATCCTGACGACGACCCGCAACGCGGCGCGGGCGCTGAAGCGTGAGGCGGACCTGGGCACGATCGAGGCGGGGAAACTCGCCGACCTGGTCGCCGTCAACGGCGATCCGCTGCGGAACATCCGCTGCCTGCAGGAGAAGAAGAACATCTACCTCGTGATGAAGGAAGGGAAGATCTACGCCGACCGCCGCCCGGGCAGGAACCGGAACGTCGTCAACGTGAAGCCGGGAGACTGGAAGATCGTCGATTACCTGTGAGCCGGTGACCAGTGACCGGTGACCAGTGTTCGGAGGAACCATGGCAGCGAAGAAGCGGCCCGTTAAATCGGGCAAAGCGAAGACGAAGACCAAGGGCGCAGTGCGCGGCGGCACGGACGGGCGCTACCACTACGACATGGCGAAGGTGCGAGTTACGGACGCGGGCAAGGGCTACTCCACTTCGCATGGCGGTGTGGTGGAGGGCGCGCGCATGCTGGTGGGCTATATCCACAAGCCGCGCGGCACCGGCTCGCGCATGCACACGCACAAGAACGAGCAATTGAACTACGTCTTGCGCGGCACGCTCGTGGGCTCCGTCAACGGCAGGAAGGTCGTGGCGCCGACGGGCACGCTCATCTACATACCTGCCAACGCGCCGCACACGCTGGTCGCTTCCCCCGACGACGAGGACGTGATTTTCCTCGCGATCAAGGACCTCTCCCAGGGCATCATCGGCAAGGCGGTGGATGGCACGATGGCGGGGCCGCATTACGAGCCGGGGTTCCGTCCGGACTGACGGGCCATGCGCGCAAGCGCCCTCTACCACGTCTCGGAACGCCGCGTCGAGTGCAGGGAAGTGGCCCTGGCCGCGCCCGGCGCGGGGGAAGTGCTGATCGAAAGCCGCTACTCCGCCATCAGCCCCGGCACCGAGGCGATGATTTTCAGCGGCGCGTTTCCGAAAGACGCCGCGCTGGATGCCGCCATCGGCAGCCTGAAAGGCCGGTTTGCCTATCCGTTTTCATACGGCTACGCCCTGGTTGGGAAAGTGTCGGCGGTCGGCCCCGGCGTGCCGGAGGAATCGATCGGCCGGACCTGCTTCGCCTTCCACCCGCACCAGGACCGCGCGGTGGTGCCGCTCGCCGATTGCCACCGGGTTCCCGACGGCGTGCCGCCGGAAGCGGCGTTGTTTCTGCCGCAGGCCGAAGCCGCGCTGAATCTCGTCATGGACGGCGCGCCGCTGATCGGCGAGCGCGTGCTCGTATTCGGCCAGGGCGTGGTCGGACTGCTGACCGCGGCCCTGCTGGCGGAATTTCCCCTGGAGCGCCTGGTTGCCGCCGAGCCCCTCGCGTGGCGGCGCGAGCTCGCGAGAAGCTGGGGCATCGAGGACACGGTCGATCCGACCGACGCGGGATCATGGCAGGCGGCCCTTGCGAGCCTGAACGGTGCGGACCTGGTCTTCGAGTTGTCGGGCAGCATGCCGGCGCTCAACCAGGCGATCGAAGCTGCCGGTTTCGACGGCCGCATCGTCGTGGGATCGTGGTACGGCGCCGGCACGCAGCCGCTGGATCTCGGGGGCCGCTTCCATCGCAACCGCCTGCGCCTGATTTCCAGCCAGGTGAGCACGCTCAACCCGGCCCTGACCGGGCGCTGGGACAAGCCGCGCCGCATCGAGCTCGCCTGGCGCATCGTGGAGCAGCTCCAGCCGCAGCGCCTGATCGCGCAATCCTTCCCCCTCGCCAGCTGCCAGGAGGCCTTCGAGGCGGTCAGCGCGCGGCGCGAGGGGGTGATGCAGGTGATTTTTCGATACTAGGAGCGACTCATGTATCAACTTGCAGTGACCCGCGATTTCGTCGCCCAGCACTATCTCATCGGCGGCGACTGGGGAGCTGAGAACTCCAGGCACAGCCACGCGTACAGGATCGAGGTGCTGCTTGCCGGCCCGGCGCTCGATCGGCACGGGTATCTCGTCGATATCGTCGAGCTGGATCGGGCGTTGACCGAGATCATCTCCCGCTTCCGCGACCATACCTTGAACGACCTCGAGCCTTTCGCCGGCGTGAATCCCAGCCTGGAGCGATTCGCCAAAGTGCTCCACGGAGAGCTGAAATCGAGACTCACCGCGCAGGATCTGTCGCTTGCCGTGAAGCTGTGGGAGAACGAGCGTGACTGGGCTGCCTACGGACCCGAGTGAACCCCATTTGAACAGGAGGAAACGGAGATAACGGAGAAAAGGGCGTCTTGAGCCTCTGTTTCCTCTGTTGCCTCCTGTAAAAAGGGTTTGGTGGTGCCTGTAGCCTTTGCCGAATATCTGTCGGCCAAGTTCGCGCTCGACGAGCGGAGCCTGAACCGCGTGGTGCGTGAGGCGTTCTGGAATGCGCTGCGCGACCTGCCGAGCATCGAATGTCTGGATGTGGGCGCCGGCACCGGCGCGACGATCCGGCGGCTCCTGGCGAGCAGCCTTACCCAACCTCTGTCGTTGACCGCGCTCGACTGCGATCTAACCCTGCTCGAGCTCGCCCGCGACAGCACGGCCGCGCAACTTCGCGCAATGGGCGTCGACGTCAGCATCGAGGGAGGCGCAATCCGCACCCGCGGTACGTGGGTTGCATCTTTCCGCTTTGCTGCTGAAGAATTGAAAAACCACCGTCCGGACCGTGCCTACAACGTCATCACGGCGCACGCGTTTCTCGACATCGTGCCGCTCGCTCCGGCGCTGACATCGTTTGCCGCATGGCTTTCGTCGGGCGGCTATCTCTACGCCACGATCAACTACGACGGCGAGACCGAGCTCTCCGCGCCTTATGAAGACCGGAAGTTCGAGGCCGAATTACTGGACTACTACAACCACACCATGGAGATCCGCCGCGTCGACGGGCAGGCCACGGGCGGCGCCTATAGCGGCAGACGTCTCGCGACGCTGCTGCCGGAATTCGGGTTCAGCGTGCTCGCGCACGGCAGCTCGGACTGGAATATCGCTCCGCTCTCGGGTCGGTATCGCGACGACGATGCGGTCTGCCTGACCGCATTGCTGGAGATGATGGCCTTGGAAGGGCAAAGATCCGGGCTGTTTCGCCCGGATTTGCTCGATCGCTGGCACGATGACCGGCGACGCCTGGTGCAGGAGGGCAGTCTGACGCTGCGCGTACATCAGACGGACGTGCTGGCCCGGTACGATTCCTGAGCCGCTGCGTCAGGCTTGCAACCTGTGAGACCATGTTCGCATGAGTGAAAAACGCGTCGGCATCATCATGCATGGGGTGACTGGAAGGATGGGCACCAACCAGCACCTCGTGCGCTCTATCCTCGAAATCCGCAAGGACGGTGGCGTGCGCCTTGCCGACGGCACGCGGATCATGCCCGATCCGATACTGGCGGGCCGGAACCAGGACAAGCTGCGGCAACTCGCTCAGGCGCACGGCATCGAGCGCTGGACGACTGACCTCGCCGGTGCGCTTGCGAACCGGTCCGACGCCGTGTTCTTCGACGCTGCCTCGACGCAGCTGCGGCCGAAGCTGGTCAAGCAGGCGATCGCCGCCGGCAAGCACGTGTACTGCGAGAAACCCGTGGCGACGACGCTCGCCGCGGCGCTCGACATCTACCGCGCTGCCCGGAAGGCGCGCGTCAAGCACGGCGTCGTGCAGGACAAGCTCTGGCTGCCGGGCCTGCTCAAGCTGAAAAAGCTGCGCGATGCAGGCTTCTTCGGGCGCATCCTGTCGGTGCGCGGCGAGTTCGGCTACTGGGTGTTCGAGGGGGACAGGCAGCCTGCGCAGCGCCCGTCGTGGAACTACCGCAAGCAGGAAGGCGGCGGGATCATCCTCGACATGCTGTGTCACTGGCGCTACGTGATCGACAATCTCTTCGGCGCGGTGCAGGCGGTCACGTGCCGGGGCGCGACGCATATCCCGTACCGCTGGGATGAAAACGGAAAGAAGTACCGGGCGACGGCCGACGATGCGGCGTACGCGACTTTCGAGCTGGCCGGCGGCGCGACCGCGCACTTCGCGAGCTCGTGGTGCGTGCGGGTGCGGCGCGACGACCTCCTGACCCTGCAGGTGGACGGCACGGAGGGCACGGCGGTGGCGGGACTCCGGCGCTGCTTCATCCAGTCCTACGCGCGAACGCCGAAGCCCGTCTGGAATCCCGACATTCCCCAGCCCATCGATTTCTTCCGGGACTGGGAAGAGGTGCCGGACGACCCGGCATGGGGCAATGCGTTCAGGGCGCAATGGGAGCTGTTTCTCAGGCACGTCGCGGGAGAGGGCGCTTTTCGCTGGAACCTGCTCGAAGGCGCCAAGGGCGTGCAGCTGGCGGAACTGGGGTTGAAAAGCTGGAAGCAGCGGCGGTGGCTCAAAGTTCCTGCTTTGAAAGTGTGACGAATGACCAGTGACCAGTGACCGACATGAAGCGTGACGCGATACTGAGCATCAAGTTGCCGGCTGCAGGAGGCAAGCTGCAGGACTACTCCGTGCGCGAGCCGGGCAGGTTCGAGCGTCCGGCGCGGCCGTTCACCCGCGTCGCGTACGCGGCGGCCCACGTCGTTGCCGATCCGTGGTCGGTGCAGGAGCCATGGCTCTCCGCCGCGGTGGACTGGGACGCGACCATCGCTTACCGCAGACATCTGTGGTCGTGGGGGCTGGGCGTTGCCGAGGCGATGGATACCGCACAGCGCGGCATGGGCATGGACTGGCCGGCGTCGCTGGAGCTGATACGGCGCACGCTCGACGCGGCTCGCGACGTGCCTGGCGCACTCGTCGGCGCGGGCGCCGGCACCGATCACCTTGCGCCGGATCCGGGCCTTACGCCCGCGCAAGTCATCGCGGCCTACGAAGAGCAATGCGCCGCGGTCGAGAAGCTGGGGGGCCGCATCGTGCTCATGGCGAGCCGCGCGCTGGCTGCGTGCGCGAAATCGCCGGATGCCTACGGGCTGGTGTACGACCGTGTGCTCGCGCAGGTGAAGGAGCCGGTCATCATCCACTGGCTGGGCGAGATGTTCGATCCGGCGCTGGCAGGCTACTGGGGTTGCCGGGATCACGCGGCGGCGATGGACATCTGCGCGGACGTCCTCAAGCGCAACGCCGCAAAGGTGGACGGCATCAAGGTATCGCTGCTCGACAAGGACAAGGAGATCGCCCTGCGGCGGCGGTTGCCCGCGGGCGTCCGCATGTACACAGGCGACGATTTCAATTTCGCGGAGCTGATCGAGGGTGATGGCGAGGGGTATTCCGACGCTCTGCTCGGCATCTTCGATGCGATCGCCCCGGCGGCCTCGAGCGCGCTCTCGGCGCTGGCCGCGAACGACCGGACGGAGTATCACGAGATCCTGGCGCCGACCGTGCCGCTCTCGCGTCACATCTTTCGCGATCCCACGCGTTTCTACAAGACGGGCGTCGTGTTCATGGCGTGGCTGAACGGCCACCAGGAGCACTTCGTCATGGTCGGCGGACAGCAGAGCGCGCGGAATATCCTGCACCTCGCGGAGCTCTTCCAGCTGGCGGACGCGGCGGGCCTGCTCGCGGATCCTGCGCTCGCTTGCCACCGGATGAAGAAGTTGCTCGCCGTGCATGGCATTTCGTGATGCCAGGAAAATTCCAATCTTCACGTCCTACGCGTCCTTTGCGGTGAGGCTTTTCTCTTCCACCGCGGCCTTGGCGTTCCTGGCGGTGAAGCTTTGAAACCACCGGATCCCGCGAAGCTCTCCCTCAACACCGCCACCACGCGCGGCAAGTGGGGCCTCGCGCAGGCCATCGAGGGCTGCGCACGCCACGGCATCCGCGGCATCTCCCCCTGGCGCGATCTGCTGCACGCCATGGGCGTGGCAAAAGCCGCGCGCGCGATCCGCGCCCACGAGTTGACGGTGACCGGACATTGCCGGGGCGGTATGTTTCCGGCGCCGGACGCGCGCGGCCGCAAACGCGCCATCGACGACAATCTCCGCGCCATCGAGGAAGCGCACGCCCTCGGGGCGCGGTGCCTGGTGCTCGTGGTGGGCGGGTTGCCGAAAGGCTCCAAAGACATCGCCGGCGCGCGCGAGCAGGTGAAAGACGGCCTGGCCGCGATATTGCCGCACGCTCGGCAGGCCGGCGTGCCGCTCGCGATCGAGCCGCTACACCCGATGTATGCGGCGGACCGAGCGTGCGTCAATACGCTCTCACAGGCGCTCGATCTCTGCGACGCCCTCGATCCGGCGAAGGGCGGCGCGCTGGGCGTCGCAGTCGATGTCTACCACGTGTGGTGGGACCCGCAGCTCGAAAGGCAGATCCGGCGCGCCGGTCGAAAAAGGCTCCTCGCTTATCACATCTGCGACTGGCTGGTGCCGACGACCGATCTGCTGCTCGACCGCGGCATGATGGGTGACGGGATCGTGGATCTGCACTGCATCCGCGCGTGGATGGAAGCCGCGGGCTATGCGGGCTTCCACGAAGTGGAAATCTTCTCCGCGAAAAACTGGTGGCGCCGCAATCCGGACTCGGTGCTCGAAATCTGCAAGGCGCGGCATCGGCGCTTCGGTTAGAATTTTTTCACCTGCGGCGACGGCGCGACGGGATCAACCGCCCCAGGGCGCGTGCGAAAAACTCCAATCGAGGAAGGATCAGAATGAAGGATTCAGACCGGAAGCGCTTCTGCACTATTCTCGCAGCTTTTCCATTGATGGTCTGGTGCGGCCTGGCTTGCGCGCAAGACTATCCGACGAAACCGGTTCGCTTCATCGTCGGTTTCCCGCCGGGCGGCACCAACGACATCGTCGCGCGCGCTCTGGGGGCGAAGCTCACGGAAAATCTCAAGCAGCAGTTCGTGATCGAGAACCGCGGCGGCGCCAATACCGCGATCGCGTCGGAGCTCTTCGTGCGCACGCCGCCCGACGGCTACACCATCATGTTGAATGCGCCCGGGCACGCCACCAACCCGACGCTCATGAAGCTGCGTTTCGATCCGATAAAGGATTTCGCCTTCATCACCTGCGCCGCGGAATCGCAGAATCTCGTGGTGCTGCATCCGTCGTTTCCACCGAAGAACGTGAAGGAGCTGATCGCGTTCTCGAAGCAGCGCCCGGGCCAGATCAACTACGGCTCATCGGGCGTCGGCACGACCGTGCACCTGTCGGCGGAGCTCTTCCAGTTCATGACCGGCGTCAAGTGGGTGCACATTCCGTACAAGGGCGCCGGCCCGGCCGTGATCGATCTGCTGGCGGGCCACCACGTGCTGTACTTCGGCAACGTCCCGAGCGTGATCCAGCACGCGCGGGCGGGGAAGCTGCGGGCGATAGCGGTGACCGGATTGAAGCGCTCCACGGCTGCACCTGACATCCCGACGGTGAACGAGAGCGGCATTCCCGGGTTCGAGGTTACGACCTGGTACGGCGTGTCCGCGCCCGCCAAGACGCCGCGCCCTATCATAGACAAGCTTCATGCCGAGATCGTGCGTGCCCTCAAGTCGCAGGACCTGCGCGACTACCTGGTCAACAGCGGGGCCGATATCGTGGGCAACACGCCGGAGCAGTACACGGCGTTCGTGCAGAACGAGATCGTGAAATGGAGCAAGGTGATCAAGGGGGCCGGCATTAAGGGAGAGTAGCGCGTCGAGAGGCGGAGCAGGGGCCCGTGGGTTACGTCCTCGGCCCGCTGATGGAGGAGTACCTGCGGCGCGCGCTGCTCCTCGCGCGCGGCGATGCGAGCGTCTTCTTCACGCGGCCGATCAGCCTCGCGTTCATCGTGGGGACGGTGCTGATACTGATCTCGCTGGCGTGGCCGGCCCTGCACGGGCGACAATCCACACGCTAGGGCAATTCAGCCAGGGTTTGACGTTCTTGACGGGGCAATATGTCAGCGAATGATTTGATCAAGCAGCTCGAAGACAACACCGCCGAAGCGCTCGCCATGGGCGGGGCGGAGAAGCTCGCGGCGCGCAAGAAGCAGGGGCTGCTGAACGCGCGGGAGCGCATCGATTACCTGGTCGACCAGGGGAGCTTCATCGAGTCCGGCCGCTTCGCGCGCGGCATACGCGAGGAGGTGCGCCACAAGACGCCCGCCGACGGCAAGATCGCCGGGTTCGCGAAGCTGGCCGGCCGCGAGATCGCCCTGGTGGCGAACGACTTCACCGTGCTGGGCGCTTCCTCCAGCGTCATCAACATGAAGAAGATCCGGCACATGAAGGGCGTCGCATGCCAGCGCGGCATGCCGCTCGTGCTGCTCGGTGAATCCTCAGGCGCGCGCATGCCCGATCGCATGGGCGCCTCGGGCCGCGCGATCCTGGCGCAGGACCCGACCGAATACCAGCGCCTGCGCGAATCGCCATGGGTATCGGCGCTGCTGGGCCAGTGCTACGGCTCGTCGACCTGGTATTCCGCGATGTCGGACTTCGTGGTGATGCGCAAGGGCGCGATCATGGCGGTCGCGAGTCCCAACGTCACCTCGCTCGCGATCGGCAAGCCCATGGACCCGGAGGAGCTCGGCGGCTGGAAGCTATTGACCGGCGTCTCGGGTCTCGCGGACATGGCGGTCGACACCGATCAACAGGCGCTCGATGCGGTGAAGCGGTTTCTCTCCTATCTGCCCTCGCACGCGATGGAGCCGCCGCCGGAGCACCCGGTACCGCCCGGGTCGGACGATGCATGCCGGAAAATCCTCGACATCCTGCCGGAAGCGCGCAACAAGGTGTACGACGTGCGGAAAATCATCGCCGCGGTCGTGGACAAGGATTCCAGCTTCGAGCTGAAGGAGCGCTACGGGCGGTCCGTCGCCACGGTCCTCGCCCGGCTGAACGGCAGGAGCGTCGGCTTCATCGCCAACAACCCGCAGTTCAAGGGCGGCGCGCTCGACCCGGACGCCTGCCAGAAGGCGACGAGCTTCATGGTGCTGTGCGATTCCTTCAACATCCCCATCGTGTTCCTGGTGGACGTGCCGGGGTTTCTCATCGGCGTGGAGGGGGAGCTGCGCGGCATGCCGGGCAAGATCATCAACTGGATGAACGCGATCTCGCTCGTGACGGTGCCCAAGGTCACCATCATCCTCCGGAAGAGCTACGGCCAGGCCTATATCAACATGGGCGGGGGCCGTAACTCCGACGAGATCGCGTGCTGGCCCACGGCGGACCTGGGCTTCATGGATCCGCGGGTCTCGGTCAACGTCCTCTACGGCTTGAAGGAGGAGGACGACCCCGAGCGGTTCAAGGAGCTCGTTGCCGAAGTCGACCGCGATACCACGCCGTGGGAGCTCGCGCGCCTGTATGAATCGCACTACGTGATCGATCCGCGGGACACGCGGAGCTGGCTGACACGCGTGCTCGACGTGCACCGCATGCGCATGAGCAAGGGCGTGAGCAAGCACAGGCTGGCGAACTGGCCGACGAGCTATTAGCGGTGACCGGTGACCCGTGACCAGTGACCAGCGCATTGTTGAGTTCTGGAACAACTCCATTGTTCCGACCCTGATCGAGTACATCAGGATCCCGGCGAAATCTCCGCACTTCGACAAGTCGTGGGCGAAGAACGGGCATATCGACGCGGCCGTCGAGCTGGCGGCGGGCTGGTGCCGGAAGAACGCCGTCGAGGGCATGAAGCTGGAGGTGGTGCGGCTCGAAGGCCGCACACCGCTCCTCTTCATTGAAGTGCCGCCCGCGAAAGGCGCCGAAAATACGGGCACGGTTCTCCTCTACGGCCACCTCGACAAGCAGCCGGAGATGACCGGCTGGGCGGACGGTCTCGGTCCGTGGACGCCCGTCATACGCGAGGGCAAGCTCTACGGCCGCGGCGGAGCGGACGACGGCTATGCCGTCTTCGCGTCCATCGCGGCGTTGCGCGCCTTGCGCGAGGAAGGCCGCGCGCACGCGCGCTGCGCGATCGTGATCGAATGCTGCGAGGAATCGGGCAGCTACGATCTGCCCGCGTACCTGGAGGCGCTTGCGCCCCGGATCGGCACACCCGACCTCGTGATCGGTCTCGATTCGGGGTGCGGCAACTACGAGCAGCTCTGGGGCACCACGTCGCTCCGCGGTTTGGTGAACGGCGTGCTGACGGTGGAAGTGCTGACCGAAGGCGTGCATTCCGGCGATGCGAGCGGGGTCGTCGCCTCGAGCTTCCGCATCGCGCGCCTGCTGCTCGATCGCATCGACGATGTCGCGACGGGTGTCGTGAAGCACGCGGCATTCCACGCAGCCATTCCTCCGGAACGTATTGAACAGGCGAAACGCGCCGCGGCAGTGCTCGGGCGCGAGATCCACGGGAAGTTTCCGTTCGTGCCGGGCATGCGGCCGATGGTGGACTCGCTGGAGGAGCTGGTGCTCAACCGCACCTGGCGGCCTATGCTCGCCGTCACCGGTGCGGACGGTTTGCCGCCGCCTGCCAGCGCGGGCAATGTGTTGCGACCGAAAACGGTTCTCGCGCTCTCGTTGCGAATTCCACCCACCGTGGCGGGGCAGGCGGCGGCTGGCAAGCTCAAGGAAATTCTGGAAGCGGATCCGCCCTATGGTGCGAAGGTCACCTTTGCGTTCGGCCAGGCCGCCACCGGCTGGCACGCACCGCAAACCGCGCCGTGGCTGGAGCGGGCGATCGAGGCCGCGTCGTTAAGGCACTATGCGAAGCCGGCGATGTGGATGGGCGAAGGCGGCACGATACCCTTCATGGCGATGCTGGGCGCAAAGTTTCCGCAGGCGCAGTTCCTCATCACGGGCGTGCTGGGTCCGCACTCGAACGCGCACGGTCCGAACGAGTTCCTGCACCTTGATTACGCCGCAAAGCTCACCGCGGCCGTGGCGGATGTGCTCGCGGCGCAGGCGCAATCGGCAGCGTAGCGCCGCGCTACTGCGGCGCAGCGGAACGGCAGCGGCAAGAACGGATGGGGGCCGATATGGATTCGAGGTGTCTGACTGGCGCAGTGGCGCTTCTTCTGGCGGGCGGCTGCGCCGCGCCGGGTGTCGAGCAGACGGTGCTGCCGGAGCGCCTGGACTATGCCTGCGCGGGCAACAAGCTGCTGCGCGTCAGCCGGGCCCCCGATGGCCGCGCGGCACAGGTGCTCGTGGACGACAAGGCGATCACTCTGGCGCGCGCGCAGAGCGCCGCACAGGAGAAATTCAGCGACGGCGCCTATTCGCTTTACCTCGACGGAGAGCGCGCGATGCTGGAGCGCGACGGGCGGGTTCTGTTCGGGCCGTGCCAGACCGGGCCGCTTCCGACGGCCCCGCGCTACCGCGAGTAAGCATCCCCCGCTGCTAGGGCGCGACGGGCGTTGCTCGCGGCAAGGCGATGCCCGCCTCACCGGCTACCTGCCGCAGCCGGTCCGGGTAGTCCGAAATAATGCCGTCCACGCCGAGCCCGATCATCCGGCGCATGTCGGCCGGCTCGTTCACCGTCCACACGACCACCTTGAGGCCGAGCGTCCGGGCTTCCGCCAGCAGCGCAGGCGTCAGCTCTTCGTAGTACGGCGCCCAAGTTGACCCGCATGCTGCGTGGACCATGCGCGGCAACGAGCCCCCGAACCGGTTCACGTGCAAAGGCGCGGTCCAGGGAGAGGAATCTGCCACGGCAAGGATGTTGTCCTGCCACGATTGCTGCGCCGTAAGGCAGACGATCGGGATATCCGCAGCCTCGCGCCGCGCGGCGGCCAGCGCGCGCCAGTCGAAAGAGAGGAGTGCCGAGCGGTCGCTCATTCCGTGTTCGCGCACGACAGCGATAACCCGACGCGCAAACTCATCCGGCCCGACGGTGCGCTCCGGAGCGAGCGGGGAGAGCTTGAGTTCGATCCAGAAACGCAGCCCGTCGTAGCCGCCATTGCGTGCCAGGGCGAACAGATCTGCCAGGCGCGGGATGCGTGTGCCGTCCACCGGCTGCTGGACCGGAAACCGACGCTCGTAGCCGGAGCCCGGCTGGATCCGGCCGACGTCGTAGCGCAGGAGATCCGTATAGTCGAGAGTCGCGATGGCAGGTCCCGCCGCGCTCAGCCATTTTCCGTCAGGCCCGCGCGCGAAGTCGGGGTTCATGAGCGCGTCGTGATGGATGACGACCACGCCATCGCGCGTGATCGCGCAATCGAGCTCGAAACCGGATACGCCGATCTCGATCGCGCGCGCGAATGCGGCGAGCGTGTTCTCGGGCGCGAGTCCGCGCGCTCCGCGATGGCCAATCAGATCCACCCCACCTCCCGCGCCCACTCCTCTATCTCCCGCTGGCGCGCGTGCCAGTCCTTCGGGGCGTGCTCCTTCCACTCGTCGCTTTCGGCGCCCACCTCAGCCTCCTGCGCCGCCATCGATTTCATTCCCAGCTCGGCGCGGCGCCGATCTACCGCCGCCGGATCGTCGAGGCGCCACGGACTCATCTTCCCCGTCTCGTCCCAGTCGAACTGGGTGCCGTACTTCTGCGGGCGGCGCTCGTTGAAAGCGATACGGTCGTCGAGAAGCGCCACGTGCTTCGGCGCCGCATCGCCCCGGGCAGTTGCTTCCTCCAGCAACTGGAAACAGCGCCGCTGAAAGTCGGGAAGCCCTATCGCGTGCTGCGCGATCCGCCATGCAGCGGCGGCCCCGTCTGCACCAGCCACCGCGAAGCCGGGCCAGCCGTGCGCGTCGATGATTTTCGCGAGCGCGTCCGCGTTTCGTTCGTGAACCTCGCGCATGCGCGCGTTGTAGCCCTGAAAGAGCGAGCCGTCAGCGGCCAGCTCCGCCCGCACACGCGCATCCTCCGCTACCAGCGCGAGCAGTTTTTCCCGCACCGCCTCATTCGTCGTCAACTGGTCACCGGTCACCGGTCACTGGTCACCAACTGTTAGTTGCCCCCACCCGGGCCGAACCCGATCATCCGCCAGCCGCCTTCGGTCCGGACGAAACAGGCCGTGTGCTCTATGGGGCTGCGGACCTGCTCCTCCGGCAAATACGCTTCACCGTAGGCAATCTTGATCTTGACCCACTTCTGCTTGACCTCGGGAGACTTGTCATTTACCTCCCAGTCGACAACGGACACCACGTTGTAGGACATGGTGGCGACGGTAGAGGAATCGGCCGACGGCGCCGCCTTCAACAGCGCATCCTTCGCGACGATGGCGCCGCCGCTGTACACGTCGGCATCCGGCGGCCACTTAACCCCTACATACGGCGCGCACAATTCGGCTTGCGCCTTCTCGCGCCTGTTCCAGGCACTGCCGAGAAACAGCGCGGCGCTCAATTCCTGCCACAACGGGCTCGCGTCCGAATCGAGCTCCCACTGCTTTCTGAACTCGGCGATCCCGCGGCCGCCTTGCATGCCGCTCCTCACGCCCGAATGGAGTATGCCCGCCACGAACTTGCGGTCGCGCTTCGCCACCGCGTTCATCAGGCGGTTCTTGAAGCTCACCCACGACGGATCCTTCGCGCCCTCGTCCACCGGATCGAGCGTGCGTTCCTGTGCGAGCGCCGGCAGAGCCAGCGACAGCAATAGCGTGAGTAGCAGGCGGTTGAGCTTCATCGTGCCAGGCTATCGATCCAGCTCGCAGTGTCGGCAGCTGCTACCCGTGGCGTTCCGACATGATCGCTCTCGACCACCAGGTACTTGCTCTTCGCGTGCGCCGGTGCCCTGCCGAAGGCGTACTCCGGCCCCGCCGAATGAAGCGAATCGCTCGTGCCGATTACCCATAGCAGGGGTGTCGGTGTCTTGATCGCGGCCGCGCTCCTGGGCATGGCCCCCAGCCCTTCAGGATCGAAATAGCTCATGTAGGTATGAGGCGTGGTGGAGATCGTCGCGGTCTTGCCCTGGTTGAGGTCTTCGAACGAGGCACGCTCGTCGCCTTTGCCGGCGGCGATCATACCGCGCGCCTTCTCCACGCTGGGGGAAACGCGCTTCCGGAAACCGCCCAGGTCGGGGGTGTGCCCCGGAGCGAGCGCGGCAATCCCGTCGATCCCGCCGGCGCTGGCGCCATAAGCGAGCGCCGCATTCGCACCGAAACTGTGACCGGCGACTACGATCCTGGTCGCCCCCTGCTCGCGCAGCTTGCGTATTTCGGCATTGACTTGCTCGATCGCCTGCGGATAGCCGGCGTCGTAGTCGCGTCCGCGACCCCACGGCATCAGGGGCGTAGCGACGAGAAAGTTCCTGGCGCGCAGCGTGTCTGCCAACGGCTGAATCGGCCCGCCCGCCGTGCCCCACTTGCCGTGCATCAGTACTACGCCGATACGCTCTTGCGCCGAAGCCGGTGCCGCGACGAGGAGCAGCGCAAACAGGCACCACCGGACGATGACTTGCATGCTTTTCGACATTTCGTCTTCGTGCGCTCCGGACGCTGCGACGCTGCGGCCGCCCTATAGTGCTAGAATTTCGCTGCATCGTATCAGTACGCGGTCGTCTGCAACAAACCCCCGACGCAGCAAGAGATCCCGCATGGCGCGCATCGAAATCAAGTCCGAGATTACCGGCACCGTCTGGCAGGTCAAGTCGAGTCCCGGCGACAAGGTGGAGTCCGGCGACACGCTCGTCGTGGTCGAGTCGATGAAGATGGAGATCCCGGTGATCACCGAAGACGCGGGCACGGTAAAGGAAATCCTCGTCAAGGAGAAAGACCCGGTGGCGGAAGG
>Ga0111539_10000411_pt1 | contig 53592 bp, 34 predicted proteins | sample RhiMethybrSRZTD1_FD_79667 | JGI IMG/M metagenome (GOLD analysis project Ga0111539, IMG submission 79667) | Populus rhizosphere microbial communities from Tennessee, USA - Rhizosphere MetaG P. TD hybrid SRZTD1 (version 2) (version 2) | ecosystem: Host-associated > Plants > Roots > Rhizosphere >... | reverse complement strand
GTGCCGTCCCCACGCCCTGCACGTTCGACGTCTCGCCGCTCAGCGCCGCGTTCGGCTTCGACGGGGGACAAGGTACCGTGCGCGTCGCGACCGCCGCCGCCTGCGCATGGAGCGCCGCTGCGGCGGAGAGCTGGATCGCGTTCATCGGTGAAACCCAGCGCCAGGGACCTGGAGAGATCACCTACGCCGTGCAGCGGAACGAAGAGACGCGGGTGCGAACCGGCAGTCTCACGGTGGCCGGCCGGACGGTCGCGGTGGGCCAGGACGCGGCGCCGCCGGTGCCGCCCGTGCCGCTGCCGTGCGACTACAGTGTCGCTCCCGTCGAACTGGTTCAGCACTGGCATCACACGAGCGCGAACATCAACCTGACGACCGCAGCGGGGTGCGCGTGGACGGTGAGCGCCGGCGCCGATTGGTTGACGATCGCGCCGCCGTCCGAAGGGGCGGGCCCGAGGGTGATTCAGTTCACGAATTCGATCTATACCGGCCAGGTCAGCCGTCGCGCGCCCGTGCAAGTGCGCTGGCCGACGCCGACGGCGGGCCAGAACGTGTGGATCACGCAGGAAGGCTGCTTCTATGCTCTCGCCGAGACGTCAGGCGAATTCTCCGCCGCCGGCGGCCAGGCCTTCGTCACGGTCCTCGGCACGCCCGCGAGCGTGAACTGCATGATAGGTTGCCCGTGGACAGCCATCTCCCAGGCGAGCTGGATTCACGTCACCACGCCGATGCCGAGCGCGGGCGACGAGCGATTCAACTACACCGTGGACGCGAACACGACCGGTCAGGACCGCATCGGCCAGATTCGGGTCGAGACGGGAATCCTGATGATCCGGCAGCGAGCGAATTGACGCGTCGGGCCTCTGATCACGCCACGGCTACTGCCGCAGGGCGCGGATCGGATCGAGACGCGCCGCCCGGAGCGCCGGAACGATACAGGCGGCGGTCGCGACCGCGAGCAGCACGAGCGGCACGCCAAGATAGGTCGTCGCATCGGCCGGATCGACGCCATAGAGGAGTGTCGCGACGAACGTGGCCAGCCATCTCGAGGCGGCCAGGCCGGCGCCAATCCCGATCGCCGCCACGCCCAGGCCTTGCCGCAGCACGAGCAAGACGAGGTTGCGCCGCCGCGCGCCGAGGGCGGCGCGGAGCGCCAGCTCGCGTGTCCGCTGCGCGACCGTGTACGACAGGACACCGAACAATCCCACGCCGGTTACGGCCAGCGCGACGAAGGCGAAGCTGCCGACGAGCGCCGCGTAGAGCCGCGGCCGCGCGAGGCTTGTCGACAACAGACGATCTTCCAACGTCATCAACGCTCCGGGTGCCAGGCCGGCGTCGATCGATCGCACCGTACCCCTGAGGACGCCGGCGATTGACTCACGGCGGCCGTCATCGCGCAGCAGCAGCGTCGCGATCGAGCTGCGCAAGCCGACGTTCACCTGTCGGTACGAGAAATACATCTCGGGGAGCGAAATGACCGGCGCCCCCACATATCGAACGTCTTCGACCACGCCGACAATCGTCGCGTCACCCGACTGCGCGCGTCCCCAGACGCCCATCGGGATCTTCACGCCGAGGGGCGAGCCGCCAAGGTACCGCCGCACGAACGTCTCGTTGACCACGGCCACCGGCTCCGACGTCCGCACGTCCGAGTCCGCGAGCCCGCGCCCCGCGACGACGCGGAGGCCGAGCGTGGCAAAGTAGCCGGGACTGACGAGCCGGGGTGAAGCCTGGACCGCCACCGGCGCGCCGCCATCGCGAGCCGGGAGGGTGAGCGAGCTCGTCGATCCGCCGGGTGTCAACGGGGACTCGGACGTGAACGCCACCCCGCGCACCGTCGGCACCGTTCCGAGCCGATCGAGGAGCGCCTCGAGGACCGCAATCCGTCGTTCGGGCGTGTAGCCGGGGCCGGACATCTGGAGCGGTGCGATGAGCACGTCGGCCGGGTCGTAGCCGCGATCCGCGCGCAGCAGTTGCAGGAAGCTGCGCCCGAGCAGGGAGGCGCCGACGAGCAGGATGCAGGCGATCGCCACCTGCCCGGCGACGATCACGAGACGACTCCGTGCCACGCCAACGCGGCGCCCGAACCCCGCGGGCGAGGCGCCGTCCTCTGCGAGCGACACCACGACATCGAGTCGACGGAGACGAAGCGCGGGCAGCCACCCGAACACCAGGCTCGTCAGGACCGACGTGACGACGGTGAAGAGAACGACACGGCGGTCGAAGGTCAGCTCGAGCACGCGCGGAAAGTCGGCCGGCAGGATCACCACGGCAGCGCGGTGCAGGCCCCAGGCCACCGCGAGCCCGAGCGCGCCGCCGGCAGCGCCAAGCAGCAGATTCTCGAGGACGAGCTGCCGCATGACGCGACCGGTCGCGGCCCCCAAGGCAGAGCGGATCGCCAGCTCGCGCCGGCGCGTGGTCGCGCGCGCGCGCTGCAGGCTGGCGACGTTGGTCGTCGCGATGGCGAGTAGCAGCGTGACGGCGAACAGCAGCACGAAGAGCGGACGACGAACGTCGCCGAGCAGTGCGTCGCCGAGCGGCCTGACGTCGACGCCGACCGGCCCGTCGCCGCCGAAGATCGCCACCGTGGTCATGCCCGTGTCGGCCGCGAAACTGCCGCGCGCCGCGCCTTCGGCCGCCACCTGCGCAATCGTCGCCTCGGGCCGGCGCCTGGCCAGTACCTCGAACATCGACAGCAGGTTGCCGGTGGGAGCGGGCACGCTGAACGGCACCCACGCGCGCGACAGCCGGTCCGGATAGCTGACCTCGTCCGGCACGACGCCCAGGATCGTGTACGGCTCGCCGTCGAACTGAATCGGTCGGCCGACGATTCCCGGATCGCGGCCGAATCGCTGCCGCCACAAACTCTCGGACAGCACGACGACCTTCTCGCGCTCGGACAGCTCGTCGAACAGCGAGCCGACGATCGGGCGCACGGCCAGGACCCGGAAGAGGCTCGCCGTGGCGATGGTCACGCGAACGCGTTCCGGATCGCCGGCGCCGGTGAGCGTGAGGGTTTGGGGTCTCCAGGCGGCGAGGTCGTCGAGCGCCGTGCTGTGCTCGCGCCACGCCAGATACGTGGCATTGCTGAATGAGCCGAATCTCGGCGCCCTGCCACCGCGGGTTTCCTTGAGGACGACCAGTCGATCGGCACCGGCCCACGGCCACGGCGTCATCAACACGCCTTGCGCGACGCCGAACAGCGCCGTCGTCGGCCCGATCCCGAGGCCCATAGTCAGTACCACGAGCAGCGCAAACCGCGGCTGCCGCCCGATCAGACGGCAGGCGTACCGGAGATCCTGCGCGATCCCCTGGAACCACGACGATGTCGCCGTCGGCGGCGGGATGACGGCGGCCAGGCGCCGGGTCCGCGGTCGGAGCGCGGCCGACTCGGCACGCCACGTCTCGATCTGCGCCGTCACCCGGCGTTCCGCCTCGACGTGATCGAGGCCGTCTGCGCGCGTCCGCTCGTACATCGCCCGCGCATGCTGCGCGAGCTCCTCGACGACATCCTCGTCGAGGCGCCCGGCGGCCGACTTCAGCGCATTGCGGATCCGAGCCTGCCAGTCCATACGGCCCTCGATCTCAGGCGGGAATGATCCGCGCGACGTGGTTCAGCGCGGCGAAGAAGTGTTCCCAGAGACTCCGCTGGCTGGCGAGCGTCTTCCGGCCCGCCCGGGTCAGTCCGTAGTAGCGCCGGCGGCGCTGTCCGGCTTTTTCGACCCACCACCCTTCGACGAGCCCCTTGTCTTCCGTGCGGTAGAGCGTCGGGTAGAGGGACGCGACGTTGAAGGCGATCGCGCCGCGGGAACGCTCTTCGATCAGCCGCGCGATTTCGTAGCCGTGGCGATCGCGCTCCTCGAGCAGCGCAAGAATCAGGATCTCGGCGCTGCCGCGCTTGAGCTCCCGGGCCAGCGCATTGAGCCCCATATGTCGTCACATCATATATCGACACGAGAAACGAAGCGAGGGGCCGGCTTCAGCCGGCCCCGGCAAGGCGGGCTAAAGCCCGCCCCTCCTTCTGGTGGGAACGCCGCCGGTCAGCGGCCGGTCAGCCGCTCCAGGTGATCGGGGTAGCGAGCGCCCTGCAACGTCACTCGAGCGGCCGCGGTCTCGATGTCACGAAGATCGTCGGACGTCAGCGCGATGGCCGCCGCGTCGAGGTTTTCCTCGAGCCGGTGCCGCTTCGTCGTGCCCGGGATGGGCACAATCCACGGTCTCTGCGCCAGCAGCCACACGAGGGCAATCTGAGCCGGCGTCGCCTGCTTCCGTTCGCCGATCGCGCGCAGCAGATCGACGAGGACCTGATTGGCCTTCCGCGCCTCTGGCGTGAATCGCGGAACGATGTTGCGAAAGTCGGACGCGTCGAACGTGGTGTGTTCGTCGATCTTCCCGGTGAGGAAGCCCTTGCCGAGCGGACTGAACGGCACGAAGCCGATGCCCAACTCCTCGAGCGCCGGCAACACCTCCGCTTCAGGTCTTCTCCACCACAGCGAGTATTCGCTCTGAACGGCCGTGACGGGCTGGACCGCGTGCGCCCGCCGGATCGTCTGCACGCCAGGTTCTGACAGCCCGAAGTGCCTGACCTTGCCCTCGTGAATCAGATCCTTCACCGCGCCCGCGACGTCTTCGATGGGCACATCAGGATCAACACGGTGTTGATAGAGGAGGTCGATCGCCTCGACCTGCAGCCGCCTGAGCGACGCCTCGGCGGCCTCCTTGATGTGCGCCGGCCGGCTGTCCAGCCCCGCCGGCTTGCCGCCTTCGAACTTGAACCCGAACTTTGTCGCGATCACGACTCGGCCGTGGAATGGCGCCAGCGCTTCGCCGACCAGTTCTTCGTTCGTGAACGGGCCGTAGGCTTCGGCGGTGTCGAAGAACGTCACGCCGCGTTCGACGGCTGCGCGAATCAGGGCGATCCCCTGCGGCTTGTCAACGGCTGGACCATAGCCGAAGCTCAATCCCATACAGCCAAGTCCGAGCGCTGAGACTTCCAAGCCGCTCTTGCCGAGTGGGCGCTTCTGCATGGTGGTCCTCGAACCCATAGTAGCGACCGATCGCCTTCTTCGAGCATCAAGATGTCCAAGTTCGAGATTTGAATGGACGTGGCGTCAGGGCGCATAATCGCCGGTAATCGAGGGGAGGACGCCATGCGTCAGCGCGATCGATTCTCCTGCTCTCTCGCCTTCACCATCATTTTCACCGTGGCGCTGTCGGCTTCGACGGCGTGGGCCCAGACGGGCACGGGACGGATCTCAGGACTCGTCAAAGACGGGACCGGTGCGGTCGTCCCGGGTGTCACGATCATCGCGGTACACGAGGCCACCGGCATCCGCCAGCAGACGGTCACGACCGCGGCCGGGTTGTTCGTCTTTGCCAGCCTGCCAGTCGGCCCCTACACCATTCGCGCGGAGTTGTCCGGGTTTCGTCCGGTGAGCCGGCCCAAGAACCTGCTCACGGTCGGGACCGACCTCAATCTGACGATCGTCCTCGAGCCAGGGGACGTGCGGGAAGCCGTCACGGTGACGGCCGACTCGCCGATCGTCCAGACCACCGAGTCGTCGCTGAGCACGTTCGTCTCGCGGGAAACGATCGTGACGCTTCCGCTCAACGGCCGCAATCCGCTTCACCTGATCGGCCTCGTGCCGGGCGTGGCCGGTCACAGCGCGGAAGCGACGTCCTCGGGCGGCACCTCGACGCAGTACATCAACGGCGACCGCGGCCGCGGCATCACGACCACGCAGGACGGGATCGACATCTCCGATCCCGTGATCCCGCGCGGTGAGCTGACCAACTCGCCGGTCAATCCCGAGGCCTTGCAGGAATTTCGCGTGATCACGAGCAATGCCAAGGCGGAATACGGCCGGTCGGCCGGCGGACAAGTGGAGCTCGTGACCCGCAGCGGCACGAATACGCTGTCCGGCACGGCCTACGAATTCCTCCGCAATACGGCGCTCGACTCGAACTCGTATTTCAACAAGCTCCAGCAGCTGCCGAAAGAAGAGCTGCGGCGCAATCAGTTCGGCATGTCGCTCGCCGGCCCGATTCGGCGCCATCGTGCCTTTTTCTTCATCAACTACGACGGCATGCGCCGGACGCAGGAGACCAGCCAGTCGGTCACCGTTCCCACGGCGTCGCTCCGCAACGGGACATTCCGCTTCGCCACCCAGGCGTGCGCGGGCGAGACGGTTGCGCGAAACCGCCCGTCGTGCGTCGACGGGTCCGGCAACGCGCTGGTGCCCGTCTCGTCGTACAACTTCGCGGCCAACGATCCCCGGCAGCTCGGCCTCGATCCGGTGATGCAGCGTGAGACGCTGGCGTTCCTTCCGCTGCCCAACGATTTCACGACCGGTGACGGCCTGAACACCGCCGGGTACCGCTGGAACTCGCCGTCCGAATCGCCCGTCGACGGCATCACGGCCCGCGTCGATTACACGTTCAGTCAGCGTCAGTCGTTTTTCGCGCGGTACAGCAACGCGTGGCGGAACGATTTGATCAACGACATCATCAACGCCACGCCACGCCCCATGAGCTGGCCGGCCAGGGTCCGGCTGTCGGATCAACAAGGCGCCTCGATCGGACACAAGTGGACGCTCACCGATCGGCTCGTCAACGAGTTCACCGGCGGGTTCACCCGCAATGTCCTCGACTTCGCCGATCCCGAGCATCCCCGGACGTATGAGATTTGTCGCGGGAGCTGCATCTTCTCCAGTCCGTTTGTCTACTGGCCGGGAACGGCTCGCCAGCCGACCGAGCTCCAGTTCCTCGACAATCTGACCTGGGTCCACGGCGCGCACGCTGTCAAGTCCGGCGTGAACGTGCGGCGCTACTACATCGAACAGACCCGCGGCGCCGGCAACCCGTTCGGCATCTACCCGAGCATCACGTTCAACCGGCTCGATGCGTCGTTCAGCGGCAACAACACGCTCGGCGTCGTGCGAGCGGACGGAAGCCGCGTCGATCTGACTGCCTCAGGAATCAACGCGACCGATCGCAATAACTTGAACACGCTCTACAACGTGTTGCTGGGTCGCGTCGGCCGGATCGACCAGATTTTCTACAGCAACGGGCGCGAGTTCGTCCCGCTGCAGCCGCTGACGCTCGATCAGCGTCTCACCGAGTTCAACGTTTACCTGCAGGACGACTGGCGCATTCGCCAGAATCTGACGCTGAACCTTGGTCTCAGGTACGAGCTGAACACCGTGCCGTACGACGCCGCCGGCGTCCAGGTGGTGCCCAACCGACCCCTCGACGGCAGCCAGGGCGCCGTCACGTTCGAGCAGGGCGGCCCCGGCACCGGCCGCGAGTGGTTCGCCCGTGACAACAACAACTTCGCCCCGTCGGCCGGCGTCGCGTGGGATCCCACCGGCTCGGGAAAGACCTCGATTCGAGGCAGCTATCGCCTCGCCTATCAGCGCCTCATCACCTGGGCGCTCAACGTCGTCGAGCAGCGCCAGCCGGCCACCTCGTTGAATCAGTTTTTGGTCGCGCCGCGCGATCCCGCGATCAGTGGGAGCGATCAGATCCTGCGGCTCAATGAGCTGCTGAAGCAGGGCCGCATCCCGTTGCCACAAGCCGGCACGTCGTTGACGATGATCGATGGTGTGCCGTATCTGAGCACGCCGGCGACGATCAACCGGACCCCACCGAACAATCGAAACGAGCAGCCGCTGTTCTTCGAGCCGGATATCCGCACGCCGTACGTCCAGCAGTTCGTCGCCGGCATTCAACGCGAGCTGTGGAAGAAGCTGGCGGTCGAAGTGTCGTACGTCGGGTCGCGTGGCAGCAAGCTGTTCCGAATGACGAACGTGAATCAGATGGATCTCGTGGCCAACGGGTTCATTCGCGACTTTCAGGCGGCGCGCCGGAACCTCGTGGCCTCGGGCAACGCCAATACCGGCGAGCCGACCGGCAACTTCGGCAAGCTGTACGGGGGCACGATCCCCGGCAGTGCCTTCCCTGACATCCTCAACAACAACGTGGGACTGGTCGCGGATGCCCTCGATCGTCAGGTCCAGGGGATCGGTCTCGCGGCCGCCGGCCTTCCGGAGACTTTTTTCCGGCCGAGCCCGCAATTCACCATCGCGGGCGTGGGATGCAGCTGTTCGAGCTCCGCCTATAACGCGCTGCAGCTCCAGGTGCAGCGGCAGATGTCGGGCGGCGTCGCGTTCGCGGTGAACTACACCTTCTCGCGATCGACCGACGACGTGTCGAACGATACGCGCGGCGCGGGAACGGAGCTCGTGGTGCCGTCGGACCCGAAGCGTCTCGAGCTCGACCAGGGGCTCTCCGACTTCGACGTCACGCATGTCGTCCGCGGGCACTTCATCTGGGATCTCCCGTTCGGCCACGGACGCCGGTTCGCCGCCAACAGCTCGGGGCTCGTCAACGCAATCGTCGGCGGCTGGCAGATGAACGGCATCCTCGACATGTCGAGCGGATTTCCCTTCAGCGTGTACTCCGGCTTCCACACCTTCACGTTCTATGACAACGGAACGCGAGTCGCGACGACGAGCGGGAATGGCGTGACCAGTCGCGCCGACTACACGGGCTCTGGAACGATCGGCCAGGTTCGCCGTACGGATCGCGGCGTCGAGTACTTCTCGGCCGAGGAGCGGGCGATGTTCCAGACCGCCGAGGCCGGGAGCACAGGCTCGGACCGGAATCTTTTCAGAGGTCCCGGGTTCTTTCAGGTGGATCTCGGAATTTTCAAGAACATCGCGATCAACAAGACGCGGCTCGAAATCCGGACCGAGATCTTCAACCTGTTCAATACGGTCAACTTCAGCGATCCGAATTCCCTCGTGACGGCAGGGAGCTTCGGGACGATCACCGACACGCGGGTGCCGCCGCGGATCGTTCAGTTTGGCGTGAAGTACTACTTCTGAATTCGCTTGCGCGCTTCTGGGACGAGCAGGCGTCATCCTTCGGGCTATAACACGGAACACACGGAGAGCACGGAACACACGGAAGCTTCTGGGCGAGACCGTTTGTGGCCGTGACCTCCGTGTTGTTCCGTGACCTCCGTGTTGCGGATCGAAAGATCTCTCCGGGGTGTGGATCGAGGGATCATCGCTCCAGCCGCACGAACGCCAGCCCGTTGTTGGGATTCATCGGGATCACCAACTGGTTCGCCCCTGCGTCGTAGCACATCGACGCCGCGCTCGGGATGTTGCGGGCGATGAGCTCGGCGGGCCCTCCGGCCCGGAGGCGCGAGACCCCGCCGTTCAGCCGAGATTTTCCAGACCTGCCACGTCGTGGGATCCGGCTTCTCGCTGCGGTCGCCGGTCTGCGTCGCGTAAATGGTGCCGTCGTTCGCGACCTCGATGTCGTTGAACCAGGCTGATCGTTCCACGCGGATCTCGCCGGCCGGGGCGCCCGTCTGAAGGTTGAACCGGCGGATGACGGCCACGCTTGGTTCGGTGGGCGTCGTGCCGCCGTCACGATCGGCGAGATACAGCATGCCGTTGGCGATGTCACTCCCGTACGGCTCGTTCAGGACCAGCGGCGGCGTAAGGCTGCCCCGCTCCGCCGGGCCCTGCACGCCGATCCATCGCGCGGTGTGGACTGACCCGTCGTGGTTGAGGAGCGACACCCAGGCGTTGTTGGTCTGCACGTTCTGGGGCACGCCACGGTTGGGCACCACGATGAGCCCTCGCGCGGCGTCGTACGAGCAACTCTCCGCGGAGTAAATGGAGCCGTAGACCTTGACGTTCGACGAGATCGCCTCGAACGCGCCGTCGGGCGCGGGCGTGACGGGCAGACCGAGACGATTGCCGACGAAAAAGGGCTGCGGTACCTGCGTCTGGCGGGCGAGCACCGCGCCCGCGACGACGCCGACGGCCAGCGCGACGGCACCGGCGAATATGATTCGCTTCATGTGGGCACTCCGTCCTGGTCCTTCGCTGCTTCCGATAGCACGCGACTCTATTTCGAGCGTGAATTATGACATCGTTCGCAATCGCACACCGGGCCGTGGAACCAGCCCGGCGCTGAGTCCGTCTGGATCCGCATCGCGCCTTCAACATTTGATGCGCAGGAAGGAGACCCGCATGGAGCCTCGCCGCTATCAACCCCTCCGCGTCATCGCAGTCACGCTCTTGGCGCTCGTCGGCATCGGGGTGACGCTCGCCCCCTCATCGCAGGCACGTGAGCCACAGGTCAAGCAGTTCGCGCTGGAATCGACGGCCGGCATTCGCACGAAGAGTCTGACGGCCGAACCGGCCACACTGGATGGCAAGAAAGGGCTGAAGATCACGTCCGCCGGTCAGGAAGAAGTGGCCGTCATCGAGGGGCTCGACTTCGCGAACGGCATCATCGAGGCGGAGTTGGCCGGAACGCCTGGACCAGGCGCCGGCGAGGCGGCGCGCGGCTTCGTCGGGATGGCGTTTCGCGTCAGCAGCGACATGCAGACGTTCGACGCGTTCTACCTGCGTCCGACGAACGGCCGCGCCGAGGATCAGGAGCGGCGCAATCACGCGACCCAGTACATCTCGCATCCGGACTGGACCTGGGCGCGGCTTCGCAAGGAGACGCCGTCCAGGTACGAGTCGTACGCGGACCTCCAGCCGAACGTCTGGACGCGGATCAAGATCGAGGTGCGCGGCGATCGCGCGCGTCTCTTTATCCACGATCAGGCGCAGCCCGCACTCATCGTCAATGACGTCAAGACGGGTGCGCAGGGGCGGGGCGCGGTCGGGCTCTGGGTCGGCGCGGGCACCGTCGCGCATTTCCGCGACGTCAGGGTTCAGCCGCAGCCGTGAAAGGAGCGCCGGTGCCTGATTAGTCCCAAGCGAATCTGTTCTTTATTCCGTGTTCTCCGTGTTTGTCTCCGTGTTCTCCGTGTTTTTGATCAGAACGTGTGGCCGATCCCGAAGTACCACCGCCCGCGCGGCTCCGTCTTCTTGCTCGTCAACGGGACGCCGAAATCGACGCGGAGGATCGCGAACGGCGAGATGAACCGCACCCCGGCGCCGGCCCCCACCTCGAGGTCGGAGAACGACATCTCGCCAGGCCGGGCGAAGACATTGCCGGCGTCGAAGAAGGCGACGGCACCGAGCCAGCGGCGCGGCCGCAGGCGCAGTTCCTGGTTGAAGACCAGGAGCGCGTCCCCGCCCTCCGCCCCGCCGAGCACGCCGTGCGGGCCGAGGCCGTCCTCCGCAAAGCCGCGCACGCTCGTGCCGCCGCCCGCGAAGAACCGCTCGCTCCGGATGAGCTCCTGGTCGAAACCGCGGCCGGCTCCCACGCGCAATGCCGAGGCGAGCACAACCCGTGCACTGACCCGCTTGAAGTAGTACTGCTGAGCGAGATACCGGATGAAACGCAGGTCGCTGCCGAGCGCTTCGACCCCGTACTCGATGCCCGAGGAGTGGAACCAGCCGCGCGATGCATTGGTCGGATCGTCGCGCGTATCCCACGCGTAGGTGCCCGTCGCCCGCGTGATGTTGGTGCTGAGGTCGAGTGGCGGCAGTGGTGAATCAGGATCCGCGTCGGGCTCGTACACGTGTTTTCGACCGAAGCCGAGCCCGTAGCTGATCGACATTTTCTTCGCCGGCCGCAGCTTCTGTTCGATCGTGAGCTCCCTCGTCTTGTCGATGAAGGCCGTCTCGTCGGGCGGCGCGATCTCTTCGCGCGACTGAGTGAGAAAGACGTTCGTGATGACAGAATGCCCGAGGAGCGAGGGCACCGAGAGGAAGGCCCGGCCGATCGTACGATCGGCGTCGATCTGGCCCGCGATGCCTCCGGTGATGGCGCGGCCGAACAGGTTCCGATCGAGCAGGTCCGTGACCAGGCCGGGCTGTACCTGTCTCTGCTCACTGGATGGTTCTGCCAGGTCGGTCAGCCGGAAGCCGTAGCGGAGACGGAAGCGTGGGAGCTCCCGCAGCGTCACCGTGGCGCGCACGGGTTGGACGCCGGCGGGCGCCGCGCTGGCGGTGACCGGCGTCAGCGACAGGTCCACCGATTGAAAGACGCCGGTGTCGTAGAGGCGCTTCTGTGCCTTGTACACGTCGCCGAGACCGATCGGCTGGCCAATCGGCAGTTTCAGCGCCCAGTCGATCGTGCCCTTGCTGGTGAACCCGGCGCCGCTGACGTCCACCGACTCCAGCACCTGTTGCGGTCCCGCGTCGATCGTGAGGGAGAGATCGACGCGCGCCTGTGCCCGATCGGGCTGAACGGTTGTCCGCACCCGGGCCTTGTTGTGCCCGCGGCTCAGGTAGTCGGTCTCGACCTTGCGGCGCGCCGGCTCGACCGCCGCCGGACGGTACACGGATCCTGCAGCGAGCCCGAACGTGGCGCGCACCTCATCCGCCGATCGCGGCGCCGCGCCGTCCACGCTCACCTCGCCCACGCGATACAGCGGTCCCTCCTCGATCCGTACCGGGAGGATGGCGGACGCGCCCTTGAACACCGGCGATTCGACCGTGGCGGTCACGGAGAGGTAGCCGAGCGACCGGTAGTGTTCCTCGAGTGTCGATGCCAGCCGGTCGCGGTCCAGCCAGGCCTCGATCTCGAGATCGCGAACGCGGACGATCTCCGCGAGCGCCGCTGACGGCATCGCCGTGTTGCCTTCGAAGGACAGCCGGCGCTCGTCGAAGCGCGGTCCGGGCACCATCCGGACGAGCACAGACTTTTCGTCGGCCGCCGGGCTGCGGACGGTGATCACGATCTCCGGCGTCAGATGGCCGGCGGCGACCAGCGCGCGTTTCGCGACGATCGCGAGGTCCTCCTTGAGAAATTCATCGAACAGCGCTGCCGTCCAGGCGGCCTTCATCTGGGCGATGGCGCGCACCGGCAGGGTGAAGCCCTCGACCTCGAGCGTCGTGCGTGGGCCGGGCGTGATGTCGTAGTCCAGGATAATGGCAGCCGCGCCGGCGTCGCGGCGCCGCGCCGCGACGCGCGCCTCGAGATAGCCGCGCTCGTGAAGCGTGTCGACCAGCCGATCGCGATCCTCCTGCCAGCGATAGAAATCGAAGCGATCGCCGGCCTCGACGCGCAGCTTTCCGCGCAGATCGGCCGCGAGCGTGGCGGGCGCGCCACGAACCTCGACGCCGTTCACGCGAGGCATTGACGGACGCGCCGGCCGGCGGGCCTCGCTCGCCGATCGGCCGCCGCCGAACGGCACCTCGTGCCTGAACTCATACGTCCGGCTGTCGTCGTCGTCGGTCGTCGCACGCAGATCGATGCGCCGCGTGGGCCGGTACGCCAGAATCCATGTGATGTCGCCGGTCTCACGCAGGTTCTGCGACACGATGAGCTCGACCTCGCGGCTGAGGTACTTCGAGATCGTCAGACGGGCGTCGGGATTGGATTCCGTGGCGAGCAGATCGAACGTGGACGCCGCGGCGCCGAGGCCCTGACTGACGCGAACCGAATCGAGTCCGACCGCCTGTCCTGCCGCCCCGAGGATTTCTCCCGACAGGAGCACCAGCAACTGTCCCTGGGCGATGTCCGAATAGGCGACCGTCGACTCGTCGGCCGGCTGGCCCGTCAGGAGGAGCGAGACCGCGTCCTGCTGGCTGAGACCGGGGCTGCGCAGACTGACATCCAGCGTGTCCGGCGTGCCCGTGATTTCGAGCGTGATGTCGTCCTGTTGAACGCGTGTCTCGAGCGCCAGGTCCAGGACCGGCTCGATCTCGGACGGGTTCGTGAAGGCGATCGTGCCGCGCCGCACCGAATACGTCCGTCCACCGAGAAACACGCGCCCGCCTTCGCCGAAACTCAGCCGCCCGGCCAGCACAGGCTTGGCCAGCGTACCGGCGACCGTCAACTGGCTGCCGAGCTCGAGCCGTCCGTAGTTGTTGTCCACGATGATGTCGTCGGCCGTGGCCACCGAGATGTCGAGCTTGACATCGTCGAGTGCCCCTGGGCCGGCTGGCGGCGGCGGCGCAGCCGCCGCATGACCAGTGCCGAGCAGGTCGATGAGGCGCAGGCGGCGCCGGTAGTCGCCGCGCAGAATCGTGACGCGGCCACCGATCGATCGTTCTCCGCCCGCGACGCCGAGCGTGAGATCGGCGTCCACGTCGGTGCGGAGGCCATCGATGATCTCGAAGGCCATGCCGCGTCCGGTCACCGTCAGCTTGGCCCCGCGCGCCGTGGCCTTGCCGTACTCGAAGTCTCCTTCCGCACGAACCTCTCCGCCGTTCGCGCTGGCCGTGACGCCGCGGAGCTGCACGCGATTGGGCGTGAGCGTCGCCCCGCCCTGGAGACCCGTGATCGCGATTCGTTGACGCCTGATCGCGACATCGACATTCGATACCCCAATCTCGCCCTGGATCGCGGGATCAGTCGCAGGACCGGTCGCGCGAAGGTCGACGGTCGCCTGCCCAACGACGCCGACGTCCGGCACGAACACGCCGAGCATGCGCAGGTCGATCGCGCCCTTGACCACCAGGTTGAGGTCCGGGACCTCGTCCGGCAATTGCACGGAACCGGTGACGTCGAGCTGGCTCCCGGAGCCCGTCCAGCTCCACGACACCACGTCAAGGCGCCGGTTGGCCAGCCGCAGCCGTGTCGGCGACGCTTGCCGGATCGGAACGCGGGCGATCTCCAGCTCCGCACGCTCGAGCGTCACCTCACCGCTCACGCCCGCCAGATCGAGACGGCTCGCTTCGATCGTCGCGACGAGGTCAACGTGTCCCGCGATCGCATCGACGGTCGCGCGATCCACGAACGGCGCGAGGGCCTCTCGCGTGATCGAGGTCAGACGCAGGGTGCTCGCGGCGGGTCCCGAAGCGTCAGGCAGCGAAGCGACAAAGGCCGGGCGCGGCGACGTCCAGAAGACGCCGATTGGAATCCGAGCCGTTGCCGCGATCCCGACGCCCTGCCATCGGCCGGAGACCTGCGTCACCTCCAGTCGCCCGCCGGCGTACGTGGCGGCCACGGCGATGTCGCTCACGGGCGGCAGATCTTTCGTCTTCAGCGAGCCGTCCGACAGCGTGAAACTGCCGGTCACCTCAGGCGTTTCAATCGGTCCGGCCGCCTGCAGGCGCAGGTTCACCGCACCCGACACATCGAGCCCGGTCTCGCTCGGAGCGAGTCTGGCGAATGGCATGAGGTCGGCCATCGATCCGGTGAGCTCGATGTGAAGCGCCTCGCCGCTGTCGCGCGGCGCGCCGAGCCGGCCACGGGCTGAGGCGCTGCTGCTGCCGAAACGAAGATCGAGGCCGTCCGTCACGATCTGGCCCTTCTGGTAACGCAGGCTGGCCGGGCGTTCGAGCCGGACGGGCGCGCCATTGACGATCGCGTCCGCCGATCTCAGATCAACCACGGCGTCGATCGCCGCCACGTCGTTCAGGGGACCGTTCGCGGTCGCCTGCAGGCTCACAGTGCCCGAGAGCGCGATCGGGGCCGATTGCGGCGATTCCAATGCCGTTCGTCGGCCGGCCGGATCGGCGGGGCCCCTCGACTCCGCTCGGGACAGGCGAGTCAACGTCGCCAGATCGGCGTTGACGACTGCCGCGGTAGCCGCGAACGTACGTGCGTCGAGATCGACGGTGGCGTCAACGCGGCTACCGAGCGATGGCACGGTCGACTGGACCTGCAGGCGGCCGGCGGAAAGCGTCACGTCGGCGCGCATGCGGCCGACGGAGTACGCGCCCCAGTCCAGGCGACTGAAGTCGATCGTGCCTTCGGCGTGCGGCCGATCGATCACTCCGGCGCCGGCGGCCCGCAGATCGAAGCGCGCCTGCACCGGCGTCGGAGGCGGGGCCGCCGCGTCCGGGCGGCCTGCCGTGACGGTCGCCGCGGGCGAATCGATGGTCAGTCCGGTGCCGCTGGCGTCAAACGTATAGCGGCGGCCGTTCAGCGTGTACTGCCCTTTCGCCGTCAGTCGTCCCTCGCCCTGCGAGACCTCGAGCGTGCGCAGCGTGACGACACGATCGGCGAGTTGGATAGTGGAGCGCACCGACTGCAACGTCTGGCCCGCCAGTCGCAGACCATCGGATGCGACGATCAGCTCCACCGCCGGATTGGTCAGCGTACCGCCGAGACGACCGCCGAGCCGGGCGGAGCCCTCCGGTCTCCAGAATTCCGGCAGCTCGCTGGTGAGCGCCGCCAGTTGCGGCAGGCTGCCGTCGAGTTGACCGGTGAGCGTGCCCGCGTCCAGTCCGATGACGGCTTGACCGGTGACGATGTTCGGTCCGACACCGAGCTGGATCGCCTCGAGCGTCAGCGTGTGCGGCTTCGCACTGAAACGGACCAAGGCCGATCCCGGACCTGTGGTTCCGACGCGGAGATCGCTGGCATCCACAGTGCCGCTCGCCTGCGGCGCGGCGATCGTGCCGGCGAGATCCACGGTAGCCGTCGCCGTCCCGCGCAGCGCGTCTGCGCCGATTCTGAGACCAGCCGTGTCGAGCCGCTTCAGCGCCACGTCGATCTCAGCAGCGCGCAGCTCAGCGCGGCCGGCGATCGTCGAGGCCGCAAGCGTTTCCTCGAGGCGGCCTCCGGCACTTGCGGCGAGCGTCATGGCGCCGGCGATCCGCGAGTCGGCTGTGAGCGACCATCGCCGGTCGTCGAGCGACAAATCGATTCGGCCCGATAGAGACGCAGCGCCACTGGATGCGCTCGGCTCACGAAGCGACGTCGTCAGCCGGCCGCGCGCGCCAATGAGGTCGCGGTCCATCCACGACAGCGTGAAGTGGCCGTCGGCGATCGCGGCGATCCGAATCGGCCACTCCGCTCCGGTCCGTGCGAGCTCGCCGATGTCCAGATTGCGCCAGCGGATCTCGGCCTCGGAACCTCCGTCGCCGGCAACACGCGCACGACCCGTGGCCACCACCTCGCCGGCGCCAAGGCCAACGCGCAGCGAGTCGACGACGGCGGTCCCGTCGGCGAGCGTCGCGCGCCCGTCGAGCGAGAGAGCGCCGACCGCGGGCCAGACGACGCGCTCGCTCGTGGCGCGGAGCTCGATGCGGGGCGCGTTGAGCGGACCGTCCACGCGAGCGTGCACGCCGACGCGTCCGGCGGGGCGCTGCGGGACATCGAACCAGGACGCGACACGCTCGACCTCGAACGTGCCGTCGCCGGTGAGCGTCAGTCGGGGCTCGCCCGAGAGCGGTCCCAAGGTGCCGGTGACGCGCGCGCTTCCTTCCGGCGCCGCGACATCGAGCCCGCCAATCGATACGGTCTCGCCGTCGAACGACACGGATCCGTCGAACGTGGTGATCTCCGTGGCGCGGCCCCCCCGGCGAACCCGCGCCGGTTCGGCCATCGACAGACGGCCGGAAAGCGGACGGCCAGGGCTACGCTGCAGAGCGAGCGTGAGCCCCGCGCTTTCCAGCTCGACTCCGCCGGCATCGCTGTACTGAACGGCGAGGCCAGAGACGACGAGCCGGTCGATCTCGAGCCGTCCGCTGAGCCAAGGTCCTGCCTCGTCAGGTTGGGTAGAACGGGGAAGATTCCACGAGCCGTCGGCGCTCTGGACGAGCCTCACCCGAGGGCGCGTGACCTCAACTGACTGGACGCGAAGCGCTCCGAAGATCGCGGACACCGGCAGATCGAGCAAGACGGCGTCCGCCTCGAGGAATGGCACTCCATTGCCCGCGGCGGCCATCGTCACACGATCGAGACCGACCGTCAGCGCGAACAGGTTGTAGTCGAGCCGCGCCGCTTCGAAACGGATGCCGCGACGCGCCAACTCGGCGCCCGCCCACGACAGCACGCGCGTCCGTACGAAGGGGAGATGGACGAACGCGAAGACGAGCACGCAGACGCTCGCAATCGCAGCGGCGATGATCCGCCAGCGGCGCATTCGTGGCACCCGCGGCTGCCGAATAGCCGTCCCGATTCCTCAGAGGCCCTTGATCGACCTGAGGAGCGACGTCACCGCCGAGCGCTCCGGCGCCTTGGGAGCAAGCTTCAGGAACATCTCCATGTAACGCGCCACCAGGTCTGGCCGCTTCACGCGCGAGTAGGAGAGCCCGGCGTAGTAGTGAGCGTACGCGAAGTTCGAATTCAGCTCGGCGGCGCGCGCGAACGCTTCGGCGGCTCCCGCCCACTCTTCTTTCCGTGTCCTGGCGAGCCCGAGCTGGTAGTACGCGTGGAAGTCGCGGAGCCGCTCGCCGGATCCGGCCTTCGCCTCGTCGACCGCCTTGACGGCGAGCTCGAGCGCGCGGTCGCGGTCGTTGTCGACGGCCGCCGTCGCCGATTCGCCGACCAGATGCCAGACCTTGTCGTCCGCGGCCGTGAGTCGTGCGAATTCTTCTTTCGCTCGATCGTTCTGATTCAACTTCAGCGCCGCGTGCGCGGCCAGAAAGGCCTCGGGCAGACCCGCTGCGCCCTTATCCCGCTTCTCGCCGAGTGATTTGAGCGCCGGCTCGTACTGGCCGGCTTCAAAGAGTTGCTGGGGCTGGACCGCCGGCTGCTGATTCGGGCTGTTCGCTGCAGTTGCAGCCGGTCCGGCCAGCACCACAGTGGCGGCGAGAACGGCGACGCCAGGGCACGGTATTTTCATGTGTGCACCACTTTCGCGATCTGGGAGCTCTCCTAGTCTCGTCTTTCGCCTTCTTGATTGGCAAGCCGTTTCCCCGCTCACGAGTTGGTCGGCGTGATACGGCATCGCTGGGTGCGAACTGCAACACGGAGCCCACGGAGATTACGGATCACACGGAACGCTGAGAGTGCGTTGCAAACTCTGGCTCCGGGAGGGCCGGCTTCAGCCGGCCCAGCAAGGGCGGGCTGAAGCCCGCCCCTGCTTGCGTGTCCTCCGTGTCGCTCTGCGATCTCCGTGTTGTGGAGCGAGCGACCGGACCGCAGTGACGTTCACGCTCGTCGGATGGGCAGCTGCGCGTACAGCTCGAAGTGCTCCGTGCCGTGGGCGAACGGTCTTCCGATCCATGCCTCGAAGCCCGGCTGATCATCGGGCACGTAGCCGCTCCTCGGAAGCCACGTCCCATACACCCATTGGAGCGCTCGGAGTTCGAGGTCGATCCCGCCGCGGATTTCGACTTGGGCAACCGTCATCGGCGGAAACCTGAACCGGCCGATCTCTCCCCTCGGGACGAATCGCTCGGCTTCGACGGCCAGGTAATACTGGCAATCTTCCAGGGCCGTGATTTCGGGGTTGTCCCACTGGTAGCCGAGCCACTGGCCGTCGGCCAGCGATTGTCGCTCCGCCCACGCGATGAGGCGCTCGGTCGCCTTGGCGACGGCGTCGCCGCGATAGGGATTGAGCACTCGGATATACGCCACCGTGCGCGCGGGGAGATCGCGGAGTTTCACCTTGAATCCGTCGGGATTGTGCGCGACGGGCAAGCCGCCCATATGAAATCGGCCGGCGGGCTGTGGAACCGTCGCTTGCAACTCGGAGCCGCGCGCCTCGCGCCACCCCTTGATGTCGAACGCGCTGGGGGCCGTTCCGTAGCGCTGCTTGAAGCACCGTGAGAAGTCGGACGACGACGAAAACCCGCACGTCAACGCGACCGTCGTGAGCGAGGACCGCGGCGCGTGGGCCATCATGACGAGCGCGCGTTCAAGTCTCAACCGTTTCACGAACTCGGCCAGCGTCTCTCCCACCAGGACCTGGAACACACGGTGAAAGTGGAACGGCGACAGCCGCGCGGCACGCGCAACGTCGGCGAGCCGCAACGAATCCCCGAGATGACCCACGACGTGATCGATGGCGAGGTTGACCCGTTCGACGTAGGTCATCGGGGTTGTGGCGCGGGTTTTCACACCTGTTCGCAAGATCTGGCAAGCCCTCCCCGCCGCGATTTGCAATGATCGCCCATGACCCGATTCATCCTAGTCGTTTTCGTGTGTTTCCTCGGCGGAGGCGGTTCCGCGCCCGCCCCGGCGCCCCCTCAAACCCCGCGCGCCACCGGCCCAGCCTCAGGAGAACGTCAGATGCAACTCGGAAACTTTTCAGTCGGTCTCGCCGTGAAGGACATCGCCGCCTCCCGCGCGTTCTACGAAAAACTCGGCTTCAAGCAGATCGCCGGCGATCAGGCACAGAACTGGTTGATTCTTCAGAACTCAACCAGCACCATCGGGCTCTTTCAAGGACCGCAGTTCACCAGGAACATGCTGACGTTCAATCCGGGGTGGGATCGAACTGGCAGCACGCTGCCGGACTTTGACGATGTGCGCGACATCCAACGGACACTCAAGGACCGAGGCCTCGTGCTGACCGCGGCGGCCGATGAGTCTTCCACGGGCCCCGCAAGCATGGTGCTGACCGATCCCGACGGCAACCCGATCCTGATCGATCAGCACGTGCCCAAGCCACGGAAATAACGTGGCCGCGCGTGACTAAGAGCGCGTTGCAAAATGCAGAAGGAGGGGCGGGCTTTAGCCCGCCCTCACTGGGCCGGCTGAAGCGGGCCCCTCCGACCGCCGGTAATTGTGCAACGCGCTCTTAGTCCCCCGCGCGAAGGCGCAAGCCGGCCGCTCCTTACCGCTGGCCCCTCGATCCAGAACACGGATAGCACGGAGAAGACGGAGAGCACGGCAATCAGGGAGTAAACCCTGAGGCCCGTGTTCTCCGTGTTTTCTCCGTGCGTTCTGTGTTGCGGATCGAACGTGACCGTCTGTCGCCCTGGTCCCGCGCTGACGCCGAGAGTCGCGCCCGGTGAATGATGCAGATCGAGAGCGGTCCTGTCGCTATTGGCCGCGCGTGACTACGAAAGCAGCTTCTTCAGCGCGGCCTTGTCCGCGTCGGTCGCCTGGTGATTGAGCTTGCCGAGAATCGTCGCGAGTGTCTTCACGGCGTCCGTCGCGGCGGGATCCTTCAGCAGCGCCTCCACCTTGGGCTTGTCGGCTGCGCTCACCGTGTGCTGGACGCTCAGCAGAGCCTGAAGGAGCACACGCTCCTGCGCGGTCGTCGCCTTGTCGTCAGCGAGCTGCTTCAGCGTTTGCTTCTGGGCGTCGTCGGGAAAGTGGTTCATCGTCATCAACACGTTCGCGATGGCCTGTACGGGCTTCGATTGCTGTGCGGCAAGTGGCGCGGCCGCGAGGGCGACGAGCAGGAGGAGCACAGAGACCTGGCGCAGTTGTCGTGGCATGGCGTTGCCTCCATCTATTGGGATGCCCGAGGATAGGTCGGGTCGGAGACGCGGTCAAGCGTGCAGCGGGGTTGTGTCAGCGGGCTCAGTTTCTGGATCTCTCCAGACGCGCGGCAAAGTCGCGGAGAAAGGCCTCGCGCCATCGGTTGACGTGCTTTGCGCCGGGATGAATCCCCTCGGCGGCCGCCGGATCCGGATCGTCGATCCACCAGTTGGGGTGGCGTGACGACGGGCGGCGCGTGCGGCTGGCAGGAGGTGGAACAGCGGTGAACTGGCCCGACCGCCCGTCGAGTCCCGAAAAGTCGCTGCGGATCACGTAGGGCCAGACTTTGGCGTCGCGCGGCGAGAAGCGGAATCGCAGCACGCGGCCGTCATTCTCGCCCGCGGCGGGAATGCGGCCGTCGAAAAGCATCTCGACGGAGTGAGCGCGCGTCATGCCGGAAGGCACCGGGAGCGCGAACTCGACCACGCCGAAGGACTCGGCCGTGTCGGCCGCGGTGGTCATTCCGCCGAACACCGTCTTCCGGTCGTCCCAGACGCGGACGAACCTGCCGCCCCATCCTGGCTGCGACGGGTCGTCGGGCGTGCCATGCAGCAGATACCCGACCGATGGGCTGTCGCCCATCTTGATCGTGCCGCCGAGCAGCGTCGCGAAGAACTCGCCGAGGGCGCCGCGGCCGGCGACGTGCTGAGCGACAAACGCCGTGTTGCTCCATTCTCCCGTCTGATTGCCGCCGGTGAACCAGCCGCGGTAGGTCGCGTTCGCCTCGATCATCCAGAGCGCCGGGAACTGCCGCTCGATGTAGTCGTACGCCTCGACGCTCCACATCTTGTTGGGCCCGCCGATGAAATACACGCGCAGTTTGGGCAGGATGTCCGGCGCGTCGTGAAGGGCCTGCGCGAGATCGTCGATGCCGCCCCACACGAGTACCCACAACGGTCGCGAGTCGGTCCGCCGCGCGCGCTGGACGATCCAGTTCGATCCGTCGGTCGGCCGGCCCACGCCGCCTGGCGGGGCCGATGCGATGGCGCCCTGCTTCGTCACCGACCGCAACGCGTCAGGCGGCGGGTAGCGATCTGAATGCGTCTTCAGCTTCGGGTAATCCGTGGCGTACCGCTCGAGGACCTGCAGCACGTGCTCGCGACGGCCGGGGCCGTAAGGCGACGAGATGAGGCCTTCGACGTCGAACATGTCGGCGTAGAGGAGGAAGTGCACCATCGACTGAAAGTCGTCCGGATCGGTGCCGCCGATGTCCGTGGAGACGATGACCCGGGGCCGCCGTCCGTCGCCCGGCCGATCCTGCGGCCCTCGCGCCAGGCCGGCGAGCGGCAGCACGAGCAACAACGACAGACAGGCGAGCCGCGGGATCATCGACTGCTGGCCGCATAGTGGAGGCGCTGCACGGCTCAGCGTTCGTCGTTCTCGTGCGTACGAAAGATCGACGCCGGCAGTCCAAGAGCGTTGATCAGATTCGCAGCCGGGTTGTAGTCCCAGGCATAGCGGACCGACAGCGGATTGGTGACGTCAGGGCTCGACACCACGACCGTCGTGCCCTCGATCACGGCCGTCGCCGCCACGTACTTGCCGTCCGATCCCGCAATCTGGAATCCGGTCAGCGACCCGCCGCCCCGGACGCGCAGTTCCGTTCCGGCATGCTCGAACCAGATCCGCATCGCGGCGCCCTCGCGTGTGAACTGCCGATAGAGCGGGCTCGCTCCGCGATCCTGCGCGAGCATCGCCAGCCGCCATCCGACATCCTGTTTGTTGGTCGGGTGAATGTCCGTCGGATTCCCGATGTCATTGATGACGACGACGCCGGTGTTGCGCAGGGCGGTGGCCTTGACCTGTCCTTCCTGCACTCGCATCCAGTGACCGTTCTTCGCGGCGTTGCCGTAGTTGGCCAACTGGACCCAGTAGAACGGGAAATCGCCCTGACCGAAGGCCTTGCGCCAATCCTGGACGAGCGTCATGAGCGCATCGCCGTAGACGTGTCCCTGCGCGCGGCCGGCCTCAGTCTCGCCCTGATACCAGAGCGCCCCTTTGATCGTGTACTTCGTGAGCGGCGCGATCATCCCGTTGTAGAGCGACGTCGGCTCGTGCGCGTTTCCTGGGCCCATCGGCGCCGCCGGCCGGGCCCCCTGCGATCCGCCGGCTTCCCAGCGCTTGAGCGCGATCTGGTAGCGGCTCTGGTTGGCCGGATATTGCAGGATGATGTTCTCCCAGAACGTGAGGAGCGGCTCGAGCCGGGCGTTGCTGACGAGTGACGGACCGCTGATCCACGACGCGATGGGCGTACCACCCCATGACGAGTGAATCAGGCCCATCGGCACTTTGAGATCCCGGTGCAACTGCCGGCCGAAAAAGTACAGGACCGCCGAGAATTCTTTGACCGTCTCGGGTGTGCAGACGACCCACTTCGCATCCACGTCCTCGACCGGGACCGCCGAGGTCTTGCGCGGGACGTAGAAGAAACGGATCTGCGAAAACGTCGCCGCCGCGGCCTCCGCGTCGGCGTTGTCCGACTGCCGGACGGCCCATTGCATGTTCGATTGCCCTGATCCGATCCACACGTCGCCGACAAGGACGTCCGCGATCGTGATCGTGTTCGTGCCACGGATCGTCATCTCGGCGGCGGGTCCGACGTCGAGCGGCTTCAGCCAGAGCTCCCAACGGCCGAGGGTGTCGGTGACCGCTTGCGCGGTCTGGCCGCGAAACGTCACGCTGATCGCCTCGCCAGGATCCGCCTTGCCGAAGATGCGCGCCGGCACGCCGCGCTGCAGGAGCATGTGATCGCTGATGATCCCGGGCAGCTGAACGTCGGCGAACGCCGCCCCCGCGGAAGCGATGGACGCAACGAGAAATGCCGTGAGCGTACGAAGCGGCATGGAATCCTCCTGGGCAGACTAGGGTTGATAGCCGCGCCAGAGCCAGCGCAGCGAATCCGGGAGAATCGCGCGCCCGTGGCGGTTGCTGTGAAAGCCCTGCCCGTACTCGAACCGGTAGTCGTAGCGCGCAAACGACAGCGACTTGGCCAGCGTCTGATTCGCCAGCGGCCAGTTGCCGTTGGCGTTGTCGAGGTCGTTTGCGCCGTCCTGCAGGAAGACACGGATCGGCTTGCGCGGCGTCTTCCGCACCATCGCCTCGTAGTTGTGGCCGCCTTCTCGGACGGTCTTCCCGCTGGCGATATTGGTGAAGCTGCCGATCCAGGACAGCACTTTGCTGAACTCGTTCGGGCGTTCCCAGGCGACGGTGAACGCGCAGATGCCGCCACTGCTCGCGCCCGAGATCGCGCGGCTCGCGGCGTCGCGGCGCAGGGTCGCGGTCTTCTCGACCTCAGGCAGAATCTCCTCGAGCAGGAACCGCGCGTACTGATCGGAAAGCGTGTCGTACTCGAAGCTCCGGTTCGATCCGCCGTCCGCGCGCGTGCCGGGCTGGAGGAAGATGCCCACCGTCACCGGCATGTCCTTCTTCGCGATCAGGTTATCGAAGACGGTCGGCACGTAGTCTTTTGGTCCGGCGCCGTCCTGGAACACCATGACCGCCGCCGGGCTCGCCGGCCGGTATTGCGCCGGCACGTAGACCCACCAATCGCGCGTCGTGCCCGGGAAGATCTTGCTCTGCCAGGGCGGCATCTGCTTGACCGTCCCTTTCGGCACCCCGGGCTGTTCCTTGCTGTCGGGATGCGTCTCATAGGCCTCGAGCTGCCCTCCGCCGAGACGTCGAGGGCCGATCTCGTAATGCCACGTGAACGCCGTGCCGTGCGCCAGCTCGGCGACGCCGGCATAAACGTTGGTGGCGCCGACGCGGGTGAGCGCCATGGAAAAGAGGACCGCATCCGAGACCACCCGTGGCGCCGGGGCGTTGGCTGCGAGCGGCGCCGTCTCGACGGCGAACGCGACCAGCAATTCGTCGATCTTTGCTGGCGCGCCGCTGGCGAGCGCTTCCGGGCCGCCGAAGTCTTTTCGAATCCGCTCGGCCAGCCGATCCGCGTCGGCACTCGCCGGCTTGGCCTCCAGGGCCGCCTGAAGGGTCCGCGGCGTCAGCGCGGCCACATCCTGAAGGGGCGTCGGAGCGCCAAGCAGCATCACGCCGGCCACGCACGCGATCGCGAGTCTCATCCCGGTTTCTCCTGTGGTTGTGCCGCTGCTATTTCTTGGTCGCCGGCGGCCACGCGAGGACGAAGTTGCCGCGGTTCGGCATCTGCACCTTCGGCAAGGTCTTCGCGTCCATCACGGCATCGGCGGCAATCACGCCGTTGAGGTGCAGCAGATACGCCGTCAATGCGTATGCCTCGGCGTTGGTCAGCGAATGCGGCGCAGGAAAAGGCATCGCGCGGCGGATGTAGTCGAACACGGTCGTCGCGTACGGCCAGTAACTCCCGATGGTCTTCACCGGGGCCGGCGTCGTCAGCGTGCCCTGTCCGCCGACGAGTCGATCGTTGACTCCGTTCGCCCCTTCAGGCCCATGGCACACGAGGCATTTCGCGGCGTAGACCTGCCCGCCTTGCGCTGAAGTGCCTGACCCTTCAGGCAAGCCGGCGCCGTCGGGAGGAATGCTGATGTCGGCGCTCGCGATCTGCGCGGGCGTGGCCGGCACACCGAGCCCCGGCCCCTTGGGCGGCGCCGGACGCTGCTGCGCCCGGACGACCGTACAGATGGTCAGCACCGTGAACAGTGCGATGAGTCCGGCGGCTCGCTTAGACGTAGACATTGCGGACCTCGCCATCGGCCGACACGCCCCAGCTCTGCATGCCGTGGAAGTGATAGCTATGCGCGGCGCCATGCGCATCCAGGAAGGCCTTTCGCGATGGCTGAACGGCGCTCGTCTCGTCCACCGCTCGACTGATGAGCACCGCGGGACCGCCGTCCCAGCGCCAGGCCATCCGGAATCGCGTCAGCGCCTTGGGGAGCACCGGACCGGGAATGTCGGCAGGGGCCCACGTTTTGCCGCCGTCGGCAGACACGTCCACGCGACGGACGCGGCCGGCGCCGGACCACGCGACGCCGGAAATCTGATACAGCCCCGGCCCTTGCATCTTCAATCCACCGGACGGCGACGTGATCACCGACTTCACGCCCATCGGAAACGTGAACTGTAAGGCGCGGCCATCAGGCAGCGAGTCGGTGTACTTCGACGTCTCGTCCTTCGTCATCACTGGCGCCTCCGTCACCTTGAGGCGCCGCAGCCACTTGACGTTCGTGTTGCCTTCCCAACCGGGCAACAGCAGCCGCATCGGGTACCCGTTTTCAGGGCGGAGACGCTCGCCGTTCTGGTAGATCGCAATCAGCGCGTCATCGAACGCTTTGTCGATCGGCACACTGCGGCTCATCGCCGCGGCGTCCGCGCCTTCGGCGAGCAGCCAGCGGCCGTTCGGACGCACGCCTGCTTCTTGAAGGAGCGTGCCCACCGGAACACCGGTCCATTCACTGCACGACACCAGGCCATGCAGCGCGCCGGCGGACGACTGCGCCGGTTGCGCCGCGTACAGCCCCCTGCTGTTCCCCGAGCACTCGATGAAGTGAATCCGCGACGCCAGCGGATACCGCGAGAGTGCGGCGAGATCGAACGTCAGCGGCCGATCGACGAGCCCGTGGATCAGCAGGCGATGCTGATCGGGCGGAATCTCGGGAATGCCGCTATGACTACGCTCGAAGTGCAGCGAGTTGGGCGTGATCATGCCCTCGAGAGACTCGAGCGGCGTCCTCGCCGATCCACTCCCGGTCGTCCCGGGAACAGAGTTGACGATGCGCTGCACGGGAGCTTCGTGGGGCGATCGCTCGCCGTAGGGCCGCAGCGGCTGGCCGGGCGCCTTCATCCAGGGCGGCACATCCTGCTGGGCTGCCAGGAGGGCCGGTTGGGCGCGCAGGAGCACCAGGCCGGCGGCGCCGGCGGTCTGTGCGAGAAACCATCGGCGATGGATCAATCCGCCGGCGGCGACGATCTCGAGGTCAGGAGTATCCATGGTGGGTCCGCACCCGAATGCTACACCCAGCCTGGAGCCGTTCTCATTTCGGCTACAGCTGATATCCCCTGGCAAGGGCCGAGAAGGCGGTCACTTCCGCCGCCTGACGCGATGCATCCCAGCCAAGCTCGCCGGCCATCAAATGCGCCACCTCGGGCGCCATGGCTTCCGCGGCGCGGGCGTTGAGGAACAACGCCCGCGTGCGGCGCGCCAGCACGTCCTCGACCGTCCGCGCCATCTCGTGGCGAGCGGCCCAGACGACTTCGGCGCCCGTGTACGGCAACCGCGCATGGAGCGGCACCGCCAGCGACGGCGTCGCGCGCATCAGATCTTGAATCGCTGGCGCGTCAGACCCGTACACGCCAAGCGGGCCAAACCGATCCGCGTTGGTGTGGTACCCATGGACGTTGAGCGTGCGCGTCACGCACGGCCGCTCCGCCAGACGCCCGAGATCGGCCGCCTGGTCCACGGCGTGCTCAGCCATGTTCCGGTAGGTCGTCCACTTGCCGCCCGTCGTCGTCAGCAGCCCCGAGGCGTCGATGTGAATCGTGTGGTCGCGCGACAGCGCCGCGGTCAACTTCCCGTCCCCGCTCTTGACGAGCGGCCGAATGCCGACGAACACGCTCAGGACGTCGTCTCGCGTAGGCGCCTTGTGAAGGTACTGGCCTGCCGTCTCGAGGACGAACTCGATCTCCTCCTGCAACGGTCGTGGCTCGAGCGTTGGCGTCGCGATCGGGGTGTCGGTGGTGCCGACAAGCGCGTGACCGTGCCACGGAATCGCGAACATCACGCGGCCATCCGACGTGTGGGGCACCATGATCGCCGCGTCGGACGAGAGAAAGGAGTGGTCGAACACGAGGTGGATTCCCTGGCTCGGTGCCATCAGCGTCCCGGCCTCGGGTTCGGCCAGCCGGCGCACCGAGTCGGAGAACGGCCCAGCCGCATTGACGATCACGCGTGCCTTGATCGTCCATTCCCGCCCGGTTTCCTGATCGACCGCGACGACGCCATCGATGAAGCCGTCGGCGCCCTTCGTCATGGCCACGACGCGGACGTAGTTGACCAGTGTCGCGCCTTGATCGGCAGCAGTCTCCACGAGGTTGATCAACAGCCGCGCGTCGTCGAACTGGCCGTCGTAGTAGACGACGCCGCCGCGCAATCCTTCGGTCTTGATCGTCGGCAGCCGGGCCAGCGTCTCTTCGCGTGACAGGATTTGGGACGTGCCGAAGCCGTACTTGCCGGCGAGCACGTTGTAGATCTTGAGTCCAAGCCCGTAAAAGGGCGCCTCCCACCAATCGTAGTTCGGCACGACGAAGGCGAGGTTGCTGACCAGATGTGGAGCGTTCTGTCGAAGCAGGCCGCGCTCCTTGAGCGCTTCCATGACCAGGGCGATGTTGCCCTGTTCCAGGTAACGCACGCCGCCGTGCACGAGCTTGGTGCTCCGGCTCGACGTGCCTTTGCCGAAGTCGTGCTGCTCCAGGAGGAGCACGTCGTAGCCGCGGCACGCCGCGTCGACCGCGATCCCCACGCCCGTGGCGCCGCCGCCGATGATGACCATGTCCCAGGGATGGTGCCGATCCTCGAGCCGCACGAGCATATCGGCCCTGCGCATGCTACTGACTCCCCGCAATCCATTTCCTGGATCGGTTCAACGCCTCGTGCCATTGGGCCCTGCGCGCCGCCGCCGCTGAGGAGGGCATGGACGGCTCGAAGCGTCTGTCGACCCGCCAGTGGCGGGCGAGTGCGTCGATCGAGTCCCAGAACCCGACCGCCAGGCCTGCAAGGTACGCCGCGCCCAGCGCCGTCGTCTCGGTCACTTTCGGCCGCGCGACGGCGACGCCGAGCAGGTCGGCCTGAAACTGCAGCAGGTCGTTGTTGGCCGCCGCACCGCCGTCGACGCGCAGTTCAGCCAGGTCGATTGCGGCGTCGTCCCGAACGGCTTCGAGCAGGTCGGCGACCTGGAACGCGATTGACTCCACCGCTGCCCTGGCGATGTGGCCGGCCTTGGTGCCTCGCGTGATCCCGACGATGGTCCCCCGCGCGTACGGATCCCAGTGCGGCGCACCCAGACCGGCAAACGCCGGCACGAGATAGACGCCGCCGCTATCCGGCACGGACGACGCCAGTGCCTCCACCTCGGACGATTCCCTGATGATGCCCAGCCCATCGCGCAGCCATTGGACGACCGCGCCGCCGATGAACACGCTGCCTTCGAGCGCGTACATCGTCTTGCCGCCGATCTGCCAGCCCACCGTCGAGAGCAATCGATTACGTGAGGCGACCGGGCGGTCGCCGGTGTTCTGCAACAGGAAACAGCCGGTGCCGTAGGTGTTCTTCGTCAGCCCCGGGGAGACGCACATCTGGCCGAACAGGGCGGCCTGCTGGTCACCGGCAATGCCGGCGATGGGCACGCCGCCGGCCCCGAGCGAAGTCGAGACATGGCCGTAGACTTCGCTTGATGGACGCACGTCGGGCAACATGCTGGCGGGCACCCGCAACAGCTTCAGCAGATCTTCGTCCCATGTCAGCGTGTTGATATTGAACAGCATCGTCCGCGACGCATTGCTCACATCCGTGATGTGCGTCGCGTCGCTCGTGAGCTGCCACACCAGCCAGCTGTCGATGGTTCCGAACGCCAGCTTGCCGGCTTCCGCTCTGGCACGTGCGCCCGGGACGTTGTCGAGAATCCACGCGACTTTGCTGCCGGAAAAATACGCGTCGATGACGAGTCCTGTGCGTTCGCGAATGAAGTCTTCGTGGCCGTCGCGTTTCAGGCGATCACAGAACTCTGCCGTCCGGCGGTCCTGCCAGACGATGGCGTTGTAGACGGGCTGACCAGTCTCACGATCCCACACGACGGTGGTCTCGCGCTGGTTGGTGATGCCGATCGCGGCGATGTCTCGCGGCCGAAGATGCGCGCGGCCCAGCGCCTCGGTGGCCACCGAAATCTGCGTCGCCCAGATGTCGCCGGGGTCGTGTTCCACCCAGCCCGGACGCGGAAAGATCTGTCCAAATTCGCGTTGGCCGACGGCGACGATGGACGCGTCGTGATCGAAGACGATGGCTCGCGAGCTGGTGGTGCCCTGGTCGAGGGCGAGGATGTACGGCACGGTTCTGACTCCGGCTGACGACTCAGGACGTCGTGATGGGCTTTCTCGCGATCAGTTGGTGCATGCGGCAATGCGCGACCACCGTGTCGGGTGAAGCGTCCGCCGCGGTCATGCCTGCGACAAGCTTCTCGAGACGTTCCGCGGTCAGCGAGCCTTCGCGGACCAATCCCTCGGCGCCCGTACGCAGCGTCCAATTCCAGAATCCCTTATGTTCGCCGGTCAGGTAGTGCGGCTGATAGGCGTCCACGTGAATGACCTCGAAACCCGCTTCCTTCGCCCATGAATGCGCCCGGCGGCCACCCGAGTAGTCGACCCCGCGCTCTCGACCTCCCTCGAGGCAGATCTCACGCAATTCCACATACGCAGGCGAGCTCGGCTCCGCGTAGACCGCGCTCACATCCGCCTCCTCGCAGACCATGACGCCGCCCGGCTTCAATACCGTGTAGATGGCGCGCATCGCCTCTACCGGTTTGTTCAGGTGCACCATCAGCCAGCGCGAGTACGACATATCCACGGCGCCAGGCTCGAGCCCGGGTTCGTAGACATTGCCCAGACGAAACTGGGCGGTGTGCAGTCCGGCCTCGCGCGCCAGTCCTTCGGCCACGGTGATCTGTTCGGGGTTCAGATCGATGCCGGTGGCGTGTGCTCCTCGACCGGCCGCCCACCGCGACACATAACCCAGCCCGCAGCCGAACTCGACGAAACGCTGCCCCGGAGCAAACCCGGCGCGCAGCAGCAATTCGCGAGTCCGGCCATCGTGAATCTCACTGATCACGCGCAACCGATCGTGGTCGCTTCGCCCAGAGCCAGTGAGCAGGTATTTGTCGCCAATCATTGACATCGGGCGACAGCGTACAACGTTTCGCCCGCCTTACGCCGGCGGTGCTGAGGAGATCGCTGAATCGTCGACAGCTGGGGCTTCTCGCGGTCCTCGGCCTCACTTCAGGTGCTTGATCAGCAGGACCTCGTTGCCGCGCTCGTTGTAGACCAGCTCGTCGGCGATCTGCTTGACGAGGAGCATCCCGAATCCACCGGGCCGGCGACCCGTCTTCTCGCGCTCGAGCGTGACGTCGAGGATCTCCTCGGGACGGCGCGTCCTGGCGACGTGCGCGAGGTCGGCGCGATCGAAGCCGTTGCCCGGATCGCGGAAGTGATAGACGATCGCGCGCTCGGTGCGCGCGGCCGTGACCTCGATCACCTTTCCCGGATCGAACCCGGCGCCGTGTTCCATCGCGTTCACCAGCATCTCGCGGAACGCCGTCATCAACAGGTCGCGATCCCGCTCGGGCAGCGAGTTCTCCCGCTCGGTCATGAACCGCACCAGGCGCTCCGCGGTGAGCAGATCGCACGAGACGCGCAGCGTCATCCAGTACGGCAGGCCCGACACCACCTCGATGCCGTGTCTCCAGTCCACGGCCTCGAGCGCCGAGAGGACCATGGCGACGATTTCGTCAAAGTCGAACGGCGGTGTAAAGCACGCGAACACCTGCGCGCGCAGCGCGGCCACGACCTCCTCGGGGGTCGTCGCAGGCGCGAGCACGATGACCTTCACGCCGGGACGGACGACCCGGAGCTCGGAGGCGAGCGCCAGGTCCTCGGTGACTGATGTCGTGGGGTCGGTGATGACGACATCGACGGCGAGATCACGGAGGCGCCGCACGGCCTCGACGTTGCCTCCCGAGATGACCAGGTCGTTGCCGGCGAGGCCCGTCGAGAGCGCGTTCAGGAGTCCCTGATCCGGGCAGATCGCGAGGAGACGGCGCATCGTGCCACCGATCGTAGACGAAATCACACCAACTGGCAGCAACCGACGGTTCAGGACACATCCCAGTGCCTGATCCCGCCGTTCCAGTCGCACGAGTACGCCCGCCGTTCGTCTGGACTCCAGGCGACGGTGATCACGCCCACAGGATGGCCCTCGAACACACGCATGCACGTTCCGCGATCCACATCCCACAGCCGCACGCTGCCGTCGTGTGAGGCCGAGAGCGCCTGGCGCTGATCGGCGCGCCAGGCCACTTTTCTGATGGTCTGGGTGTGGCCGGTGAACACGCGAAGACAGCGGCCGGTGTCGACGTCCCACAACCGGATGTCAGAGGAGCTGGACAGGATCCGGCGCTCGTCCGTACTCCAGGCAATGGAGTGGACGTGGTACGAGTGACCTGTGAACACGCGCAGGCACCGGCCGCTCTGCAGATCCCACAGGCGGATCGTCGTGTCGCGCGACCCGGACAGGGCGCGTCGCTCGGCGCGATCGAAGACGACCTCATAGATGCCCTCCGCGTGGCCCTCGAGCGTCTGAAGCAGGTGTCCGGACTCCACCTCCCAGAGCTTCACCGTCCCGTCCCACTTGCCCGATCCCGAAAGGACGCGACGGGCATCACCGGTCGAGTCAATGCACCGCACGAGCTCGTGGTGACTCTTCTGATCGTGAACGCGAGCGCCGGTGTCGGCATTCCACATCTGCACGCTGCCGTCACGCGTCCCGACGAACACGTGACGCTCGTCATCGCTCCATGTGGTCGCCCACGCCGCGACGGTGCGATCGTCGAGCGAGACGACGCATCGTCCCGTCTCGACATCCCACACGCGCACCGGATTGCCGTGCGCGCCCGTGATGGCGCGCCGCCCGTCCCGTGTGAACGCGCACGTATTCACCTCGTCCGTCGTGAGGTCGAGATCGACCACGAAGATCGCCGCGCGTGAAGGCGGCGCGCCGGCGCGCTCGGACTCGCGGGCCACGAGCCGGCGAATCTCACTCGCGAACGTCGTCCAGCTCTCGAAACCGTGCTCGCGCGCGATCACCCGCTGTGCGTCCGCCAGCCGGAACGTCCGGCCGCGCGCCGGCGTTCGTTCTTTGAATCGCTGATGAAGGTGTCCGATCCGCGCGATCGCCTCAGGCGTGCGCGCCTCGTACTCTCGAACGAGATCTTTGGCTTGCTTTCTGTACTGATCCAGATTCGGACGGGACGGAAGTTCTCTGGCGGGCATGCGAAACCTCTTTCATCGCCTGGAGTCCGCCGATGTCAGGCTGAAAGAAGTTCGTTGATGGAAGACGGTCAGAGGGTGGGCACGGCCCTTTCCGCGGACAGGATGCGCCCCTCGCGCGAGGTTAGTATAGCGCCCGGGTGTTCATGACGTCTTTCCTCACCTGGCTCGAAGCGGTGGTCGGGAACTTCAACCTCCCGGTGCTGGAGGTGTGGGGCCGATTCAGCTATCTCGTCGGGCTCGTGCTCGCCATCTGCGCCTTCGGCGGTTTTACGTTCCGGATCGGCGAGCGGTGGGGCTTTGGCCGCGAACGGCAGACATGGGACGCCAAAGCGTTCCTGACCCTGCCGCTCATGTTCGTCCTGATCCTCGCGACCGGCTATGCGGGTTCGTTCGTGGTGCTGGTCCCGGGCGCACAGACCTTCGAATCGCTGAAGGACCTCGTGGTGCTGCTGGGGATCGTGCTCTTCGGCTATCCCGCGCTGCTGGCAGTGCCGCCGGCGTACATGCTGTCGGATCTCATCGAAGGGGTCCCGCCAGGCTTTGTTCTGAGCTGGGCGGAGGGCTATTTCTTCTGGACGGCGTTCGTCTGGATGGCCTATCAGCTCATCGGCCGGAATCCCGACTTCCGCCGGGCACGGACGTGGAGGCGCTACGGCCTCTTCGTCGTGTTGATTCTGCTGTTCGACCCCGTCATGTGGGGATTCATCTGCTCGGGTCAATTCTCTTCGGCGATTTCGTATCGCAGCATCTCGACCGCGCTGTTCTTCACGCTGGTCGTGACCTGGATCCTGGCGCCCGGCGCGTTCCTGATCGCGCTGCCGCTGGCCAGACGGTTTCGATGGTTCTGGGCAGAGATCCCGGGACACGTCCGGGAACGCGCGATCGGCAGCAGCGACTGGGTCTGGGAGGCGGGGCGCGGCAAGTCGCCGGAGCACCTCGCCGCCGTGCCGCAAGGCGTCCCGATCCGGATGTTCACGTTCATGCCGTTCATCGTGCTGATGCTCGTGATGGTCGCGGCCACGGCGATCGTCGCGCTGCGAAGCGCGGACGATGACGCGATGAGACTGGCGACGAGGCTGCATCAGGAAGCCTCGACGAATATCAACAGCCATCTGAACGAGTACCTCTCACGCTCCCCCGCGGCGCCGGATGCCGAGCGGAAGGACGCGCTCGTGTCGCTGCTGCGCCAGGCCGTCGGCTCGGAGGGCCGAGCCCTCATTCTCGACGGTGCGGGCGCGATGATCGCGTCGTCGGCCGAAATCGGCGACCAGGTGGTGGAGGAGGCGGTGGCCGGTCTCGCGCGGTCCGCCGGTCCGGCCGGTCCGTCCGGCGCGGCGACGGAGTTCCGCTTCGACCAGGTCACGGCGAAGCCGCTCGCGCGTGAAACGTGGCTGACGTACGCGACGCCGTACCGGGACGCGGCCGGCCGTCACTGGACGCTCGTCACCGCCATGCCGGAAGCGGTCTACCTCGCCGGTACGCGCATGGGGAGCAGCCGTGCGGCCATGATGTTCGCGCTGGCGCTCGTGCTTTCGCTCGTGCTCGCCGCCGCGCTCGCGTCGATGGTGACGGCGCCGCTCCGGCGCATCGCGCGGGCGACGCAGAACATGGCCGCCGGCGATTTGAACGCGCGCGTCCCCGGCAGCCGGCTGGAGGAGTTGAGCGCGCTCTCGCAATCGTTCAACGACATGGCCACGCGCTTGAAGGTGTCGTTCGACGATCTCGTCGGCGAAGTCGAGACGCGGAAGCGGCGCGAGCGCGAGCTCGAGGAGAGCGAGAGCCGGCTGCACGTCAGTGAAGACCGCCTGCAGCTCGCGATCGATGCCGCCGGGCTCGGCATCTGGGACTGGGACGTCGCGGAGGACCGGCTCGTCTGGGACGACTCGATGTACCGGCTGTATGGCATCCCAAAAGAGGAGTTCAGCGGCGCGTTCGACGCATGGACCCGATGTCTCGTGCCGGAAGACGTGGCCCGCGCGCATGCCGATATCCAGGCCGCGCTGCACGGGGACGGCCGCTACAGGTCCGACTTCAGGGTCCGGCAGTCCGACGGCAGCATCCGCACGATTCGCGGCGTCGGTCAAACCATCCTCAACGCCGACGGCCGGGCCGTCCGCATGGTCGGTGTCAACCGCGACGTGACCGACCTCATCAACGCAGAACGCGAACGCGAGCAGCTCGTTCACGAGCTGCGAACGCACCAGGAACATCTCGAAGCGCTCGTCGCTGGCCGCACCACCGAACTGCAAGCCGCCAAGGATGCCGCCGAAGACGCCAGCCGCGCGAAGGGCGAGTTCCTGGCCAACATGTCGCACGAGATTCGCACGCCGATGAACGCCATCCTCGGCTATGCCCAGCTGCTCGAGCGCGACGAGGGCCTGACCCACCTGCAGCGGCAAAAGATCGACATCATCCACTCGAGCGGCAACCATCTCCTCGCATTGATCGACGATGTCCTGGAAATGTCGAAGATCGAGGCCGGCCGGGCGGCGCTCATCGTCGAGCCATTCGATCTGCGGGCGCTCCTGAACGACGTCCGGTTGATGTTCCGGGACCTGGCGGAAAAGAAAGGACTCGCGCTCACGTTCGATCAGGACGATGGCGTGCCTGCCGCGTTAGCGGCTGACGCGGGCAAGGTTCGCCAGGTGGTCATCAATCTGCTGAGCAACGCCGTCAAGTTCACGTCACGGGGCCAGATCGCCGTCCGGGCGTCGTCTCGCCCGGCGGCGGACAACCGGGTCGTGATGGCGATCGCCGTGGAAGACACCGGGCCCGGGATCGATCGGGGGAATCTGACGAGAATCTTCGACGCGTTCGACCAGGGCGACTCGAAGGTGCGTGCCGGCGGCACAGGACTGGGCCTCGCGATCAGCCGGAATTTCGCGCGCCTGATGCAAGGCGACCTGGTCGTCGAGAGCACGCCGGGACACGGTAGTGTGTTCACGTTCTGGTTCGAGGCCACGCCAGAAGCGCTCGGCCGGGTGCCGGGACGTGTCGTGCGCCCGAAGCCGGCTGGCCTGCACCCGGATCAACCGGCCCGGAGGGTCTTGATTGTTGACGACGTGCCGACGAACCGCGAGCTGTTCGACGAGCAGTTGTCTCGAGTGGGGTTTCTCACCCGGCTGGCAGAGAACGGCGAAGACGCGATCGCCGCATACGACGAGTGGCAGCCCGATGTGGTGCTCATGGATCTGCGAATGCCCGGGATGGGCGGACTGGAGGCGATCCGGCGGCTGCGGCACGGAGGATCGAGGGCGGCGATCATCGCCGTGACCGCCAGCGGCCTGCCCGACCGCGAGTCCGAGGCGCGCGACGCCGGCGCGGACGCGTTCCTGCGGAAGCCGACGCGCGAAAACGAGCTGCTCGCGGCGATCGGCGAGCTGGCGGGCGTCCGGTACGTCTACGAGCCCTCCGGCGCACGGCCGGCCGCGCACGCTGTAGACGACGCGACGCTGTCGCAGCGGTTGCGCGTGCTGCCGCCGAAGCTCATCGAACAGCTGCGCGACGCGGCGATCGACGGCCGGGCCTGGCGGCTCGAATCGCTCGCCGATCAGGCGCGGCAACACTCCGAAGACCTCTCGGCCGAAATTCGCGCGCTGGCCCAGGCGTTTGAGTACGACGTGCTCGTGTCGGCCTTGCCAACGAGAGCGCATGACGAATAGCGAACGGCCGTCCAGCGTCCTCGTCGTGGATGACACGGTCGACAATCTTCGGCTGTTGTCCGACCTGCTGGGCAAACACGGATACGAGGTACGCGCCGTGACGAGCGGCCGCCAGGCGCTGCAGGCCGTGGAACACGATCCACCCGATCTGATCCTGCTGGACATCACGATGCCCGACATGGACGGCTTCGAGGTCTGCCGCCGGCTCAAGGCGACGGCGCGTTCGGCCGAGGTGCCCGTCATCTTCCTCACCGCGCAGACGGGGACCGCCGACATGGTACGGGCATTCGACACCGGCGGCGTGGATTACGTGACCAAGCCGTTCCAGTTCGAGGAGGTCCTCGCGCGCGTCCGGACGCATCTCGCGCTCAGGCGCGCGCAGATCGCCCTGGCCGGCAGCTACAACCGGCTCAGGCGCCTCGAGCGGCTGCGCGACGATCTCGTGCACATGGTCGTCCACGACATGCGATCGCCGTTGCTGGCGCTCGAGATCAATCTCGCCCTGTTGAAGAGGCCGGCCGCGACGCTGAGCGACACGGGCCGGCGAGACCTCGACGACGCGGCCCAATCGGTCCAGACGCTCAGCCGGATGGTCGACGACCTGCTCGACGTGAGCCGGCTCGAAGACGGCAGGATGCCGATCGCGCGGGCGGAGTGCGATCTCATACGGATGGCGCACGACGTGCGCGATGCGCTCGGCAACCTCGATCCTGCGCGTCACATCGACATCGAGAGCGCCGGCATCGTTCGCGCGATCTGCGACGGCGGTCTCGTCCGCCGCGTGATGGAGAATCTGGTGAGCAACGGCATCAGGCACACGCCCGCCGGCAGCGCGCTGCAGATCTCCCTCGCCAACGTCGACGACCGCGTGCGTGTGGAAGTGCGCGATCGGGGACGCGGCGTGCCGCCGGACGCCCGCGAGCGGATCTTCGAGAAATTCGGGACCGTCGAGGGCAGGCTCGAACGAGCGGCCCACTCGATTGGCCTGGGCCTCGCGTTCTGCAAGCTCGCGATCGAGGCACAGGGCGGAACGATCGGTGTGGATGCCGGCGCGCCCGCCGGCAGCACGTTCTGGTTCGAGCTGCCCGTGTGAGCGCGAATCGGCGGCCCTGCCTTCGCAAAGTCGTACAGGAAGAGGCCGTAGCCGATGCCCGCCGCGACCCCCGAGCGGCCCATCTGAAACGCCATGTATCGCCCGTCGTCGCTGACCACGGGGTTGGACGCACGATAGGTCGGGACGTCGGCGAAGTACGTGAGACGCTCCATCGCGCCGCTGCCGTCCAGTTTCAGCTTGTGGATATCCGCGCGGTCGAAGCCCTTTCCGGCCGGGTTGTGCTTGTCGGATTCAACCGTTGTGAACTCGCCAGACGGAAAAATGCCTTCCGGTTCATCGTACACGCCTGGGCCGTTCGAATAGTTCGTGAGCTTCCCGGTCGTCAGATCGACGCCGAACACCTCTCCCTGCTGGTAGTCGTAGGCGCTGAAGATCAGCTCCCGCTCCTGGGGCGGACGGTAGTTCTGCGGCTCGAGCGTCGCGCTGAATGGGAGATCGCGGCTGTCGAGAATCTTTCGCTGGTTGGCGAGCTTCGGAACGCCACCTTCGTAGACGATGTCGGCTTCGTGAATCTGGGACGATCCCGGGGGCATGTCGCCGCCGGGAAACTGGGCGGCTCGATACGACCAGGCGATGTGCATCCGCTTGCGCGAAGGCACCGGACCCTCAGCCGCCTTGACGCCCAGGGGCTGAGGGCGGCTGTTCCCGGCGGGATCGAACACGAACAGCCAGCAGTTGGTCCGCGCCGCACCGACGTTGGCCGGGTTGAACTCGGTCGGACCCGACAGCAGGATGTGGCCGTTCGCCAGGTAGAGCGCCCGGGTAAAGCCGTGATGCGGAAAGTGCGCGGTCAGGTTGCGAATGACGCCCGACGCCAGGTCAATCTCCATCGCGTCGCCAAACGTCTTGGAGAGAAACAGCACCCGCTGGCTGTCCAACGAAAAATCGGCGCGCTCACCAAACCCGGTGAGCTTCCGGATGTGCGGCGGCAGACGCTGATCGGGTGGCACGATCCCCGACGGCGGGGCGGGTGGGGCCTGCTGGGCCGGGCCGAGAACCGACATCGACATCGCCACGAGCATCGCGGATCCCAACACGCGAAGGGTCATCGGGGTGCCTCAGCGTTCCATCTGGGTTTTGGTGACCGCGAGCGCAGCCTGCATCCCCTTCGCTGCCTCGGCCCGCACCTTGCCCCTGATAAGCGAGCCCACGAAACCGTCAAGTCCATCCGATCGACTTCGATTGACGTTGGCGAACCAGAATCCTTCTCCACGCGCGGAATCCGGTACGAGGATTCGCAATTCGATAGCCGTCCAGAAGTAGTGGCTGGAGTACAACATCTTCGAGACCACCGCGACGTGGGACGGCTCGTGAGCAATCGTCAAGTGATTGATGCGAATCGTCGGCTTGAGCCCGAACTTGGCATTCTGCCAGTACAGAAACCCTTCGGCGTTCGGCAGGATCACCTTCGGGTAGTCGAGGAGGTACTTCCTGAGATCGGGTAGATAGCTGGTCATTTCCGGCATGCGATCGACCATGGCGGCGAATTCCTGGGCGACAAACGTCGGGCGTTGCGCGTCACGATAGACGGCCAGCCGGCTATTGCCGCCCTCCAGATATCCGGTCACGTACTCGTATGCCAGCCTTCTGAACGACCGCTCCACATCGGCGGGCGCGCTCGGCTTCGACCAATCTGTTTCCCGTTGAATACGTGTCAACGCCGCTTCGCTCAACTTCACCTCGCAATCGCCGACCTTGCAGGTCTTCAGGTCCGCGATCTCGTCGGGCGGAAGCGAGAGCTGGTCGAAATCCTCGAGTCGAGGCGGGCTGCTGATGCGCTTCGTCACCAGAAAGTTGGCGCCCTTTTCAAACGATTCGATGTCCTTCACCGCGTCAAGGTAGCGGGCCATCGGTGCCTTGACCCATACGGCACCGAAGATGGCCACCTCTTTCGCAGGATCGGTATCGAGGTGCTGCGTCACGGGCTGCCCGGCAAGGAGCTGCTTGTGTCTGTCCGGGGTCAGCTTGACGTGAGCCTTGATGTACGAGTCGAACCGAGCGGGAAGCGGGGGCTGGCCCTGCGCCCGCAGAGACATGTCATCCGGCCTCAGAGCAAGTACGGCGATGAACCCAGCCACCGAGAGCACATGGGCTCCGGCGTGAGATCGAGTCCACGGAAATGCCACCATGGCGCTCCCTGTTCAGACCAGTCACCTCATTTTCACACATCGGTGTCATTCAGCTGATCGAAGGGACCTGCAGCGCACCGTGGTCAGATTCCGGGGCCTTTCTCCCACCGGAACGTCAAGGCGTGCGAAGCTCGCTCATATAATCCGCCTACGAGCCGGGGCGCTGGTCCCTGAGGAGGGTTCATGAACCGCGCGACGATGTTGCTGTCGGTGTTCATTTGTCTTGGCGGCGCCGCAATTGCGCAGACCCCTGCCCCTCAGGCGCCCGCGCCTGTCACCGCAATTCGCGCCGGCAGGTTGCTCGATCCTGACGCAGGCGTGATCCGGCCAGGTCAGATCATCCTGATTCAAGGCAATCGCATCCGCGAGGTGGGACCGAACGTGGCGATCCCCGCCGGCGCGCAGGTGATCGATCTCTCGACGATGACGGTGCTGCCGGGCCTCGTCGATGCGCACAATCACCTGGCGCTGACGTACAAGCCGACGCCGGAGAACAACATTTACTACTACACGTACGTCGCGGACTCGACGCCGCTTCGTGCGATTCAGGCGGCTTCGAACGGCATCCAGATGCTCGCCGCCGGCTTCACCATCGTCCGCGACATGGGCAACAACGGGAACTACGCGGACACGGCGCTCCGTCAGGCGATCGAGCAGGGCTGGATTCCAGGGCCGACGATCATCAACTCGGGAATCATCATCGGCGGCATGGGCGGGCAGTTCTTTCCGACGCCCGAGATGGCGAAAGACCACAACATCGTGTACCCGGAGTATCTCGACGCGGATACGCCGGATGAGATCGTCAAAGCGATCCGTCAGAACGTGCTGTTCGGGGCGCGCGTGATCAAGATCTGCGTGGACTGCAAACCGTACGGATACACGGCCGATGAAATCCGCCTCATCATTCGTGAGGCCGCGAAGTCCAACATGAAGGTCGAAGGCCACGTGCAGACGCTCGCGGGCGCGCGGAACGCCATCGAGGCGGGCATCTGGTCCATCGCGCATTCGACGGCCTTGAACGACGAGATGCACAAGTTGATGGCGCAAAAGGGCATCTGGCGCGCCGGCACGGAAACGCCTCAGGGACTCGCGGGGCATCCCGTGACCGATGCGGCGTACCGTCGCACCGTCGACGGACTGAAGAACGCCTACGACAACAAAGTCCCGTTGACGTTTTCAACCGATGCCGATTACTGGGTGGAAGGCAAGACCCGTGGCGAAGTGTGCCTGGAGTTCCTGAAGACGTGGAAGGACGCCGGCATTCCGAACGCCGACATCATCCGCGCCATGACCACGAATGGCTACAAGGTCAGCGTGACCGATCAGACTCGCGGCCCGATCAAGGCTGGATTCTTCGCCGACCTGATTGCCGTGCCTGGCAACCCGCTTGACGACGTCGAGGCACTGAAGCAGGTGCAGTTCGTCATGAAGGACGGCCTCGTCTTCAAGCGCGACGGCGTCATGACACCCGGCGCGTTTTTCAACGGCGGGCCTGTGAACGGATGGCGGATTCGGTAGCTGAAAACTGTGCCCCCGGCTGCCGGGGCAGCGGCCCGGCAACCTTCTCACAGAGCAGCCAGGTGTTCGGGTCGAGTTCGACCGCGTTGGGTTCGGTGTCGGCGGCGATCGTGAAGACCGCGGAGGCGGCCGTGAGCTCGACCTTTTCGATCTGCATCGATCCGCCAGACGCCGGCACAAGCCCAAGTTCGACCGGCAGGCGGAATGGCTCGCCCGCGATCGTCTGCCTGAGCGTCACCACGACGCGCTTGTTCGCCGCGTCATAACGCCAGACGCCCTCGAGCTTGGGGACCCCAGGCCGGTTCAGCCATTGCGCGAAGAACCAGCGCAAATCCTGCCCTGACACTTCCTCCATGACGTGCCGCAGGTCGTCGGTCGAAGCGCTGCCGTTCATGTAGCGCCGGTAGTACTCGCGAATCCCGCGCCAGAAGGTCTCGGTGCCGATGCGATAACGGAGCATGTGCAGCACCCAGCCGCCCTTCTGGTAGACGAACCGGTTGAGCACGCGGCTCATGTCGGCGAGGTTCCGGTGGACGACGGGCGTGTCGGGTGACGTGCGTTCCGCGTTCAACACGGTCCCGATGTCGCGCCTGAGGCCGGCCACCATCGCGTCCCGGCCCGAGTAGTGCTCGTTGAAGAGGTGGGTGAAATACGTCGCGAACCCCTCGCTCAGCCAGACGTCGTCCCAGTCACGCTCGGTGACGGCGTTGCCGAACCACTGGTGCGCGATTTCGTGCGCGACGAGGTTCGTCCCGGGCGCGGCCCGGACGCCCTTCTCGCCATAGAAGATCGCGCTCGCGTGCTCGGTGCCGCCGCCGATGCCGGCGGCCGCCACGTTCGCCAGTTTTTCATACGCGTACGGACCGACGAACTCGCTGTAGAACTCGAGCGCCTGGCGCGCCGGCCCTTCGAAGTAGATCGGCCCGGCGTCTTTGTCCTGTGGAGCGACCCAGGTCGACAGCTCAACGCCGCGAACACGCCCGGCGTAGTGCACGTAGAACGGCGCGACGCCGACGGCATTGAGCCACGATGAAATGGGCACGCCTTGTCGCCAGTGTGTGAGCCGCAGTCCGCCGGTCAGATCCTGTTCCTCGACCAGCAGGCCGTTGGCGACGACCTGGTATCGGGCGGGCGCCGTCACGACGAATTCGCTCGTCGCCTTGTCCGAAGGATGGTCGATCATCGGCAGCCACTCGCGCGCGCGGTTGGGCCAGTTCTCGCTGAACGCGCTCCACTCGCCGTACTTGTTCTTGAGGAGGCGCAGGCCGTTCGCAGGAACGCCGGCGTAGCGAATCGTGAACTGGCGTCGATCGCCGGCGGCCGGCGCCGCCGGCAGTGTGATGGTCAGTCGATTCGCCGTGTGCGTGAACTGGATCGGGGCCGATTCAGTCGTCACCGACGAGACGGTCATGCCCTTCTCGTTCGCCGGTGTCGCCAGATCGAGCGCGACCGACGTGACGCCGGCGGCCGTGAACCGGAACCGGACGGTGGCTTCGCCCGTGATGTCCGGCTTCGTGTCGTCGATGCCGATCCGAAACACGTAGTGTTCCGCGTCGATGCCTGATTGTCTCGGATACGTGTCCGCACCGATCGACGTGGACGTCGACACGGCGGCGAGCACGATCGTGACCATACGTATGGACAGCCTGACGGCCATGGCGGGGACTCCGTGGACAGCATACGCCACGCTCTCGTTCCTAGGCCGCGTTTCCGCCGGTCGCCTTCCGCGCCTGGTAGCGCTCGATCGCCGCGCGCGCGTTGAACAGCATGCGCTCGCGACCAAGCCGCTGGTCGAGGCCGGTGTTTCGTACCGTCGCCAGCACGCCGGGATTCAGCGCGGCCAGCCACACCTCGACGCCGCCCTCGGTCATGCGCCGCTCGCCTTCGATCAGCATCTGCAGGGCCGAGTACTCGATGTCGGAGACGCGGCTCATGTCCACCACCAACACGCGCGGCTGGTACTTCGCGACCAGCGCCTGGATCTGCCGCCCCACCTCCTGCGCATTGACGAAGAACAGCCGCCCTTCCGGGCGCAGGATCAGCAAGCCCTCGAAGGTCTCATCGTCGCCGTGTTCGGGCGACAGTGGTCGCAGCACGTCCTCGCCGCGCTTGCGGCCGATGACGTACACGCGCGGGTACGCGGACTGGCTGGCCAGGCCGATCATCGACACGATGATCGCGACCACGATGCCCTTGAGGGTGCCCAGCAGCAGGACGCCGATGCAGGCGACCAGGGCCCAGCGGAATTCCATCGTGCGCACGCTGCGGATGGCACGGAACTCCGACGGCTTGATCAACCCGACCGAGTAGACGATGACCACCGCGGCCAGCGTCGCATTGGGCATCAATCCAAGAATCGGCGCCAGGAACAGCATGGTGGCGAGCGCCGCGCCCGCGGTCACCAGCGAGGCCAGCTGCGACTGCCCGCCCGCGGCGCGCACGACCGCCGTCTGCGACGTTCCGCCGCCGGCCGGCATGATGCTGAAGAAGGCGCCGCCAATATTCGCAACGCCAGTGGCGAGCAATTCCCGGTTCGCGTTGATCGGAGGATCCTCAGCGCGCGCGAACGCGCGCCCGGCCGCGATCGACTCGGTGAAGCTCATCAAGGCAATTCCGAGCGCACCCGGCATCAGCCGGTCGATCAGCGCAGGATCAGGCAGGGTCAGCGACGGGAAGCCCTGCGGGATCAGGCCGACGATCGAGACGCCCATCTTCTCCAGCCCGAGGAACCAGGCCGCGGCGATGCCGCCCGCCACCGCGACCAGCGGGGCCGGCGAGCGCGGCCACAGCCGTTCCATCGCGATCAGCACCGCGAAGGTCGCGAGGGCGACGATCAGCGTGATCGTCGAGGTTTCGGGCAGGTGCTTGACGACGCTGACGGCATCGAAGAAAAAGCCCTGCTTGGTGATGTGGATGCCCAACAGCTTTGGCACCTGGTCGAGCACGATCACCAACCCGATGCCGGCCTTGAATCCGGTCAGCACCGGCGTCGAGATGAAGTTGGCGACGAAGCCGAGTCTCAATAGCCGCGCCGCGACCAGCGCGCCGCCGACCAGCAAGGTCAGCGTCGCCGTCGCCGTCACGAGGCGCGCCGGATCGCCATCCGGCACGGCCAGTCCCAGCTGCGTGCCGGCGAGGATCGCGATGGTGGTGGTCGAACTGACGCTGAGCACGCGCGAGGTGCCGAGCAACGCGTAGATCGCCATCGGGATGAACGCGGTATACAAGCCGACCGCAACCGGCAGGCCGGCCACCGACGCGTAAGCCATCGCCTTGGGAAGGACGACCGCGGCGGCGGTCAGCCCGGCCACCAGGTCGAAGCGCAAGGTCGACGCCTTCGGCGGGCTCGCCTGGGCGGGAATCGGAGGAGGAGACATCACGTTGGCTCCTGGTGCGCGCCACTCCCGCGCTTTCCTTCGGACAGCTACTGTCGCTTGATCACCTTCTGGACGCGGCAGCCATAATCTACCGCTCGCAGTGTGCCTGTCTCGTCCTCGAAGAGCAGCCAGCTCTCAGCGGTAACCGCCTTAAACGTGCCGAATGACTTTGAAATGTTGCAGTCATCCGGGTTCGGGTTCAAAGCGGCGGGTCCGGCCCCAGTCGTGACGCCAGACACCATCAGGGCTCCACCACACAACGCGATTGCCATGCCGATCGTTCGCATGTGACCTCCTTGAAGGTGCGGTCGCCGAAGTCTCCGTAGCGCGCCTGCTGTATTCAACAAGCCTGCCATCGTCGTCGCCGTGAAAAACTTGTCCGTTGTGGCACTTGTGGGATAACACCGACTTCGCCAGGAGACACCGGCGCTGGCGCCCAGCCGCTGGTTTCAGAGTCGTGGATCCGCGAGAGCACCGCCGCGCAAACGATGGGCGTGCGCAGTCTCGGCTCGCACCTGGCCGACTAGGGGTAGGGAGGGTCGGGTCCTTACCCGCCTTCGACCGGAGTCCAGGTCTTGTCGGGATTGAACCGCTGCATGGCCTTGAAGAGCTTCAGCGTGTCGGCTCCGAGATCCTTCTGGTAGACCACGCCATCGTGACTGACGATGAACGTCTGCACGCCGGTGACCCCGTGTTCGGCCGGAGCCGCGACCAGCGCAAACCCGCCGATCATCACGCCCTTGATCACGAAGTCCATTTCGCCGAGCGGCGCCGCAGGCCCTTGTCCCGTCAGCGGCTTGAAGTAGTAGCCGTTGTACGGCTCGGCGCGATCTGAATACCCCTGCTCGATGGCGCGTGCGACGCCCTCGCCGATCGGACCGGCCCACGAACCGCCGGCGTTCTGCCAGGCCAGGCCATCGTGCTTGCCCGGTGTGCTGATGAGGCGCTTGGCGTATTGATTGAGGCCGGTGACCTCGCGCGCCGCGAGCGCGTACTCGTGCTGCGCTTCGACGTAGAGGCGGCAGATCGCGATGGCGTCGAGCTCGTTGCCGCCGATGCGCCGATTGAGAATCTCTTCGCGTCCCTCCCGTGCGTCGAACGCCCACTTGCCGCCTCGTCTGACGATCGGCACAGGCAGCGGCCACCCGTTGTTCCCCACCGCCAGGGTCGCGCGGTTCGGGTTCGCGGGATCGACGGTCACCGTCTTGCGCTCGCGGGCCCTGGTCGCGAACTCCTCGGCCCGGTTCTTGTCCTGGACGGCATCTCCGCTCGCCACGAGGTCACGACCATCGGCGCCGAGGATGCTCGCGAGCGCGGCGACGTCGAACGTTCCCGCCGCCGCAATGAGGGCGTCGGCCGCCTGGTCTGGCGTGTCGAACGTTTTCGCGGCGACCGGCTTCGCCGTCGGCGCGGGCTTCTGCGTCGGCGCGGGCTTCTGCGTCGACTGCGCCGCGCCCGTGAGCGTGAACGCCAGCGAACCGGCGCAGAGGATGCCGAATGCGCTCGTGATCCTCATCGTCCTACCTCCCCCGTCCGCCGCGCGAGCCGCCGCCCCGGCTGGCGGACCCGCGGCTGCTGGCCGCGCCGGCGCTGCTGGCGCTGCCGGAACTGCCACCGAAGGCGCTCTTGTTCGTCGATCCACTGCTGCGCGGAACGTCGCGGCTGGCGCTGCTGGTGCTGCCGGCGCTGCGGTTCGCCCCGCTCGTGCTGGGTGTACGACTGGACGAGCTCGTCTGCGGCCGGGCCGCGCTCGAGCTGCTGGTCCGTGCTGACGGCTGCGATCGGGTCGCCGCCGACTGCCGTGAGGAGAGCGAGTCGCCACGGGCGGTGCCGCCGTACTTATCGGCCGTGGCCCTGTTCGAATACGGCGCGCCGCCCCGGTGGCTCGAGTCGTGCTGCCAGGTACTGTTGCCGCCGCGGTTGACGTTGGTGTTCCTGTTGATGTTGGTGTTGCGGACGAAGTTGTTGTTCACGTTGATGTCGATGTCGTTGCCGCCCCAACCGGGGTGGTAGCCCCAGCCGCCGCCCCACGCCGCGCCGACGGCGATGCCCACGCCGAACGAGATCATGCTGGTGGCGATCACGGCTCCGGTCGGATACGGTGGGTAGTAGATCGGCGGGTACGGGTAGATGGGCGGCCCGTACACCACCACTGGACTGTACGACGGCACGTAGACGACCTGCGGGTTCGTTTGCTCCACGATCACCACGGTCTTGTTCTCGATGACCTTGGTTTCGACCTTCTGCTGTTCGTTTGACGCCAGCGCGCCGGTGCCCTGCGCTTTCTTGCGCATGCGCTGCACGGCGTCCATCACGTCGCTCTGCTGCGCGAGGAACGCGTTGCCGAGGTCCGTCGTCCACTGAATGTCGTCGGCCAGCCGCTTGACCACATCGGGGAGCACGACCATGGCCTGGATGCTCGCATCCCAGGGCTGCTTCATCGCCGCGTCGGTCAACGCCTTGTCCTTCAGGGTCTTTTTCTTCGCCAGCCACTGCTGAAGCTGGATGATCTCGAGCGGATAGGTCGACGCGACCAGCGTCTGGCTCAACAGCGGGTCCGGGTAAAGCGCGATCGGCGCCACGAGCGCGTCCAACTGATCGGGCGGAATCGGCGCCGCCGTCGCCGTGGTCGCCGCCGGCGTCTGTGGCTGGGCCGATTGCGCGCGCGGGATCGCGCCGTACGGCGTAACCAACGCGACGCAGGCCACCAGGACGGTCGTGGTCGCCGGGCGGGTGAACTGGCGTCCGGTCCGAGTGCGTCTGGAGTTCATGGTGGCGACACCTCACTAGTGCCGGTTTCTTCAACTGGGGCAACGGACTGACTGTGCAATTCGCCTGCCAGCACCAGCCACATACGGAACGCGCCCTCGTCATTCCGGAGACCAGCCCGGACTCCGTGCTGCCGTGGGGGCTCCGTGGGGGAATGCGCCCGCAACCGCGCGCGCGACGTCGAACAACGTCGGGATCACGCCCGGCGGCAACCTTTAGCGCAGTGCTAGAGCTTGAATCGCCGACCGATTCCGTCTGTAGCGCGACCGGCACATCACATAATGTTGGGCCAGAGGGTCCATGCCGCCATTCGTCGGCTATCACGGTCTCACGGGCCAGGAGCATCAACAGCGCGTCGACACGCTCGCACCGCAAGGGTATCGACCGATCTCGCTCAGCGTATCCGGCGACGGCGGCGACGCGCGCTACGCGGCTGCCTGGGTTCAACGTCCAGGACCCGCGTGGTGGGCCGTGCACAACCTGTCTGCCGAGGCCTATCAATCCAAGTTCAACGAGCTCGTCGGACAGGGCTACGCGCCCGTGCTCGTGAGCGCGTCTGGCCCTGCGGCGAGCGCGACGTTCACGGCGCTCTTCGAACAGGGTGTGACGAGGCCGTGGTTCGCGCGGCACGGCCTCCGCTGGGACCCGGACACCAACCCCGACACGATCACGCACGAGAACAACCGCGCCTTTGGCGAAGGCTACATTCCTCGCTCTCTTTCGGTGTACGGCACGCCGGCAGACCGGCGCTTCGCCGGCGTGTGGATCAAGAACGACGCCCCGACGCCATGGTCGTGGTGGTTCGCCGACGCCGGTACGTACCAGCGGATTTTCGATGCCGAGAACCAGGCCGACGTCCGACCGGGGTGGGTCTCGGTCGCGCCGGACACGTGGCAGCTCGCCGTGTTTCGCGACGACCACGTCGGGGCCTGGGCGGCGCGCCACGGCATCACCGGCGACGAGTACCAGGCCGAGTTCGATGTGCGCGTCGCGAACGGGATGATGCCGGTCGTCGTGCAGGCCGGCGGAGGCGGGAGCGCGAGACGCTACTCGTCGATCTTCGCCGCGACGGACGTCCCGCTGCCGAAACGCTGGACGGTCACGGGGACGACGATTCCACAGCTCGCCGGGCTGGACGAGGAGGTACGGGGGTTCATGTCCGCTCACGCGATTCGAGCGGGCGCGCTCGCGGTGGTCCGCGGCGCCGAGATGCTCGTGAGCCGGGGCTACACGTGGGCCGAGGATGGCTACGCGGTGACCCAACCGAACGCCCGGTTCCGGCTCGCCAGCGTGAGCAAGGCGTTCGCGGCCGCAGCGATCACTCGACTGGTCGCCATGGGCCGGCTCGCATGGAACACGCAGGCGTATCCATTCCTGGGGATCACCAGCGCGCTACTCCCGGATCAGACGCCGGACCCGGCGGTGAACACGATCACGGTCGATCACCTGGTCAACCGCCGCAGCGGGCTGACGCACGCGCGAGTTACGGAGAACGGCGTCGTGCGCACGTTCGAGCCCTCGGCCGATCTCCGCACCGTGGCGGCCAGGCTTGGGCGGACGACAACGCCGACGCGCGACGATCTCGTCCGCTACATGTACGGCGAGGCGCCCGATTTTCCTCCCGGATCGCAGCAGGCCTATTCGAACTTCGCGTTCACGCTCCTCACGAGCATCGTCGAAAGGGCATCCGGCCGTGGGTTTCTGGACTTCCTCCGCGCAGACGTGCTCGCCCCGCAGGGATTGAGCGAGGTCTGGGTCGGGGCCACCGAGCTCGCAGGCAGGTTGCCCAACGAGGTGCGGTACGACAATCCGGGGGTCGGCCTCACGGTTCTGCAGCCGACGACGAATACGTACGTGCCGAACGTGTACGGCACGTTCGCGCTCGAAAACAGCGAGGGCACGGGAGGGTTGGTGTCCACGGCGCCCACCGTCGCGCGGTTCATCACGCAGCACGCGGTCTGGGACGCCGGGCCGCGCATCGTCGCAACCCGTCACGGCACGTTCGATGGCATGACGTCTGGCGCGCGGTCACGTCCCGACAACCTCGACTTCGCGTACATGTTCAACCGGCGGGTCACCGACGCCGAGCACGACGGCATCACTAACGCGATCGACGGGTACCTGACCTCGCATCCGGTGTGAGCGGAACGGCTCGCGCAGACCGTGTCCTTAAAGCGCTCACCTACCGGGCGGCCGCCAGGACGTCCGGATCGTGCAACCGCCACCAGAGATAGCCGTAATCGGCCAGGTGCGAGCCGAAACTGCGCACGGCCATCGTGGCGAGCGACACGCAAGCGATGAGGCCAGCGACGACGCGCAAGGGGCCCGAACTATTTCTTCGACGTTGCTGGCTTCCTGCTCGGCGAGTCGTCGGCCTTCAGATCGCCCAGCGCGTACTGAATCCCCGCCAGGATGTGTTCGAGCATGTTCGGCATCGCGTAGATCCGCTCGTTGTGGCCGTTGGCTTCGTAGAACACGCGCCCTTGACCCTCGCGGCGGATGTAGCTCAGCGCGTAATCGCCATCGGTGCGCGCGGTTCCGGCCGGTTCCATCGCCTTGGTCTCGGGCGGCATCTTGTCGTAGTCGACGCTCTTGAGGACGTGCACGTTTTCGCGGGAGAACGAGTCCTGCGCGAACGTGTACGTCTCGTCGATGATTTCAAAGCCCTGGCCCGCGAACGCCTTGTTGATCGGACTCTTCGGGTCGTCGATCTTCACGGGAATCTTGGTGCCGTCGTTCCAGTGGTACTTGAAGTAGCCGCCGATCAACTTGTTGAACTCCGGCCACGACCCAGTCGCCGGCAGCGTCACCGAGCCACGCGCCACCGGAGGCGCATCGGCGCCCGCGCCCCGGCCGCCGCGTCCGCCGCCCGCCGGCGTCGGCGTCAGCAGCGCAAATCGCGCCGCAAAATCCGCCTGCGCGATGCTTCCGCTCTTGTCGGTGTCCATCGTGTCGAACCAGGCATTCGCCATCGTGTCGAGCTCGACAAGCGTCAGCTTCTGATCCGTATTCTTGTCGGCTGCCGTCACGATCTGCGTGGTGAGCTGTCCACCCGGCGTGGCGGCGCCGGCCCCGCGTCCCCCGCCACGCCCGCCGCGCGCGCCGTCGGCTGGCTGATCGGTCGGGCAGGTGCCGTGGTACGAGTCGGTCGCCGCGTGAATACCCGCGAGTCCTTTCCCGCCACGGACGAACGCGAGCAGCGCCGCCCGGCGCGCCTCGATTTCAGCCTTGCCTGGCACCGGCTGGCCCGGCACGGCGTCGAGGAAGCATCCGGTAGTGCTCGCGAGGAACACCGCGTCGTACTGCTTCAAGTTCTCCGTGTTGATGTCGGCCGGGTTGTAGGTGATCGTCGTCGTCCAGGTCTTGAGCTTGTTCCCCATCTCCTCGACCGTCGCGCCCGCCAGCGGAATCGACGAATGCACGAACCCCTGGGCGTTGCCGAGGACCAGAATCTTGCGCGGTTTGGCGGGCTTCGCCGGTGCCTTCGCCGGCAGGGCCGCGGTCATGGCAGCGACGTGTTCGGGACAGGGCGTCTTGGTCGGGCTGTTTCCGCCACAGGCCGGCCCAGCGCCGCGGCCCGCGCCCGGCGCAGGCGCTGGGAATGCGGCAGTCAACGTCGCCACGAGCTGTTCGGGCGTGATCGACCCCGATTTCGACGTGTCGGTGTCGGCGTACCACTTCTCGACGGCGACCATCAGCTCGCCGCGCGTGACCACGCCGTCCTTGTTGATGTCGGCGATCGTGAAGAACGCGGGTGCGACGCCGCCGCCGCCGCCTCGTCCACCTGCGCCGCGTCCGCCGGCTGGCGCCTGGCCGGCCGGCGCCGGCGCCTGGCCAGCTGCGGTTATCCCGGTCATCACGACACCGGCCAACAGTGCTGCCGCCGCGAACGCAATTGACGCCGCCTGTGAACGTAGCTTCATGACCAGCCTCCGAGCCGCAAATGTAATCGATCCTGGCCAGCCTGTGAACCCCATTGCGTCCTTGCCCGCTCAGGCCGATCTGAGCCACCGGGTTTTGTGGCTGAGTCCGCCCCCCGGTTCGGGCGCTGGTGGCAACGGCACTCGCCCGGCGACGGAGTGGTGCCACCGAGAGCGCTGGCGGATACGCTACCGACCGAGTTCGCTGATCCGAGGCATGCGCCCTTGCGCGTACGCCTGCGACACGCGAACCAGGTCCGCGCGCGTTTCGCCAACGAACGGGCCGTGCGTGACGATCGGCACATTCTGTCGCTCGCCGGCGTACAGGATCACCCGCGATCCCTCTTGACCCGCGGTCAGGCGAACCGTCATTGATGGACCGCTCGAGTCCAGCCACCCGATCTGGCCAACCGAAAGGCGCTGAGGCGGGCTGCCGCCAACCAGAAGCTCGCCGTGGAGCGGATAGAGAAACCCGTTGTAGGGCGAAGGCACTTCTTGCTCGAAGACGGCGTTCGGGGCCAGGCGGACGTCGACCATCGTCATGGGCAAATACGTGTGCGAAGGCGCGTGGATGGCTCCCGACGCTCCACTGTAGACGCGTGCCTCGACGCCAGGCTCCTGCCGGACCGGCGCGTCCTCGCGCGAGACGTGCTCGAACCGGGGCGCCACCCACCGCGACGCGCTCGGCAACGTCGCCCACAATTGCAGAATGCGCACCTTCCCGAGGGGTTCCAGGTCCTCGTTGTGAATGACGCCGCTGCCGGCGGTCATCCACAGAACGTCGCCAGCTCGCAGCAGCCCTTCGTCACGGTCGCGTGCCTCGCCCTCGACGGCGAACGTCACGATTTCGAAACCCGCATGCGGATGCGGGCCACCGGCCCGCTGTCCCGGTGGAAGATCGACGCGATCGTCCGCCAGCATGATGAAGGGATCGTTCTGGGCAAACTCTCGCGGATCGATCACATGAATCGCCGTGTGACCCTCGCCGATGAAACCCGGGCCGGGCGGCGGAAGCGTGACGATGTGCGCGAGGCCGCGTGTCCCCACAACTGAGGTCAGGGGCGTATCAAGGTTTGACATATTTGCACCTCAGCCCTCGCTGTTCGCGGCCTAGGCCACCTGCGCTTCTACTTGCTTCACCGCCTGGATCTCGGCCTCGATCTCGACGCGGTCGCCGACCATGACGCCGCCGGTCTCGAGGACCTGGTTCCACGTGAGCCCGAAGTCCTTGCGATCGATCGACGTCTTCGCACTGAACGCCGCGCGCAGGTTGCCCCACGGGTCCTTCGCCTGGCCGTGCTGTTCGACACGGAGGATCACCTCGCGCGTGATCCTAACCGACCTGCTCAAGAAGAAGGAACGGCAGCTGCAGTCCCGTCGGGCGCTGCGACACGTCGATTCCACGGTGCCGGCCGGTCTCGTCGGCTCGAGTCCAGCCATGCTTCGGACGCTCGATCTGGCGCGGCGCGTCGCGCAGGTCGACTCCACGGTCCTGATCACCGGTGAAAGTGGCGCAGGCAAGGAACGCATCGCGCGCTTCATTCATGACGAATCGGCGCGGACCGCGGGCCCGTTCCTCGCGATCAATTGTGCGGCGGTACCCGAGACGCTGTTGGAATCTGAGCTCTTCGGACACGTCCGCGGCGCATTCACGGGCGCGTCGCAGGATGGCGCGGGGCTCTTCGAGGCGGCCAATGGCGGCACGCTGCTCCTTGATGAAATCGGCGACGTGCCGCCGGCCATGCAGGTGAAGCTGCTTCGCGTGCTGCAGGAACGCGAGGTGCGACGCGTGGGCGAGAACCGAGCGCGAACGATCAACGTTCGTGTGCTGGCGGCGACCAATCGCGATCTCCTCGCAGATGTGCATGGCGCCCGGTTCCGTCAGGACCTCTACTATCGTCTGCGCGTCGTCGAAGTCGTCGTGCCGCCCCTTCGGGAACGGCGCGAAGACATTCTGCCGCTGGCGCGGCAGTTGCTTGCGGGAACGGCCAAGCGATTTGCGAAGAAAGTGCCGGCGCTCACTCCTGACGCCGCGAATCTTCT
>Ga0111539_10000408_pt1 | contig 53635 bp, 39 predicted proteins | sample RhiMethybrSRZTD1_FD_79667 | JGI IMG/M metagenome (GOLD analysis project Ga0111539, IMG submission 79667) | Populus rhizosphere microbial communities from Tennessee, USA - Rhizosphere MetaG P. TD hybrid SRZTD1 (version 2) (version 2) | ecosystem: Host-associated > Plants > Roots > Rhizosphere >... | reverse complement strand
TGAAGTCACCCGGAACCGGAGCCAGCTCGGGCACACGAGCTCGGGGGCAGGGCTGCACAAGCACCTGACGGGGGCGGGCTGCTACCCCGCGGACCCGCGCTCCCCGTTGCTGCGTCGGTCCGCCCCCGCGGCCGGGGATGAGGGTGGTCGTGACCACCACCACGCATCCGACGTCGAGATCGCGGTGCTGATCGGCATCCCGTCAGGCATCGCCGTCGGCCGATGAGTCGCAGGAGTCTCGTACACTCATGGCGTGGCACTGACGTCGACTCGCCTCGGCTCTCTCGTCGAGCGACACCGCGACGAAATCGTCGCGCTCGCCGCACAACACAAGGGACGATCGATCGCCGTGTTCGGCTCGGTTGCGCGCGGCGAGGATGGTCCACGCAGCGATGTCGACTTCCTCGTCGAGTTCGACCCCGGAAGCTCGCTGTTCGATCTCGTCAGACTCGAGGTGGCGCTCAGCGATCTCCTCGGCTGCCCCGTCGACGTCGTGTCCGCCGGAGCCCTGCTCGATCGCGACGACGACATCCGCAGCGAGCTCGTCGGTCTGTGACCCGGTCGAACGACAAGCGACTTGATGACATTCTCGCCACCGCAGGCGAGGTCGCCGACATCGTCCGCCGCGGAAGGACGCAATTCGACGCTGACGTCGCCCTGCGCCGGGCCCTGGAACGCTGCTTGGAGATCATCGGCGAGGCGGCCAAGGCAGTCGACGCCGAGGCCCGAGCCTCGTTACCCGACGTGCCGTGGACCGAGATCATCCGGCTCCGAGACAGATTGAGCCACCACTACCACCGCATCGAGCCCGACCAACTCTGGGTGACCGCCGAGTCCGACATCCCCAAGCTCACCGCCGCCGTCGAGGCATGGTGCGCCCGACGACCTGAAGGCTGCTGATCGCCTTCACGGTCGGGCGTAGGTCGAAGAGGCGCCCAGATCTGGCACCTGGGTAAGGAGCCGCGAGCCCGCGATCGCACCCGCGCTTACGACGTCACCAGCGACGATGCTGGCTCGGGGGGCAGGGCTCGAACCTGCAACAACCAGCTCCAAAGGCTGGCGTTCTACCAGTTGAACTACCCCCGAAGGACCGGCCTCACGGTACCCGCGGCGCCCCACCGGTCGGCACCCGTCGAGGTTGGAGAGGCCCACGGACCACCACTAGGGTGGCACCCCTCATGGGCTCTCTCATCAAGAAGCGCCGCAAGCGCATGCGCAAGAAGAAGCACAAGAAGATGCTGAAGCGCACCCGCTGGCAGCGCCGCGCCGCCGGCAAGTAGCCGGCCGGGCGCCACGTCCAACCGCATCTTCGCTCGAGCGCCCCGCGACGGGGCGCTCGTTGCGCGTCCGGCGCTCGCCGCCGACGGCGCGGCCACCGACGGCGCGGGGGCAGTCGTCGGAACCGCCGGCCGGAACCGGCCCCGGCGCTCACCCGTAGGCGGGAATCGTGCGGGCGACGATGCGGCCGTCGCCCGGGAACGACCCGGGCACGAACCACGTCGACCCCGACCCGGCCAGCTGCGGGGTCACGCCGGTGGCGTCGCCGAATGCGTCGCGGAACGCGGCCATGCGGGGCTCGACCACCAGCGCCGCCGGCTCGAGGTCGTTCGGACCGTCGGCGGTCGGGCCGCCGAGGTCGTCCCACGCCGCGTACACCGCCGGCGTCGAGCAGCCGTAGGGCGGCATGGCGAGCGTGATCGTCCGCTCGTCGTACGGCAGCGGCTCGAGCAGCTCGCCGATGCCCGTCACGCGAGCCCGCCCCCCGTGCAGGCAGAACGGCACGTCGGCACCGAGGGCGGTCGCCACGTCGAGGTCGTCGCAGCCCGCCCAGCGCAGCACCGTGGCCGCGTTCGACGATCCGCCGCCCAGTCCCCCGCCGGCGGGGATGCGCTTGCGCAGCGTCACGTGGGCGTCGAGGCCCACGGCCTTCAGGGCGCGTCCGACCAGGTTGTCGTGCGGGTCGACGTGACCGAGGTGGAACCCCTCGACGACCTCGAGGCCGTGCCCGTCGGCGAAGGTGAGCTCGTCGGCGAGGTCGAGGCTCACCATCTCCGCGTCGATGAGGTGGTAGCCGTCGGGGCGCACGCCGGTGACCCGCAGGGACACGGTCAGCTTGGCGGGGGCGAGCAGCGTCACGCCCCGTCCGGCGGGCACGCGGTCGCGGCTCAGTCGACCCCCCGGCGCGTGTGGAGCCACGCCGCCACCGCCAGCAGCACGCCCGTGTAGAACACCCCGGTGCCGAGGGTCGGCATGCCGCCGAAGAACCGGTCGCCGAAGTCGCCGGTGTACTGGTCGGTCTGCGTGAGCCCGTACAGATAGTTGAGGACGTAGAGGCCGAGGACGACCCAGGCGCCGGTCATCATGAGCCGCTCGAGGTCGAGCCCCTTCTTCGGCGCCACGTAGCCCTGGTACGACTGCTGCGGGGACGCGGGGTACCCCGGGGCAGGCTGCCCCGGAGCGGACTGCCCCGGCCCGGCGCCTCCCGGCCCGGCAGCGCCCGGCGGCACGCCGTACGGCGGCGGAGGCGGCTCGGGCGGCGGGCCCGGGGGTGGGCCTCCCTGGTCGCCGTACGGATCCTGCGGCGTGCTCATGGCGTCACCCTCGCGCCGCCGCGGTGGCGGCGCCAACCGCGTCCGGCGGGGCGGGGTCGTCAGCCGGCGGCGTCCGCCAGCCGCCCCCACGCTGCGACGTCCAGCTCCTCCGCCCGTGCCTCGGGCCGGACGTCGGCGGCCCGGAACGCGGCGTCGTCGACGAGCCCGGCGAGCGACCGGCGCAGCATCTTCCGACGCTGCCGGAACCCGGCCTCGACGAGGCGGAACAGCCGGTCGGGATCGGCGTCGACCGCCGGCTCGGCGAGGCGCACCACCCGCACCAGCGCCGACTCGACCCGGGGCGGGGGCACGAACACGGTCGGGGGCACCCGCCCCACCACCTCGGCCACCGCCCGGTACGCCACCTTCACCGACGGGATGCCGTAGGCCTTGTCGCCCACCTGCGCGGCCAGGCGCTCGCCGACCTCGCGCTGCACCATCACCAGCATCCGCGTGATCGCCGGCACCCCCGCGAGGAGGTCGAGCACGAGCGGGGTGGCGACGTTGTAGGGCAGGTTGGCCACGAGCGCCCACGGGGACGCCGGGTCGGGCGCGCCCAACAGCTCGTCCCAGTCGAGCCGCAGCGCGTCGCCCTGCACCACCCGCACGCCGTGGGGCTCGACGACCTCGCGCAGCGGCGGCAGCAGGTGACGGTCGAGCTCGACGGCGGTGACCTCGGCGCCCGTCTCGGCGAGCGCCAGCGTGAGCGACCCGAGGCCCGGACCGATCTCGACGACCCTGTCCCCCTCCCCCACGCCCGACAACCGGGCGATGCGCCGCACCGTGTTGGGATCGGCGACGAAGTTCTGCCCCAGCGCCCGGCTGGGGGCGAGCCCGTGGGCGTCGAGGATCTCCCGCACCTGGCGGGGGCTGAGCGTCACGCTGCCGAGGCTACGGCCACCCGCTCGCGACGCTCCGCGGCTCGTGGGCCCCGTCGCCTCCGCACCATGGGGGCCGCGGATCCGACCCGCCCGACGACGCATGCGGCCGCCCGACGATCGGGACGACCGGCCCGCCCGACGACCGGCGACCGACGGGGGGCGGACTCGGGGTCAGGTCCGGTCGGACAGGCGGTAGACGTGCTCGGCGGTGGACCAGGTGGCCGTGGCGACGTCGTCGACCGACACGCCCATCGCCGCGGCCAGGCCCGCGCCGACGATCGGCACCAGGGCCGGACGGTTCGGCCGGCCGCGGTGCGGGACCGGGGCCAGGTAGGGGCTGTCGGTCTCGACCAGCACCCGGTCGAGCGGGCAGGCGGCGGCCGCAGCGCGCACGTCGTCGGCCGTCTTGAACGTGACGATGCCGGAGAACGACAGGTACCCGCCCCGGGCCAGGCACGCCTCGGCCTCTCCCGGACCGCCGGTGAAGCAGTGGAACACCGTGCGGGGCGGCACGCCCTCGGCGTCGAGGACGGCGAACGTGTCGTCCCACGCCTCGCGGGTGTGGATGACGAGCGCGAGGTCGTGCTCGTGGGCCAGCGCGATCTGGGCCGCGAACATGCGGCGCTGCTGGTCGCGGGGCGAGTGGTCGTAGTGGTAGTCGAGCCCGCACTCGCCCACGGCCACCACGCCGGGCTCGCCCAGCAGCTCGTCCAGACCGTCGAGCCCGTCGCGGGCGTCGTGGGGGTGGAGGCCGACCGTGGCCCACACGACGCCCGGGTGCCGGTGGGCTGCCGCCACGGCGTCGGCCGAGCGGGCGCGGTCGGTGCCGACCGTGACCAGGCGCTCGACCCCGGCCGCGGCGGCGTCGGCCACCATCTCGTCGGCGACGGCGACGTCGGCGGGGCCGTCGCCCTCCCATCCGAGGTGGCAGTGGTCGTCCGTCCAGCGCACGGGCACGAGCGCGCAGGCTACAGGTCCGTGATCGCGCAACTACCCTGGGCCGTCATGGCGGACGGGCTGGCGGTGGGCCTGCTGGGACCGGTGCACGTGCGATCGCGCGACGGCACCGAGGTGGCCCTCCGCGGCCACGCGGCGCACCTCCTGGCGTGGCTGGCCCTCGGCGACCGGGCGTGGCCCGCGGACGACCTGGCCGACCGCCTGTGGCCCGACGGGCCCCCGGCGACGGCCCGGACGGTGATCCAGGGCGTGGTGTCGCGCCTGCGCCGGGTGCTGCCCGACGACGGGCGGGTGCGCATCGAGACGGTGCCCGGCGGCTACCGGCTGTCTGCGGCCAGGTGCGAGGGCGTCCGATCGCCCGTCGACGTCCGCCGGTTCCGGGCCCTGGCCGAACGGGCGCACGACGAGGAGGGGCACGACGCCCCCGCCGCCGCCCGGACGCTCGGCGAGGCGCTGGCGCTCTGGCACGGCGAAGCCCTCGCCGGCGTCCGCGACGATCCGGCCCTCGCGAGCGAGGCGCGGGCGCTCGACGACGAGCGCCGGGCGGCCGAGACCGCGCTGGCCGAGGCCCTGATCGCCGGCGGCGACGTCGACCGGGCCCTCGCGCTGCTCGGCCGGCTCGTCAACGACGACCCGCTGGACGAGCGGCGCTGGGCCCTCCTCATGACCGCGCTGACCCGGGCGGGCCGCCAGACCGAGGCGCTGCGCGCCTACCGGCGGGCCGTGGCGGTGCTGGCCGAGCGGACGGGCCTCGAGCCCGGGCCCGAGCTGCGCCGGCTGGAGACGGCGATCCTGGTCCAGGATCCGTCGCTCGACGGGCCGCGGTGGCGCCCGGCCGCCACGAGCGCCGCCCCGATCGCGACGGTGGTCGGGCGCGACGACGAGCGGGTGGCCGTCGCCCGCCGGTTGGCGGCGGCGCGGCTCGTGACGCTGGTCGGGCCCGGCGGCGTGGGCAAGACCACGCTCGCCCTCGACGTCGCCGCCTCGCTGACGCCCGCGCCCGCCGACGGCGTGGTCGTCGTCGAGCTGGGGGCCTGCGGGCCGGACGCCGTGGCGGCGGCCGTGGCCGCCGCCCTGGGCGGCGCGACCGAGCCGGACGTCGACCCGCTCGCCCGCTCGGCCGAGCTCCTCGCCCGCCGCCAGGTCCTGCTCGTGCTCGACGGCTGCGAGCACGTCCAGGCGGCCGCGGCGGCGACCGCGGCGGCGCTGCTGGCGGCGTCGGGGGGTGTCCGCCTCCTCGTCACCAGCCAGGTGGCCCTGGGCGTCGCCGGCGAGGTGGTCGTCGCCCTGGCCCCGCTGGCGCCGCCCGCGGCGGGGGCCGACGGCGCCGCGATCCGTTCGTCGCCGGCCGCCGCCCTGCTGGCGCGCCGCCTCGACGACTTCGGCGTGGCCGTGGCCGACGACGACTGGCCGTGGGTGGCGGCCATCGTGCGGGCGCTCGACGGCCTCCCCCTCGCCATCGAGGTGGCGGCCGCCGCGGCCCGCACCCAGCCGCTCGACGCGCTGGCGCGGCTGCTGGCCGCCGACACGTCGAGCGTGCTCGACGCCGAGCCGCTCCCCGGTTCCGGCCGGCGCCTGGCGCTCGGGGCGGCGCTCGACGCCGCCTGCGACCGCCTCGACCCCGAGGCCGCCCGCCTCCACGCGGTCGTGAGCGTCTTCCCGGCCTCGTTCGCCGCCGCCGGCGTCGCCGCGGCCGCCGACGTGGACGAGGCCGCGGCTGCGGCCGCCCTGGGTCGGCTCGCCGATGCGTCGCTGGTGGTGGTCGACCCCGTGGCGCGCCAGCGGTTCCGGCTGCTCCAGCCCGTCCGCGCCCACGCCGCGGCCCGGCTCGACGACGCCGATCGCACCGCGATCGAACAGCGGCTCACCGATTGGGCGATGACCCTGGCCGAGCACCTCGACCGCGCCGGGCGCAGCCCCGACCAGGCCGCGGCCATCGACCGCTTCGTCGCCGAGCTCCCGACGCTGCGCTTCGTGCTGCGCTCGCTGGTCGACCGGGGCGACATCGGCCGGGCCGCCGTGCTGTTCACCCGCCTCGTGCCGTGCTGGGTCGACTCCCCGGCCCACAGCGAGGCGCTGAGCTGGGCCGACGAGCTGCTCACCCACGCCGACCGGCTCGAGGCCGGTGCCCGGGCCCGCCTCGAGGTGGCCGCGGTCCACGCCCAGTACGCGTTCGAGCTGATCGCAGCCAAGCTCGACGTCGCCGAGAAGGCCCTGCGCCGGGCCGACGACGTCGGCGACGCCTTCGCCCTGGCCGCCGCCCAGGTGCAGGTCGCCATCGGGCTGGGGTGGCGCAACCTCGACCTCGACCGCGCCGCCGAGCTCGTCGACGCCTCGCGGGCGTCGATGCTCGCCCAGGGCGAGCGGTACTGGGGGGCGCTGGTGCTCGAGATCCGGGGTCTGCTCGCCCTCCGCCGCCTCGACGTGGCCACCGGCATCGCCACGCTCGAGGAGGCCGCCGCCGAGCACCGCGCCCACGGCGCGCCCGCCGACGTCGCCCACGCGCTGACGTTCATCGGCTTCGCCCGCCGGGCGGTCGGCGACGTGGCGGGAGCCCGGCGGGCCTTCGACGAGGCCGCCCGCGTGCTCGGCACCGTGCGGGTCGGCACGTGGCTCCGCGCCACGGTCGGGTCGGGGCACGCGTCGCTGGCGCTGGGAGAGCTCGACCTCGCCGCGGCCACGTTCCGGGCCGCGCACGACCGGGCCGTCGAGGTGAGCGACCTGCGCATCGTCGGCACGGCGCTGGTGGGGCTGGCGGCCACCGCCCGGGCCGAGGGCGACGTCGAGCGCGGCGTGGCCCTGCTCGGGGCGGCGGCCGACGCCGCACTGACCGGCGGCGACCCCACCGACGCGGTGACCGCCGCCGGCACGCTGGGCGAGCTGCTGGTCGAGGCCGGCGATCCCGACGAGGCCGCGGTCGTGCTCGGTGCCACCGAGCTCGTGCACGACCAGGTGGGCGTGCGGGTCGACTTCGGCCTGGCGCTCGACCTCGGCCCCCTGCGCGGGCGCCTCGTCGACCGGCTCGGCGCCGACCGCGTCGCGGACCTGGCCCACGACGGCCGGGTCATCGGGCTGCGGCCGGCGGTGCGGCGGGCCGTCGAGCGCCTGCTGCCCGACGCCGCGGCGCCGCCGTCCTGACCGACCGCCGGCACCGGCCACGTCGCCGCCGTCCTGACCGACCGCCGGCACCGGCCCACGCCGGGGGCGCGCCGGCGAGCGGCACGCCGCGGTGCGCCCGGCGACGACGCGAGGGCGCGGGAGCGTGCGGCCCCGGGTGGGACGGGACCGCACGCTCGACCGACGATCGCGGCCCGTCCCGCGGTGGTGGCCGCGCAGCCGCCCGGGGAGTCCACGCCTGCGCCGCGGGACGGGCCTGCATGAGATGGACGGAGAGCCGGGCGGCCGCCCGCCCGCCAGTGCCGCCCGGCACTCCGTCCGTCCGCCCCCGGCTGGGTCGGGGGCGTGCAGTGAACGTACGGGTCGGTGGCCTTCGTGTCACCCGTCGCGGCCCCCGCCGTTAGGCGGTCGTTAGCGCCCGACCTGGGCGGATGGTCCGCCCGCCGCGACCCGCGGCCCGATCAGCCCGCCAGGCGGGGGAACAGCGGCGTGCCCTTCGTGACCGTGAGGCCCCCCGGGTAGCCGCCCCAGGTGGCGGCGCCCGGCAGGCGCTCGTCGAGCGGGGAGCCGTCGAGGCCGATGCGGCGCCAGGCCTCGGCGCACGTGGCGGGCAGCGCCGGGCTGGCCAGGATGGCCACGATGCGCAACGCCTCGAGGGCGTCGCCGAGGACGGCCTCGACCGCCGGGCCGGGGTCGAGCTTCCACGGCTCGTTGTCCTCGAGGAAGGCGTTGGTCTCGCGGATCAGGCGCCAGGTCGCCTCGAGCGCGGCCGACGGGGCGAACTCGCCCCAGCCGCGGGCGGTCGCCTCGTAGGCGTCGGCCGCCACGGTGGCGAGCGGGCTGTCGGCGCGGGGCGCCGGCCCGACCCCGCCGCACTTCTTGCCGACGACCGTCGCCACCCGCGACAGCAGGTTGCCGAAGTTGTTGGCCAGGTCGCTGTTGTAGCGGTCGACCATGCGCTCGTAGCTGAAGTCGCCGTCGGGGCCGACGGGCGTGTCGCGCAGGAAGTGGTAGCGGAACCCGTCGACGCCGAAGTCGTCGACGAGGTCGGCCGGTGCGATCTGGTTGAGCGAGGTCTTGCTCATCTTCTCGCCGCCCACCAGCAGGAAGCCGTGCACGGTGACGTCGGCGGGAGGCTCGAGCCCGGCGGCCAGCAGCATGGCCGGCCAGTACACGCAGTGGAACCGCAGGATGTCCTTGCCGATCACGTGGTGGCCCGGCCACCAGGCGGCGAAGCGCTCGTCGTCGGACCCGTAGCCGACGGCGGTGAGGTAGTTGACCAGGGCGTCGTACCAGACGTAGGCGACGTGGCCGGCGTCCCACGGCAGGGGTACGCCCCAGGTGATCGAGCTGCGGCTGATCGAGAAGTCGGACAGGCCGCCCCGGATGAACCCGAGGGCCTCGTTGCGCTTGGTCTCGGGCCGGACGAACCCCGGGTGCGACGCGTACCAGTCGAGCAGGGGCTGCTGGAACCGCGAGAGCTGGAAGAAGTAGTTGTCCTCCTTCACGTGCTCGACCGGCTTGCGGTGGATGGGGCACAGCGAGCCGTCGATCAGCTCGTCGACGGTGTAGTAGGCCTCGCACGAGACGCAGTAGAGGCCCTCGTAGGTGCCGAGCTCGATGTAGCCGTTGTCGTACGTGCGCTGCAGGATCTGCTGCACCGCCGCGTGGTGCCGCGGCTCGCTGGTGCGGATGAAGTCGTCGTTCGAGATGTCGAGCAGCTTCCAGGCGTCGCGGAAGCGCTCGGAGGTGCGGTCGGCCCACTCGCGGGGCGTGACGCCGTTGGCCTCGGCCGCCCGCTGCACCTTGAGCCCGTGCTCGTCTGTGCCCGTGAGGAAGAAGGTGTCGTCGCCCACGAGGCGGTGCCAGCGTGCGACCGCGTCGGCCACGACCGTCGTGTAGGCGTGCCCGATGTGGGGCGCGTCGTTCACGTAGTAGATCGGGGTCGTGACGTAGAACCGGGGCACGGGGGCAGGCTACTGCCGGTCCTGCCGCCACCGACCGCGCGTATCGCGTACCGCCCGGTGTTCCGCACAGCCCGGATGGACAGGCCGCGCGCGGGGACGGATAGTCTTGGTCGACCGACGTGCTGCGGCGGTCCCGTGCTGGGCGGCGACGCCTCCGGAGGCTCCGCCGCTGCCGCCACGCCGACGTGGAGGATCGACCGCTGAGCCCATCGCAACCACCGCCGCGCGACCGATCCGCCGAGGAGCAGGCCGCACGAGAGTGGGCCGAGCGCGAGCGCGAGCGGGTCCGCCGGTCGGGTGGCCGTCGCGACGGGCCGCGGGCCGACGAACGTCGTCGGCCCGATGTGGGCGGTCCGACCGGCGGTGGTGAGCGCGAGCGGCCGGTCGGGCGCAGCGCCGGGGCACCCGGTGCCGACCGCGCCGACGATGCGAGCGGCCGACGCCCCGACTCCCGGCGCGACGTCCGGCGCGACGACGGGCCGGCGTCCCGGCGCCAGGCGGGCGCGCCCGACGGCGACCGGCGGCGGCCCCCGCCGGACGGCCACAGCGCTCGGGCCGACGACGACGGTCCGCTGTGGCGACAGCTCGGCACCTGGCGCAACAACGAGGCCCCGCCCGAGGCGCCGCCGCGCAGCACCGGCGACCGGCCCCGCCGGCGCACCGAGCTGCCCGACTGGTACGAACCGCCGGCGCCGAGCCGCGGCCGGGGCCGCGACGACCGCGAGCGAGGCCGGGGACGCGAGCCGCGCTCCCGCCGCCCGGCCGCCGACTCGTCGCGGCGCGACGTCGCGTGGGACGACGACCTGGCCGACCCGAGCGAGCTGAGCGGGTGGCGATCGTCGGCCCCCGCCGCCCCGCCGGCGCCGACCGCGCCGCCGGCGCCCGCCGCTCGCGGCGGGGCACCGCGCACCCGTCGATTCCCCAACCGCACGTCGACCCCCGAGGTCCCGACCGGCGAGGTGCCGGTCGCACCGACGCCCGCACCCGCGGCCGCCCCCGAGCTCCGGGCCGGGTCGCGCCCCGACCCTCGCCTGCTCGACCGGGGCCGCCGCCGCCAACCGGCGCCCGCGACCGACCCCGATCCCGACCTCGACCTCCGCCTGGCCCCGCCGGCGGCCCCACCGCTCGCCGAGCCGTCCGCGCGGTACCGGCCCACGTTCCGGAGGCCGCCCGAGCCCGACGACCGGCCCCAGCCCGACGAGCGGCCCGAGCGCGACGACGTCGACGTCGCCCCCCGCCCTCCCCGGGCAGCGACCGGCCCCCGCCCCGAGCTGCCCTACGTGGCCGCCTTCGACGGCCTGCGGGCCGTCGCCCTGCTCGGCATCCTCGCGTTCCACCAGGGCTTCGAGTTCGCCCGCGGCGGCTTCCTCGGCATCTCCAGCTTCTTCACGCTGTCCGGCTTCCTCGTGGCCACCTACGCGCTGGCCGAGTGGGCCCGCAACGGCTCGCTGGCGCTGACCCGCTTCTGGCAGCGCCGGGCGCAGCGCCTCGCCCCGGCCTTCGCCGTCACCGTCGGCGTGGTCGTCGCGCTGCAGGTCGCCCTGCGCGTGGGCGCCGGGCCCGGCTACCGGGGCGACGTGCTCGCCGCGCTCGGTCAGGTCCTGAACTGGCGCTACGCCATCGGCGGCGACGGCTTCGCCCGGGTGCTCACCGACCCGTCGCCGGTGCAGCACCTGTGGTCGATCTCGATGCTGGTGCAGCTCACCGTGCTGTTCCCCCTCGCCTTCGTCGGCCTGATGAAGGTGACGGGCACCCACTGGCGGCGGGCCGGCGGCGCGTTCGCGCTCGCGGCGGTGGTGAGCTTCGCCGCCGCCTGGTCCACCGCCGGTCGGTCCGGCAACGGGGGCTTCGCCTACTTCGGCACCCACACCCGTGCCGGCGAGATGCTCGTCGGCGTGGTGCTGGCCTACGCGGTCCTGAGCCCCCGCGTGCGTCGCGCCGCCGGCTCGCCCACGGGCGCCGCCGCGGTGCGCTACGGCACACCCGTCGCCTTCGCCGGGCTGCTCTGGCTGTGGCACTCGACCGGTCTGTACAGCACCAACCTGTTCGGCGGTCTCACGGCCGTCAACGCCGTGCTCACCGCCTGGATCGTGTTCGCGCTGACGGTGCCGGGACCGGCCTCGTCGCTGCTCGGCAGCCGACCGCTCCGCACGGTCGGCCGCATCAGCTACTCGGCCTACCTGCTGCACTGGCCGCTGTTCCTGCTGCTCGACGAGGACAGGACCGGCCTGGACGGGCCCCTCCTGTTCGTCGTGCGCGTCGCCGCCACGCTCGTGGCCGCCGCGGCGCTGACCTACGGCGTCGAACGCCCGCTCCGCACCCGGCTCCGGGTGGCGCCCTCGCGGCTCGCGATCGGCACGGTGGCGGTATTCGCCGTGCTGGCGGCAGCGGCGTTCGCCCTGCCCCAGCAGCCCCCGCGGGGCGTGACCCTCACCATCGACGACGGCTCGGGCCCCGGCGACCTCGACGTGGTCGTCCCCGACGGCACCGAGGCGGCATCGATCGCCGTCGTCGGGGGGTCGCTCGCGGGCTCCCTCACGCCGGGCCTCGAGGTCTGGAACGCCGACCACCCCGACCAGCAGGTCCGGGTGGCCACCCACGTGGCCGCCGACTGCCCGCTCACGGCGCCGGGCCCGGTGCGGCTCGCCGGCCGCACGGTGGGCGACGACACCGACTGCACCGGCTTCGGACCGCGCCTGCCCCACCTGCTCGACCGGGCCGACCCCGACGTGGTGGTCGTCGTGCCGAGCGTCGCCGACCTGGGCGAGCGCGAGATCGACAGCGAGTGGGTGCACCTGGGCGACCCGGTCTTCGACACGTGGGCGCGCCAGCACCTCGACGACCTGGCCGACACCCTGGCCGACGCCGGGGTCCCGGTCGTGTGGGCCACATCGCCGCACGTCCACCTCGCCCCCGGCGGCGACATCGAGGGCGACTGGACCGCCGCGCCCGACAACGACCCGGCGCGCGTCGACCGGCTCAACGAGATCATCGTCCAGGTGGCCTCGGGCCGCGACGACACGACGGTGGTCGACCTGGGCGCCTGGGCCCAGCGGCTGCCGCGGGGCGAGTTCGGGGCCGAGCAGCGCGCCGAGGGCCGCGACCTCACCGAGGACGGCTCGCGGCTCGCCGCCGACTGGCTGGTCCCCGAGCTGTTCGACGTCCTGGGCATCGAGGTCGAGGCTCCGGCGCCCGAGCCGGCACCGGCCCCGGCCACCGATCCCGCCGCCGTGCCCGTCGATCCCGCCGCGCCGCCGGTCGACCCCACGGCCGTGCCCGTCGACCCGGCTGCCGCGCCGGCCTGACGTGCCGGCGGCGGGATCGTTGCAGTAAAGACTGCACGCGTCCCCTTACCTCCTGGTAACCTGCCGGCCACGCCGGGGAAGGGAAGGTCCCCGGCGCAGGGGGAGGGGACATGGGGGTTGTCGCGCCCACGCGGCCCGACGCATCTGGCGACGGCGGCGACATCCGGGTCGAAGCGCAAGGCCGCGCGCCCGTCGCCCCGCCGCTCCGGTACGTGCCCGGGCTCGACGGCCTGCGGGCGATCGCCCTCCTCGCCGTGCTGGCGTTCCACCACCAGTTCGCGGGCGCCAAGGGCGGGTACCTGGGGGTGTCGTCGTTCTTCACGCTCTCGGGCTTCCTGATCACCACGCTGGCCATCGGCGAGCGGCAGCGCACCGGGCGCCTGTCGTGGCGCCGGTTCTGGGAGCGGCGAGCCCGGCGCCTGGTCCCTGCGGCGCTGGTCGCCCTCACCGGGGTCCTGGTGCTGCAGGCCAGAGCCTCGATCGGCGCGGGGCCGCGCCTGCGAGGCGACGTGCTCTCGGCGCTGGCGTACGCGACGAACTGGCGCCTGGCCCGGGCCGACGGCGGCTACGCCGACCTGTTCGCCGCCCCGTCGCCGGTGGTCCACTTCTGGTCGCTGGCGATCGAGGAGCAGTTCTACCTGGTCTTCCCCCTCGCGTTCGCCGCGGTGGCGACCCTCGTGGGCGGTCGGCTGCGCCGGGCCGCCGCCGTGGTCGGCGGGGCGGCCGTCGCCTCGTTCGGGCTGGCGTGGGCCTCGGCCGGGCGCTCGGGGAACGACGGCGTCACCTACTACGGCACCCACACGCGGGCGGGCGAGCTCCTGGTCGGGGTGGCGCTGGCCTACCTCGTGGCCGGCCACCGGGGCCGCCCGGCCGCCGAGGTCGCCCTCGTCCCGGGCGGCGCCACGGTGGCGGCGGCGCCGAGGCGGGCGACCCGGGCCCTCCGATCGGCCGGCCCGGCCGCTGCCGGGGCGGCCGCCCTCGCCGGGCTGGCGCTGCTGTGGACCCGGGTGGCCGTCGGCGACGACCGCCTGTTCCGGGGCGTCACCGCGGCGAACGCGCTGCTGACGGCCGTCGTGATCGTCGCCGCGGTGGAGGCGCGACCCTTCGACCGCGCCCTCGGGTGCGCGCCGGTGCGGGCGATCGGTAGGGTCAGCTACGGCGCCTACCTGTTCCACTGGCCGCTGTTCCTGCTCCTCACCGCCGAGCGCACCCGGGTGGACGGCCGCGCGCTCTTCGCCGTGCGGCTGGCGGCCACGCTGGCGGCCGCCACGCTGTCGTACTGGGCCGTCGAGCGACCGTTCCGGTTCCACCTGCGCATGCCCCGGCCCCGCCTGGCGGGGCTGACCGCCGTGGGAGCGGTCGCCGTGGCCGTGCTCGCCTGCGTGTTGCCGCCGCGGCCCGCGGCGTTCGCCGACCTCCACGTCGACGTCGACGCCGCCGCGGCGTCGGGCCCGATCCCGAACGTCCACGAGACCGGTGCGGTGCTGCCCGCCGGCGGGCCGGCCGACGTCGGGAGCGTCATGCTGGCCGGCGACTCCGTGGCCTGGTCGCTGCTCGCGGGGTTCGACCTGTGGGACCGTGCCCACCTGCACCACACGTTCCAGGTCGACACGGTGACGTCGTTCGGCTGTCCGGTCGGGGACGCGGGCGAGGTCGACATCGTCCGGGTCCGACCCACCGGCCCCGAGTGCGACGCCTTCCGCGAGTCGCTGTCGAGCGACCTCGCCGCCCGGCCCGTCGCCGCGATCGTGTTCGTCATGGGCCTCGCCGACCTCAACGGCCGAGAGCTCGACGGCGAATGGCGGGTGATGGGCGATCCCGTGCACGACGCGTGGCTGCTCGAGCAGCTCGACGACGTCGCCACCCGCATCGAAGCGGCCGACGTGCCCGCGTTCTGGCTGACGTTTCCCCACATCCGGCTCGTCGACGTCGACGACCCCACCCGGCCGTGGCACGACATCCCGGTCAACGACCCCGGCAAGGTCGACCGCTTCAACGAGCTGATCCGGCAGACCGTCGACCGGCACCGCGGCATCGAGCTCGTCGACCTCGCCGGGTGGCTCGACACCTGGCCCGACGCCTCGTTCGACCCCGCCGATCGCGACGGCGTGCACTTCAGCTTCATGGCGGCAGGCCGCGTCGTCGAGTGGCTCGCTCCCACGATCCTCGACCGCCTCGGCGTCGCTGCGCCACCGCCGGCCGCAGTGCCCGGAGATCCTGCGTCCGTCCCGGCCGCGCCGGAGGTGCCATCCTGAGGGCGTGCCCCGCATCCGGGTCCAGACCACCGTCGACGCCCCGCCCCGCGCCGTGTGGCGTCGCCTCGCCGACATCTCCGACCACGTGTCGTGGATGGCCGACGCCGCCTCGATCCGCTTCCGCGGCGAGCAGCGCCGGGGCGTCGGCACCACGTTCGAGTGCGAGACCCGCGTCGGCCCGCTGCGCACGCTCGACGTGATGGAGGTGACCGAGTGGCGCGAGCGCCGGTCGATGGGCGTGCGCCACACCGGCCTCGTGACCGGCACCGGGCGGTTCGTGCTGCGCCGGTGGGGCCGGCGCCGCACGCGACTCGTGTGGGACGAGACGCTGCGGTTCCCGTGGTGGCTCGGCGGGGTCGTCGGCGGCGTCGTGGGCGCGCCCGTGCTCAAGCTGGTGTGGAAGGGCAACCTGCGCCGCTTCGCCGCCCTGGTCGCCGGCGAGCCGAAGGCCTGACCGTCCGCGGAGCGCCCCTCGGACGCGGTGCCCGGATCAGCCGGGCAGGCCCGGCACCGTCGGCAGGTCGATCGGCTGGGCGACGAGCACGCACCCGACGAACAGCGCGGCGGCGATGGCGAAGCAGGCGATCACCGGCACGGGCGACCTCGGCCCGAGGCGCGGCCCCCACTCCCAGAGGATCCAGGCCCCCGCCGCTCCGCTGACCAGCCCGCCGATGTGACCCCCCACCGAGATGTTGGGGATGGCGAACGTGAGCACGAGGTTGATGAGGATGAGCGGCCCGATGCCGGTCTGGAAGGGGTTGATGCCGCGGGCCCGCATCGCCACGAACGCCGCGCCCATCAGCCCGAAGACCGCGCCCGACGCGCCGACGGTCACGGCGTCGTTGTCGAGCACGAGGGTGAGGAACGACCCGCCGACGAGCGACATCGTGTAGAGCGCGGCGAAGCCCCAGCGCTTGACCGCCGGCTCGAGCAGCAGGCCGAGCTGCCACAGCAGGAACATGTTGAACCCGACGTGCATCAGGTTCACGTGCAGGAACCCGCCCGTGACCACGCGCCACCACTCGCCGTCGGCCACCGACGGGCCGTAGAGGGCGCCGTCGGCGCTGATCTGGTGCATGCCGCGGAAGGCCAGGTCGGACACGGAGCTGATCTGGGCCGCAGGCGACATCAGGTCGGCCACGAACACGGCCACGTTCACCGCGATGAGGGCGAACGTGAGGACGGGGCGGGTGACGAGCGACCGGGCGGTCAGCACCTTCTGGCGGCCCGTGCGGGCGCACTCGGGGCAGTGGAAGCCGACCGACGCCTGGTGCATGCACGCGGGGCAGATCGGCCGGTCGCACCGCTGGCAGATCACGCCGGCGCGCCGGTCGGGGTGCCGGTAGCAGGTCTGCACGTCGGTGGTGGCCACGACCGCCCAGGTTACCGACCCCCCTGGCCGAGTCGGGCCGCGGGGCGGGGCCGTCGTGACGACCGCCCGGCCCCGGCCCAGGCGCCCGCGGGCGTCGGGCGCGGTCGGCGTCGTCGGCGGCCTCCCCTGCGTCGCCCCCGGGCGACGCAGGGTCACCCGGGCAGGGTCAGCGGGCGGGGCGACACGCCCAGTCGGCGGGCCAGCGCCGCCAGGCGGGCGCGGTCGGCGTCGTCGGCGTGGACGTCTCGGAGCGCGTCGTGCACGCGTTCCTGGGCCACGTCGAGGTCGACGCCCAGCCCCAGGTCGCGCACCAGGCGCACCATGTCGACGGCCCGGTCGACCGTCGCCGGGTCGGGGCGGGCCGCGGCCTCGTCGACCGCCCGCCCGAGCGCCTCGGCGAGGAGGGCGGCGGCCGCGGTCGACGCCGGGCGCACGCCCTCCTCGCGCGCCTCGCGGACGAGGGCGCGCACGGGCCCGTACGCGGCCGGATCGGTGGCGCCGGCGGCGGCCGCCACCGCGTTGCGGAGGCGGCGGTCGAGCGCCATCGCCACCGGGCCGTGCAGCTCGGGCGGCAGGGCGGTGCCGGCGGTGGCCAGGGCGGCCAGCGTGTCGTGGTGGTCGGTGCGGAGCTGGTCGTAGGCGGCCACGAACCGGTCGGCGAGCGTGTCGGCGGTGGCGCGCAGCAGGTCCTCGCCCACCCCCGGCAGCGCGTCCTCGAGCCCGAACTCGCGGGGCCCGAACCGGTCGACGACCTCGCGCAGCACGGCGGTGACCCGGGCACCCGACCGGGTGGCCTCGAGCAGGGCCTCGACGTCGCGCCGGTCGCGGTCCGCCGGCGCCGCGGCCCCGTCGAACAGGCCGGGGCCCGACCCCTCGAACGCGGGGCGCAGCGCCCCGAACACCTCGAGGCCGCCGAGGTGGACCGCGGCGTAGGTCCAGCGCGTGGCCCGGCGGGTCCGCCGGTGGGTCAGCGCCACGCGCCCCGCGCAGACCGACACGCCCCCGCGGTGCACGGCGTCGTGGACGTCGCGCCGGGTGTCGTACCCGGCGACCGAGACCCGGTCGCCGCTGCCGCCCAGCAGCTCGGTCAGGGCCAGGTGGGCCACGACGCGGCCCGGGTCGACGCGGCTGGTGTCGACGTGGCGGCGCCAGACCTGGGCGCCGTCGCCCTCGTCGGGATCGTTGCTGCGGGCCTCGGCCAGTGTCGCCAGCACGGCGTCGAGCGGCGGCCGCTCGCCGAGGTCGGCCAGCAGGTCGCAGCAGCAGGCGGCGTAGCGCATGATCTGCACGGTCTCGAGCCCGGCCAGATCGTTGAAGAACCAGCCGCACGACGTGTACATGAGCAGGGCGTGACGCTGGCTCTCGAGCAGGGTCAGCGCCTCGACCAGCGCGGGCCCGTCCGCGGCGGGCGACCGCACGTGCTCGGCCGCGAAGTCCTCGATCGAGGCGCGCCCCAGCAGCACGTCGACGTAGGCGTCACGAGCCCGCCAGGGGTCGTGCAGCACCGCGGGCCCGCGCCGCTCGAACACCTCGACGGCGGCGTCGCGGACCAGGTCGAACGCCGCTCGGAGCGGGCCGCGCCAGTGCTGGTTCCACCCCGGTTCGCCCCCGGTCTGGCACCCGCAGTCCTCGAGCCAGCGCCCGACGCCGTGGGCGCACGACCAGGCCGACAGGCGCACCCGCGCCTCGTCGGTGGGTGGGTGCTCGGCCAGCCAGTCGGCGAGCCGGGGCAGGGCCACGCCCCGCCGGTCGGCCTCGACGGAGAGGGCGTACGCCACCCCGCGGTCGGCGTAGGTGTGGTGGTGGCCGAAGGTCTCGCCGTCGCAGGCCACCGACACCAGGTCACCCTGCGGCCGCCCCACGATGCGGTCGAGCACGCGCTGGCTGGGGAACCCGCCGAAGGCGACGTCGTGGCTGAGCGGCCCGTCGTACACGACGAGGTCGACGCCGAGCCCGGGGTCGTCGGGGTGGCGCCACCGCAGCGTGCCGGGAACACCGGCGGCGCCGGGCGCGGTCCACACCTGGTCGCCCGGGCGCCGCACGGCGTCGATCTGGTCGGGGGCCAGGATCGTGAACGCCACGCCCTCCTCGGCCAGGGCGGCGAGGACCCGGTCGTCGACCGCGGTCTCGGGCAGCCACAGGCCCTCGGCCGGGCGGCCGAACCGGTGGGCGAAGTCGGCCAGCCCCCAGCGGATCTGCGTGCGCAGGTCACGGTCGTCGCACAGCGGCAGGATGGCGTGCCCGTAGGCCTGGGCGATGGCCCGGCGCCCGACCCGGTCGGCCGCCACGATGCGGGCGTACGTGTCGGGGGCGTGCTCGTCGAGCCACGACATGAGGGTCGGGCCCATGTTGAACGACAGCCGCTCGTAGTTGTCGACGATCGCCATGATGCGGCCGTCGTCGTCGAGGATGCGGGCCCACCCGTTCGGGCGGTAGCACTCGGCGGTGATGCGGGCGTTCCAGTCGTGGAACGGCGCCGCCGACGGCTGGCGGGGCACCACCTCGGTCCAGGGGTTCTCGCGGGGCGGCTGGTAGAAGTGGCCGTGGAGGACGAAGGCGACATCGGCCATGGAGCGACGTTAGTGGTGGGCCGGCGCCACGCACGGGTGCGCTCCCCCGGCCGGGACGCCCGCGGCCGGTGCCGCACGGTTCGGCGGCGCCGAGCGCCGGCCGGTCCGCCGCAGCCCCCGCGCGGACCCGCCCCGGCGCGCCGACCTACGCTCGCCCCGTGGAGGTCGACCTCGTCACGCTCGTCGTCGACGACCAGGACGCGGCCATCGCCTTCTTCGTCGGAACCCTGGGGTTCGACCTGGTCGCCGACACCGCCGCCACCACCAACGACGGCCGGCCCAAGCGCTGGGTCGAGGTGCGGCCGCCCGGGGCGGCGACGGGGCTGCTCCTGGCCCGCGCCGACGGCGACGCGCAGGCCGCGGTGGTCGGGCGCCAGGCGGCGGGCCGGGTGGCGTTCTTCCTGCACGTCGACGACGTCGACGCCGCCCACGACCGCCTGACCAGGGCGGGCGTCGAGTTCACCCGCCCGCCCCGCACCGAGCCCTACGGCCGGGTCGCGGTGTTCCGCGACGTCGCGGGCAACCTGTGGGACCTGCGGGGGCCCGGGGCGGAACCGTCGTGACGGGCGCGGCGGCCCGCCCGCCGTCCGCGGCCGCCGGGTCGGCGGGCACGGACACCGACCGGGCGCGGGCGGCGCGGGCCCTGCGCTCGCTGCGGTTCCCCTGGCTCACGTCGGCGGTCGGCGTCGTGACGGCGGCGGTGTCGGTCGCGGGCCTGGTGCACGACCCGCTGCTCGACGGCCTGCGGCGGGCGCCGGGCGAGCCGGGTGCCGGCGGGTGGCGCCTGCTCACCGCGCTCCTGGTCCACGACAGCCCGGCGGCGCTGGCGACCAACCTGCTGCTGCTCGCGGTCGTGGGCACGGCGGCCGAGCAGCAGCGGTCCCGGCCGTCGTGGGCCGCGGCCTACGTCGTCGGCGGGTTGGCCGGGGAGCTGGCCGGCGTGCGCTGGCAGCCGTCGGGAGCGGGCGACTCGGTGGCGGTGCTCGGCCTGCTGGGCGGCGTGGCGGTGGTGGCGTGGCTCCGGCGGGATCCGCCGCTGCCGGGCCTGCGCGTCGGGGTCGGCGTGCCGGCGCTGCTGTGGGGAGCGATCGTCCTCGTCGCGCTGCTGGCCGGGACGTTCGCCGCCGGCGGCACGGCGGCCCTCGTGGTGTGGGCGGTGGCGGCGGTCGGCGCCGGCGCGGCGGTCCGGGTCGTCGGCCGCGGGGGCGGCGAGCTCGCAGGCCGGGTGCTGGCCCTGGGGGTGGTCGTGCTGGGGGTGGCGTTGACCGCCCGGGCCGACATCCACGGGCCGGCGCTCCTGGCGGGCGTGGCCCTCGCCGCCGCGACCGAGCGGGGTCGCCGGTCGCCGGAGCGGGCGGGCGCTGCCCCGGCGCCGCCGCCCTGACGGCCGGTGCCGGCCCGGCGCCGACGCGCCCGGCCGGGCCTCGGGCGGCGTCCGGGGGTCAGGCCGGCTCGGGGGCGGCCGGCCCGGTGGCGTCGGCCGCCAGCCCGGCGGCCCGCGGGCGGCCGATGCGGGTGCGCAGCAGGGTCTGCGCCACGAGGCCGCTGAAGGCGAGGGCGCCCGCCACCGCGAACCCGGCCCGCTCGCTGCCGTTCGTCAGCGACACCACCACGCCGATCATCGTGGCGCCGAGGCCCTGCGAGAGGTCGAAGAACACCGAGAACGTGCCCACCGCATGGGTGCGCTCCTCCTCGGGGGCGGCGCCCATGACGGCGGTGAACAGCGACGGGTACATCAGCGACATGCCCAACCCGAGCGGGATCGCCGCCAGCCAGATCGACGCGACCGAGCCCCACGCGGCGACCAGCCAGATGCCGGTCGTGACCCCGCACAGCGCGATCGCCGACCCCTTCCGCCAGCCGAGCCGGTCGGGCAGGCGGGCGCCGACGATGCGGATGACCAGCACCAGCCCGGCGTAGAGGCCCAGCACCCCGCCGACGCTGTCGAGCCCGACCTCCTCGGCGAACAGGGGGACGAACGAGGCGAAGGCGGTGAACGGAATGAGGCCGAGGAACAGGATGAAGCCCGGCCACAGGGCCTCGGGCTGCAGCCAGCGGCGGTCGGTGACGACCGCCACGGTCTTGCCCTTCGGTATCCAGATGCTGGCGACCGCGGCCAGCGAGGCGCACCCGCCGAGCACCAGCCACAGGGTGGTGAACCCCTGCGGCACCAGGGCCTCCCCGATCGGCGGCCCCACCGCCAGCCCTCCGTAGAGGGCGACCGAGAAGTACGACGCGGCCTCGCCCCGCCGGTGGTCGGGCGCCAGGTCCTGGGCGGCGGTGGCCATGCCCACGAACACGGCCGCCTCGCCGGCGCCGGTGACCAGCCGGACCAGCACCAGCATCCACAGCTCGCTCACGAGGGCGTAGAGGAAGAACGAGGCGGCGACCACGATGCAGCCGCCCAGGGCGAGGATGCGCCGGCCCTTGGTGTCGCCGATGCGGCCCACCCAGGGACGCAGGGCCGCGGCCGACACCGCGTAGGCGCCGACCCCGATGCCCACCGCCGCTCCCCCGCCGCCCAGCTCGTCCTCGACGAAGCGGGGGACGGTCGGCAGGAGGGCGCCCATCGCCGTGAAGTAGGCGAAGGACGCGATCATGACGACGGCGAACTGGGGGGACAGCAGGCTGCGTTCGTCGTCGTCGAGCGGCTGCGGGGGGACGTCACCGATCACGACGGGCGACTGCCTATCACCGCCCGCCCCGGGACCACCACCCCGATTGACGAACCGCTAAGAATGGCCCCGCGCCCGGTCGCGGCGGAAACGCCGGCGCGTGGGAGGCCCGGACGGGGACGTCCGGGATCAGTCGACCGGGACGAGCCAGCGCACCGCCAGCGGCGGGAGCGTGAGCACGGCCGAGTCGGGCTGGCCCTGCCAGGGCGTGCCGTCGGCCTCGACCTCGGCCTGGGTCACCCCGCTGCCGCCCCATCGCTCGTCGTCGGTGTTGAGCACGTCGACCCACGTGCCGCCGCGCGGCAGCCCCAGGCGGTACCCGTGGCGGGGCACCGGCGTCAGGTTGGCCACGCACGCCAGCACGCCGCCCCCGCCCCGCCGCAGGAACGAGTACACCGACGCCTCGCGGTCGTCGGCGTCGAGCCACTCGAAGCCCGACGGCCGGTTGTCGTCGGCCCACAGGGCCGGCTGGTGCGCCTCGACCCGGTTGAGTTCGCGGAGCAGGTCGCGGACGCCCCGGTGGGCGGGGTCGGCGAGCAGGAACCAGTCGATCTCGCGGTCGTGGCTCCACTCGCGCTCCTGGGCCATCTCCGCGCCCATGAACAGCAGCTGCTTGCCCGGGTGCGACCACATCCAGCCGTACAGCGCCCGCAGGTTGGCGAAGCGCTGCCACTGGTCGCCGGGCATCTTGCCGAGCAGCGAGCCCTTGAGGTGCACGACCTCGTCGTGGCTCAGCGGCAGGACGAAGTTCTCGCTCCAAGCGTAGGTCAGTCCGAAGGTGAGCAGGTCGTGGTGCCAGCGGCGGTGCACGGGCTCGGTCTCGAAGTACGACAGCGTGTCGTGCATCCAGCCCATGTTCCACTTCTCGCTGAACCCCAGGCCGCCGGCGTCGACCGGGCGCGACACGCCGCCCCACGCCGTCGACTCCTCCGCGATCGTCAGCACCCCGGGGATGTCGCGGTGGACGACCGTGTTCATCTCCTGCAGGAAGGCGATGGCCTCGAGGTTCTCGCGGCCGCCCAGCCGGTTGGGGACCCACTCGCCCTCGCGGCGCGAGTAGTCGAGGTAGAGCATCGAGGCCACCGCGTCGACCCGCAGGCCGTCGACGTGCATCTCCTCCAGCCAGTAGCGGGCGCTCGAGATCAGGAAGTTGCGCACCTCGTTGCGCCCGACGTTGAACACGAGCGTGCCCCAGTCGGGGTGCTCGCCCTGGCGCGGGTCGGCGTGCTCGTAGAGCGCGGTGCCGTCGAAGCGGGCGAGGGCCCATGCGTCGCGGGGGAAGTGCGCCGGCACCCAGTCGACGATGACGCCGATGCCCCGGCCGTGCAGGTGGTCGACCAGCGTGCGGAAGCCGTCGGGATCGCCGTGCCGCGCCGTGGGGGCGAAGTAGCCGGTCACCTGGTAGCCCCACGACGGCACGTAGGGGTGCTCGGTGGGCGGCAGCAGCTCGACGTGGGTGAACCCCAGGTCGGCGACGTGGTCGGCCAGCTTCTCGGCCAGCTCGTGGTAGTCGAGGCTGCGCCCGTCCGGGTGGCGCATCCACGACCCGAGGTGCACCTCGTAGACCGACACCCGGTCGTCCCAGGGGCGGGACTCGGCCCGCTGCGCCATCCAGCCGTCGTCCTTCCACTCGTGGCCGGACCGGAAGATCACGCTGGCGGTGGCCGGGGGCAGCTCGGTGGCCTGGGCCAGGGGATCGGCCCGCAGGCGGGTGTCGCCGTCGGCGCCGACGACCTCGAACTTGTAGCGGTGGCCGGGCGCCGCCTCGGGGACGAAGATCTCCCACACCCCGGACGCCCCCAGGGTGCGCATGGGGTGCACCCGGCCGTCCCAGCCGTTCCAGTCGCCCACGACCCGCACGGCCTGCGCGGCCGGCGCCCACACGGCGAAGGCGGTGCCCTCGGTGCCGAGGTGGGCGCGAGGGTGGGCGCCGAGCACGGTCCACAGGCGGTCGTGGCGACCCTCGCCGATGAGGTGGATGTCGAGGTCGCCGAGGGTGGGCCAGAAGCTCCACGGGTCGACGACCGTGTGGCGACCGCCCCCGTCCCACGCGAACGTGACCCGGTAGCCGGGCGGCCGCTCGTCGTCGATCAGCACCTCGAACACGCCCGCGTCGTGGATGCGGCGCATCGGCCGCCCCTCGAGCGTGGCCGAGGACGCGCCCGGGCGCCACGTGCGCACCACGACCTGGCCTCCGACGCGGTGCACGCCCAACACCCGGTGCGGGTCGCGGTGGGTGCCCGCGGCGAGGGCGTCGAGCTCCTGGCGGAGGTCGACGGGCGGGTCGGGGACGGGGCGCACGGTCATCCCGCGGTGAGCGCCAGCGTCCGGCGCACGGCGGAGGCGGGGATGTCGACCCACTCGGGCCGGTGGGCCAGCTCGTAGATCACCTCGTAGACGGCCTTGTCGAGCTCGAACGCGCGCAGGACCTTGGTGAGGTCGTCGGCGGTGGCGGGCAGCAGCTCGTCGACGCCCTCGACGTGGCGATAGCCCGCCAGGTAGGCCTCGACGGCCCGCGCCTCCCAGGCGTCGGCCATGCCCACGAGCTCGGGATCGACGTCGCGGCCCCGTTCGGCCAAGCCGGTGCGCGCCGCGTACTGGAACGACCGGACCATGCCGGCGACGTCGCGGAGCGGCGACGAGGCCGCCATCCGCTCGGCCATCGGCCGGACGGGCTCGCCCTCGAAGTCGAGGACGAACCACCCGGCGTCGGACAGCAGGAACTGGCCCAGGTGGAGGTCGCCGTGGATGCGGAGGGCGAGCCCGGGGTCGGCGACGTCGACCAGGTCGGCGAGCGCGGCCTCGACCGCGGCGACGTCGATCACCTCGGACGCCTCGATCGGGTCAGGGGGCCCGCCCCCGGCGTCGACCTCGGGCTCGGGGCGGGGGCCGACCTCGCGCTTGGGCACGCGGGCGAGCTGGGCGCGGAAGCCCTCGAGCCAGGCGGCGGTGTCGGGGGTGCCGGTGCCGTACGCCTCGGCCAGGGCCACGTGCATGCGGCCCGTGACCTCGCCGAGGGTGAACGCCTCGGGGCCGAAGTCGCCCCCGGCCTCCTCGGGGGCCAGCCGCGCCGCGAGCTGGTCGCGCAGCGACGTGTGCGCGAGGTACCAGGCGTCGGTCGACCCCAGGAGGTACTGGCGGACCACCGCCAGGTCGGCGCGCTCGTAGCGCATCTCGGCGAGCTGCGGCACGACGTGGGGGAACCCCTGCTCGCCCAGCTTCTCGGTGATCTCGACGTCGGGGTTGGGCTCGGGGTGCACCCGGCGGAACAGCTTGAGGATCAGCCGCTCGTCGTAGACCACCGACGTGTTGGACTGCTCGACCAGCAGCGGCCGGGCCACCTCGGCCGACTCGTCGGGCGCCACCCGGCGGAGCACGGCCAGGGCCAGCTCGGAGTCGACGAGGGCGTCGTACCAGATCCACCCGTCGACGTCGCCCACGGTCACGCGCTGCTTGCCCTGGAGGAAGTCGTCGTCGCCCGCCACCGGGCGGCCGCCCAGCACGACCTGGTAGGTCGCCGTCGCGCCGTCGGCGTCGACCACGTCGAGCAGGTACCAGGCGAGGCTCGGGTCGCCCTCGCGCAGCTCGAGCGTGGTGATCGCCACCGAGGTGGGGGGCTCGTGGCCTGCATACCACCGCTGCCGGGGCAGGAAGTCGCCCAGCAGCGGAGCCAGCTTCTCGGCCAGATCGTCGAGGCGTGGCACGTCACCTGCCTATCACTGATTCCACGGGTACGGATCGCTCGTGACGGGCGGCACAAGCCCGCCGGAGCACTGACCTGCGGGTACCCCAGAGGGTGGTGGCCCACCCGTCACCTGTCGTGCAGCGGTACGCCCGGTGCGTGACCGACCGCGATCCGTTGCACCCGTCTGCGAGACTTCCGGCCGTGGCCTGGAACGACGGACTGCCGCCCCGCCCGCCGGTCGCCGAGGGGGCCCGCCCGGTGTCCTTCCCCTGGGATGCGGCCGGGGCGCTGGGCGCCGCGCTCGACGCCTCCCGCACCGCGGTGGCCGAGAACGTCGCCGCCCGGTCCGAGGGCATCCGCCTGTTCCTCGGCGACTGGGTCGGCGGGCACCGCGACGAGTACGAGGCCGAGCGCGGCGAGGACGAGGGCGTGCTGGCCGCCGACCCGCTGGGCGCCGCCCTGTCGACCCTGCGCACCGCCTGGGACGACGCGGCCGAGCTGCAGGCGAGCGAGAACGCCGGGGTCGCCCCGGCCGAGCCGACCCCGGGCGGCTGCTGACACCCGGCCCTGCGGGTCGGGCGTGCCCACCGCTACTCCTGCTCTGCGGCCTCCTCGGCCGCTCGCGCCCGCACGAGGTCGCCCGTGACCGTCGCCCGGGTGGGGTTCAGGCTGGCGTGGTCCTCGTCGTGCTGCACGACCCGGGTGTCGGGCGGGGCGCCCCCCGCTCGCAGGTTGGCGAGCGCGGTCTCGGGGGTGTCGTCGCCGAGGGCCGGGTCGCCGTCGCCGTACCACCGCTCGTAGTGCCCGAGGGCGGAGTCGTCGGGGTTGACGGTCATCGCCAGGTGGTCGACCCGGCCGAGCGCGCCCTGGTAGGGGTCCTGCGTGGCGAAGTCGGAGTCGACCGCCGGCTGCACCGCCACGTAGTCGACGTCGGTGGTGAGCGGCATCTGGTCGGCGTCGGCCAGCGCCTTCAGCGTCACGTCGTTGCCCATGCTGTGGGCGGTGATGTCGATGTCCGCACGCGGGTCGGCCACGCCGACGTGGTCGAGCAGGCTGCCGACCGAGTCGCCGGTCAGGTCGGTGTTCGACTGGGCGTAGCCGAACTGGGTGACGTCGTTTCCCCCCGCCCAGTCGACCACCAGCACGGTCGCGCCCGTGACCCCGGCCCGGTCGTAGATGTCGGCCTGGGCCTCGCCGGCCGCCTGGGCGTCGCCCGCCGGCGTGTTGTAGCCGTGGATCATCACGTCGACCGGACCGCCCTCGGGGTCGTAGCCGACGTGCTCGGAGACCAGCAGCCACTCCTGGGCGCTGAGCTTGTGGATGGCGTCGTCGAGGGTCACGACGACGACCCGGGTGCCGCCCGCCCGGGTCACCACCCGTGCCCGGACGCCCGGCGCGCCCTCCCTGTCGGCCGGAGCGCCGAACGTGTCGCCCTCGTGTCGGGCCTGCGCCAGGTCGGCGGGGCCGACGAAGTAGTCGAGCGCGGCGTCCTCCTCGGGCCCACCGACGGCGTCGACACGGCGGAAGCCCTGGCCGACCCGGTCGACCCACCCGTCGAGGTAGGTCAGCGAGTCGATGGCGGCGCACACGGCCCGGGCGGCGTCGACGTCGACCTTGCCGCCCACCTCGGACGCCGCGCCGTTGTAGGCCGCCACGAGGTCGACGAGGCCCCGGGTCGCCTCGTTGGCGGCGACGTCGGGCTCGACCATGAAGGTCTGGTAGTAGAGCATCTCGTCGGGATCGCAGGCCGACCCCCGGTGCCCGATCTCGACGACCCCGTCGCCCATCTGCGCACCCCCCGGCACGACTCGCCGGCGAGTATGGCAGCCGACCGGTGCCGGGTGGGATCGGGTCGGTCACCGCGTTCGGCGGTGCGGCGGTCGGGCCCGGCGGCGGCTCGCCACGCCGGCACGCCCAGCGCGTCAGCGTCCTGTCCCGGCCGGGCGACGGCGGGACGCCGTCACGACGGCACCGCGCCGAGGGCGTCGAGCAGCACGTCGGCGACCGCCTCCGGGGCGGTCAGCATGAGGTCGTGGCCGGCGCCGACGAGCGTGGTGGGCCAGCCCGCCTCGGCGGCCCACCGGCGGAACGGCAGCGCCGACGGCTCCGCCGTGACCGCGATGGCGGGCACCCGGTCGACGGCGCCGGTCAGCCGGGTGGGCTCGACGAAGCCGGCGAGGGGATGGTCGGTCAGGCGGAGGCGCAGGAACTCGGCGTCCACCGGATCGTCGACCCCCACCAGGGAGGGATCGGGGGGCGGGACGCGCCAGCCGTCGCCGCGGTCGGCCGCCGCGGTGGTGATCGCGTCGCGCATCCAGTCCGGCGCCAGGCCGAGGAGGCTGTCGCCGTCGCGGCCCACCCAGGCGTCGATGAGCACGAGTCGGGCCACGGCGTGCGGGCGCCGGTCGGCGGCCTCGCGCACGACGAGTCCGGCGTAGCTGTGCCCGGCCAGCACGACGGGCTCGTCGGCCGCGTCGAGCACGGCCACCACGTCGTCGACGTGCGTGCGCAGCCCGACCGACGGGTCGAGCTCCGCGGCACGGTCGCCGAGACCGGTCAGCGTCGGGGCCGTCACGTCGACCCCGCTGAACGCGAGCGTCGCCTGCACGCGGCTCCAGCACCAGGCCCCGTGCCACGCACCGTGGACGAGCACGAGCGCGGGCATCACCGGACCACCGACACGTCGTAGTGCACCTCGGCCAGCGAGAACTGGTTGACCGCCACGGTGTGCACGCCGTTGAGCCAGGCGTAGCGCGGGTCTCCGGTCTCGAACAGGGGGCTCGAGCGGGCGTACATCTCGTCGGCTCGGACGAGCTCGCCCGCCAGGAGGCGCTCGACGGCCCCGTCGTCGAGCACGGCGCGGCCGGTGCTCGTCATCTCGACGAGGGCTCCGTCGTCGGTGCGCAGGGTGGCGCGGACGTCGAGCCGCGCCACCCGATCGGAGCCGAGCACCACCCAGTCGCCACCGCCGAGGAGCACGTCGGCGCGGACGTCCGGGCCCTCGCAGCGCCCGGCGCGGATGACGAACGTCAGGCGGGTGCCGAGGGGCGTGTCGTGCAGGTGGTGGTCGGCGAACGCGATGCGGAGCTGGCAGAGGTGCTCGAGCTCGGCCGGCACGGCGATGTCGGTCAGCGTCATGACGGCACCGTCCGCCATGCACTTGGAAAAGTCAAGTGCTCGCTCTTGTCCTCGAAGTTCAGTAGCCTGGGGGCGATGACCGGACGCCGCTACCACCAGCACTGCGCCCTCGCCAAGAGCCTCGACCTGGTCGGCGACCGGTGGACCCTGCTCATCGTGCGCGAGCTGCTCGACGGCCCGAAGCGCTACGTCGACCTGCACGAGGGGCTCGTCACCATCCCCACCGACACGCTCGCCACGCGCCTGCGCGGCCTCGAGCGCGACGGGCTCGTCGAGCGGGTGCAGCTCCCGGCGCCCGCCGACCGATCGGTGTACGAGCTCACCGAGGCGGGGCGCGGGCTGGAGGCCGTCGTCGACGCGTATGTGAGCTGGGGTCTCGACCTCATCACGCAGCGCGACCCCGACGACGTCGTCCGCCCGCAGTGGCTGGTCCGGGCCGTGCGGTCGCTGTTGCGGCCCGACCGCGAGGGCGTCGACCTCGTCCTGGCGCTGCGCACGCCCGACGGCGATGCCGCGCTCCACATCACCGACCGACACGCCGAGGGCGTCGACCCGTCGACCCCGGCCGACGTCACGCTCACCGCCACCGTCGAGGACCTCGCCGCCGCCCTCGCGCCCGACCGGGCGCGGCGCCTCGTCGCCGAGCAGCGCCTCCGGGCCGAGGGGCCGCCGGCGCAGCTCCGACGGCTCGCCGACCTGTTCGGCGCAGCCGACGCGACGGCGTGACCGGGCCGGAGCGCAGCACCGCGCCGTCCGGTTCTCGGACCTCTCCCCATATGCTTCGCATACGAAGCTTCTGCGAGGAGAGGTTCACATGCACACCGACACGCACACCGACACCGGCACGCTCGACCGCCTGCGCGACACCCAGGAGGTCGTCGACGCGCTCTACCGGTTCGCCGCCGGCCAGGACCTGAAGGACCGGGGCCTGTTCCTGTCGGCGTTCGCCCCCCACGCCACGCTCGACTTCACCCAGCCGGCCGCCCGGTTCGGCACCGACATCCCGGTCATGCCCGATCGGGCCGCGATCGCCGGCATCCTCGACACGCTGGAACCTCTGGTGACGAGCCACACCGTCACCAACCCCCGCGCGACCGTGTCCGGTGACCGCGCCTCGCTCTCCGCCCTGGTGGCCGCGCAGCACGTCAGCAGGGACGCGCCGCACCGCCACCTCCTGCTCGAGAACGTGTACGACGTGGCGCTCGTGCGTGACGGCGACCACTTCGTCATCGAGGCGATGACCATCCGCAACCTGTGGTCCGACGGCGACCCGTCGGTCCTGTTCGGCGGCGGGGACGCAGGTGCCACCGCCGTGCGCACCGCCGACGCCACCTGGCTCGACCAGGGTGGCGGCGTCGATCTCGCTCCGCTGCGCGTCGTGGGCGACGGCGCCGGCACCGCGCTGCTCCGCTTCGCCCCGGGCGGGCGGTCGCCCGCCCATCGCCACCCCGGCGGCGAGGACCTCTACGTCATCAGCGGGCGCCTGCGGGTGGGCGACGTGACGCTCGAGGCCGGCGACTTCCTGCACACCCCGCCCGGCGGCGTCCACGACGCCGTGGCCGACCAGGCCACGGTGGCGTTGATCTCGGTCCCGGAGGCGATCGAGCTGCTGGAGCCGGCGTGAGGGTGCTCGTGGCCGGCGCCACCGGCGTGATCGGCCGCGCCCTCGTCCCGCTGCTGCTCGAGCGGGGCCACGAGGTCGTCGGGCTGAGCCGGTCGACCGCCGCGCCGTCGACCGGCGGGGTCATCGCCGTCCGCGCCGATGCCCTCGACCGGGACGCGCTCACGGCCGCCGTGCGTGGCCTCGAGCCCGACGTGGTGGTCAACCTCCTCACGTCGATCCCGGCCGAGCTGCGGCCGCGGCGGTTCCCGGAACAGATGGCGGCGACCAACCGGCTGCGGGCCCACGGCACCGCCAACCTCCTCGCCGCCTGCCCGGACGCCCGCCCGATCACCGAGGGCGTCGCCTTCCTGTACGACCCGACCGGCGGATCGCCGGCCGACGAACGTCGCCCGCTCTGGCTCCACGGGCCCCGACGGGCACGGCCGGTGGTGCAGGCGCTGGGACGGGCCGAGGAGCTGACGCTCGGCCGGCACGGCACGGTGCTGCGGTTCGGCCACGTCTACGGGCCCGGCACCCACTACGGCGCCGACGGCAGCTTCACCGCCATGGTGCGGGCCGGTCGCGTCCCGCTCGCCGGCCCCGGCGCCTCGGTGTTCTCCTTCGTCCACGCCCGCGACGCCGCGGCCGCCGTCGCCCTCGCCGTCGAGAGCCCGGTCACGGGCCTGCTCAACGTGGTCGACGACGATCCGACACCCGTGCGCCACTGGCTGCCGGCCCTGGCGTCTCTCGTCGGCGGGCCGCCACCGAAGCGGGTGCCTGCGGTGCTCGCTCGCCTGATCGGCGGCGCCTGGGGCCACGCGTACATGACGTCGCTCGTCGGCGCCCGCAACGACCGCGCCCGGGACGAGCTCGGCTGGGCCCCCCGCTTCCCGTCGTGGCGCGACGGCTTCGAGGCCGAGCTCCGGTTCACGCTGGCGAGCTGAGGGCACGGCACCGTGCGACCCCGGGCCGGGCGGGTGGCCCGGGCGCTGCGGGGCCGGGCCTCCGCACGGCGGCCCGCCGGTCCGGCCGAACCGGGCGCTGCGGTCGTCGCCCCCGGCCGGGCGCCGTGCCATCATCCCCGGCAGTGGCAGGCACCGACCGCTTCTACCTGGTCCTGATGCGAGCAGCCAACGCCCTGCGCCGGGCGTCCGACGCTCGCGCCCTGGCATCCGCCGGCGTCACGACCGCCCAGGCCGGCGCCCTCTACGTCATCAGCCAGAGCGAGGGACCGTCGCAACGCGACCTCGGCCGCGAGCTCGGGCTCGGCGAGGCCGCGGTCGCGGGCCTCGTCGGACGACTCGAGCGCATGGGCCTCGTCGCCCGCACCCCCGACCCCCGCGACCGGCGCACCTGGCGGCTGTCGTTGACCGACGAGGGCCGGGCGGCCATCGACGGCGTCGAACCGAGCAGGGTCGCCGTGAACGAGGAGATCGCCGACCTGCTCGGCGACGATGTCGAGGTGGTGACCGCCGCCCTCGAGCGCCTCGAGCGCATCGACCGCCCGGGCGCCTGACGGCGCCGCCCCCGCCTCGTCAACCCCGGGGGGCGCTCGATCCGGGGATCGACAGGGTCATCGTGTCGTCGCTCGGCGGCTCGACCAGCTCGAACCAGTAGAAGCCGTGGGGGGCGAGCGTCACGAAGTAGGGCAGCTCGCCGATGGGCGGGAACGGCACCCGGCCGGTCAGCTCGATCGGGATCTTGCCCGCCAGCTGCTCCATCATCAGCTCGCACGGCTGCGGGAACCGCGACAGGTTGTTCACGCACAGGACGATGTCCTCGTCGCCGTCGTCGCCCAGGCCCCGGCGCAGGTAGGCGAGCACCGACGGGTTCTGGGCGTGGAGCATCTCGAAGTCGCCGATGGCGAGCACCGGGTGCTGCCGGCGCACGTCGAGCATGCGCCGCAGCCAGTGCAGGAAGCTCGACGGGTCGCGCTGCTGGGCCTCGACGTTGACGGCCTGGAACCCGTAGACGGGGTCCATCAGCGGGGGGAGGAACAGCTGGGCGAAGTCGGCGGTCGAGAACCCGGCGTTGCGGTCGGGGCTCCACTGCATCGGCGTGCGCACGCCGTCGCGGTCGCCCAGGTAGATGTTGTCGCCCATGCCGATCTCGTCGCCGTAGTACATGACCGGGCTGCCGGGCATCGAGAACAACATGGCGTGGAACAGCTCGGCCTTGCCCTCGTCGTTGTCGAGCAGGGGGAACAGGCGGCGCCGGATGCCGAGGTTCAGCTTCATCCGGGGGTCGATGGCGTACTCGCTGTACATGTAGTCGCGCTCTTCGTCGGTGACCATCTCGAGCGTCAGCTCGTCGTGGTTCCGCAGGAAGATGCCCCACTGGGCCCCGTCGGGGATCTCGGGCGTCTGGGCGAGGATCTCGGTGATCGGGTGCCGCTGCTCCTTGCGCACCGCCATGAACATGCGGGGCATGAGGGGGAAGTGGAAGCACATGTGGCACTCGTCGCCGTTGCCGAAGTAGTCGACCACGTCGGACGGCCACTGGTTGGCCTCGGCCAGCAGCACCCGCCCGGGGAACTCGGCGTCGACGGTCTTGCGCACCCGGCGCAGGTACTCGTGCGTCTCGGGGAGGTTCTCGCCGTTGGTGCCGTCGCGCTCGAACAGGTACGGCACGGCGTCGAGGCGGAACCCGTCGAGCCCCAGCCCCAGCCAGAAGCGCACGACGTCGAGCATGGCCTCGGCCACCTCGGGGTTGTCGTAGTTGAGGTCGGGCTGGTGGTGGAAGAACCGGTGCCAGTAGAACTGCTCGCGCTGCGGGTCCCACGACCAGTTCGACGGCTCGCTGTCGACGAAGATGACCCGGGCCTCGCCCCAGCGCTCGGGGTCGTCGCCCCACACGTACCAGTCGGCCTTGGGGTTGGTGCGGTCCTGGCGTGACTCCTGGAACCAGGGGTGGGCGTCGGAGGTGTGGTTCATCACCATGTCGGCGATCACCCGGATGCCCCGGCGGTGGGCCTCGTCGAGGAACACCTTGACGTCGTCGACCTTGCCCGACTCGGGCAGCACGGTGAAGAACTCGCTGATGTCGTAGCCACCGTCGCGCAGCGGCGACTGGAAGAACGGCAGCAGCCAGAGGCAGTCGATGCCGAGCCACTCGAGGTAGTCAAGCTTCTGCGTCAGCCCCACGAAGTCGCCGAACCCGTCACCGTCGGAGTCGGCGAAGCCGCGTACGGCGACCTCGTAGAACACGGCTCGTTGGTACCAGCGGGCATCGGACGGATCGATGGGCGTCGGCATCGCCCAAAGGGTTACACACGCGGGCGGGTGACCAGACACGCACCGCAGCGCGAAGTGGGCGTGACGCGCAGTGTGCGTGGCGGGGCGGCGAGCCGGTGCGGTCCGCCCCCCTCGACGGACCGCACCGGCGGAGATCGGAGCTACGGCCGGCGGACGAGCACGTCGTCGACGAGCAGGCCGGCCGTCTGGTTCCAGTTGGTGAACTGGACCGTGACGGTGGCCGTCCCGGTGCCCGGGGCCGTGAAGTCGAGCGGCTTCGCCGTCCACGACGCCGTTCCACTGTGCGAGGTCGACGCCAGCACGGTGGAGCCGTCGAGGACTCGGATCCACGCCCCCCCGCCGTCGCCGGCCGACGTGTACCGCACGAAGTCCTCGAGGCGGTACGGGGTGCCGCGGGTGAGGGTGACGTTCATGGCGAGCTGTCCGGCCGGAACACGGGTCGCCCGATCGCCGGTGCGCTGCTGGCCGCCGCCGACCAGCCGGCCCGACAGGTCGAACACCACGTTCGGGTCGGCGTTGTTCCACGACGACGTCGCCGTGGGCTCCGAGAACCCGCCGTCGCGGAAGGTGCCGGCCCCGACGGTCAACGGGAACGTCGACGCAGTGCCGCCCACCGTCAGCGTGATCGTTGCGGTGCCGGTCTTGCCGGAGGCCGGGGTCGCCCGCAGGAGGCGGTCGCTGCCGGACCCGCTGAGCACGAGGCTGCCCGCGGGGAACAGCGTGGTGTCGCTGCTGGCGACCGTGACCGCCGGGTTCCCCGACACCTGGAACGGCACCAGCGCCGGGGTGTTCTCGGTCGTCGACCGCTCGCCGATCGCGGCGACCGGTCGGCCGGGCTTGGCGAACGGCGCCGCCTGGCCGCCGCTGACGGGCAGGAGGGTGAGGCCGTCGACCTGTCCGGTGTTGTCGCTCGTGGCGGTCGTGGTGTTGGCGACGTAGATCGTCGCAGCCGGTCCGGTCGCGACGAAGCGGACCGCTGCCGCCCCGTTCTCGACCCAGCCGCCGGGGGCGGCGTACGCCGCGAGCGGGCTGCCCCCGTAGTCCCGCACGCCCATCCACACCTGGCTGTTGCCCTGGAACGCCTGCATCCGGCCGGACAGCTCGTAGGTCTGTCCCGGCGTCAGTCCAGACACACGCTGGTGGGCGTAACCGCCCGGGCCCATGCGGAGGAGCTGGTTGGTGTTGTCGGCGAACAGCCACGCCTGACCGCCGAAGCGCCACTGGTCCATGGACTGCCCGTAGTCGAAGCCGCCGTTGGCGAACGTCCCGGCGTTGACGGTGAGCTTGAAGGTGCGCGACGTCTGATGACCGTGGGGGTCGGTGGCGGTGACCGTGACGTTCGTGGTGCCGGCCGCGGCGGGCGTGATCGTCAGCTTCCGCTGGAAGGCGTCGCCGGGGTCGCCCCCGTCGGAGAACTGCAGGCCCGAGGCGGGGACGACGGCGGTGTCGCTCGACGTGGCGGTCAGTGCGCTCGCCGGCAGCGGGTCGCCGACCCGGCCGACGGAGACGTCGAACGAGACCGGCGTGCCCACCGCCGTCGACCGGTCGGACAGCGCGGTCATCATCGGCGCCCGGAACAGGTAGAGGTCGTCGGCCACCAGGGTGTCGGCGTCGTTGTCGCCGACCGTCACCGTGGCGGAGGTCGACGTGGGCCCGGTGGTGAAGCTCACCCACTTCCTCACGGCTGACGTGGTGGAGAACGTGACGGAGCCCGTGGCCGGGGTTCCCCCGTAGCCGCTGACGGTCACGGGTGACGAGCCCGCGCCCGACATCAGGCCGGTGGCCCCCACGACGTACGTGGTGTTCGGCTCGAGCCCGCTCACGGTCTGGACCGCGGTGCCGGTCGTGGCGGCGATGCTGGCGTTCTGGCCGGCCGGGGCGAGCCGGGTGGCGCCGGCGTTGTAGGTCCAGCCGAGGTCGGGGCGCTCGACGTCACCGTTGATGAACGTTCCCGAGTGGACCGTGTACTTGAAGACCTTCGTCTGCCCGCCGTAGGTCACGGCGATGTCGGCGACACCGGTGCGACCCGGGCGGGGCGTCAGGCTCAGGGCGTAGCGCGTCCCCGAGCCCGCCACCGCGATGGCGTCGTCGGGCACCAGGTAGTCGGTGTTGGACGCGACCTGGACGGTTCCCGAGCTCGGCAGCGTGAACGGCAGCGTCGTCGGTGACCCCCAGGCCGACTCGCGGTTGGGGATCGCGTTCCAGAGGGGTGGTGCGGGAGCCGCGCCGGCGCCCACGCTCAATGCGATCGTCTTCACGCTGTTGGGGAGCCCGGCGGTGGCGACGGTCACCGTCAGCGTGGTCGTACCGGACTGCCCGGCTGCCGGGTACACCAGGACGGTGCGATCGGCACCGCTGCCGGACACCTTGATGGACGTGTTGGGCACCAGGGTGGCGTTCGACGACCCGACGAGCACGGTCGTCGTCTTGCCTTCGACGTGCCGCACGGTGAGCGGGACGGCGGTCGGGGTGTCCTGCGGCGTCGAGGCCGTCCAGGTGGCCGGCACGACGCCCACGCCGTTCGCGATCGGCTTCTGCCACACCCGCACGTAGTCGACCGTGACCCGCGACCGGGCCGCGCCCTTGGCGCCGTAGTCCACGCCGGCCGGCATGTCGACGAGCTCCGTCGACAGGATCGGGAACAGCGACCGGTGGGAGACGGCCCGGTTGAGCCGCCCGGTCTCGATGTCGTCGATGCGGAAGATGTACTCGGTCGGGGTCCACTCGACGGAGTAGTTGTGGAAGTTGCCCTGCAGCGACGGACGGCCCGTGCCGGCCCAGTTGTACTCGGGGGTCTGCACCCACTGGTGGCCGCCCTGGTAGCCGTCCCAGTGCAGGGTCGACGCGAACCGGTCCTTGCGGGTGGCGTCGGTCGTCGAGAAGAAGTGCTCGATCATGTCGACCTCGGTGCCGGCGGCGGCCGGATCGCCGAGGGGTTCGCTGTCCTGGCTGCTGATGTCGGGGGTGTACAGCCACCACGACGACCGCATGCCCTCCTCGTCCTCGAACTTCATGCGGGCCTCGACGAAGCCGTAGGTGGCGAGGGACAGGTTCGGCCCACCCTCGTTGCTGCCACCCTGGACCACCGCGGTGTTGTGCCGCCCGTTGCCGGTCCACGTGTCGATCGTCATGTTGTTGCCGTCGAACGTGAGCGCGTCGGCGGTGTTGTACCCGCCGTGCCACGTCTGGTTCTCGTGCCCGATCGACCACTTGGTCGTATCGAGCTGGGTCCCCGTGAACTGGTCCTCGAACACGAGCTGCCAGTCCGACGACGGCGGCTGGGGATCGGCGCCGGCGGTGGTACCACCACCTGCCAGCGGCAGGAGGCCGACGACGAGAACGAGTGAGATGGCGGCGGCCACCCTGCGGACACCCATGGTTCAACCCCCAGCGCGTTCGGGCGTCTACACTCCGTAGCGCCTCGGCGCTCATCAAACCGCATCCAAACCGGTTGTTCAAGATAAACCTCGAGGTGGATCCAGCAGGTCGTGCCGGGTCGGCTGCGTTCACGCCGGTCCGCCACCGCTTTGTGTCCGGTGTCACGTGCGAGCAGGATGCGCCGATGGATCGCCGGGGGTTCTTCCGGGTGGCGCTGGCATCGGCCGGCGCCACCGCCATGCTGCCGAGCGCCTCGATGGCGGGCGCCTCGACCGCCGGCCGCCGGTCGGGCCCGGGCCCCTACGGGGCGATCGACGGGCGCGGGCCCGACGAGAACGGCCTGCTGCTGCCCGACGGGTTCACCTCGCGCCGCCTGGCGGTCGCCGGAGAGCCGGTCGGCGACACGGGCTATCGCTGGCACATCTTCCCGGACGGGGCGGCCACCTTCGACGACGGCGACGGCGGCTGGTTCTACGTGTGCAACAGCGAGGTCTTCGCCCCCGAGGGCGCCGGAGGGGCGAGCGCCATCCACTTCGACGCCGACGGCGAGATCGTCGACGCCTACCGGGTGCTCGAGGGCACGACCGCCAACTGCGCGGGCGGACCGACCCCCTGGGGGACCTGGCTGTCGTGCGAGGAGAAGCTCGACGGCCTCGGTCAGGTCTGGGAGGTCGACCCGACGGGCGGGACGGGCGGGGTGGCACGGCCCGCCCTGGGCCGCTGGGCCCACGAGGCGGTGGCCGTCGACCCCGACGACGGCGTCCTCTACCTGACCGAGGACAACCCCGGCGGGAAGCTCTACCGCTTCACGCCCGACGCCTACCCCGACCTCACGACCGGCCGCCTCGACGCCGCGGTTGTGGCCGCGGACGGGGCGGTGACGTGGACGCCGGTCGCCGACCCGTGGGCCTCGTCCACCGCGACCCGCGACCAGGTGCCCGCCGCCACGACGTTCCCCGGCAACGAGGGCATCTGGTACCACGACCGCACGATCGTGTTCACGTCGAAGGGCGACAACCGGGTGCACGCCGTCGACCTCGACGCCCAGACCTACACCCGGCTGTGGGACGGCGCGTCGACCGATCCCCTCGGCGGCGTCGACAACGTCACCGTGGCGGCCGTGTCCGGCGACGTGTTCGTGGCCGAGGACGGCGGGAACATGGAGGTCGTCCTCCTCACGCCCGAGGGCGACGTCGTGCCGTTCGTGCGGGTGGTCGAGCCGGGCCACGAGGGCAGCGAGGTCACGGGCCCCACGTTCTCGCCCGACGGCACCCGGCTGTACTTCAGCTCGCAGCGCGGGCCGACACCCGGCACGCTCGCCGAGATCGCCGGCGACCGGGGCATCGACAACCCGAGCCGCACCGGCGGCATGACCTGGGAGGTCACGGGCCCGTTCCGCACCGTCGAGGGCGCGGCGGGCTCGTCGCCGGCGACCACCTTCGCAGGTGCCGCCGGGGACGCCGGGACGCCCGCGTCGGCGGGCACCGCCGACGACGGCGGGCTCGGCGCCGCGCCCGTCGCCGCGGGAGCGATCGTCCTCGGCGCGGCCGCCGCAGGGGCCGTCTGGCTGCGGTCACGCCGCGGCGTCCGGGCGGGAGCGAGCGGTGACCCGAGGTCAGAGGACCCCGACGACGGCCGTGACCCGAGGTCATAGGTTCCGGCGGGGGCGGGACCGCGAGGTCAGAGGTTCCGACGACGGGGGAAGCCCGAGGTCATAGGTTCCGCCGGGGAGCGTGGGAGCCCGAGGTCATAGGTTCCGCCGGGGAGCGGATGAGGCATGGGTTCCGCATACGGAACCCATGACCTCCGGCTCCCCCAACCGGAACCCATGACCTCGGGCTCCCCCAACCGGAACCCATCACCTCGGGCTCCCCCAACCGGAACCCATCACCTCGGGCTCCCCCGCTCGCAGAACGCGGGACGCCGGGGTGCGCGCACCGTCGTCGATTGCAGTGCGTATGGCACACTCACGCCATGCTGCGCACACGGAGGGGACGCGCTGCGGCGGCGACGCTGGCGCTCGCCGTGGTCGGGACGCTCGCGGGCTGCGGCGTGCCGCCCGGGGGCGCCGACGTCTCGGTGTCGGGCGGAGTCGAGGCCGACGACCCGCCGGGGGCCGTGACGTGCAAGAACCCGGGCATCGACGGCGAGACGCTGATCCCCACCTGGCAGTGGGACGGCACGATCGACGGCCAGGCCGCCCGCCTCGCCTTCTCGTCCCAGGTGTCGCGCGTCCCCGAGGAGGGCGGCCTGTGGGTCGGCACCCGGCGGTGGCTCCGCTTCGTGAGCTTCCCGCCGGGCTCGACCATCACGCCCCAGCCGGTGAGCGACGACGGCACGTTGCGGGTGTCGGCCCACCTCGAGCCGATCGCCGCCGGCGACGAGGCCGTCGACATCACGGCCACGCTGCGGTGCCCGGGGTGGGGCGACGTCGGCCTCGCCGGCGCGGTCGCCGGCGAGCTCGACGGGGTCAGCTCGTGCCCCGCACCCGGCGAGGCGGGCAGCGACGCCTACGTGACCTACCAGGTGCGGTCGGCGCAGTTCGAGGGCCAGCCGGTGGGCACCCTGACGTTCGCGGGCCTGGCCGGCCCGACGGTGGACACCGCCTCGCTCGTGGCCGGCGGCGCCACCTGGGGGGCCACCAACCAGCCCGGTCGACCGGCGCAGATCGAGGCGACCGTCGGCGACGACGGCGTGCTCCACGCCCGCGCCACCTTCCGCCGGCTCGACGGCCAGGCGGGATCGGTCGTGGCCGACGCCACGATCCGCTGCCCCTGAGCCGCAGGCGGCAGGACGGCAGGACGCCGGCCGCGGGTCGGGCCCGCCCGTCGTGCTGCCGTCAGGCGACGACGGCCGTCAGGCGACGACGAGGACCAGGGCGATGACGGCGAGCACCACGATGGCCACCACGAGGGCGATGATCACCGTGCGGCTCTGCGTCGGCGCCGAGGTGTCGGTGGGATGCTCGACGTAGGCACGGAACATCGCCGTGTCCGCGCCGGGATCGTCGCGATCTTCCGTGGGCATGGCCCGCATGCTACGCCGACCGGCGGACGGGGTGGTGCTTACTCCCGGTGCACCGCGGCGCGCGCATCGGCCACGTCGGCCCGGTCGACCGGAGGGGCGTACCCGGCCGACTCGACGGCGACGTGGTCGATGGTCCCCGTGAACGGGAACGGCGGGACGTAGTCGTCTCTGACCGGGAACCCCGCGTCGCGCCCGACTCGCAGGCCCGCGCCGCCGATCTGCCAGCGGAACGGCAGGTCCTCGGGCAGCGTGCCGGTCGCCGCGACCGCACCGTCGACCAGCACCGCCAGCGCGCCGCCACCGGCCGGTCCCCGCTCGTAGGTGACGGCGAGGGTGTGGCGACCGGCCGCCAGCGGCTCGGGCGCGGCCACGTGGCACGGGGTGCCGAACAGGCTGAAGGCCACGGTCGGCCGCCCCGCGACCAGGTACCAGGCCCAGCCGTTGCTCCAGTCGCCGAGGGCGCAGACCACCCCCTCTCCCCCGCCGTCGGGCACGTCGACCTCGGCCACCAGCCGGAAGCCGCCACCCATCGCCGGCAGGAAGTCCTCGGCCACGCCGCCGCCCCCGGGCCGGTAGACCCGGCGCGGGCCCGGCGGGTGCGGGTGGCGCTCCATGGCCACCGCCCGCCCGACCAGGCTGTCGTCGAGGGGCAGCACCTGGTTGCGCCCGGCCTCGTGCCACCACAGGGTCTCGAGCTCGGCCACCTTCTCCGGGTGCTCGGCGGCCAGGTCGTGGGCCTCGGCGAAGTCGTCGTCGAGGCGGAAGAGGGCCCAGTGGTCGGCGGCGAAGTCGTGGCTGCCGGGCACCAGCTCGCGCTCGACGGTGATCTGGTTGCCGATGTGGTCGGTGGTGGCCTTCCACCCGTCGTGCACGATCGACCGCGACCCGATGATCTCGAAGTACTGGGTCGACCGCGGGCTCGGGGCGTCGGCCCCGTCGGCCGCGAACGTCGGCCGGAGGCTGGCGCCGTCCATCGACAGCTGGTCGATCCCGTCGACGACGGCGGGCGGGACGATCCCGGCGGCGTCGAGCACGGTGGGCAGGAGGTCGACGGCGTGGCAGAACTGGTCACGGACCTGCCCGTTGGCACCGGGCGCGATGCCCGCCGGCCAGTGGACGACGAGGGGCGTGCGCACGCCGCCCAGCCAGGCGTAGCGCTTCCACAGCCGTAGGGGCGTGTTGCCGGCCCACGCCCAACCCCACGGGTAGTGGTTGTAGGCGCGATGCCCGCCCAGGTCGTCGATGCGGGCGAGCGTGTCGGCGAGGTCGTCGACCCGGTCGTGGGTGAAGCGGTGCTCGTTGAACGACCCGGTGGGCCCGCCCTCGCCGCTGGTGCCGTTGTCGGAGATCAGCACCACCAGCGTGTCGTCGAGCAGGTCGGACGCCCGGAGGAAGTCGAGCACCCGGCCGATCTGGGCGTCGGTGTGGGTGACGAAGCCGGCGAAGACCTCCATGAAGCGGGCGTACAGCCGCCGCTCGTCGGGCGACAGGGTCGCCCAGTCGGGCACCCACGGCGGGCGCGCCCCGAGCGTGGTGCCCTCGGGCACGATGCCCTCGGCCACCTGGCGGGCGAACGTGCGCTCGCGCCAGGCCTCCCAGCCGTCGTCGAACCGGCCGCGGTAGGCGTCGATGTACGCGGCCGGCGCCTGGTGGGGCGCGTGGACGGCGCCGGTGGCGAGGTAGCAGAGGAAGGGCGTGTCGGGCGTGGCGTTCTGCTGGTCCTGGATGAAGCGGATCGCCCGGTCGGCCAGGTCCTCGGTCAGGTGGTAGCCGTCGTCCGGCGAGCGGGGCGGCTCGACGAAGCCGTTGTCGGCCACGAGGTCGGGTGCCCACTGGTTCGTGTCGCCGTTGAGGAAGCCGTAGTAGCGCTCGAAGCCGAGCCCGAGGGGCCAGCGGTCGAACGGGCCCGAGGCGCTCTGCTCCCACCGCGGCGCCAGGTGCCACTTCCCGACCGCGAACGTGTTGTAGCCCGCGTCGCGCAGCAGGCGGGGCAGGCCGGCGGCGCTGCGGGGGATGCGGCCGTCGTACCCGGGGAACCCGATGGGCAGGTCGGCGACGAACCCCATGCCGACCCGGTGCTGGTTGCGCCCGGTGAGCAGGCACGCCCGCGTGGGCGAGCACATGGCCGTCACGTGGAACCGCCGGTAGCGCAGCCCGCCCGCGGCCAGGCCGTCCACGGCCGGCGTGGCGATGTCGCTGCCGTAGCAGCCGAGCTGGGCGAACCCCAGGTCGTCGAGCACGATCACCAGCACGTTGGGCGCCCCGGCCCCCGGCCGCGGCACCGGGGCGAAGGCGGGCCGCGACTCGCGGATCGTCGGCCCGATCACCGGCTGTCGTCGTGCGCCTGCTGTGGTGGCCACCCGGGGTCCCCTCCCGCTCGCCTCGTGTGCGACCGCAGGACCGTACCGCCCGCCTGGCGGCCCGTCGGAACGACGGCGGTTCGCCGGGATGACCGAGGTCGCGGGCCGGGCGGTGCGAGGGGGAGGCTCCGCCGCCCGGCCCGGGACCTCACACGGCGAGCCAGTCGGCGGCGGCGTGCCATCCCCCGGTGGGCCGGGAGGGACGGGAGCGCCACGCATCGGCCAGCGCGCCGAGCTCCGCGGCTCCGTCGCCCTCGAACGACGTGCCGTGCATGGTGGCGAGCGTGCGAGGGGCGAAGGTCGCCAGGTGGTCGAGGGCGTCGGGGACCGCGCCGCCCGAGGGCGCGCTCGCCAGCACGTCCTCGGCGTGCAGCGCCTCGTCGACCAGCGAGTCGGACGTCAGCGCGGGCCCCGGGCCGACCTGTCCGACGAGGTCGCCGCACAGCAACGTGCCCGTGGTCTCCTCGTAGAGGACCTGCGCCTCCTGGTTGTGCGGGGCGTGGGGCGTCGGCACGGCGACCACGCGGCGGCCGCCGAGGTCGAGCGCCTCGCCGGGCGCAAGGGCCCGGGGGCGGCGCCCGACGAGGAGGTCGTCGAGCCACATCGCGCAGCCGAGCGCACCGAACGCCACCTCCAGGTGGGGACAGGCGTCGAGGAAGGCGTCCAGCGCACCGCACTCGTCGGCCTCGACGTGGCCGAACGACAGCCAGCGCAGCCGGTCGGGCGGCACCAGCCGGGCGACGGCCGCCAGCGTGGCGGGGAAGGAGCAGCGCACGCCGGTGTGGAACAGGAGCGGCTCGTCGGCCAGCACGAGGAACTGGTTCACGCTGATCCCGCGCCCGCGCAGGGCCCCGGGGAACCACGACGAGATCCGGATGATCCCGTCCGCGATCTCGTCCGTTCGGGTGCCGTCCATCTGCTCGTCCGTGGCCGTGTGCCGTCCTGCCGTGTCGCCGGTCCCGCGCCGGGGGGCGGCGACCGCGTGCCCGCCCCGCTCGAGAGCTGGGGACCGCCACCGCCCGCCGGGCGGTCCCCGTCGCTCCCGCTGGGTGGACGAACCGTGCCGGACCGTCATTAGCGGAGGCGTAGCCGCTGCTCAGGCCCCACGGGACCACCCGGGGTCACGCCGCCGCTTAGCCTCGTGCGCCTTGCCGCGCTCGTTCCGGTTCCAGCCCCCTCGCCCGAGACCGCTGTCACTGACCCGCCCGCGGCTGCTGCGGGCGCTGACCGGGCGCTGGGACCACCGGGTCACCTCGGTCGTGGGCGGCGCCGGGCTGGGCAAGACCACGCTGATCGCCCAGACCGTCGCCGAGAACCGCCTGGCGCCGCGGGGCGACGACGTGTGGATCGGGCTCGAGCCGGGCGACGCCGACGGCGAGTCGCTCGCACGCGACACGCTCGCCGCCGTGCTCGACGACGCCCCCGATCCCGGAGCGCTCGACGACGACCGCCGCGACGCGCCCGCGCCGGACCCGGCGGCGGTGGCGGACGCCGTCTGGCGCCGCAGCCCGGCCGCGGTGTGCCTCGTCTTCGACGACGTCCACCTGCTGCCGCCACGCTCGCCCGGGGCGGCGTGGCTGGCCGCGCTCGTCGACGCCCTGCCGTCCAACGGCCACGTCCTGCTCGCCGGCCGCGGCGACCCGCCGGTGCCTCTGGCCCGCCTGGCGGCCCACGGCGAGCTCCTGCACGTCGGGGACGAGGACCTGCGCTTCACCCCCGACGAGGTGGCGGGGTTCGCCGCCGATCGCGGGGTCACCGACCTGGACCGCCTGGCCGACGCCGGCGGCTGGCCCGCCATGACCGAGCTGGCGGCCAGCGTGCCCGGCGATCGCGGTGGCGACTTCCTGTGGGAAGAGGTCCTCGACCCGCTCGGCGCCCATCGGCGCCGCGTGCTCGCGGTCCTCGCCGACCTCGGGGGCGCGGACGACGCGCTGGCGACCGCCGCGCTCGGCGTGCCCGTCGACCTCGCCACCGCCCTCGACGGCGTGCCCCTGGTGGCCGCCGACGGGCGGGGCTGGCGCGTGCCGCATCCGCTGTGGTCGACCGTCCCCGCGCTGCGGCTCGACGACGAGGACCGTCGCGACATCGGGCGCCGGGCCGTCACCCATCTCCTGGCCCACGGCCGGTTCGACGACGCCCTGGCGCTGGCCGTCGACTCCGGGCTCGACGACGTGGTGCCCGGCATCCTGCGGGCGGCCTGCCTGGGCCCGGGTCGACCACCCGTGGCGCGCCTGGCCCGCTGGCTGGACGACCTGCCGGCCGCGGCCGCGGGCACCGGGGGCGCCGTCCTGGCCGAAGGGCTCTACCAGGCGCTCGTCAGCCCCGCCGAGGCGGTCGAGCCCTTGGGCCGCGCCGCCGCCCTGTTCCGGGCCGACGGCGACATCGACGGCGAGCTGGCCGCCATCGCCCTGGTCGGGCGCGTCGCCTGGTGGTTGGCCCGCCTCGACCTGCTCGGCGAGCTCTTCCCGCGCGTGCTCGAGCTGGAGGCGGCCGGCCATCCGCTGGCCCGGGCCCTCGCCGGCATCGGGCGGGCCGTGCTGGCCGACCTCGACGGCGACGACGACACGGTGATCGCCGCGCTCGAGGCGATCGATCCCGACGTGCTCGACCCGGGGTGGGCCGCGGTCGCCGACTGGCTGCGGGCCACGACGCTGGCCGGGTCGGGCCGCACCGCCGAGGCGCTGGCCGTGCTCGACGCCATGCCGGCCTCGGGCGACCCGGCGTTCGAGGCCACCACCGACGGGGCCCGCCTGACCGTCCGGTGGATCGACGGCGAGATCGAGGCCGTGGCGGCCGAGCTCCCCGGCCTGCTCGACCGCATCCGGGCCGCCGGCCTGGCCCAGAACATGCTGGTGGGGCTGGCGCAGTCGGTGGTCGTCCGGGCGACGCTCGGCGACCTCGACGCGGCCGCCCGCGACCTCGAGGCCGCGCACCGCGCCGAGGACGAGGCCGGCGGCGGCGCCACCGCCCGGCTGGCGCTGGCCGAGGCCACGCTGGCGGCCGCGTGCGGGGACGAGGTCGGCGCCACCGAGGTGCTCGAGGCCGCCATCGCCGCCCACGGCCTCGGGGTCGGCAGCGAGCGACGGCCGTGGCGGACCACCCTGCCGCTCACCTACGTCCTCGTGCCCGCCAGCCGCCCCACCTGGGACGACGCCGACATGGTCGGGTTCCTGGCGGACGCCCGGGCCCTGGCCCGGGCCGTGGCCGGGCTGCGCGACGGCGACGAGCGAGCGGTGGCGACGCTCGTCGCCGACGGCCTCCCCCGGGTGCCGGTGATCCGCGCGGTCCTCCTGCCGGCGTTCGCCGTCGAGCTCGCCGCCGGCCTCCACGCCTGCGGGGCCCCCGAGGGGCGGACCCTGCTCGAGGCGCTCGGCGAACCCGGCCGCGTCGCCGCCCGGGCGCTCGCCGCCGGCGGAGCCCCCGGGGCGCGCCCGGCCGCCGCCCTGCTCGCCGCCGTGCCCGCCCCGCCGCCGCATCCGCTCGAGGTGCGCGTCCTCGGCCCGTTGGAGCTGGTGGCCGGCGGGCAGCCGCACACCGGCGAGCTGCGGCGCGGGCGCGTCCGCGCCCTGCTGTCCTACCTGGTCGCCCACCGCACCACGACGCGCGCCGCGATCGTGGCCGAGCTGTGGCCCGACCTCGACGAGCGGGCCGCCGCCAACAACCTGCGCGTCACCCTCACCTACCTGCTCGCCGTGCTCGAGCCGTGGCGGGCCAAGGGGGAGCCGTCGTTCTTCGTCCGCACCGACGGCGCCTCGGTCACCCTGGGCGGCGGCGACTGGCTGCGGGTCGACGCCGAGGGGTTCGACCACCACGTCCGCGCCGCCACCCGCGCCGACGCGGACGGCGTGCCGTCGCTCACCCTCGAGCACGCGCTGGCGGCCGCCGCCCTCTACCGCGGGGACGCCTACCAGGACGCCGGCGCCGCGGGATGGGCCGAGGTCGAGCGCGAGCACTACGCCACCCGGTTCGTGGCCGTGGCCGTGCGGGCCGGCGAGCTGCTCGTGGGCCGGGGCGACCCCGAACCGGCCCAGGACCTGGCGCGCCGGGTCCTGGCCGTCGACCCGTGGAGCGAGGGCGCCTACGCCGTCAGCGTGTCGGCGGCGCTGGCCCGGGGCGACCGCGTGGCCGCCCGCCACACCCTCGACCGCGCCGACGCGGCGCTGGCGGACCTGGGGGTCGAGCCCTCGCCCGAGCTCCAGCGCCTGCGCCGCCGGCTCAGGTCGCGAACGTGAGGATGTGCGCCACCCGCCCGATGGTGGGGTCGAGCCGCACGTAGGGCCGGTTGCCCTCCCACAGGTAGGCGTCGCCGGTGAGCTCGTCGGTGACGGGCAGGGGGCCCTGCCAGGGGAGGCCGACCGCACCCAGGTCGAGGTCGAGCACGGTCTCCTGGGCGTTGTGGGGGTCGAGGTTGACGACCACGAGCACGAGGTCGCCGTCGTCGACGTGGCCCCGGGTCCACACCAGGAAGTGCTCGTTGGACGACCCGTGGAACCGCACGTTGCGCAGCCACCGGAACGCCGGGTGGCGGCGCCGGATGCCGTTGACCACGCCGATGAGCGGCGCCATCGAGTCGTCGCGACCCCAGTCGCGCTCGCGCAGCTGGTACTTCTCGGAGTGCAGGTACTCCTCGTTGGCCTCGCTGGCCGGTTCGTTCTCGAACAGCTCGTAGCCGCTGTACACGCCGTAGCTCGACACCAGCGTGGCGGCCAGCACGAACCGCACCATGAACGCGGCCGGCGGACCGTTGCGCAGCGGCCCGGCGAGGATGTCGGGCGTGTTGGGCCAGAAGCTGGGTCGCATGTAGTCGGCGGTGGGACCGTGGGCCACCTCGTCGACGTACTCGCGGAGCTCCCACGCCTCGTTCCGCCAGGTGAAGTAGGTGTAGCTCTGGCTGAACCCGACCTCGGCCAGCTTCGCCATGACCTTCGGCCGGGTGAACGCCTCGGACAGGAAGACCACGTCGGGGTGGTCGCGCTGGATGCGGTCGATGACCCAGGCCCAGAAGGCCATCGGCTTGGTGTGCGGGTTGTCGACCCGGAAGACGCGGATGCCCTCGCCGACCCAGTACCGCAGCACGTCGCGGCACGCCTTCCACAGCGCGGCCCGGTCGCCGTCGCGCTCGGGCCAGAAGTTGATCGGGTAGATGTCCTGGTACTTCTTCGGCGGGTTCTCGGCGTAGCGGATCGAGCCGTCGGGCCGCCGGTGGAACCACTCGGGGTGCTCGGTGACCCAGGGGTGGTCGGGCGAGCACTGGAGGGCGTAGTCGAGCGCCACCTCGAGCCCGAGCGCCTGCGCCTCGGCCACGAAGTGGCGGAAGTCGTCGAGCGTGCCCAGCTCGGGGGCGATGGCGGTGTGGCCGCCCTCGGCCGACCCGATGGCCCAGGGGCTGCCGGGGTCGTCGGGGCCGGCACCCAGCGTGTTGTCCGGGCCCTTGCGCTCGGTCACGCCGATCGGGTGGATCGGCGGCAGGTACACCACGTCGAACCCCATCTCGGCGAGCGCGGGCAGCCGCTTGGCCGCACCGACGAAGCCGCCCTCGCTGCGGGGGAACAGCTCGTACCACGCGCCGTACCCGGCCAGGGGCCGGTCGACCCACAGCGGCTTCGACACCGCGGTCACGTCGGCGTCGGGCGTGCCGGCCACCAGGTCGGCCACCCGGTCGTCGAGCCCGGCGTTGAGCCGCACCTGGAGGGTGCAGGACGTGCGCCGCAGCGCGGCCACGGCCTCGAGCACGCGCCTCGACGCCCGGGCCCCGAGGCCCGCCGCCCGCTGTTCGAGGATGCGGGCGCCCTCCTCGAGCTCGAGCTCGACGTCGTCGCCGGTGGCGGCCTTGATCTCGACGTCGTGGCGCCACGTGGCGAACCGGTCGCGCCAGGCCTCGACCACGAGCTCGTGCCGGCCGACGTCGGTGGCGCGCATCTCGCCCTCCCACCGGTCGTTCACGACCGGCCGCAGCGGCGCGCTCGTCCACTTGGCCTTGCCCAGGCGCCGCCACCGCACCCGCGCCGCCAGGATGTCGTGGCCGTCGCGGAAGATGTCGGCCGAGACCGTCACCCGCTCGCCGACGACCGCCTTGGCCGGCAGGTCACCCGAGGGTGTCGTGGGGCGGACCGCGTCGATGGTGATGCGTCCGAGCACCCCTCAACACTACGCACCTGCGGCCCCCGACAAACCCGGAACGTCGGCGGCCGGCCCGCTCGGGCGTCAGCCCCCGATCGCCGACGAGGGCGCCCGGCTGGCCCGCACGGTGGGCGCCACCGGGCTGTAGAGGAGCCAGCGGGGCAGGCCGGCGACGATCCAGCGCGGGCCGGTGAGCTCGATGTGGCCGGACTTCACGGCGGCGAGCAGCTCGACCTCGCCCTCCCACATCCGGTACAGCGTCGCCAGGTCGGACCGCAGCACCGCGTCGACGTCGTACCCCGGGTCGGAGTAGCAGACCGAGGCGTCGTCGGGCTCGATGACCAGCCAGTACACGCGGTCGCGGTCGGACACGTCGATCTGCACGACCGCCCGGCGGGTGACCTCGCTGGTGTCGATGCGCCCGCGGAACCACCACATGAGGGTCTCGGGGTCGAGCTCCTCGGGGCGGGGGTCGCCGAACATGTGCCGCGCCCCCCAGTCGGCCAGCGTGAACACCAGCGGCTCGAGGTCACGGCCGGCCGGGGTCAGGTCGTAGCCGCGGTCGTCGCCCGCGCCCTTGACCACCAGCCCGGCCGCCTCGAGCTCGCGCAGCCGCCGTGACAGCAGGGCCCGCGACAGCCCCGGGAGGCCGCGGCTCAGGTCGTTGAAGCGCCGGGTGCCGGTGATCATCTCGCGCAGGATCAGGATGGTCCACCGCTCGCCGAGCACCTCGACCGCCCGGACGATGGGGCAGTACTGGGCATATGTCCGCACGCACCCAGTCTCGCGCCGGTCGGCGGCCCCCGCCCGCCGGAGGTTCACTCCCTGAACTATCCGTGCTCCGCCGACGTCCGTACGGTCGAACGGACGACGAGGCCGCCGGGCGGCGGCACAGGAGGCGGACATGACCACCATCGACGTGCGGACCCCGAGCGCGGACGGCCGGGCAGGATCGGGCACGTACCCGACCCCGGCGCGGCCCGACGACGCCCGGTTCGTCGGGGCGGCCACCGACATCGGCGTGGTGGCGTCCGAGCACGCGCCCGACCACGATCGCGACGCGACGTTCGTCCACGAGGCGTACGACGCCATGCGCGAGTCGGGCTACCTGGCGCTCGCGGTGCCCGAGGAGCTCGGCGGGGCCGGCGCCACCCTGCGCCAGCTCTGCTACGCGCAGGCGGAGCTGGCCCGCCACGACGGCGCCACCGCCCTGGCCGTGACGATGCACCTGTACATCACCGCCATGCAGGCGTTCCGCCACCGGAAGGGGTTCGCGGACGCCACCGCCGTGCTGCGCCGCGTGGCCGACGAGGGGCTGGTGCTGGCCACCAGCGGCGGCTCCGACTGGCTGTGGCCGACCACGGTCGCGGTCGAGCACGGCGACGTGCTGCGGGTGACGGGGCGCAAGGCGTTCTGCAGCCAGGTGCCCGGCGCGTCGGTGCTGGCCACGTCGGCGGTGGTGGGCGAGCCGGGGCCGGATGCCGAGGTGGTGCACTTCTCGCTGCCGCTGAGCTCGCCGGGCGTCCGCATCGTCGAGACGTGGGACACGCTCGGCATGCGCGGCACCGCCAGCCACGACCTCGTGCTCGAAGACGTCGAGGTCCCGGTGGAGCGGATCTCGGGCCGCCGGCCCTACGGCCAGCTCGCGCCGCCGCTGCTGCTCGCCGGCATCCACTTCGCGCCGATCGGCGGGGCCTGCTACCTGGGCATCGCGTGCGGAGCCCGTGACGTGGCGGTCGACGGGGCGATGACCGGGTCGAAGGGCCCCGACGCGCTGGGCGCACTCCCCCGCGTCCACCGCCAGATCGGGCTCATGGACGCCAAGCTGCGGTGCTCGTGGTGGGCCCTCATGGGCGCGCTGGACGAGATCGGCGACGACTTCGGGCCGACGCCGCAGACCTTCTCGACCGTGATGCTGGCCAAGCGCCAGGCCGTGCTGGACGCCATCGAGGTCGTGGACCTGGCGATGGACACGCTCGGCGGCCGGTCGTACTTCCGGCGCTCGCCCCTCGAGCGGGCCCACCGCGACGTGCGGGCCGGCACGTTCCACCCGCAGCCGCCCGAGGTGGCCCTGGCCTACGCGGGCAAGCTCGCACTCGGCGACCCTGGCGTCACCGAGTAGCGGCGACCGGGTCCGGCCGGCGCGTTCCGCCTCTCGCCGGCCGGACCCCCGTCGCGGGGGCGACGCCGGCGGCGGCCAGCACCCTCGGCGCGTGCTTCACCTGCTCGGGGGTGGACCGTCCGCCGAGGTCCCACGACCTGCGAGGGAGGTGCTCGGCCCCGCGTTCACCCGGGCGGAGGCGGGGACGGCGCCACGGCGTAGTGCACCGTGTGCAGGCCCTTCAGCCTGTGCATCGCGGGCACCAGCAGGCCGTGCAGCACGGGGTGCTTGCGCCGCAGGGCGGCCCGGGCGGCGGCGTCGTCGGCGCCGTCCAGCAGGCGCAGCCTGACGTCCACCGCCTCGCCGGTCGGCCGCCCGCGCACGGTCGACGGCGCGATCGTGGCGTGCGGGTCCCGCCGGAGGCGCTTGGCCTTGCCCGAGGTGCTCCACGACCGCACGACGGCGTGATCGCCGACGAGGGCGATGCTCACGGGCGTCCCGACCGGCGTGCCGTCGCGCCGGAAGGTGGTGAGCACCACGGTGCGCTGGCGGCGGAGGCGCTCGAACGGGTTCGGCTCGCTTGTCGGGCGGGGCCGCTCGGGCCGGGGGTGGGGGGTCTGGGCCATCAGGGCTCCTCCGATCTGCCCGTCACCCCCACCGACGGACCAGGCGGGACGCCTGTGACAGCGGTGAACCCTCGATGAACGCCGCCCACCGCGGTCGGGCCAGGACGACGGGTGCGGCCCGCGGTGGCTACCGTGCGCGACTGATGAAGGCCCTACGCAGCTTCACCGTCCGACCGTCCCTGCCCGCCGAGCTCGCCGCCCTCGAGGAGCTGGCCTTCAACCTCCGGTGGTCGTGGGACGACCAGACCCGCGACCTGTTCCGGTGGGTCGACCCCGACCTGTGGGACGCCAGCGTCCACGACCCCGTCCGGCTCCTCGGCCTCGTGTCCCGCGAGCGCCTCGACGCCCTCGCCCGCGACGCCGGCTTCAAGCGGTTCCTCGGCGAGGTCCACAGCGAGCTGCAGCGGTACCTCGACGGCGACCGGTGGTTCCAGGCCAGGGGCGACAGCCCGCTCGACCTGGTGGCCTACTTCTCCCCCGAGTTCGGCATCGCCGAGGCGGTCCCGCAGTACTCGGGCGGACTCGGCGTGCTCGCCGGCGACCACCTCAAGTCGTCGAGCGACCTGGGCGTGCCGCTGGTCGGCGTCGGCCTGCTGTACCGCCACGGCTACTTCCGGCAGAGCCTCGACGCCGACGGCTGGCAGCAGGAGCGCTACCCCCTGCTCGACCCCCACGTCATGGCCCTCACGCCCTGCGACGGCATCCGGGTCGAGGTCGACCTGGCCGGCGTGCCGCTGGTCGCCCAGGTGTGGAAGGCGTGCGTGGGGCGCGTGTCGCTCTACTTCCTCGACGCCGACGTCGACGAGAACCCCGACGAGGTGCGCGCCGTCACCGACCGGCTCTACGGCGGCGACACCGAGCACCGGCTGCGGCAGGAGATCCTGCTCGGCATCGGCGGGGTGCGGGCCCTCCAGGCCGTGGGCGTCGAGGCGCAGGTGTTCCACACCAACGAGGGCCACGCCGGCTTCCTCGGGCTCGAGCGCATCCGCCAGCTCGTCGTCGACCAGGGCCTCACCTACCCCGAAGCGATCGAGGCCGTCCGGTCCGGCTGCATCTTCACCACGCACACCCCCGTGCCCGCCGGCATCGACCGCTTCCCGCTCGAGCTGATGGACCGCTACTTCGGCGCCTGGTGCAAGGAGGTCGGCGTGTCGCTCGACGACCTCGTCGCCCTCGGCCACCGGCCCACCGACGACGGCGACGAGCCGTTCAACATGGCCGTGATGGGGCTGCGGCTCGCCGGGCGGTCGAACGGCGTCGCCCAGCTCCACGGCGAGGTGTCGCGCGACATGTTCGGCGACCTGTGGCCCGACCTCGAGCCCGACGAGGCCCCGATCGGGTCGATCACCAACGGGGTGCACGCCCACACCTGGACGTCGCCCGAGATCACCGACGTGCTCTCGCGGCACGTGCTGCCCGAGTGGGACGAAGCCGGCGCCGAGCAGTGGGCCCGCATCGCCGAAGCGCCCGACGACGAGCTGTGGCGCGCCCGCGAGCAGGCCCGCGAGCGCCTGGTCACGTTCGTGCGCCGCCGGCTCAAGGAGGCCGCCGCCGCCCGGGGGCTGACCGGCTCCGACGTGGCGTGGACCGACGAGGTGCTCGACCCCCGGGTCCTCACCGTCGGCTTCGCCCGCCGGTTCGCCACCTACAAGCGGGCCACGCTGCTGCTGTCGCAGCCCGACCGGCTGCGCGAGCTGCTGCTGTCGCCCGACCGGCCGGTGCAGCTCGTGTTCGCCGGCAAGGCCCACCCCGCCGACGAGCAGGGCAAGGAGATGATCCGCCAGATCGTGGCGTTCTCGTCCGACCCCGAGATCCGCCACCGGTTCGTCTTCGTCGACGACTACGACATCGCCGTCGCCCGCGCCATGTACCAGGGCTCCGACGTGTGGCTGAACAACCCCCGCCGCCCGCAGGAGGCGTGCGGCACGTCCGGCATGAAGTCGGCCCTCAACGGCGGCCTCAACCTGTCGATCCTCGACGGGTGGTGGCACGAGATGTTCGACGGCGAGAACGGCTGGGCCATCTCGTCCGCCGAGGACGTCGTCGACCTCGACCGCCGCGACAAGCTCGAGGCGGGCGCCCTGTTCGACCTGCTCGAGCGCCAGGTCGTGCCGCTGTACTACGAGCGCTACGGCGGTCCGGTGCCCCGCCGCTGGCTCAAGAAGGTCCGGCGCTCGCTGGCGTCCCTGGGCCCGCAGGTGACCGCCTCGCGGATGGTGGCCGACTACGTCGGCGAGCTGTACGAGCCGACCGGCGCCCGGGCCACGGCCCTCACCGCCGACGGGCTCGCCCGGGCCCGGGCGCTCGCGGCGTGGAAGGAGCGCGTGCGCGACGCCTGGCACGGCGTGCACGTCGACCGGGTCGACGGCGACCTGACGGCGGCCGACGTCGGCGGCGAGCGCACGGTCGACGCGGTCGTGGCGCTGGGCGCGCTGGCCACCGACGACGTCGACGTGCAGCTCGTGCACGGCCCCGTCGGGCAGGGCGACGAGCTGACGTCGCGCACGATCGTGTCGATGACGCCCGCCGGCGCCGCCGACGACGACCACGCCCGCTACACCGGGTCGCTGCGCACCCAGCACGCAGGCCGCTACGGCTTCACGGTCCGGGTCGCCCCCCGCCACCCCGACCTGGTCTCGACGGCCGAGATGGG
>Ga0111539_10000407_pt1 | contig 53674 bp, 48 predicted proteins | sample RhiMethybrSRZTD1_FD_79667 | JGI IMG/M metagenome (GOLD analysis project Ga0111539, IMG submission 79667) | Populus rhizosphere microbial communities from Tennessee, USA - Rhizosphere MetaG P. TD hybrid SRZTD1 (version 2) (version 2) | ecosystem: Host-associated > Plants > Roots > Rhizosphere >... | reverse complement strand
GTGCTCGCCCATCGCCTGGCGGTCGGCCGCTGATACACGACACACCGCCGACACCGGGGCACTGAGAAACGTCGTCTCGGTGTCTCACTGCCTCGGTGCGGCGTAATCAGTGAAGAACGCTACGACTTCGGCTTCTGTTGTTTTCGCAGTTGCGCGGCGTAGGCGTCGGCAGCCGCGCGCGATCCGAGAATCCACCCGATCACGACACCGACGAGCAGCACCGCCGGAATGTAGATGAAGTGGGCGGCTGTCGGCATCAGGCCCGGCTGGTACGTTTGACGTCGGCCTCGAGCCGCTCAACCTCGCGCTGCACGGCGGTCAGCCGACGCGCGACCGTCACGACGTAAAGAAACAACACGACAATGACAAACGAATAGGCGCTGATCACCAGCCGTGCGGCGGGAAACTGCTCCTGAGGCGGCAGCTGGCTGACGGGAACATATTCGTCCTTGGGCGCTGGTTGTGTCTGCGCAGCCGCCACGGATACCAACAGGGGCCCCGAACAGCTGACAGCGAGAACGAATACGGCGATGTATCGTGAAATGGTAGCGATCACGTTATGTATCCAGCGAAAGATAGATCGCGTCGAGACGTGTCCGCTGCTCCTCGAGCCGAACGCGCATCTTGAAAAGCAGAGTAAACGTCAACAGGAATGTCGCGACGCAAAACCAGAGCGGCATTCCCATCGAGACTGGCAGCTTCGGGACAACGCTCGTCATCGGATGAATCGTGCGCCAGTAGTTCACCGAGATGTAGATGAATGGCACGTTCGCCATCCCGAACAGCGCCAACCCGGCAGCCAGCTTTTCGGCACCCGGCCCGCCGTAGCGCCGCAGAATCAGATACGAGACTGCAATCATCCAGCTGACGAGACTGGCGGTGACACGAACGTCCCAGACCCACCAGGTGCCCCATGATTTCCGTGCCCAGAGCGGCCCGGTGACGAGCGTCAGCAAGCCGAACAGGACGGTCAGTTCGGCGGCGGCGAGCGCCGTGCGATCGTGGCGTGCCTCGTTGCTAATCAGGTATCGCAGACTCGCCACACCGCACAGGATTCCTCCCAGCAAGAACATCCACGCCGAAGGCATGTGGTAGAAGAAAATCTTGAACACCAGCCCCATGTCCTTTTCAAACGGGGCATAGGCAATCACGACCGGGGTCGCCGCAAACATGACGGCCCAGAGAACGGCCGCGGGGAAAAACCATTTCGGCATTACATGATCCTATCGTTCACGCTTCGGGGTTCTCACTTCTCGGTTCGTGTTCAGGTTCGGTTCCATGTTCGAGTTTGACACCCCCGGTTCGAGTCGAAGTTCGCGCGCCCGAACTCGGAACCCAGCACTCCGAACCGAACCTGAACACGAACTGAGAACCGAGCACTCGGAAGCGTGAACCGTTAGTCCGTCATGACTGCTTCGAACGTCCACAGCGCCAGCGTCACGAACACGACGTCGAACGTGCCGAGGAGCGCCAGCCAGAACATCGCCACGGCGCCGTCGAATTCGGGCTGCAGCAGCGTGGCGGTGCCGCGGACTCCGGCAATCATGACTGGAACGATGACCGGATACAACAAGACCGGCAGCAGAACGTCGCGCGTGCGGGCGCGGATGAGCATCGCCGCAAACAGCGTCCCGACGGCGGCAAACCCGATCGTGCCGCCGGCCAGAATTCCCAGCAGCCAGAAGGGGTGGGCGAGCAGCCGGCGGGCGTCGAACAGCACCGCGACCAGTGGCACCAGCAGCACTTCGACACACACCAGCAGCGCGACGATGCCGAGGAGTTTGCCCACATACACGGCCGGACGTGCCGTCGGCGCCATCAGCAGGGCGCGCAACGTTTCGGACTGACGCTCGCGCTCAAACGTCCGTCCCAGCGCCAGCGTGCCCGCGAACGCGATCGCGATCCACAACAGACCGGCGGCGCCGTCCTCGGGCGCTTTCCCCTCTCGCACCAGCGCAAACGCGAACATGAGGATGCAGGAGACGGCGAAGAACAGCGTCGTGTAGGCAATCTCGCCACTGCGGAATTCGACGGTCAGGTCCTTACGCAGGATCAGCCAGACGGCACGCGCGAACATCAGCGGCGTCCCATCACGTCCCGATACGTTGCGCGCAGTTGCTCGGGCCGCCCGAGTGTGGTCACCACCCGCCCTTCGCGCAGAAAGACCGCCTCATCGAACAGGCCCTCGGCGATTTCGAGATCGTGCGTCGCGACGATGACGATGCCGCCGCTGTCGCGCAGCATCCGCAAGCGGCCGACCAGCGCCGCCGCCGACGGGTCATCAAGGCCCGTAAACGGCTCGTCGAGCAGCGCCAGACGCGGTGCGTGAATCAATGCGCGCTCGAGCGCGACGCGCTGCCGCATCCCGCGCGAGAAGCTGTTCACCGGCTCGTGCGCGCGCTCGGCGAGACCGGCATGCTCGAGGCCTCGCGCCGCAGCCCGGTCGGGATCCTCACGGCCATACAGCCCGGCGAAAAACGCCAGGTTCTCGTGCGCCGTCAGTTCGGGATAGAGAAACAGGTCGTGGCCGAGGATGCCAATGCGAGCGCGCAACGAACCCCCGTCCGCATGTGCGTCCATCGAGTCGAAGCGAATGACGCCTGATGTCGGTCTGAGCAGCGTGGCGAGCATCGCCAGCATCGTCGACTTGCCGGCGCCGTTCGGCCCGAGCAGCCCGAGGATGCTACCGCCGCGCGCCGCAAACGTGACGTGGGACACGGCTCGCCGCCGTCCGAAATGGCGCGAGACGTCGCTGACGACGACGGAGTCGAAGTCCGCAGGTTCGCCGCGTGAGGTCACGCCGCGATGCCCTCGCCGCCTCCCCGCGGCCCCGCGGTCGTGTCCAGGTCCGCGTAAATGCGTTCGAGCTCGGCGACGATCCGCTGTCGGCGGCGGTCGGCACGGTCCGCTGGAATTGAACCGTCGCGACGCCTCGCTTCGAGCTGCGTCAGTTCCGCGAGCAGGGCGTCACGCCGGCCGGTCAGGGCCTTGCGATCGACGCCTGGAGCGGCGTGCGCGTTGATGGCGAGCCACACGCCAGCCGCGCCAATCAGCAGCGCAAGCGTGAGTGCCACATAGCTCCCGATCCGGCTGTGAACCGGGAGGTTCGACAGTGTCACGGTCAGCGGAGTCCCGGGCGGCAGCGCACCACCGTTGCCAAGCACGAAGACGCTGCCACGTTCACCGGGCACTTCGGCGACGCTGGAGAACTGCGGCGATGACATTGACAGGCTGCCCACCTTTTCGATGCCGACAACCGCACGCTGCAGTTGAACCGGAAACGACTGCACGATCGTCTGTGTCGCGTCCGTGTAGCGAAGGCTGAACTGCAGATTGACACTCGTCGTGCCCGGCGCGAACGGCCCGTGCACCGTTACCTTGGTACCGTCCACGTCGACCTGCAAGCCTTCGGTGGTCCCGGTATAGACCCGAGCGCCCGCGGCGTCCGCCGGCAGGTCGAGCCGCAGCGGCCCGCCGATGTCGACCCGGCTTCTCGCGCTGTTGACGATCTCGAGCAGGTAGTAGGTCCAGAGCGTGTCGTCCTGGAATTCCATGACGATCCGCGACTCCCCGCCGAGGACGACCACACCCTTGATGGGCGGCGCGGCGAGCGCTTTGGCCTCCTCCTGTTTCTTGCGTTCAGCCGCACGGGCCAGACCAGCAACCAGGATCACGCGCAGGCCGCCGGCGCGGGGCACCACGAACGGCTGTGATTCGAGCTTCTCGCCGTCCACGCTTGCTTCTGCGCGCGCCTCGCCCGCAGGCAGCCCGTTGAACTGCGCCCGCCCCTGCTCGTCGGTGATAGCCGTGCGGCTCGTGCCGCCGACGGTGATCCGCACCTGCTGGCCGGGCGCGTCGTTGCCGATTGACTCGCGCACGACACGGACGGTTACTGTGCCGTCAGGAAGCGTTGGCTCTGGGAACGAGCGGCCGTGAATGAGCGAGGGATCGGGCATCTGTTGGCCTGAAGAAATCCCAAGCCCCAGCAGCCAAATCCCAAATCCCAAAGCCCAAAACCCAAAGCCTGAACGCTTCATGACGCGGCCTCGAGACGGGCACCGCAGCTTTTACAGAAGCGCGCGTCGGCGTCATTCACGGATGCACAGGCGGCACACGTGTTCGCCCTCGTCGGCTTAGGCGCAACGGGAGCGGCGGCAATGCCGGCCTTCGTCAAGCGCTGTTCGATGTCCTTTTCGATCTGCTCGCGGTATGGCGAACCGGCATCGAGCTGTCGCATCAGGCGGGCAGCGCGTGCGCGCAGGCGGGCCGACATCTCGGCGAAGTCTTTTTCCGAGACCTTGCCCATACCGCGGTCGAATTCCAGTTCTTTGATGGAGCGCAGGACGAGCGTCTTCTCACGCTCGAGCGCAGCGCGGGTTCTGTCGCCGAGCGTTTCACGCGCATCGTCGGGCAGCGAACCGGCCAGAGGAAGGACCGTCCGCAGCGCGGTCGCACCGATGAAGGCGGCGGCGAAAATCGCACAACTGAGCAGGATGATCGCGGCCGGCGACTGCCCGCGCGACAGAAACACGACGATCGTCGCTCCGATCAGCCCGGCCAGGGTAAAGAGCTGCCAGGGCTGCAGCGCGTCCTGACGCTCAGTCGAGGTCTCGGAGCTCATCGTCCAGGCGGGCGTCCAGCGCCGGATCCGTCGCCGGGGTCACGCCACTCGCGGCCGCGGCGGGACGATGCGACCACCGCCGGGCGTTCACGATGATGACAACCAGACCCGCTCCCGCAAGCAGATACGGCAGGAGCCACGCGAGCCGGTTGAAGCCGCGGTCTTCCGGTGAATCGAGCACGTGCTGCCCATACTGGGCGACGAAGGTGGCAATGATCGAGTCGTGTGACTTCCCTTCGTCTACGAGCTTCCGGATCAGCGCCGTCTGCGCCATGTGACCGTGGCAGGCAGGGCGCATCTGACAATTCGCGAGCGATGCTCGGACACACCCGCTCGAACCGCACATGCAGATGACTTCGTGTTCGAGGCGGCGCTGCACTTCGCTCTTGCCGACAAGGCCGCCGCCGGCCTGTGCGCCGACCGGCCCGTCCTGCGCCTGCACAGCAGCCGGCAGCACAATCGCCAACAGCAGCAGCCAGGTGCCTGCCGCACGCGTGGCGTTGGCCGGTACGCGACTGACCGCAAAGGCGAACGCCGTTTCGGGCAGCAGCGCGATCAGGGTGCCGATCGCCAGAACGCCGAAACCAAACCATACCCAGTTGATGAGCGGTGTCACGGTGATCTCGAGCGTTGCGGTCTGCGCGCCCGGGTCGAAGTCCGGCATCACGATGTAGAGGTCGCCGGTCAGCGACCGGCGAATTGCGACCTCTGTCGTTGCTTCGTCCTCACGGCCGCGGAAGAACCACCTGGCCGGATACAACTTCGCCACTTCGGTGCCGTTGCGGAACGCCGTGACATACCCAGTCACCGCCTGCTTGCGGGCGTCGTCGGTAACCTTGAGCGCATCGAAGCGAACGTCGAAATCGCCGACCTTGACCTGCTGGCCCGGCTTCACCAGCGCAGTTTCCTGCAGCTTGAAGTTCTCCCCGGCAAACCCGAGGAACAACAGCACGATGCCGACGTGAACCAGGTAGCCGCCGTAGCGCCGCTTATTGCGTCCAACCAGCCCGATCATCGCCGTGAACAGGTCGGTCCCTGATGTCTGCTGTCGAACGCGCGCGCCGCGCCAGAATTCCTGCGCAATCGTTCCGACAACGAATCCGGCAAACGCGAAGCAGAGGCCCGAGCTCCAGATTCGTATCCCGAGCGCCAGCACGATCGCGCCGGCGACCAGACCGCTCGCCACCGGGAATAGGAACTGATCGCGGAGGTTGGCGATCGTCGACTTTCGCCACGCGAGCAGCGGGCCGATGCCGGTCAGCACCAGCAGCACCAGGCCGATCGGAATCATCCACTGATTGAAGAACGTCGCACCGACGGTGATGCGCCCCTTGGCTCCGAGTACCGCTTCGCTGAGCGTCGGGAACATCGTGGCGAAGAGAACGAAGAACGCCGAGAACAGCAGGATCCAGTTGTTGAACAGGAACGCCGCTTCGCGCGACACCCACGAGTCGAGCTCGTTGCGCGCGCGCAGCAGCGGCAGCCGATAGATCACGAACCCGAAGCTCACTGTCAGCGTCGCGATCATGAACGCAGTAAACAGCCGCGCCAGCTCCGGATCTTCGCCAAACGCGTGCACCGACTGGACGACCCCGGAGCGCGTCATGAAGGTGCCGAAGATCGTCAAGAAGAAAGTGACGATGACGAGCGAGACGTTCCAGACGCGCAGCATGCCGCGTCGTTCCTGGACCATCACCGAGTGCAGAAACGCTGTGGCAGTGAACCAGGGCAGCAGTCCGGCGTTCTCGACCGGATCCCATTTCCAGAAGCCGCCCCAGCCCAGCTCTTCGTATGCCCAGAGCATGCCCAGGCACAGCCCGAGCGACAGGAACAGCCACGCGATCATCGTCCAGCGCCGCACTGCGCGCAGCCACGAGTCGTCCAGATAGCCGGTGAACAGGGCGGCCATGCCGAACGCGTACGGGATGGTGCAGCCGACGAATCCCAGGTACATCGTCGGCGGGTGGATCACCATGTAGAAGTTCTGGAGCAGCGGGCTGAGGCCACGTCCGTCCGCCGGGTTCTCAGTGAGGTAGGTCTCGAACGGGTTGTTGTGGACGATCATCAGGAACAGGAAGAACATCTCCACCACGGAGATGACCGCCACGACGTAGGGAATGAGCTCCCGATGGCGCTCCCTGTTCACGTAGACGGCGACGGAGCCGAAGATCGCCAGCAGCGTCACCCAGAACATGATCGAGCCGTCGAGTCCGCCCCAGTAGGACGTCAGCTTGAAGGCGAGCGATTGCGTCGAGTCCGAATATCGCTGGACGTATTTGATGGCGTAGTTGCCGGTGACAAACGCGTGGACGATGACTGCTGACGCTGCGAGCATGATGCCCATCAGCAGGTAGAACGCGCCAGTACCACTTTCAATGAGCCGTCGCGAGCGGCGGCGTGCGCCGGCGACGGAGATGGCGGCGGCATACGCGCCAGTAACGAACGCCGCGAGCAGCAGGTAGTACCCGAGCGAGGCCATTAGCTGGACCGCGTCGCGGCGGCTCCTGGAGGGGCCTCCTCGTACTTCGACGGACACTTTGCGGTCATATCCGTCGCCGTGAACCCGTGCGGCGTCAACTGTCCTGTCAGCACGACTTCAGCGTCGTCCTTGAAGTTGTCGGGAACGACGCCGGTGTAATACGCGCGCATGACTTTGCCGTTGCGCTGCAGATCGAACCGGTATTCGAGGGTATTCGGCTTCCACGCGATCGACCCCGGCACGACGTAGCCGTGCACCTGCAGATTCTTGCCCTGCCACTCGTGCGACGTGGCGACGACCTCATCCACGTATTTGTAGTACTGCAGGTTGTCCTGCAGGGTTGTGAAGAGAAGTGTCGTGAACGCACCGACCAGCACGAAGACGGTCAGTCCGACTTTGATGGCTTTGTGACTCATATATAAGGACTTCGCGGAAAACGTACTGGCTCAGGATACCCCAAATCCCAACTCGCTGGGGTTCGTCGTCGCGCGCCTGTTCCGCCCATAGAACCGCCAGGCAGCGCCCGCCAGCGCGGCCGTCGCGGCCGCAGCAATTCCGGCCGCGGCCGCGGGGTGCAGCATCGCCCTGGTATAGACGCTCGAAGCGCGTGTGTGGCCATCCCAGTTATGGCCGCGCTCTCCGCCATCGTAATCGACCGGGGTGTAAAGATTGTCACGTCGTCCGGGTGCCGCCGGTTTGTCAGTCTGCTGAGCGTCGAAGGTCCAGCGCTCCATGTATTTGTCGGCCAGGCGGGGCGCAAACCGCGCGGCGCTCAGCTTGGCGCCGGAGCCGCCGGCAATCAGCTCGCGGAGCGGGTGTTGTGCGGCATGAAGAATGACCCCAGCAACGACGTCGGGCGCGTACACGGGCGGGACCGGCTGCGGCTCGACGCCAAGATACGTTCTTGCCTTCTCGAAGAACGGCGTGTCGATGCTGGCCGGCTTCACCAGCGTGACCGATATCGGCGCGCCCTCATCCTCGAGCTCCATCCGCAGCGTATCGGTGAACGCTTTCAGCGCGTGCTTCGCCGCGCAATAGATGCCCTGCAGCGGAATGGCGCGGTCCGACAGCGCGCTGCCGACGTTCACAATCGCGCCCCCACGTCGGCGCAGATGCCGCACGGCAATACGTGCACCATGTACCTGACCCCAGAAGTTGATGTCCATCTGGCGTCGCATGTCCTCGATCGGCAGTTCGGTGAGGCGACCGTACATCGACACGGCTGCGTTGTTGACCCATGTGTCGATCTGGCCAAAAGCGCGCAACGCGGCCTCGCCGATCATCTCGACCTGGTTCGGGTCCGACACGTCGGCGGTGATGTGTACCGCACGCCCGCCGGCTCGTCGGATCTCTTCCACCGCGTGCGCCAGTTCGTCGCCGTTGCGCGCCACGAGCACGACCGAAGCGCCGCGCTGTGCCGCCTGTTTTGCCGTCACCAGTCCAATTCCGCTCGACGCGCCGGTGATCACGATGACTTGTTCGCTGACAGGCAGCAGATCGATCTTCATACGTCCTCACAGTCGCTCGCGCGTCAATCGGTCGGTCGAATTGAACGACCGCAGCGGGTCTAGGATTCAACAACTGTGCGGGTTCGGCAATACGGCCGTTGCCGGACGGTCGAGCTGGCCGCGCATCAGCGGCATCACGCCACCGATTCCAGCAGGCTTTTTGCGCGATCAATGAGATCGACGGCGCGCGCTTCGACCGGCGGTTGTCGAACCACGCGCAAGGTCCCTTGCTTATGGAGCACTTCCCACTTCGCCGCTCCTTTGTCGTCGCGCCAGAGCCGCAGGCTGACCTTTGCATGTCCGACCCGGAGGTCGCGCAGGATGATGTCAGGCATCCAGGTCGGCAGGATCGGGTCGATCATCAGCGTCTCGGCGGGGGCGAGCGGCAGTATCCCGAGCATTGACTGGAGTGCCAGCGGAAACGCCGTCGCGTTCCACAGTTGCGGTGTGTTCGCTCGCGGATATGCGCCGGGCGTCGCGCGCTCGCCACGCGCATAGCCGCCAACGCATTCGGGGATCCGATAGTCCGGATATTGCAGCGCGAGCTCGAACATCGCCCGCGTCAAATCGAGCGCACGAGCGTTGAACCCGAATCGTCGCAGACCGAAAATGATCGTCCCCTGCTCCACCGCCCAGACCGTTCCGCGGTGGTAACTCAGTGGGTTGTAGAACGCGTGGCTGGACGACAGCGTGCGGATTCCCCAGCCACTGAACATATCCGGCGCGAACAACCTGCCGACCACCGGCGCCCGATGCGCCTCGTCGATGATTCCCGTCGCGAGGCAATGCCCCACATTCGACGTGACGGCGCGAACCTGACGCTTGTCGGGATCCAGCGCTACCGCGAAGAACTGCTCGTCCGCCACCCACCAGTCGCGATTGAAGCGCTCCTTGAGATCGGCCGCGGAGGCCAGCAGCGCGTTCGCGTCGGCGGGTTCGTTCATGACGCCGGCGAGCAGTGCCATCACTTGCTGTGCCACGAACCAATAGCCTTGCAGCTCGCAGGTGGCGATCGGCGACGGAACCGCTCGACCGTCGTCATAGACGATGGCGTCGCCGCTGTCTTTCCAACCCTGATTCTTGGTGCCCTTTGCGGAGCGCGTGAGGTATTCCAGATAGCCGTCATGATCCGCGTCCCCGTATTTGCGAGCCCAATCGAGAATGCGCCGCGCCGTGTCGTAGTGGCGGGCGATGCACCGGCGGTCGCCGGTCCAGGCGTAGAGATTCCCGAGCGCAATCACGAACATCAGCGGGCTGGCAAAATCGGCGTAGTAAGCGGAATACGGGTTGAGGTTGAGCAGCGCGAGTGGTCCACTGCGAACCTGATAGGGAATGCGGCCCGGCTGCTCGTCGTGCCAGTCGTCAAAGCGGTTGCTCTGCAGCCGCGACAGCCGCGTCAGCGCTGCGTCGAGTGCGTCCCCGCAATCGACCGCAGCCGCCTGCCACCCGGCGGTCACCGCATCGCGGCCGAAGAACGCCGGATACGCTGGCATGCCGGCCTGCAGCGAGAGCCACTCGTCCGGCTCGCCCTCGAGCGACGGAAACGACGCGAAGTCGCGGATGTTCCGCGTGAGGACCCGCTCGAATTCCCGGTTGCCGGGAACCTCCACCCGAGTGAAGCGCGATCGCCACCGCCGCAGGCACTCCTCTCGATCCGCGGCTGCCTCTTCGGAATGGCGCTCCGCTCGAAAAGAAGGCACCACCGACACGCCCAGCGTTTTCGTCTGCTGCGGCTCGAGAGTCACCGTCGCGGTCAGGCGGCCTGCCCCGTCCGCCGCCGCCGCGCGATCCCATTCGTCGCCACGCACCTCGGTCCGATACGGCAACTGCTCGTGACCGTACTCGAACGTCAGTGTCGCCAGGTTCGCGGTCGCGCGTACAGCTGCGTTCTGCTCGCGGCGACCGGACAGTCCCTCCTGAATGTCGGCGAAGTCGGCATCGAGCACGCAGTGGAGATCGAACGACAGCGGCTGTCGGGAATGGTTCGAGACGACGAGCGAAGCCTCCAGTCCGCGCACGTGGACGATGCAGGTGAGTCTGACATCGAGCGCGCGCTCTGGCAGGCCGTGTGCGTCGACGCCTTCTTCCTCTCCGGCCTGCCCCGTGCCACCGCCGCCCGGCTGCGTGATCTCAGGATGGACGTAGTTGAAGTCAAGGCAGTCGGGCGCTGTCAGCGCCGCTTCGGCAAGCCAGAGCGGCTCGCCATTGATTTCAAAGCGCAGCGTGCGGAGCACGCGCGCTTCGCGATAGTAGAAGCCGGACAGCTGTTGCTCGGGTCCGCACTCACCCCGTAAGGTGGTAATGAGAAGCGACGGACCTTTCCAGGCGTACAGCGTTTCCGCGCGGACCAGCGCAACGGACATTTGATCAGCGTCAGCCGCGAACGTGACGTGTCGTCAGCGAGCTCGGCGCGTTCAGATGAGCGCCGCCGAACGGTGCCGCCACAAGCCCCGAAATGATGCCCGCCGCAATCATCCAGTAAGACATCTCGGACCAGAAGCCGTCCGCGGCGATCAGGCGCACAACGTCAAAGATGAGCGCGGTGGCCAGGAGTCCCAATGGGAACACGATCAACATCTGATGGATGGGGTGACCGAAGAGTTTGACTCTGCTTTCCATGAAGCCCCTCCGTTCAGCTATTGATGCAAACGGCATACGCCGCCGATCTGTAGGCGGCCTCGACCGTTTCAAGCCGTGGCCCGACCTCAGGTCGGCCGTTCACCGCTGAGCATCTGATACACGAGGGCAATCGGCAGACCGACGACGTTCGAATATGACCCTTCAATTCGCGTCACGAAACGCGAGCCGAGCCCCTGAACGGCGTAGGCGCCCGCCTTATCCATGGGCTCGCCGGTCTCGACGTACCACGCGATTTCCCGATCAGTAAGTGGCGCAAACTGTACGGTTGTCCTGTCCACGCATGTGACAGCCTGTCGCTCCGGGTCGAGCAGGGTCACCGCCGTCAAGACGTCGTGCGCGCGCCCACTAAGCAGCTGCAGCATCCTCCTCGCATCGTCGGGATCCAGTGGTTTGCCGAAGATACGCCCGTCCGCGACAACAACCGTGTCCGCGGCGAGGATGCGACGGGCGGGAAAGCTTGCGAATGCCGCGCGCGCTTTCGTCTCGGACAGTCGTGTCACGTACGCGAGCGGCGTTTCGCCATGAAGGATCGACTCATCGACATTCGCCGGAATAACGTCGAACTCGATTCCGGCCGCGCGCAACAGCTCGGCACGCCTCGGCGACGCGGAGGCGAGCACAATTCGTTTGCCACGGTGCGGCGACACAACGCGAATCATCTTAGTGTGTGCGTCTTGGAGTAGGATCGCGCTGCCTCCGACACTTAAGGAGATCCGCCATGTGTCGAACCCAACGGCTGGTGGTCCCCTGGTTTCTCGCGCTCTCCTGCGTCCTGGCGACGCTTCCGGTCGCGGCTCGCGGAGCCGCCCAGGACACGTCGCCGCCGCCGGAGCGGGTCTCCGCAACGATTCCCGCCCCCGAAGCGATGGAAGTGTTCCTGCGGCGCGCACAAATCGTGTCGCGCCGGAATGCGGGCTCCGGGGTCACCGATTCCGTCCGCGCCACGCTATCGGACGGCACACTGACCCACGATGCGCAGATCCAGACCGTGGACGTGTCGAAGACAGTTTTTCAAGCGGGCAAAGCCTCGGAGGTGAATTTCAGGGATTCGTACCGCTACAACATCGCCGGCTACCGCCTGGCCCGCCTGCTCGGGATGGACAACGTCCCGATGTCCGTCGAACGAAACGTCGAAGGGAAGACCGCGGCGATGACCTGGTGGATTGACGACGTCATGCTGACCGAGGGGGCCCGCCGGAAAAAGGGAACCGCCGGACCGGACGCGGAGCGCACGAGCCGACAGCTGGTCATGATGGTCATCTTCGACGAGCTTATTCAGAACCGGGATCGCAACGAGGGCAACATCCTGTGGACGAGCGACTGGAAGATGTGGCTCATCGACCACACACGAGCATTCCGTACTGGAAACGACCTCCTCAAGCCCGACGAACTGAAGCGGTGCGATCGAACGTTCCTGAAGGCCCTGCGTGGGCTGACGCAGCAGGCCGTGGACGCGGCAATGCCGAACGGCGTCCTGACAAAAATCGAACGGGAGTCGCTCATCAAGCGCCGTGACAAGATCGTCAAGCTGTTCGACGAGCGGATCGCCAAGCTGGGAGAAGCCGTCGTGCTGTTTGATATGTAGCGCCAGCCGCTACTGCGTCTGCAACGCCGGTAGCGGCACCGGCTCGCGCCCGCGCTCATAAATTGCGGTGAAGGTCGTTCCCTGAATCTCGAGTGCGGACGCAACCCCACCCGGGAAGAATTCGCCGTTCAGCATTCCCGTATCGATCAGGATGACGCGCCCGCCGAATCGCGGCGTGATGCCACCCTTCAGCACCGGCGTGTGACCAAGGACTATGGCGCGGGCGTTCATGGCCTTGAGAATCCGATCGACTCCCGTCGCGTCGAGCGACGGGACAGCGGCGTCGTCTGAATCCCTTGCCATGCCCCGATACCAGAGCGGCCCGTCTTCAGTTGCCGGCAACAGCGCAGCGATCTGCTCCGCGGGCACTGGCAACGACGTCAGATCCCGCCGCACGGCGGCATTCAACCCCTCGCAGCCCAGCGCAGCGTTCTTTTCGCTCACACCGCCATGGATGAAAAGGACGCCGTTGACCCTGACGATGGTCGGACGTTCGCGGACCCAACGGCCATACTCGCCCATCGCGTCGAATGCGCTTCGCATTTCAAGGTACCCGAGCGGGATCTCTTTCATGAACTGCTGGCGATACTCCGCCGCGTCGAAGCGCCGGCCCTCGGTCGTTGCCCGCTTCTCCGCCTGCGCCGCTGCCGCCATGTGGACGCGTGCGCGCAAGTCCTCGGAGTCGCCGTTCTGAAATGCCTTGAATTCACCCGGGCTCACGTATCGCCAGTCGCCGACAAGGCGCATGAATTCGTGATTCCCCAGGAGCGCGTAAACCCGCCCGCCCGCCCGCGCGGCGTCGCGTTCCAGCCGACGTAACAGATCGACGGCGCGCCGCGATTGGGCGCCGCGATCGAGGACGTCGCCCGTCTGGATGAGGATTGATCTGCCACCGGCCCACCGGTCGCCTTTGAGAATGCCGGCGGCCTGGAGGATCGCGACAAACTGGTCATAGGCACCGTGGATATCGCCGACAACCACGACACGTTCGGTCGTCCGAATGTCGCAGACGTTCTCGGGCGCCTGCGCGGTCGATCGCACAGGGTGCGCAACAGCGACGATGAGCGCAGCGGCAGCGAGGCTGAGGAGATAGGCACGGGAGCGCGACCAGGTCGGTTGCATGACGTGGCACGATCTTAAGTCAACAGAGTAGGATCGCCGTGTGGTCCCGGTTCAGAACATCCTGCCCGGCGTGCTCGCTGAGGTCATCCGCAAAGCGCCGATCACCGAGGAAAAGGTGGCATTCGCGTGGAGAACCGCCGTCGGCCCGGCGATCGCCATGGCAACCGAAATCGTGCTTGGAGACGGCGTGCTGCGGGTCACGGCGAGAGATCGCGCGTGGCAGCGGGAGCTCGAACGCTCCGCTGCCATGATTCGTACTCGCCTCGACGACCTGCTCGGCAGAGGCGTCGTCCGCTACATCGACGTCAGCGTTCCGGCTGCACCGGCGGGGTCTGCGCCGGCTGCGGCGGCAGCTCGACGCGCGACGGCGACTCCGGCTGCGGAGCGGGCTCCGAAAAGCTCGCCGTGGGGAGGTGAATCAGATAGCGGCCGGTGGCGTCGTTGATCGAAACGCGGAGAAATTCTCCACCACGCAGTTTCTGAACGGCGGCTTTCTGCATCTTGCCACCAGTTGATCCGGACGTTCCCACGGGCCGTTCGCCCGCCCCGAATACCTCTGCCACTTCCCGAGCCACCATTTTTCCATTCTGATGGAGCTCAACGACGCGTTGGGCAGTTGACGACGCACCCGTAAGGTTCGGTTGGTCGTCCAGGATCCAGACTTCATAAGTTCCCGGCGCGAGGGGCTTGCCGTCGGCCTTTACAGGTTCTGTGATCGTGACGGTGGCCACCGCGTGGGACTTCCCCGGCGTTTCATGATGCGCAACCACCGGAGTTGCCAAGGCGACCGTCGCAAGTGCGCTCAGCAGTAGTCGACTCATACCTGCCCTCCTGGGAATGGCGTCAAAAGACGCAAGTGGCGTGCCTGCGTTGACAGCGATACGAGCTCAACCAGTTAGGATGACAGGATGAAGGACGCAGTGATCGTTTCAGCCGTTCGGACGCCGACGGGCAAATTCCTTGGCGGCCTGAAAGACCTCTCGGCACCGGACCTCGGCGCGCTCGTCGTCCGCGAGGCGGTGCGTCGATCCGGTATCGATCCCGCCGGCGTCCAGGAATGCATCATGGGCAACGTCGTGTCGGCGGGTATCGGACAGGCGCCCGCGCGCCAGGCGGCGCTACGCGCCGGCCTCGCGGATCATGTTGCGGCGCTGACGATCAACAAGGTGTGCGGGTCGGGTCTGAAGGCCGTCATGCTCGCACAGCAGGGGATCGCGACCGGAGACATCGAGATCGCCGTCGCCGGCGGAATGGAATCGATGAGCAATGCTCCTTACCTGCTGCCGGGAGCCCGCGAGGGGCTGCGCATGGGTAACGCGCAGATCGTCGACTCGATGGTGCACGACGGTCTCTGGTGCTCGTTCGAGCAGTGCCACATGGGCAATGCCGGTGAGTTGATTGCCACCGAATACAACATCGGCCGAACCGCGCAGGACGAGTTTGCATTCAACAGCCACCGCAAAGCAGCGGAAGCGGAAGCAGCTGGCCGATTCAAGGCTGAAATCCTGCCCGTGACGATCCCGCAGAGGAAGGGCGACGCGATTGTGGTCGCCCGCGACGAGTCCGTCCGTGCAGATACCTCCGTTGCCGCGCTCGCCGCCCTGAATCCGGCATTCAAGCAGGAAGGGACCGTCACAGCGGGAAACGCCCCACCGGTGAATGACGGTGCTGCTGCGCTCGTGGTGATGTCGGCTGCGCGCGCCGCGAAGCTGGGCGTCAAGCCAATGGCGAGAATCGTGGGACAGGCGACGAGCGGTCTCGCTCCAAAGTATCTGCTGATGACGCCGGTGGAAGCCGTGCGCAAAGTGGCGGCGAAGGTCGGCTGGAAGATTGAAGATGTAGACCTCGTCGAGATCAACGAGGCGTTCTCAGTGCAGTTGATTGCCGTACTGCAGGAGTTGGGTCTCCAGCCGGAGAAAGTGAACGTGAACGGCGGCGCCGTCGCTCTCGGTCACCCGATCGGGGCGAGCGGGGCACGAATCCTAACGACTCTGCTCTACGCGCTCGAACAGCGTGGTCTGAGGCGAGGGATCGCGAGCCTTTGTCTCGGCGGAGGTAACGGGGTGGCGCTGGCCGTCGAGCGGGAATAATCGTTCCAGCCTCTTCTCATAGCAATGGCCATCTTCAAACGAGCCAGCTTCGACGTCACCCGCTTCTTCCCTTCCCGCCAGCTGGCATTCCCTGCGGAGTCGGGAGAGACAACAGCCCGCATGGTACCGCTGATGAGGCTCCGGGTCGCGTCGCAGAAAACGCCCATCCAAGTGCCGCTAGCTGTCGCAGAAAGTGCAATCTCCTCGCTGATGAGGCGAAAGTCAGCAGTGGCGCTAAGTCATTGACCCAACTAGGCTGAGAGAGCTATAGCTTTACATATTTTCGGGTAATTCGGCCTTTGACAAACCCAGTCGGGTATACTGCTTCGCACATGGAAACGGCCCTTTTTGTGGTCTTCTTGTTAGCCCTGTTCGTGGTCTTTTTTGTCGTCCTTTTGCCGTCACTCAGCTCCGATGAGCTTCGGAAGCAACGCGCAACGCGTGACCGGGCTCTTGCTCGGTATAAGCACCATCCAGATGCGAACCTCCTGATCCTCAACGACTGACGCGTTCCTAGCGCTCACCGCTTCTTTGTAGTCTTTCCCTTCCCCTTCCTCACCATAGGCGCACTCTCGTACGCGTACGTCCCGGTATGCGATGACTGGCACCACCCGGAGCACTATCGGCACTCTTGTTTCCGAAAATGCGGCCAGAACGTTCGGCACTAGTACCACCCCGGCCGCAATAAGAAGCCTTGCCCCCCATGCCAGCTTCGTCTCGGTGTCCTTCGACCGTCGGAATGTCTCGGTCCCCACGGCGACTAGCCACTCCGAAAAACTAGTGTCCCTATCCGACGCTGACATCGCGCAATCCTCCGAAGGGCAGAGACTACGCGAATCTGAGCATGAGCTTCCCGAAGCAGGGCACACTTTCGCCTCGGGTGTGTAAAGGCATATCTGTAAACCCCTCCGGCAAGTCCCCTATTCGCTTGGGGTTGCCGTGGGTTTGTGAAAGGCTCAATTACCTATTTTCGCTTGACTTTCGCGCGGCACGCTCCTAGGATCAACCCCGGCCGTGACCTGCTCTGTCCCACCTCCAAGCCACCATCACTTATTCACGGCCTGACCGTAACAAAGGAGCCCGCATGCCGCCTTTCGACGACCAGAAGGAACGCAACAAAGCCATCGACATCGCTGTCGGCCAGATTGAGAAGCAGTTCGGCAAGGGTTCGATCATGCGGCTCGGCCAACGCAACTCGGTCGCGCCTATCGGCGCCATCTCCACCGGTTCCATCAGCATCGACTACGCCCTCGGCATCGGCGGTCTCCCCCGTGGCCGCGTCACCGAAATCTTCGGTCCTGAGTCGTCGGGCAAGACGACGCTGGCGCTCCAGGTGATCGCGGAGGCGCAGAAGTCTGGTGGCATGGCCGCGTTCGTTGACGCCGAGCACGCGCTCGACGCGCAGTATGCGCAGAAGCTTGGTGTGGACCTGGAGAATCTGCTCGTCTCGCAGCCCGACAACGGCGAGCAGGCGCTCGAAATTGTCGAGGTGCTCATTCGCTCCAACAGCGTCGACGTCGTTGTCGTCGACTCCGTGGCGGCGCTCGTGCCGAAGGCGGAAATCGAAGGCGAGATGGGCGAAGCGCAGATGGGTCTGCAGGCCAGGCTCATGTCGCAGGCGTTGCGCAAGCTCACGGGTGTCGTGTCGAAGTCGAATACCACGCTCATCTTCATCAACCAGCTGCGCGAAAAGATCGGCGTCATGTTCGGAAATCCCGAAACGACAACCGGCGGCCGCGCGCTGAAGTTCTACGCCTCCGTGCGGATCGACATCCGCCGCATCGCCAGCATCAAGGATGGCGATCAGGTGACAGGCGGTCGCACGCGGGTCAAGGTGGTAAAAAACAAGGTTGCCCCCCCGTTCCGTGAGGCCGAGTTCGACGTCATGTACGGCGAGGGCATCTCACGCGAAGGCGACCTGCTCGATCTCGCGGTCGAAAAGAGGATTGTCGAAAAGAGCGGCGCCTGGTTCGCCTACGCGGGCGAACGCCTCGGACAGGGTCGGGAAAACGCGAAGCAGTTCCTGAAGGAAAACGTCGAAGTCCGCCGCGCCATCGACGAGCGCGTTCGCAAGGAGCTTGGCCTGACCCGCGAGGCGGAGATCGTCGCTATCGCCTAGCTCCTTCCGCAGCCGTTTCTACTGGCTTCGGCGCGGCAGGGCGAAGTCTTCGAGCGGCAGGTAGTGGGCTTCCGCTACCTGCCACCGGTCGTCCGAAACCTGCCAGATTTCATCTGCCGGATAGCGGTAGCGCCGCTCCGAAGACACCGATGAGCCGCGGCCGCGGCGTGGGCTGTCTTCCTTCTGCTCGGTCGTCTTGACGAGGTAAAGCTTCGACATGGCGTATAGCAGAGGCAAGGCGGACGCCAACTACTAGCAATGTGATTTTTGCGGCATTTCGCCAGATCACCAGTTACAGCTGAGGTGTATTTCAAAACGGCCGGGCTGCAATCTCTACACACCCCGTTTGATATACTCGAACGTCTCTTCGGCCTCCCTTTATAGCTGACCGGGGCCAGGTAGCTCAGTTGGTAGAGCACCGCACTGAAAATGCGGGTGTCGCTGGTTCGATTCCGGCCCTGGCCACCAGCCTTCTCACGCGAGGCTGCGCCGCAGCGTGAGCTTCGGGGTGACGGGCCGGTTCTGAAGGCGGACTTCCCGGGACCGACACTTCCCGACCGTCAGGAGTTTTCACGTGTTTCGAGCAATTCCGCTGACCGTCCTCGTCCTCATCGCCGCCTGTTCCCGCGGGCCCACGCCGGGAACGACGGTCAAGCCCGCCGACGCGTCCGTCGTGACACCCGCAGCGTCGACGTCACCTTCCGGCGCTCCAGCGGGGTCGGCTGCACCTTCCGGCACTCCGACGGCTGAGGCCGTCAAGCCGCTGCCCGAGAAATTGCCGGACGTCGTGGCCCGCGTCAATGGCGAAACGGTGACGCGCAAGGAGCTCGAGGAATACATCGGCAACCTCGAACGTCAGGCCGGCGGTGCTCTGCCCGCCGAGCAGCGCGACCGTGTTTACCGCGGCGTCATCGACCAGCTCGTCGGCTACAAGCTGCTGCTGCAGGAAGCGACCTCGCGCAAGGTCGTCGTGCCAGAGGCCGACATCGATGCGCGCATCGCACAGGTAAAAAAGCAGTTCCCGTCAGAGGACCTCTTCATGCAGACGCTCATCGAGCGGAAGATGACGCTCGATCAGCTGAAGGCCGACGCGCGCAAGGACATTGCGATCTCGAAGCTGATTGAGACCGAGATTGCTCCGAAGGTTGCCGTGAAACCGGGACAGGCGGAGGACTTTTACGCGAAGAACCCCGACCAGTTCAAGCAGCCGGAGCGCGTGCGTGCCAGCCACATCCTCATCTCCATCCCACAGAACGCCGACGCCGCCGCGAAAGCTCAGGCCAAGTCGAAAGCACAGCAGATTCTCAAGGATCTCAAGGCGGGAAAGGACTTCGCGGCGTTGGCCAAAGAGCACTCGCAGGATCCCGGCAGCGCCGCGAACGGAGGAGACCTGGGGTTCTTCCCGCAGGGTCAGATGATCGGCCCTTTCAACGACGTCGCCTTCAGCTTGAAACCCGGCGCGTTGAGCGACCTCGTCGAGACGCAGTTCGGCTATCACATCATCAAGGTCGCCGAAAAACAGCCAGCCCGTACCGTCCCGCTCGAAGAGGTGCGCCCGCGCCTCGAGCAATATCTGCAGAACCAGAACCGCGAAACGGAAACCGAAGCGTTCGTCAAGACGTTGCGCGCAAAGGGAAAAGTCCAGATCCTGATCTAGTGTGAGCGAGGTCATCCGCCTCGACGTCTGGCTGGACATTGCCTGCCTGTTCAAGACGCGCTCCGAAGCAAAGCGCGCGTGCGAGGGCGGCAAGGTGGACGTCAATGGCGATCACGCCAAACCCAATCGTTCCGTCCGCGAGGGCGACCGCATCCGCATCAGCCGCGGAGGCGGTCGCACTCAGGACATCATCGTCCGCATCGTCCTCGAACAGCACGTCAAGAAATCCCAAGCGCGCGCTCTGTACGACGACGTCACGCCGAAACCCTCGCCTGAGGAGATGGAGATGCGCCGTCAGGAGCGCGTCTATCGCGCTGCGGCTGCAGCCGTCGGCACGCCCGATCGACGCCGCCGCCGCGAGTTGCGGCGTCTCAAACGAGGCGAATAGACGCGCTGGCAAACACACCGCCAAGCGCGCAAGGAAGATCTTTCAAAGAAATCGACTCGTCGCGCCCTGGGGCTCTGATTGCGTTTTCGCGGTCTTCGTGGTTAAAAGTGGATCGCTTGCCACGCAATCAGGAAGTCATCCGGCAGTGGCGCCTGCTCCACGCACTCGAATCGTCGCGCCATGGCGCCACCATCGACGCGCTCGCATCCGACCTCGAGGTGACGACACGGACCATCCGTCGCGACCTCGCCGCGCTGCAGGAAGCCGGGTTCGCGTTGTATGACGAACGGGATGACGAGGGACGCGTCCACTGGCGAATTGACGGACAGGCGCTGCACGGCCTCGAATCGGGGTTCACGCTGCCCGAGCTGTGCGCCATGTATCTGAGCCGCAATCTTCTGGAGGCGGTCGCTGGAACTCCCTTCCAACGTGATCTGACCAACGCGTTCGCGCGCCTCGAAAAAATGCTGTCGCCGCGCATGCGGCAGTTTCTCGATCGGCTGCCTTCGGTCCTCGCTGCCAAACCGGGTCCACGGGCGCGTGGCGCGTCGTCCTCGCCGGATGTCGTCGCCCGTCTCCTCGAAGGCACCCTTCACTTCCGCGTGACGACGATGACGTATCACTCCGTCTCCAGTAAGCGGGTGAAGGAGTACGTCGTCCACCCGTATCGGCTGGCGTTCGCGCAGGGCGGCCTCTACCTTCTCGCCTACGTGCCCGAGTACAAGTCGGTGCGAACCTTCGCCATCGACCGCATCAGCGCTGTAACCCTCGAAAAACAGACGTTTACTCCGAAGACCGACGTCGGCGACGATGTGTTTGCCAACTCTCTTGGTGTGAATACGGGGCCGCCCGAGCATCTGGAAATCGAATTTGCCGCCGACGTGGCCCCCTACGTCCGGGCCCGCGTCTGGCACGCGTCCCAGGACGTGCGCGAAGACGGCGATGGCCGCGTGCGACTGACGATGGATGTCTGCCATGATTGGGCGCTGCGAAGCTGGATCCTCAGCTGGGGACCCTTTGCGCGGGTGATCTCGCCCGCAACGCTGGCGCGGGCGATCCGCGGCGATCTCGAGGCCGCACGAACGCAATACCGTTCCTCATGACAAAACGCGCGGTCCGCTTCACCATCATCGTCGTCGGCCTGCTTCTGTTTCTGGCTGGCCCGTCGTTCGTGCGTCTGTATACGGACTGGCTCTGGTTTGGCGAGCTCGGCTACGAGTTCGTGATGGCGACGATGCTCCGCAGTCAGGGGACGCTGTTCACGATTGTGTTCGTGGCGATGATCGCGTGGCTGACGCTGAACCTCCGCGTCGCCGTCCGCTCGATGTCAGATGCGCGCCCGATGTACACGACACCGGAAGGGTTCAGCGTCGCGATACCGGGCCGGCGCCAATTTGCCACGATCGCAAATGGTGTGGCGGCACTCATCGCGTTGCTGGCCGCTCTCTACGCCGCCGGCGAATGGAACGTGTGGATGGCGTGGCGCCACGCCGTGCCGTTCGGACAGGTCGACCCGCTTCTCGGACGGGACGTGGCGTTTTATGTGTTCACGCTGCCGTTCCTCGAGTTCGTCCGCTCGATGCTCCAGGCTGCCATCATCGTAGCGGCGCTGACATGCGGCGCGCTCTACTTTCTTTCTGGCAGTCTCGTCTCGGCGTTCCCGGCCACGATCTCCTTGAGCGCCACGGCCCGACGGCATCTCGCCGTGCTTGCCGCCGGGTTCTTGCTGGTGCTCGCCTTCGGCGCGTGGCTGCGCCAGGCCGAGTATCTGATTCCCAGCGGCGGCTCCGCCGGCGCGACGTATACCGACGTGCACGCACGAATGCCGGCGGCAATCCTGTTGGTGGCGGTGTCGATCATCGGGGCCGCGCTGGCGCTGGTGCAGGCATTTACCGACCGCCGCTGGCCGATCCCGGCGGCGATCGCGCTGTACGCGGTCGTCTCCATCGGCACGGGCGTCTACAGCGCGCTGCTCCAACGATTCTTCGTCAGCCCGAACGAGCAGGCATATGAGATGCCGTTCATTCAGAACAACATTGCGGCCACGCGGCGTGCGTTCGGTCTCGATACCGTTGAGGAGCGACAGACGTCCGGCGAAGCCAGGCTGACGCGCGACGACATCGACCGCAATACCGCGACGCTGCAGAACGTGCGGCTCTGGGATCACCAGCCACTGCTCGACACGTTTTCACAACTCCAGGAAATCCGGACGTACTACGACTTTGTCTCCATTGACAACGATCGCTACGTCATCAATGGCGCGCTGCGGCAGGTGATGCTGTCGGGGCGTGAGGTCAATTCAAGCGCACTCCCCAACCGAACATTCGTCAACGAGCGGCTGACCTTCACGCACGGCTACGGGCTGACGCTTGGGCCGGTGAATCAGGTGACCTCGCAGGGCCTGCCGGTGCTCTTCGTCCGCGACCTGCCGCCGGTGACAAGTGCCGGATTCCAGGTCACGGAACCGAGCATCTACTTCGGCGAGCTGTCGAACGACTACGTGATCGTCAAAACAAACATCCGTGAGTTCCACTACCCGCGCGAAGACGGCGACGCGTCAACGCAATACGCCGGAACCGGCGGGGTGCCGATGGGATCGCTTCTGCGGAAGCTCCTGTTCGCGCTGCGGTTCGCCTCGTACGACATCGTGCTCAGCGACTACGTCACGCCCGAGAGCCGCATCCTGTTCAACCGCCGGATTACGGACCGCGTGCGCGCGCTGGCCGGCAACTTCCTGGAGTTCGATCGCGATCCCTACCTCGCGCTCGTTGACGGACGATTGTTCTGGCTCTACGACGCCTACACGGTGAGCGCCCGCTATCCCTACGCCTCCCACATTGCCGGCGATCGCGTCAACTACATCCGCAATTCGGTCAAGTTCGTCATCGACGCCTACAACGGGACGACAACGGCATACCTGGCAGACGAGCGCGATCCGATCGCGGCGACCTACGCCCGTATCTTCCCAGGTTTGTTCAAGCCGATGGCTGACATGCCGGCCGGGATCCGCAGCCATGTGCGCTACCCGGAAGACATCTTCGCGCTTCAGTCGCAGATGTATGCCACCTACCACATGACCGATGCAGCGACGTTCTACAAGCGCGAGGATCAATGGGAGATCCCGATCATCGAGGAGAACGTCGAAGGCAGCGGCGCGGCGATGCAGCCGTACTACACGATCATGCGGCTGCCAGGACAGCGCGACGCCGAGTTCATTCAGATGCTGCCGTTTACGCCGCGGCGCAAGGACAACCTGGCCGCGTGGCTGGTCGCCCGCAGCGACGGCGAGCACTACGGCCGGTTGAGTGTGTTCGAGTTCCCGAAGCAGAGCCAGGTGTTCGGGCCGAAACAGATCGTCGGGCGCATCAATCAGGATCAGACGATCTCGCCGCAGATTACGCTGTGGAATCAGCAGGGATCGCAGGTCATCTGGGGAACGCTGATGGTGATCCCGATTGAGGAATCACTGATCTACGTGCGACCGCTCTACCTGCGTGCGCAAGGGGGCCGCATTCCCGAACTGACGCGCGTCATCGTCGCCTACGGAGACCGCATCGCGATGGAGCCGACGCTCGAAGCGTCGGTGGCTCGTCTGTTCGGGGGTTCAGCGCCGGCGCCCGATGGCAGCCCGGACACGGCCCGCGACGTCACCGCTCAGCCGTCAGAGTCTCCCGCAAGGACGACGCCGGCGGCTGCCACGGATGTGCGCGATCTTGCCGCCGCAGCACGGTCCCATTACGACCGCGCCATTGCCGCGCAGCGTGCCGGCGACTGGGCCACGTACGGCGAGGAAATCCGCGCGCTCGGCATGGTCCTCGAGCAGATGCGCCGCTGACTCCTCCTTCCGGCTGAAGCCCGACGCCACATTCTTTTGACCGGTCCGTGGCTTCCGCGTCGGCGGAGTCGCACTTGACGTCCGCGTCACATGTACTGTTACATTTTGTACCATGACAAAGCGTAGCGGACCAGCGGCTCGGATGCGAACCCCGCTGACCGACGTCGAAAACGACATCATGCGGGTGATCTGGGACGCGGGCCCCTGCTCCGTCGAAGCGGTACACCACGTGGTCGCCCAGAATCGGGCGCTGAAGGAGACGACCGTCCGTACGCTGCTCCGCCGGCTGGAGCACAAGGGGTATCTCCAGCACCACAGCGACGGTCGCGCCTATATCTACCGCGCCACTGAGCCGTCGCGCAGCCTCGCCGCCCGCGCCGTGCGGCAGATCATCGATCGCTTCTGCCAGGGCTCGGTCGAAGAGCTGGTCTCGGGCATGGTCGACGCAAAGGTCCTGACGGCCGCTGAATTGAAGCGTCTGGGGGACGTCGTGCGCAGCAGGCGCAAGGGGAAGAAGTGATGAATCTGCTGTTGGACGCCTCGTTGCGCGCGATTCTCCTCGTGCTCGTCACCGGCGCGACCCTGACCGCCGCTCGTATCCAAACCGCAGCCGGGCGCCACCTCGCCTGGACCATCGTGTTGGTTGGAATGCTCTCGCTGCCGCTGTGGGTCGCGTGGGGCCCGCGTCTGCCGCTGCCCGTGCCGTCCCCGAACGCGGCTGGTCCGGCGCCCCGCGCGTGGACGCATCCGGCCTCGCCGACTCCCGCCACGTCGAGGGCTGCGGCAGCGGCGGTCACGAATGTCGCGGTTCGATCGCAGCCGCCGCAGCCAGTGATGTCCTGGACCGCGCTGGCGCTGACCCTCTACGGGGCGGGCGCATTCATCCTGCTCGGACGTCTCGCCCTCGGGACGTTCCGAATGCGGCGGCTGCGGCGGCAGGCGGTGTCCAAGGCAGGGCACCTGACGAGCGAAGCCTGTTCGGCTCCTATCACCGTCGGATGGCTTCGGCCCGTGGTGCTGCTCCCGGCTGCGTACGATCAGTGGCCCGCGCGTCAGCTCGACGCGGTGTTGATCCATGAGTACGCACACGCACGGCGTCGCGACCCGCTTGTCCAGTGGCTCGCCCTTCTCAACCGCGCAATCTTCTGGTTTCACCCGCTTGCCTGGTGGCTCGAGCGTCAGCTCGCCGCCCTGGCTGAAGAAGAGTGCGATACCGCGGTTCTCTCGCGTGGTCACGTGCCGCGCGAGTACGCGGAGTACCTGATCGGCATCGCGCGCGCGGTCGCCGGGGCCGGTCGTCGTGTGCAGGCTGTCGGCACGACGCTGCCTGGCACGTCGCTGTCCAACCGCGTCCGCCAGATCCTTGCTGACAGACCACGTCGCACCGACTCGCGTCTACGGGTCACACTCACCGTCGCTTTCTGCAGCCTCTCGTCGGTCGTCATCGCCGTCGGAACGATCCGGCCGATGGCGGCGCGAGGTCCCGCACCGATTCGGGTCGCCCAGCAAGGCCAACCGGCCGCTCAGGAGCGAGCGCTCCCGGAATTCTGGTTGGACGATGACGAATGGCATCGCGAGGTGGCGCCGATCATCACGGCCGATGAAGCCGCGGCGTACGCCCGATTGCGGACGGCCGCCGAGCGCGAGTCCTTCATCGCGCAGTTCTGGCGCGTCCGCGACACGACGCCGGCGACGTCCGACAACGAGTTCCGCCGGGAGTTCGAGCGCAGGATCGTCTATGCGCGCGAGCGTCTCGGCAACCCGACGTCATATGCCGTTCCCGGCTACGAGACGGACCGCGGACGTTTCTACGTCGCGTGGGGGCCACCGGCAGACGTGACCGTCTCAGGGCCTGTCGAAGAGTGGCGCTACCGCGTCGTGCCGTCGATGGGGTCGGCTGTCACAATCCGGTTCGACGCGTCGGCCGATTTCTTCTGCAGCGTTCGAGGGGGGAAATACCGGATTGTGTCGCCCGAGCCCGTCGCTCGCGTCGAGAGCAGTGCGGCCGGATCCGGACCGCATCCGGTCGCGCTCACGTACCCGGATCGCTTCGTCTACCTCTCCTTCCCCATCGATGCCGCGGCGACGCGCGTCCGCTTCAGCATGCGGGCGCGCAGCGGTGCGCGAACCGAATTCGGCGAAGTCCGCGGTCCGATCGACTACATCCAGGGTCAGATTGACGGCGCACCGCGCAACGGCGGCATCGAGCCGATCCTTGAGCACCTTGCGCGAGCAGGGTCGGTTCGATTCTTCGAACGTGACAGCTACGCGTGCACCGAGCAGCTGCCGGCGGATACCTACACGCTGTTGGTTGACACGACTCTGGCCAACGGCACACAGCGGAACGAGGAACTGACGTTCGAGGTCAAGTAATGGATCGCCGGGCATGGTTCACGGTGACGATTGCAGCCGTGACGCTGACGGGCGTCGTCATCGCTCAGGGTCCTGAGCCACGGCAATTCGAAGTGGCCTCCGTCAAACCCAACAGGTCCGGACAACTGGCGATGAATTTGCGCGTCGAGCCCGGAGGACGGCTGATCGTGCAGAACCTGTCGTTGAAGGATCTCGTTACAGTCGCCTATCGAGTGCGAGACTTTCAGGTGATCGGCGGGCCGTCCTGGATGGCTGTTGACCGCTTCGACGTCACTGCAAAAGCGGACCACGAGCTGCCGCCGATGCGGCCGGACGGCGCCATCGGTCCGCTCGAGTTGATGCTGCAGAGACTGCTCGCCGAACGCTTCAAATTCGTCGCGAGCAGCGAAACCCAGGACCGGCCGATGTTTGCTCTGGTGATGGCGCGGACCGATCGCCGGCTGGGTGAGCGGATGCAACCGTCGACTGTGGACTGCGCCGCGCTGCTGGCGGAGCGCAGCAAAAACAGCCCACCAGCCCAGGGCCCCGTCATGAACGGCCAACGGCCGGTCTGTGGAATGGCGATCGCACCATGGGCGATGCGGCTTGGCGCGGTGCCCATGTCGCAGCTGGCGGACGTGCTGTCGCAGATGACCAACCGCTACGTCGAAGACCAGACGGGACTGACTGGCCGCTACAACATCGACCTCGAGTGGACCCCACCTGGCGGCCGCGGCGCGCCGCCGGCGGGTGACGGCAGCGCGCCGCCGGTGCCGGTACCAAGGTTCAACGCGAACGGTGCGACCCTCGAAACGGCGATCCAGGAGCAACTCGGGCTGAAGCTCGAACCCCGGCGTGGTCCGGTACCGGTGCTCAGGGTCGAGCGCGCCGAACCGCCGACGCCCGACTGACGTTCGCAGATCATTGAGATTGCGGATTCGGAATTTGGGATTTGGCGTTTGAGAGTTGGGCGTTGGGGTTTGACGACTCCTCAGTCAGCAGCCAGGCCCTGAGCACTTCCGCCACGCTCCACGCCTGCGCCATGCAGCCACGCGCCGTGTACGGGGAGTCGGCGTCGAAGATCTCGCTGATTGTGCCGATGCCCGCATCGCTGAGATGGGCATCGAAACCCTCGAGGCAGCGACGTGCACCAGCTTTGTCGTTCGGAATCACCTTCAGCCACGCATCGACGAACGGCCCGACCAGCCAGCCCCACACGGTTCCCTGGTGGTACGCCGCGTCACGCGCCCGCAGATCCCCGTAGTACTGCGCTTTGTAGTCGCGGTGTCCCGGCGCGAGCGAACGCAGACCAACGGGCGTCAGCAGCCGTTCGCGAACGATCTCGAATACCGGTAGCCAACGCTCATCGCTGAGCACCGGGTGATCGAGCGAGATCGCAAAGATCTGGTTCGGACGACACGCGGCATCGTCGCCACCCTCTCCGTCGACAACGTCGTACAGATGGCCGCCCTCGGCGTACCAGAAGCGCCGGTTGAACGATTCGCGCGCACGCTCGGCGTACTCGTGCGTCTGCATTGCCAGTGCGTCGCCCTCTTCGCGGAGCCACTCAGTCAGCAGCCGCAAGGCGTTGTACCAGAGTGCGTTGATCTCGACTGCCTTTCCGCGCCGCGGCGTCACGACCCAGTCGTCAACCTTGGCGTCCATCCACGTCAACTGATAGCCCTCCGCCCCCTGCGTGAGCAGTCCGTCGGCTGGGTCGACGTGAATGCCGAATCGCGTCCCCTGCACGTGGTGTTCGAAGATCGATTTCAGCGTCGGCAACAACTGACGCAATGTCGATCGATCGCCTGTGGAGTTCATGTAGCGGTGAATGGCGTGGAAGAACCAGAGCGTGGCGTCGGTCGTGTGATAGAGGCCTTCCTTGGTCCCTTCGGGAAACATGTTCGGGATCAGGCCGTCACGCACGTAGTGGCCGAAGGTGCGCAGGATGTAGCCGGCTTCGCGCTGCCGTCCGGTGCACAACGTCAGCCCTTCGAGACTGATCATCGTGTCGCGCCCCCAGTCGGTGAACCAGTGATAGCCGGCGATTACCGTTCTCACTTCGTCGCCCATGGCGCGTGCGCGCGCCGCCTCCTCGACGCGACCGGCGGGCCTGATGATGAATTGATCGGCCGCCAGCACCAGCTCCGCAGGCATCCCCCGCGGCGGCACCCATCGCGCTGCTTCGACCAGGCGTGTGCGGCGGCGATGCTCGGCATCCGGCAGGTCGGCCGGGCCGAGTGCACCGATCATTTCCCACGACTCGGTTGACGCGATCAGCGTCCCGGGCGAGTCCGGCGTCAGCATCAGCCGGAAATAGCCGGGGCTCCAGAGATCGCCGCAGCACTCGTAACCGCGGTGCTGCTCGAGGTCATACACCAGTGACGGGACGAGCTCGGGAATGACGGTGAATGCTTTCTCCTGGCCGTGGACGAACAGGCGCAGCGGCGGCAGATCGCCGCCCGGTTCAATCTCGAACCGGTCGCCAAGCGCGTGGACACCGTAGGGTGCAGCAACGGGATGGTTCACCGGCGCTTCGTGCAGCCGGAAGCCGACCATCGGCCGCAGCTCGAGGCGCACGGGTTCCGACGAGAGAAGCCGGTACGACACGTAGGTCGTGTTCTGCAGGTGCGGCATCAGCACGCGTTTCTCGAAGCGCACGCCCTCCGCTTCGTACTGCCACACCGGCAAACCGGCTTCGAGGTGGAACGAAATTAGATGCGCCGAGCAGTCGAGCGTCCTGCCGCCGGTGGTCTGAACGACGTGCGGGAGCACGATCACGCGGCCGTCGCGCAGGCGCAACTGCTCCCACACGTAGTTGAGCATCACGGTCCGGCCGAACGGTGTCGGCAGCGCCGCGACCAGCAGCGCATGATACCGGCGCGTGATCGCACCGGCGACAGTACCGGTCGCGTATCCACCGAGCCCGTTGGTAACGATCCATTCCTTCCACGTCAGTGAGTGCCGGCCTTCCGTTGTCGGCTCCCACCGGATCCGCCGGACGATTTCAGTGTCAACTCGATCGATTACCGGCATCGAGAAACGCTCCTGCAATCGTTGTGGTCGCGGACTGGTGCTCGCCGATGGGGCTGAGGACGACCGCTGAGTGTCCAGGAATGCGCCAGCCATCGGCGGTGACGGCCTCCGTCGTCCCGCCGCCTCCGTAACGAGCCGCTTCGCTCGACCAGTGCACGCGCCAGGAGAAGCCTTCCGGCGGCGCCAGCAGCGGCTCCGGCAGCGAACTCTCCACGAGGTCCGGCCCGAGGTTGACGATCAGCAGGCGCTCGTCCTGCGGCTCTTCGGTGCTGTAGTGCAGCACGAACGCCTCAGCGGCGAGCACGGCGCCATCGACGGCGCCCTCGGCCTGCACTGAGAACGCGATGTGGTGACGCCGCAGCGACAGGAGGTCCTCGTGCAGTCGCCGATGCTGCGTGTGCGACTCGTACTCGCTCCAGTCGAGAACCGACCGTTCGAAGGTGCGTGGATCGTGCGGTGCGGGCAGGAGCTGCTGCTGTTCGGGGGAGGCAAGACTCGGAAACTGGGCGACGAACTCGGCCCGTCCCTTCTGGACGGCCACCGCCAGCTCAGGCCGATGGTCTGCAAAATACTGGAACGACGAGGAGGAGCCGAACTCCTGTCCCTGAAACAACATCGGCGTACCGGGCATCAGGATGAACAGTGCGGTCATCGCGCGGTAGCGACCAGGCGACGTGCGCGTATGCAGCCGGGATCCGTCGCCGCAGTTCGCAAGCTGATCGTGATTCTCGATGAAATTGACAAACGCGGCGGGGTCGACGCCGCGCGAACGCGTTCCCCGCAGCTGTTTCTGCCACGCGTAGCGCTGCCCCTGGAACAGGTAGCCGTACTTTGCCGCCGAGATGAACTCCTGCGGCGTCCCATGGTGGTCACTGAAATACGCTTCGCGACGGCCGGTCAGTGCGACATACGCGCTGTGATGGAAGTCGTCGTTCCAGAGCCCATCGAGCCCATATCCACCGTTGGCGATCGGCCGAACGAGCCGGGTGTGTTGCGGCTCGTTTTCGGCGATCAGCAGAATCTCGCGGTCCCCTGCCGCGGCGCGCGCCTTTTTTGAGATCAGCTTCAGAATGTGTTCATGTGATGTGTCGAAGATGGATTGTGTGGCGTCGAGGCGCAGGCCGTCGAGTCGATACTCGTCAATCCAGTAGGCAGCATTGCTGCTGAAGAATTCACGCACCGGTCCGGAGTTCGGCCCATCGAAATTGAGAGCGTCGCCCCACTCGGTTCCGTGCCTTGCGAAATAGTCCGGCGAGAAACGGCGAAACACCGAGCCGTCGGGCCCGAAGTGGTTGTAGACGACATCGAGGATGACGCTGAGTCCATGCAGGTGAGCCGCATCGACGAAGGCGCGAAAGTCGGCAGGCGTGCCGTACAGGCGCGTGGGCGCGAATGGAAACACGCCGTCATAGCCCCAACCGAATCGACCGGGAAATTCGGAGACCGGCATGACCTCGACGACGGTGATGCCCGTCCGCGCCAGCAACGGCAGCTTCTCCGCGGCGCTGCGCCACGTTCCCTCGCCCGTGAACGTGCCCACGTGCATCTCGTAGATCACCTGGCCGCGAAGTGTCAGCGGCGCAACCGGCGAGGCCTTCCAGTCGTACGTGTCCGGATCGAGAACCTCCGAGGCGCCGAACGGTCCGTCGGGCTGCGAGCGCGACGCGGGATCCGGCAGCAGTTCGCCATCAACGCGATACCAGTACCTGGTCCCCGCCTGCGCCTCCGCGACGAGTGCGGTGTAATAGCCGCCGGCCTGCCGTTCCATCGGCACATCTCGCTGCCGGCCATCTTCTTCGACGACCAGCGCGATGGACGCCGGCGCCGGCGCCCACACCCTGAAGTCCACGCCCTCGTGTGGCCGGATTTCGGCGCCGATTGCCAGCCGACGAGCAGCTGACCTGGTCAGCGAAGATTGCGATTCAAACTCTGCTGTGGAATTCGACACGATGCGGTTCCGTAGACCGCGACAGCTTGTGCAGGGATGATGCCGGGAACCTTATGCGACTGAAATTGACCATCGAATATGCGGGGACGCGTTACAGCGGCTGGCAGATTCAGAAAAACGCGCGGACCGTTCAGGGCGAAATCGAGCGTGCGGTGCGGGACGCCGCTGGCATCCACGACTTCGAACTCTACGGCTCAGGCAGGACCGATGCCGGGGTGCATGCGCTGGGACAGGTTGCACATCTGGATATTTCCACGACACTGGCACCGGAGACGCTCCGGCGACGCATCAACGACGCGCTCCCCACGGACATCGTCATTCTTCGCGCCGACCAGGTGCGACATCGCTTCCACGCGCGGCACGAAGCGCTGGGCCGCAGCTATCTCTACCAGGTCTCGCGCCGGCGTACAGCGTTCGCCAAGCCCTTCGTCTGGTGGGTCAAAGAGGATCTCTCCATGGACGCCATGCGCGAAGCGGCGCAGACCTTCGTCGGCTTTCACGACTTCCAGGCGTTCTCGGACGACGACCCGACCGCAAAGTCCACCGAGGTTCTCGTGGAAACGCTCGATATCTATGAAGACGACGACCTGATCGTCTTCCACATCGAGGGCTCGCACTTCATCTGGAAGATGGTGCGCCGAATAGTCGGCGTGCTGGTCGAGGTCGGACGCGGTGGCATCGAGCCACGGGCCATCGGTGCGTTGTTGACCTCGGGGTCCGAGGCGGTCGCCCGGCTCACGGCGCCGGCCTCGGGGCTGTTTCTCGAGCGGGTGTACTACGAGGGGGATTCGCGCGACACTCCCGTCCGTTCTACCGTAACCCTGCGCCGCGCCTGATCAATCTTTCCGCTTGAACGGAGCGACGAACCCCGGCGCCATCGGCAGCAGGATCTCGTCGTCGCTGGCACCCTTGGGTCGATAGACCGGGTAGCCCGCGTATTCGCCGACCTCGACGACGTCCGCCGGCGTGCGCATGGCGGGGCCGGTGGCGAACCACGTGCTTCCTTTGAAGTCGACGGTAATGCTCTCCCGAATTGGGGTGCGGCCACGCCGCAGCGGCGGCGCGACCAGTCCCCCGGTCGCCACCGGTGCAACAACCTCGGGAGGAGGCCCGCTCGTCGCGATGGCGCTACCATCGGGCGTGTACACACTGATCGCTCCGATCGGGAGCGGCAGATTGGTCGGCGCCGTCGCCGCCGCAGGCAGTCCGAATCCGCGGTCATTTGATCCGGGGAACGACGAGGGGCGGCTGCCTGACGTCCCGGCCAGATCGCCGCGCCGCACGCGCTCATACGGCTGCATCAGCCCGCGTCCGACCGGTACAAAGACGACGCTGTAAGGCTCGAGCGTAGTGTCCGCATACAACGGGACGCCGTTGTAATGACCGGTGCGGACCATCACGTCGCCGTCGAAGAACGCGGTCGCACCCACGGGATAGTAAAAGTCTCCCGCGAAGGTGATCGGCTCCCGCAGCCGGTACCACGACTCGTTTTCAGCGGTGACGATAGGCGGATCGGTCGGTCGATTGGTGATTTGTGCGAATGCAGGCGCGGATAACAGGACCACAAGCAATATGACCGAGGACTTCATCGGAACCTCCTCGCACGTCGCCGCTGCAGCGGCGCGGTGCTCAAGGGGCAAGAGGTGTGCCGGGATCTCCTACACACCTCCCCTGTTACTTGCCGGCGGCGTTACCCCATTCAGGCGCAGATAAACGACGAGCTGGCCGTAGATGTCCTCGGTGTGCTGCAGGTCGTACGAAAGGATACGTACCCGGCTTGCGGATGGGCCCAGGAACGGCATCGGCGTCACCCGTTCAAGCAGCTGCTGGTCGTTGAATTCCTTGATGACCGCTTCGCCGTAGCCGAACGACTGGGTGAGAGCGGCAACGACGTCCGCTTTGGTCGCAGCGGAAGCATTCAACGCGGGAGCGGCGGTCTTGCCACCCAGTCCGGATAACAGCTTTATGTCAATCTGCGCCACGTGCATGAGCCGCTGCGCGAATGATTCCTGCGCCGGCGTGGGCTTGAAGCCGAACTTGTCGTCGGGCATCGCGTTGGCGACGCCAATCAGCAAGTCGCGAGTACGCGTCCAGTCGGCGAGCATGTCGCACTGCAGCGTCGAGCAGGCCGGCGCCGCCGGTCCGCGGCCGCGGCCGCCCTGTGCGGCGTCGGTAAACGCGGTCGCCGCGACGACCATTGCAATCAGACATCCACTTGCTGCGCGTGTCATAGATCCTCCTTGATGGAGGCACCCCTCAGGGGCGCCCTACGAGACGAATTGCGCGCTGAGCGTCTCTCTCAGCAACCCAAGCAACCGCCGCCAGTGCCGCTCCGACGCGTCGCGATCGTAGACGAGGTGACCAGTCACGGCGAAGCCATGCTTCGCACCTCGGTAGGTTTCGATCGTGTAGTCCACGCCGGCCTTCGAGAGCGCCTGTTCGAGCCGGTTCTGCTGTTCGCGCGGGAAGCTCGCATCGATCTCCGCAACGCCAACGTAGATGCGGCCGCGCATCCGATGCGCCAGCAGATGCGCGCTGTCCACTTTGTCCGTCGCCAGCGAACCGCCATGAAAAGACGCCGCCGCTGCCACGCGATCAGGAAACGTCCCGGCGGCACTGAGCGCAAAGCCGCCGCCCATGCAGTAGCCGACGACGCCGATTCGATCGGCGCGCGCGGCCGATTGCGTATCGAGCATGTCGATGACCGCGGCGGTGTCGCGCATGACCATCGTGTCGTTGATCGACTGAATCATCCCTTTGAATCGGGTACGTTCGGCCCCTTCTGACAAGACAAGCGCCGGGTCGAACGGCTCGAACTCGCCGGATCGGTAATACAGGTTCGGGACAACGACAAAGTAGCCGTGGGAGGCCAGGCGCTGGGCCATTTCGCCAAGCTGCGGGCGGATACCGAAGGCGTCCATATACAGGATGACCGCCGGCCAGGGCCCCTCACCCGCCGGCGTGAAGAGGTAGCAGTCGAGACGGCCGTCCACGGTCTTTACGTCAATCTGCACAGAGTTCTCAACTTTCACAATACGGGCCCCGCCTCCCTATCGTTTATCCTCATTACATCAATGGTTCAACCCAGCGCGACAGACGAGCGGTCGCTCGAACGCGATACGCTTGCCCGGGAGGTCGAACGACGCCGGACGTTTGCCATCATCTCCCACCCGGACGCCGGCAAGACCACGCTCACCGAAAAGCTGCTGCTGTATGCCGGCGCGATCGAGCTCGCCGGCGCCGTGCGCGGGCGCAAGACCGGACGCCATGCCACCTCCGACTGGATGGAGATCGAGCAGCAGCGCGGCATTTCCATCAGCGCCGCAGCGCTCGAGTTCGAGCTGAAGGGCCACCACGTCACGCTGCTCGACACGCCCGGCCACCAGGACTTCAGCGAAGATACCTACCGGACCCTGCTCGCCGTCGACAGCGTCGTCATGGTCCTCGACGCCGCCAAGGGCATCGAGGCGCAGACGCTGAAGCTGTTCGACGTCTGCCGCACCCGGCGTCTTCCTGTCCTGACCTTCATCAACAAGCTCGATCAGCCGTCGAAGGATCCGTTCGAGCTGATGGACGAAATCGAGCGCGTCCTCGGGGTCGCGGCGGCACCGATGAACTGGCCGCTCGGCGATGGCGTCGACTTCCGCGGCGTCTACGACCTGGAAACCCACGCGCTCATGCTCTACGAACGTCAGAAGGGCGGGACACGAAACGAACCGGTGGCGGTGACCAATCCCGGTGACCCTCGCGTCGGCGAAATGGTCGGCGAGCGTCGTCAGCGCGAGTTGATCGAAGCGGTCGAGATCATTTCCGGCGCCGGCACCCGGTACGACGAGGCCGCATACCGAGCGGAGCGGCAGACGCCGGTATTCTTCGGCAGCGCCCTGAACGACTTCGGGGTTGAACCCTTCCTCAACGCGCTGCTGTCGCTGGCGCCAAGCCCGGCGCCGCGTCTCGACGAAACGGCGGCGCTCGTCGAACCGACCGACGCCGACCTCTCCGGATTCGTATTCAAAATCCAGGCGAACATGAATCCGCGGCATCGCGATCGTGTCGCCTTCTTCCGCATCTGCTCCGGACGGCTGACGAAGGACATGGCCGTCACCCACGAGCGGCTCGGCTCTACGCTGCGGCTATCGCGGGTCTATCGCTTTTTCGGTCGCGATCGCGAAACCGTTCCCGAAGCCTACGCCGGCGACGTGGTCGGACTCGTGAACCCTGGGCAGCTGGCGATCGGCGACACGTTGTACGCGGGTCAGCACGTGCGCTTTCCGCCGATTCCGCAATTCCCTGCGGAACGGTTCGCGGCCCTGCGCCCGGGCGACGTGCGGCACAAGCGCTTCGACGAAGCGGTGCATCAGCTCGCGGAAGAGGGTCTGCTGCAGGTATTCATGCCGAAGTCCGGATTCCGCCATCCGATTGTCGGAGTCGTCGGCGCGCTGCAGTTCGACGTGATCGCGGCTCGGCTGCAGTCGGAGTACGGCATTCAGTGCAGCGTCGAACCGCTGCCGTATACGGCCGCGAGATGGCCGGTGGCCGCGGACGGACAGCCGGCCACAAACCTGGCGTTGCCGCTGTCGGGAGTGCAGGAAGTGAAGGACCGACGCGAACGCGACGTTGTCCTGTTCGCGTCGGACTGGGAACTGCGCTACTGCGCCGACCGGAATCCCGGCGTGGAATTCAAAGCGTCGATGTAGCTTGTCGTCTTAACCACGAAGACCGCGAAGAAATCCAGATCCTTCGCGAACTTCGCGGTTACGGGTCAGCTACTGTTGCGCGGCCGGATTATTAGCGTTCGCGCCGTTGCCGTCGCGATTCGCCGCGCCGCCGAAGATGCGCCGGCCATCCGCCGTCGTGATCGTCGCCTGGCCGACGTTCATCGACTCGGGGTTCTTGGCGCGGACGCCGCTCACGCTCACCGTCTCGCCGACCTTCAGCGTGTCCTTGCGCCAGCCCTGGCGGAACAGCGCATTCGGCGGACCACCCTCGACCTTGTAGACGATGGTCTTGCCGCCTTCCTTCGTCTCCACGTGGGTGTAGATGTGCGGATTGGCCCAATCGATCTTTTTGATCGTGCCGGTGAACTTGATCGGCTTGTTCAGGTCGAACTCGGCAGAAACCGAATGGTGTGCCGACGCGGGCAGCGCGACTGCGATGACTGCGGCCACGAATAAGGCCGAAAGCGTCCGTTTCATCCTCTCCTCCAGCGACGGGTCATCCGATCCGTCGTATTCCTTTTCTGCTTATGTATTAGTCGACGTTCTCGGGCCGCTTCCACGGCGTGATCGCGCCCGTAAAGAGGTTGTCGAGGTTGTTCTCCTCGCACGAATATTCCATCAGCACGTCTGGCGCCGGCTTGATCCGCCACGTGCGGACGTTCATCCAGTCCTGTTTATATGTCTTCGGGTCATGGACGGTGACGGTGTGTTCCATCGTGTTCGAGTCGAGACGGCGGAACGTATTCGTCAGCTTCAACTGCTTGCTGTGCGGGTGCCCGGCCGTGTCCAGCTTCGTATAGCCGTTGAAGTTCGTCGTCTCGATGATGAGCGTGTCACCGTCCCAGCGGCCTTTCGAGTAACCGTTCCATGCCTCCGGGATGTCATCCGGCCACTTGAAGTCAGCGCGCAACGGTACCCAATGGTGCCACGTGTTCTGCTCGAACAGAAACGCGAGATTGTCCTGGTTGTGGACGATCTGGACACCGTGTGGTGAGTTGATGTTGCGGGACATGCCGAAGGGCAGACAGCTGCCGGCGTAATCGCCGTTCTTGACAGGGTCATATTCCTTCCACTCCTTCAAGCCCCAGTCCGTGAACGGCAGGTCGAAGGTGCGTGGCATCGTGCCGCCTGTGGCTCTCGGCCTGGCATCGGGCAGCGACTCGCCCATCCGATCGAACTTCAACGGCTGGCGGGTCGCCGGGTCAACGACACCACGTCCCATGTCCGGCGTGTAGGGATTCGCCCACAGCCCGCTCAGATCCGGCTTGCCATCCGCCAGGCGCGGAACAGGACCCGCGGGCGCTTGTGCGGCTCCGCCGCGGCCGCGACCGCCACCACCGCGAGCCGGTGTTTGCTGGCCACCCTGCTGCGCTGGTGCCGCGCCGTCACCCTGTCCGCGCTGCGCGAGCGCGCCCGGCGCCCACAGCGCCGCGGTAAATATGCCGGCCGCTACGACGACCGCTCTCACCCCGATTCCCATCTGATTCCTCCGGCAGCCGCCATTCTAGGGCAATTTCGGAGATACGAAGATTTTCGTATTGACACTACGAAGATTGTCGTAGACAATCGCCGCCATGACCTTGCGGCGCAAGCCAACGGACGCTGAACTCGCAATCCTGCGTGTGCTGTGGGCGCGGGGCCCGAGCACCGTCCGCGATGTCGCCGTTCAGATGGGCCGCGAGGGCTCGTACACAACCGTCCTCAAGCTGCTGCAAATCATGGCGGACAAAGGGCTGGTGCGGCGCAACGAGGCGTCGCGCACGCACGTCTACGAAGCCGCCCGGACCGAGGATGAGACGCAGCGGCAGCTCATTGGCGACCTGCTCCACCGGGCGTTCGACGGCGCGGCTGGCAAGCTCGTGCTGCGCGCACTCGAAGACGGCAAGGTGACGAAGGCCGAACTCGCCGAGATTCGCAGACTGCTGAACAGGCGCACCGGAGAAGGGGAATGACCGGCTGGGTCGACATTGCGGGTTGGACGCTCGTGCACTTCCTGTGGCAGGGAACCGTGCTCGCCCTGCTGCTCGCCTTCGCCCTGCGCGTCGTGCGCTCCAACCGCTCGCAGGCCCGTTATGCGATTGCCTGCGCCGCTCTCGCCGCCATGCTGGCCGCACCGATAGTCACGGCGCTCGTTGTGAGCGGCGCTCCGCGGACACGACTGCTCAGCGACTCCGTGCACGCGCTTCGCTCGCCGGAAGGCGCGCTCGTCGGCGTCGCATTCACACCTCTGTGGACCACTGCCGCCACGGGTGAGGCGACACCCGCCGTGACGGAGTTCGCGCTGCCGCTCGCCTTCAACACCGACACGCTCTTTACGGCTCTCGTAACGCTGTGGCTTTCCGGCGTCCTCGTCCTGCTGACACGTCTCGCCGCCGGCTGCTGGCGTGTTCGCCGATTGCAGATCGCGGCACGCTTCGAACCGCCCTCGCGATTTCAACCTATTGCCGATCGCATCGCCGCTCGCCTTCGTCTGCCGCGGCGGTTTTCGGTCGTGGATTCTGTCGCTATCGCCACACCGACGGTGATTGGCTGGCTCCGTCCGGTTGTGATGCTTCCGGTTGCCGCGTTGAGCGGCCTCTCTCCCCGTCAGGTCGAAGCGATTCTGGCGCACGAGCTCGCGCACGTCCGCCGCCACGATTTCGCGATCAATCTGCTGCAGACGCTGGCGGAAACCGTCCTCTTCTATCACCCCGCCGTCTGGTGGGTGTCAGCGCGCATCCGCGCCGAGCGCGAAAACTGTTGCGACGATGTTGCCGTCGCGGTCTGCGGCGATGCCGCTGAGTACGCGGCCGCGCTGACGGAACTCGCCTCCTGGAGCGTTGCGCATGCGCCGCTGGCGATGGCGGCGACGCGCGGCCCGCTGCTCACACGCGTGCGGCGCCTGTTGCACCTGCAAGAGCCGGTCGAACGTACATCCCGTCGGACAACTTTCGCCGTTGCGATTGTGCTGACCACATTGATCGGTGTTGGCGTCGTCGGCGCGATCCTCAAGGCGCAGCCATTGAGTGCTGACAACAATCGCCGATTCGGGCCCCCACAGATCAACGAGCTGCTTGGCTTTGACCTGTTTCCCGGTCCTGTGCAGCTGCCCGCCGACGATCCGATCCGCACATCAGCGTGGGGAGCGACGGTCGGCAACGACATCAGAGAGTTCACGTTCATTGGCTTTACCGCGCGCAGCTTGATCCGGCAGGCGTATGACCTTGGCGAGATGCCGATCATCGGCGCACCGCGCTGGATGGATAGCGAGACGTTCGACGTCCACGCACCAGCGGATCTGACCATCGTCAACGGCGTCGCCGACGCAGAGCAGGTTCGCAACGCCCTGCAGCGGATGTTCGAAGGCACCCTCGGTCTGACGACGCACGTTGAGACGCGTAACTTTCCAGCGTACGCGATGGTGCTCGCCAATGCGGACGGACGATTGGGCGCCTCGCTGACGCGATCGACGATTCAGTGTTTCGACGGCAGCCCGGAAGTTCGGCCGAATCCCGACGCCCCGAACCTGGGACCGACGCTGCGCGAGCGGCATGCCGCGCTTCGGTTGTGCGGCATCGACAACAACTTTTTCGGACTGACCGGCGCCCGGGTCACGATGCCGCAGCTCGCACAGGAATTCCACCGGTCGCACTACCCGCTGGCGCCCGATCGGGAAATCATCGATCGCACCGGACTGACGGGCACCTACGACTTCGAACTGCGCTTTGGGATTCTGCCGCTGGCGGCGATTGGCCACGCGAACTATCGGATCGGAAGAGTGCTCTACCCGTTTGGCATCCGTTCCGTGTTTACAGCGTTACCTGAACAACTGGGGCTGAAGCTCGTTGACACAACCATCTCGCACGACGTCCTCGTCATCGACCACATCGATCGTCCGCACTGACTCGTAGGGCGCCCGTTTAACGGCGCCGTTCGGGAGCCACTCATGAAGCGTCTATTTCGTGTGTCCGGCGATAGCTTTGTTCTGGTGGCGCGCATGGACACACGCGAATCGCCGGTGTTGCGCTGACAGTCGTCCGCGCCGACGGCAAACTGGGTCCGCAGATACAGCGTTCCGCCGTTGACTGTGCGGCGTTGGCGCCGCGGCCCGGCCGCGGACCGGTTGCAGGCCGCGGCGGTCCTGCGCCCGGTCGCATCGGCGCCGCGGATCGCAGCGGTGGCCTTCCGCCGCCAGATGGGCGCGATGGACCGCCACCGACCGGAGTCGAGCCGCCGCCAATCGATCCAAACGGACCGTCTTTGTTCGCGGCATTACAGGAACAGCTCGGATTGAAACTGGAGGTCGAGCGTGGACCAGTCGAAGTGCTGGTCATCGAACGACTCGAGCCTCCCAGCGAAAACTGACTGAACTCCCAACGTCCAACCGCCAAGGCGGTGGGAGTTGGAGGTTGGAAGTTATGGCGACTTGGTCGTCCTCCGCGAGGGCGCCGTGTCAACCCGCGATGGGCGCGACCCCGTCCCGGACCGCGATCGTTTCAGTGTCTCCCAGAACGATCCACGCCCTTCCGGCGTGTCGTACCGGACTTCGAGCGTATTACCATCGCCGTCGCTGAAGGTCACGACCTTTACCTTCAGCCCGTCGAGTGGCCATTTGTAATTCGGGTCATCAGGAAACAGACGCACAGCCTTGACGACGTTCACCTGGTGCTCCAGGCGGGTCGCCGTACCCGGCGTCGTTGCGCCAATCTGAAGTTCCGCTTCCTCGATCCACGTCGACGCCGCAACGGTTCGCCCTTTGCCGTCAATGACTTTCTTGACGACGCGTAGCGTCGCCTCGTTGGTGGGGCGAACGGTCAGTTCGACGGTGCGAACCGACGTCGCGTTCGGGCCCCACACCGACTTGTCGAAGTCACTCGTCAGTTTCAGTTCGTCGGCCGCTGACTTCCAGGTGCCGGCAAGTGAGGGCGGCGTTGCCGATGCTTGAGCGTGTTGTTGCGACTGCTCGTTCTGTGGAACCGGGGCGGGGCTCGTCTGTGCCGTCGCGCCTGCCGCAGAGAGCAGAAAAACGGCTGCTGCCGTAATCAGCTGAGTGCGCATGGGTCCTCCGTGACCACAAGGCGACCGTTGGTCGGTCTCTCTATATCTAGCAATAGCATGCACGTCGAAATTGTCAATCGAGTGGATCCTGGAGGCCGGTCCGGTCCGGCGGGGGGACGAGGTCTGTTTGCCACCCGCCATTCACCGCAGGACAAACCGCTGCGCTCGTCTATTCGTCACGATTTCCGCGGTGTAGAGGTTTCCTTTCGAATCCGCCGCCATGTGGTGAACGATGTCGAACTCCCCCGGCTTCGCGCCGCGCATGCCGAGCGATCCGATCGGCGTCAGCGTCGCCCGATCGAAGATGACGATGCGCATCGGCCCGGAGTCGACGACGTAGAGAAACTGCTGTTTCGGATCGTTCGAGAATGCAAACCCCGCCGGCACTGGCGCCACCTCCGTATCGCTCGGCAGCGTCACCTGTCGCATGAACTTGCCTTCGAGCGTGAACGTCTGCAGCCGGCGGTAGGTGCGATCGGCGACGTAGACGATGTTGTCCCGGGAAACCTTGACGGCGTGCACGAGGCCGAACTGCATCGGCGGTTCCGTGCCCGGCGGCGCCGACTGCGCCGGGTTGGCCGTCAGCGTCGGCGGCGGTGTGTTGCCGAAGGCGCCCCAGGCGCGCTTGAAGCGTCCGCTCTCCGCGTCGAACACGACGATGCGCTGATTGCCGTAACCGTCGGCGACGAACAGTTCGTTGGTCGGGGTGTGGACGAACAGGTCCGCCGGCTGGTGGAGGTTTGCCGTGTCGGCATTTCCGGTGCTCTTCCCCCGCGCGCCGATCTGCCGGACGAATTTTCCGGCCGACGTGAACTTCAGAATCATGTCGTCCGTCCGCCCCTCGGCCGTCGGCTTCGGCCAGCCGCCGTTGCCGCCGATCCAGACGAAACCCTTGTCGTCCACGTAGATGCCATGCTCCCGATCCGGCCAGTCATAGCCGTTGCCGGGCCCGCCCCAGCTGCTCAGCATCTTGCCGGCAGTGTCGAATTCAAGGACCGGCGGCGCGGCGTTCGCACGCCGGTCGGCAGGAATCGACGCCGGGCGATGCAGCACCCAGATGTGATCGCCGGGGCCGACGGCGATCGACGAGACTTCGCCCAGAACCCAGTTGTTCGGAATCGTCGGCCAATTCGAATCGACCTGGAAAGACGGCGGCCGCAGCGTCGATCCGGCCTGCTGCGCACCCGGCACAGCGAGAAACAGGGTTACGAGCAGCGTCGTAATGGGCAGAACAGCGATCGTCGGTGACGGGAGGGCACTCAGCATGGCGCGCATTGTACGTACAATCACCATCGCCCTTGGAGAGGTGAAATGAAGAACGCAGCGTTGGCCGCGATCGTTGCTGTGATGGCCTGCTCAGTCTCGATTGCGGCACAGTGGCCGAAGTATCAGGACGCCGGTGTGCCGCGCGACGCGCAGGGGCGCGTGCGCATGGACGCGCCGCCGCCGCGCACGGCGGACGGCAAACCGGACCTTTCTGGCGTATGGCTGCGCGCTGATACCGAACCGCTCCCTTCGGAGATCGCAGGCATCGTCGGCGATCGCACCGCCGAAGGCGGACGCAGCGGCCGTCCCCCGGGCATTCCGATCGAACCGGCGGTTGCGCCGTTCCCACCGGATCCCAAATCGCCGCCGGTGGCGACCTTCTTCGAACTTGGCGCCAACATCCAGGGCGGCCTCCCGTACACGCCCTGGGCGGCGGAAATCCGAAAGCAGCGTCAGGCTTCGGACGCGAAGGACAATCCCGACGCCAACTGCATGCCGATGGGCATCACGCAGTTCCACATGCAGCCGCAGCCGCGGAAGATCGTGCAGACGCCGAAGCTGACGCTCATCATCTATGAAGCGAACTACGGTCTGCGAACGATTTACACCGATGGCCGCACGCTGCCGAAGCAGGGCGACCCGCAGCCGTTCTGGTACGGCTACTCCGTCGGCCGCTGGGACGGCGACACGTTCGTCGTCGAGACCAATAACGTGCGCGGCGCGGAGGACGGACCGTTCGACGGCTGGCTCGACGTCCGCGGCAGCCCATACAGCGAGCAGGCGAAGTTCACGGAACGTTACCGCCGCCCCATCTTCGGCAAGCTGGAGATCGACGTCACGGTTGAAGATGCGAAGGCGTATACGAAGCCGTTCACCGTGCGCATCAACCAGCGCATATCGGTCGACGAAGAGCCGATCGAATTCATTTGTAACGAGAACCAGCAGTTCCGCCGGCGCGTGAAGATTGACTGACCGGTCGATCGATTAACCGGCGCTCGCCGGTAAGATTCACGCTGATCGACGCCTGGCCGTAACATAGCAAGCGTGGAAACCGCCGCCCTTCCGGCGCGTTACCGGATACTCAGCACCATCGGCCGTGGAGGCATGGGGGAAGTTTCTCTCGCCGAGGATCTGCTGCTCCACCGCCAGCTGGCATTGAAGTTTCTGGTCTCGAATGATGGCGGTGCGGTCGATCAACTGCTTTCCGAAGCGCGAGCGGCGGCAGCTCTCGATCACCCATTCATCTGCGCGATCTTCGAAGTCACGAGGCTGAACGGCCGGCCGTGCATTGCGATGGAGTACGTCCGCGGGGAAACGCTCGAGCGGCGGCTGCGGCGAGGGCCGCTGCCGATCGGCGAGGCACTCCGTCTCGTCGAGGAGATCGCAGAGGCGCTCGACGCCGCGCACAGGCGACGGGTTATCCATCGTGATCTGAAGCCGGCGAACGTGATGCTGACCGAAGACGGTCACATCAAGGTGATGGACTTCGGCGTCGCCGCTCGCCTGGCCGGTGACGACTTGACCAGTCGACGAGCGTATCGGGCCGATGACTCCGACGAACAGGTCCGTGGCACGCCTGCCTACATGGCGCCCGAGCAGGTTCGCGGCGAGCTGATCGATCGGCGTTCCGACATCTTTTCGTTCGGAATCCTCGTCTACCAGATGCTGTCGGGTGTCAATCCGTTCGCACGAATCGGCATCGAGGCGACACTGGCGGCAATCCTCGGCGAGCCCGCCGCCGAACTCCACGTCCAGTCGGCGGCAATCCCGCCGGCGTTGGGCATGGTCATCGCGAAGATGCTCGCGAAAGACCCGGCGGCGAGGCAGCAGTCCTTCGGCGAGGTCCGCCGCGACCTGCGACGGGTGACGGCAACGCTGACCGCGCCACTGGCCGCGTCCTCCGTCGTCATCGAGCAGATTCCCGCGGACGGCAGTACGCGTCTGATCGGCCGAGAGGCCGAGCGAGCCCAATTGCTGCAGATGGTCCGACAGGGAGCAGCCGGCACCGGCATGTTGCTGCTGCTGACGGGCGAAGCTGGAATCGGCAAGACCCGGCTCGCTGAAGAAGCGCTGGTGCGCGCGCGCCGCGAGGGATGTCAGACGCTCGTCGGCCGATGTTACGAACAGGATGGCAGCCCGCCGCTCGTTCCGTATATCGAAGTGCTCGAGAGCGCATCGCGCCTGATGCCGGCGGCGGAGTTCCGCGCGGCCATGCGGCCCTGTGCAGCAGAACTCGTCCGGCTCCTTCCGGAACTGCACCGTCTCTTCCCCGATCTGGGCCCACCCCTCGAGCTGCCACCGGAACTTCGTCAGCGCTTCCTGTTTACGAACGTCCGCGACTTCCTCGCCCGAGCCAGCCAGTTCGCGCCGCTGGTGATCGCGCTCGACGATCTGCAGTGGGCGGACGACTCGACTTTGCAGTTGACCCACTATCTCGCACAGCAGATCAGCGCGCTGCCCATCGTCATCATCGCGGCCTATCGCGAAATCGATGTGCCCGCCGCCGCCGGCAAGGGCACGCTCCAGAATCTCTTCGACCGCGTTCGCGGCCAGGCACGTGAGTCGTTCGGCCCGACGGCTGCCGGCGCCACGTTCGCGCCGCTCGTAGCCCAGAGGCAGGCGCGGGCGCTGACGTTGCGTCCGCTGACCGAAGGCGAGGTCACGAGCGTGCTCGCCGCTCTCGCGCCGCACAAGCCGGCACCGGCGGTCGCCCGCAGATTTTTCGAACAGACGGGCGGGAATCCGTTCTTTCTTACCGAGCTGTTTCGTCATCTCAGGGAAGAGGGCCGATTGTTCGACGCCGCAGATCGCTGGCGGCGTGACGTGGAGTTCGATGACGTCGCCGTGCCGGACGCGGTGAGGATGGTCATCGAACGACGTATCCAGCGGGTGTCGCGCGAGACCCAAACCGTGCTCAGAGCGGCCGCCGTCATTGGTCGCCAGTTCGAGCTGGATATCCTCGAAGCGATCGTCGACGCTGACGAGGACGCTCTGTTGACTGCCCTTGAAGAAGCAGAAACAGCGCACCTGATCAAGGGACCGTCGGGACGGCAGGACGTGACCTGGCGATTCACGCACCAGCTGATTCAGCAGACGCTGGCGCAGGCGACGCCGTCGATCCGTCTGCAGCGATTGCACCTGCGCATCGGACAGGTTCTCGAACGGCTGCACTCGTCGGCCCGGCCGTACACCGCCGAAATCGCACATCACCTGTATGCCGCCGGGCGCGCCGCCGATCCAGCGAGGACCGCGCGCGCCCTGACGCACGCCGGGACAGCCGCCAACTCGATGTATGCGACCGACGAGGCGATCCGGCATTATCGCCGTGCGCTCGAAGTCATCGCCGAAGCAGACGGAAACGGGCAGCTGCGACTGGACGTCCAGGAGCGGCTTGCAGATCTGCTTGCCCTGTATGGCGATCCGCGCGCAGCAGACGGGCACTATCGGCAGCTCGATGCGATCTACAGCCAGCGGCAGCCGCAGGCCGATCTGGCGCGCATCGCGCGAAAGATCGGCACGTTGCAATGGCACGGCGGCGATCGGACCGGAGCGGCGGCGAATTATGACCGCGCGCTGCAGGCGCTGAGCGGGGCGGCGCCCTCCGTCGAGGCGGCGCATCTCTATCAGGACCTCGGCCTGGCCGCATTCCGGCGCGGCGACAACCATCAGGCGATTGAGTGGGCGGAACGTTCCGTGAAGGCTGCCGAGCAGACGCTCGCGGATGCTTCACCCGACGAGCGCAGGGAGGCGACGCGCGCAATCGCCCACGCCACGAACACCATCGGCGTGGCCATGGCGCGCCTCGGTGAGCTCGATTCCGCACGCGAGCACATCGAACGAAGCGTCGCCGCCGCCAGCGAGCTGGGTCTGCTCGATGTCGCCTGCCGGGCCTACGCCAACCTCGGGGTGCTGTACAGCACGGTTGAACCGCAGCGGGCGATCGACGTGTCGCTGACCGGCCTCGAGCTGGCGTCGAAGATCGGCGCCGCATCGCTGCAGTCGTACATCTACGCCAATCTGGCCACGGCCTACTGTGCGCTGACCGACCGCTGCGAAGCCGAAGGATTGCAGGCCGCTCACGCCGCTGCCGACCTCGATCGTCAGCTCGGCCAGCTCGATCACCTGGCGGTCCCACTGATCGTGATCGCGCAGATTCACCAGTGCCGCGGCGAGCTGACGGAAGCGGAGCAACACTACACGGAGGCGCTGACGCTGGCGGAAAAAATGGGCGAGGCGCAGCTCATCCTGCCCTGTTACGACGGCCTGGCGACGATTCACCTCGATCGCGGGGACCGGACAATGGCGGCGACCTACATGGAGCGGGCCCGGGAGCTCAGTGAGAAAACCGGCGTCGATCCTGATACCCTGCTGCTCTTGCCGTTCCTCTCTTGAGAGCGGAGATGAGGGAAAGGACCACACAGTCATGACCGAGGTTGCGTCGACCAGGATCGAGGCTGGAGTAGCCGCGCCGGACTTTGCCGTTCCCGCAATCCACGAAGATCGGATGATTTCGCTTGCGGAGTACCGTGGTCGGGCGCCGTTGCTGCTCGGTTTGTTCCCGGGGCTGTATTGCCCCTTCTGCCGGCGCGCCCTGACGCAGATGGCAGGGGCGTCCGAGAAGCTGAAGCCGCAAGGGATTGAATCGCTCGCCGTCGTCGGCACCGAGCTGGAGAATGCGCGGCTCTATTTCAAATTTCGGCCGACGACGCTTCCGCTCGCCGCCGATCCGCAACTCACCACACATCGTCTGTACGGGGTGCCGAAGCCCGGTGTGACGCCAGAGCTGATGCAGATGATCGAAGAGGTACGGATCAACCCGAGCGGAGAATTGCCGGAACCGATGCCGCCGATGGCAGCGGCGCAGGCGCTGACCGCTCTCGACGGGTACGTACCGACGGCAACGGATCAGCGCGACGCCGAGTTGAACTTCACGCAGATGAAGGGACAGTTTCTGATCGATCGGGACGGAATCGTGCGCTGGTTCAACATCGAGTGCGGCCGCGAGGGGCTCGCGGGTCTCGGGAAGTTCCCGACGCACGACGAATTGCTGACAGCGGCACGAATCGTTTCCGAGTAATCAGTTCAGAAGGTCAGCGCGTCACCCGCTTTCCTTCAGAGTCCCATTCCTCGACCGGTCCGAATTCCGCCAGCACGCTCCTGATCTTGGTGGCATCGCCGACGGCGACGATCACCAGGTCATCGAGCGGCACGTACTTCTGTGCAACCCGCTGCACATCGGCCGCCGTCACCGCCGCGATTTTCTCAGGATATGTGTCCCAGTAATCAGCCGGGAAACCGTACTCCTTGATCTGAGTTGCGTTCGAGAGCGCCGTCGCCTGGTTCTCGGTGCTCAACGCAAAGCTCGCCACGAGCGCCCGCTTCGCGTTCTCCAGCTCGTCGGCTGGCACCGGCTGATTGCGGATCGTGGCGAACTCCTTCAGCAGTTCGCGCAGCGCGTCGCCGGTCACTTCTGTCCGCACCGACGTTTGCGACGAGAAGTGGTTGAAATACCGCGAGGCGGAAAAGCCGCTGCTGATGCCGTAGGTGTACCCCTTAGCCTCGCGAATGTTCCGGAACAGCCGTGACGCCGGGCCACCGCCAAGCACGCGATTGAGGACCTGGACGGGGATGTAATCGGGACTCAGACGATCGATGGCGTGGTTGCCGACATAGAACGCCGTCTGCACGGAGTTCGGCCGGTGGACGAGGACGATCCGGCGTCCCTTGGTGGCACCCGGCAGCGGCAGGTCTGGTGGCTTGGAGCCGGCGCCTTTCCAGTCGGCAAGCAGCGCCTCGAGCTTTGGTGCGATCTCTTTCGCGCTGATGTCGCCGAGGACTGTGATCCGGCCGCCTTCCGGGCGGTAGGTCTGCTGATAGTAGGCAACGAGCATTTCCCGCGTGAGCTTGCGGACGCCGTCCGCCGACGGCAACACGAACGAGCGGCGATCGCCCGGATACATCGCCTCGGCGAAGCGTTCCGTGGCAAGAAAGTCAGGTTGCGAGCGAACGAGCTGCAGCTGACTGAGCTGCTGGTTCTTCCACTTGTCCAGCTCGTCCTGCGGGAATGTGGGGTTGAACAGGAGGTCCGACGCCAGCGCCAGTACCGCATCGAGGTTCTCGGTCAGCGTCGAAAAGCGCACGGTGGCATAACGGTCGCCAACGCCGAAGAAGATGGTTCCACCAAGCGCGGCCAGCGACTCGGCGATCGTTTTCGCGTCCCGCGTCTTCGTGCCGAGGCGCATCAGCGCCGTGGTGGCGCTGCTGATCGGCACCCCTTCCGGATCGTTGAGGCTCGACGCGGGAACGGCGATTTCGACCTGAATAGTCGGCGAGCGGTGCTCTTCGAGTACGAGCAGCTCCATGCCGTTCTTCAACCGGCTCTCGATGGGCCGGGGGAACTTCACCTTGAGGATCTCGTTCGAGATGGGCGTCTTGTTCTTCAGCTGCACGCCAGTGAAGTCGGTCGGCTGCTGTGAGCGCGGCGATTCCTGCGCGATGAGCAGCGATGACGCCAGCATCAGCGAAGTGAGGATTGCGAGCGATGTGCGTGTCATGTCCCCTCCTTATCGCGTCTGCGTGGGCGTCGGCGGCTGCGGTGCGGCCGCGCCAGGAAGCGTGTGCATCACGATGCGGTTGTCGGTACGCAGGTAGGTGCGGGCGACGCGTTGCACATCAGCGGCCGTCACCGCGGCCATGCGAGCCGGCCAGGTGTTGCTGCGGTTCGGATCGTTGTACAGCACTGCATCGTCCGCCAGCGATACCGCGCGGCTCAGGGCGCTTTCCCGCAGGCCCACCGCGGAACGCCGCGCCGACGTGCGCACGCGCTGGAGCTCCTGCTCCGTGACCGGGGCCGTCGGTGCCGCTGCCAGCACCTCCGAAATGGCCGTCTCGGCTTCCTTGATGTCCTTGCCGGCGCGAACCGAGCAGGTGACGTTGAAGAGCGACGGTCCCATGCGCGCGCCGCTGCCCGCTCCGGTGCCCGTGCACAGCTCTTTTTCCTTCACGATCGCCTGGTAGAGACGCGAGCTCTCGCCGCCACCAAGAATCTGGCCGAGCGCCGACAGTGCCGGGTAGTCCGCGTGCGAGGCGGGAGGAATCTTGTAACCCATGGCGAGCTGCGGCAGCCGCGCCAGCGGATCGACCATCGACTCGCGCCGCTCCGCCTTGATGCCGGGCTCAGCGAGATCCACCGGCTTCGGACTCGGCTGCCGCGGGATGGCCCCGAAGTACTTTTCAACCTTCGCCAGCGTGGTCTTGGTATCGAGATCGCCGACCAGGGCCAGCACCGCATTGTTCGGCGCGTAGTAGGTCCTGAAGAAACTCGCCACGTCTTCGACGCCGGCGGCGTTGAGATCCTCCATGGAACCGATCACCGAATGCTTGTAGGCGAAGTTGTCGAACGCCATCTCGTTGAAGCGTTCCTGGCTCTTGCCGTACGGCTGGTTGTCGAGGCGAAGGCGCCGCTCTTCCTGGACTGCCTGGCGCTGGTTGTCGAGGTTCTCTTTTGTGATCGCCAACGACTTCATGCGATCGGACTCGAGGAACAGGCCCATGTCGAGCTGGTTCTTCGGCAGGATTTCGTAATACAGCGTCCGGTCGGTGCTGGTCGTGCCGTTCATCGACCCGCCGTAGTTGAACACGAGGAAGAAATGCTCGCCCGCGCCGACGTTGTCGGAGCCCTTGAACATCATGTGTTCGAACAGATGCGCGAAGCCGGTGCGGCCCGCGCGCTCGTCCTTCGAGCCGACCGCGTAGCTGACAGCGATAGCGAACACTGGCGCGTAGTGATCTTCTGAAATGATCACGCGCAGTCCGTTGCTGAGACGGGTGTCGCTGAACGCAATCGGCTTGAGTGCCGATTGCGCGAACGGCGTTGCCGTCAGGAGTCCGAGAGTGACAAGGCATGCCATGAGACGGGCAGCGGGCATCGATACCTCCTCGCCTTTTGACGCGGAGGAGCTTAGCGCGGTTCGCCGTGCGTGTCGCCTGGCTCTAAGGAGTACTGAAGGAGAGCTCGCCGACCGGGCCGCGCTCTAACTGATTGATTTTATTGATCGGGTGTCCCCGGAATGATCTGTAACCTATGTCTCCGGAATGGACCATCAAAAGGTGGTCGGGGCGACTGGATTCGAACCAGCGACCTCTCGGTCCCGAACCGAGCGCTCTACCAGGCTGAGCCACGCCCCGAGGAAAATCAAGTATAACCGACCGTCGACGCCGCACCCGCCATGGCTCCAACCCTTTTTCTCAAGTTGGAGTCTAAGGACTCGTACGCAGCCGGGAAGGGATCCTATGAAACGACTGGGATTCGCTCTGGGTACCCTCGCACTCCTCGCCTACGCCGCGCCCCTCGCCGCGGGCGATCCGTTCGCCACGAAACTGTCGAAAGACAAGCAGGCGGTCCACGTCCTGAACCGCCTGACGTTCGGCCCGCGGCCCGGAGAGGTCGAGCAGGTTCGCAAGGCGGGCATCGAGAAGTGGATTCGACAGCAGCTCCATCCGGAATTGATTCCGGAGAATCCGGTGCTTGCCGAACGTCTCAAAAGCTTCGAGACGCTCCAGCTCGCCAACTGGCAGATCGCTGAAAAATACCAGCAGCCCGCGCCTGCGGGCATCGTCCTGCCGCCGCGACCGGCAATCACGCAGGTCGTCACGCCGGACCAGTTGCAGAAGCTCAATAACGGAACCGTTGACGAACGGCTGGCCGTCATCATGTCGATTCCGGCTGACCGGTTGCCGACGTTCCTCCCAAGCTTGAGTCCGGCGATGTTGCAGGGCCTGCCGGCGCTTGCCGAGCAGGCGGACAGGCTGCGGCGAGCGGACACGGAGATGCGGCAACGAGAGTTGCAGCGACTGAATCCTCCGCTCGCCCAGCTGCTGACTGCCGAGCAGCAGCGCATTGCACGGCAGGGCACGCCGAAGGAGAAACGCGACCTCCTGATGTCGTTCGATCAGGAGAAGCGGCGCCAGGTTCTGCGCCAGCTCCCGCCCAATGTGGTGAATGAGGTGCCTGAACTGCGCCGCGAGGCGCTCGCCACCCGTCAACCGCAGCAGTTCGTCAATCAGGAGCTGATTGAGGGCAAGCTGCTCCGGGCGCTCTATTCATCGCGTGAGCTCGAAGAAGTACTCGTCGACTTCTGGGTGAACCACTTCAACGTCTTCAATGGCAAGGGTCCCGTGCGCGTCCTGCTCACCAGCTACGAGCGCGACGCCATCCGGCCCCACGTTCTCGGCCATTTCCGCGACCTGCTTCTCGCGACGGCGCGCCATCCCGCGATGTTGTACTACCTCGACAACTGGCAGTCGCAGGTGCCGCGCGACGACCTCCCAGTCTTTACCGGACCCGGAGCGCCGCGACGGCCGGGTTTGAACGAGAACTACGGCCGGGAATTACTGGAGCTGCACACACTTGGTGTGGATGGCGGCTACACGCAGGACGACGTCGTTGCGGTGGCGCGCAGCTTCTCGGGCTGGACCATCTATGACGTCAACAAGTTCGCGGAATTCCAGTTCAACCCCGCGGTGCACGATCGCAAAGAAAAGATCGTGCTCGGTCACAAGATCCCCGCCGGCGGCGGCGAACAGGACGGTGTCCAGGTCATCGACATTCTGGTCAAACATCCGTCTACGGCTCGATTCATCTCGCGCAAGCTCGCCCAACGCTTCGTCGCCGACGCGCCGCCCCAGTCGCTCGTCGATCGGATGGCAGCCACCTTCACGCGGACCGACGGAGACCTGCGCGCCGTCCTCGAGACCATGTTGACATCGCGGGAGTTCCTGTCGGAGGGCGCGTGGCAGGCAAAGATGAAATCGCCGCTGGAGCTCGTCCTCAGCGCGGCTCGTGCCCTTGGTGCCGACGTGACCGATACCGGTGCACTGGCACAGCGGGTGGCGGATCTGGGACAGCCACTCTACGGAAAACTGGAGCCCACCGGCTATCCAAGCACCATCGAGGCGTGGGCCAATTCGGCGGGGCTGCTCGGTCGTATGAACTTCGCCAGCGCGCTGACCGGCGGACAAGTTGCCGGCGCCGCAGTCGATGCCGCACGGCTTCCGCGCACACCTCGTGCAGCGACCGGACTGCTTGGTGCCGGCACGCCTCGTGACTCGCTCGAGAAGGCGCTCGCCGGTGCGGCGCAGAAGGACATGTCGCCGGCCACGCTCGCCGCAGTCGTGATCGCCTCTCCCGATTTTCAACGGAGGTAGCCGTGTTCACTCGACGATCGTTTCTGCATGCCTCCGCGTTGACCGTCGGCGCCCTCGGCCTGGCGCCGTCGTGGCTGCTGCGCGCCGCCGCCCAGGCGCGCGAGAGCCGCAAGATCCTCGTGGCTATCTTCCAACGCGGCGCCGCCGACGGCTTGAACATCGTCGTTCCGTTCTCCGAGCCGCGCTACTACGAAGTCCGTCCTGGCATCGGCGTGGCGCAGCCGGGCAAGCCCAATGGCGGACTCGACCTCGATGGACGATTCGCCTTCAACCCTGTGCTGCAGCCGCTGAAGCCGTTGTGGGACACCGGACAGCTGGCGGTCGTTCACGCCGCCGGCTCCCCCGATTCGAGCCGCTCGCATTTCGATGCGCAGGACTACATGGAATGCGGCAGTCCCGGGATCAAGACGGAGGACGGATGGTTGAATCGCGCGCTGCCGCCGGATGCCGCCGGCGGGTCACCGGTCCGTGCCATTGCAGCATCGGGAGCGCAGCTGCCGCGAACATTGCGTGGAAGCCGCAGCGCCGTTGCGGTCGATAATCTCGCGCGGTTCCAGGTCTCCGACAAAAACACCGCAGAACTGCTCGAGCGTCTCTATTCGACGACGGCCGACGCCGAGATCAGCTCTCACGGCAAGGCGACCTTCGATGCCGTACGGATGATCGAATCGATACAGCGCCGCCCCTACACGCCCGCCAACGGCGCGCAGTACGGTCCGAGCGGCGAGTTCGGTCAGCGTCTGCAGCAGATTGCCAGGCTGATCAAAGCCGACGCCGGCGTGGAGGTCGCCTTCGCGGACGTCGGCGGCTGGGACCACCATGGCAACGAAAATGGTCAACTGCCGAACCTGCTTCGTCAGTTCTCAACGGCGCTCGCCGCGTTCGCGCGCGACATGGGTGATCGCATGGAAGACATCGTGCTCGTGACGATGTCCGAATTCGGGCGGACCGTTGCAGAGAATGGCAACCTCGGAACCGATCACGGGCACGGAAACGTCATGATGGTGCTCGGCGGCGCCGTAAAGGGCGGAAAAGTCTACGGCGACTGGCCGGGGCTGGCGCCCGAG
>Ga0111539_10000403_pt1 | contig 53763 bp, 49 predicted proteins | sample RhiMethybrSRZTD1_FD_79667 | JGI IMG/M metagenome (GOLD analysis project Ga0111539, IMG submission 79667) | Populus rhizosphere microbial communities from Tennessee, USA - Rhizosphere MetaG P. TD hybrid SRZTD1 (version 2) (version 2) | ecosystem: Host-associated > Plants > Roots > Rhizosphere >... | reverse complement strand
TCCCACGGTTCCTCGTCGCCGAGCTGCGAGACCACATCGCGGGCAAGGAGCCCGACGAGCTCGTGTTCAACGGCGTAAGGGGAGGCGGGCCACTACGCGCTCCGATCTTCCGCGCCGGCTTCCACGTCGCGGCCACGGCGATCGGCATCCCCGAGCTACACCCGCACGAGCTGCGCCACACCGCAGCCAGCCTCGCCATCGCCAGCGGCGCAGACGTCAAAGTCGTGCAGCAGATGCTCGGCCATTCGAGCGCTGCGATGACGATGGACGTCTATGGGCACCTCTTCAGCGACCGCCTCGACGAAGTCGCCGACGCGCTCGACACCGCTCGGTCCGAGGCCGCCAGATGCGCCGCTGCTGTTGCCAACGCTCAAAATCCTGTTGCCAAAGTGTTGCCAAACGCCGATGTGGTCGACTTGGCCGCCTACAAGGCGAAAGGTAAAACCGCAGGTCAGACGCCAAATTCGGATGGCGCCCCCGGCGAGATTCGAACTCGCGCTCCCGCCTCCGGAGGGCGGTGCTCTATCCCCTGAGCTACGGGGGCTGGATCAAGTCGGCTTGCGGCGTCCTGGCAATGGGCCGAAAGGCAATGTACCAGCGTCGCTACCGGATCAACTCCGCTCTTATAAGTGGAACGTTGTCCTCGTTCTATTCTCAACCACGTGCCGGGTGGTCGGTGGAGCTCTGGCGCCGCGCTGGCGGCGCTGCTTCTTGTGCTCATGATCACCGGCTGTGTCCGTCAGGGCGCCCCCGCTCCAGCAGCCCAGCGGAGTACGCCGCCACCGTGGAGTGCGCCGCGGGACGCCGTCTCCTACATCGAGGCTGCCGGGCTAGAGCCGCAACCCGTCAGCAGCAGTGAGAACTCCCGAGTCGTCGATCTGCGCATTACCGTCGATGGCGCCCAAGTGGAGGTGCCGGCGTACGTCGGCATCGACCGGGTTCGCGCACTCCAGGCCGCGGTGCACACTCACGACACCTCGGGGCAGGTGTGGCTGGAGGGTCGAGGAGCGAACAGTGTCAGGCTCGGTCAGTTCTTCACGTTGTGGGGTGTCCGATTTGACGATCATTGCCTGGGTTCTGCATGCGGAGCGTTGGACGTCAAGGTTGACGGAGTCGCCACCAGGGCTCCTCGTGAAGTACGTTTGGCTGACAGCCACAGAATCGAGGTGGCAGCGACCTCCTAACGGCCTACCACCTGTCCGCGAGCTGGTAAGTCCACGTCTGTTTGACCTTGTCTGGCACAGTTTCGCGATGTGACCCATACCCACGTCGCCGGCTCTATCCACGCCGATTCCAGCGCACGGCCGCCGAGCTGGTTGCGCATGCCGAGCGACGTCAACGCGTTGTTACCGAGTCTGTGGAGCAACGGCGTACGCAAGGACGAGTACGGGGTGCTCACCGTGACCGGCCGAAGCGTGATCGACATTGCCGACGAGGTTGGAACTCCGGCCTATGTGGTGGATGAGGCCGACCTACGTGCCCGGGCCCGCGCTTTTGCCGAAGCGTTTGAGGGTTGGGATGTTTATTACGCCGCCAAGTCCTTTCTTTGTACGACCGTTGCCCGTTGGGTCACCGAAGAAGGGCTTGGCATTGATGTTTGCACCGGTGGCGAGTTGGCCGTCGTGCAGCGCGCTGGCATCGATCTGCGCCGAGTGGGGCTGCACGGCAATAACAAGAGCGTCGAGGAGTTGCGTTACGCCCTGACCGCCAAGGTCGGACGGATCATCATCGACTCCTTCGATGAGATCGGCCGTCTGGGTGCTGTCGCTGAAGAGCTACAGATCCGGCCGCGGGTCATGCTCAGAGCAACCACTGGAGTGGAAGCACACACTCACGAATACATCGCCACCGCACATGAAGACCAGAAGTTCGGCTTCTCCATCGCCGGGGGCACCGCGATGGTGGCGTTGCTCGCCTGCCATCAGCATCCTTGGCTGGACCTGATCGGCATCCATTCCCACATCGGCTCCCAGATCTTTGACGCAGAGGGATTCGAGGTGGCGGCCCGGCGCACCCTCCGGCTGCACGCCGATTTCGCAAAGCAGACGGGCGTTGAGCTCGGCGAACTCGATCTTGGCGGGGGCTTCGGCATCGCCTACACCAGTGTTGACACCCCATCGACGCCGGCAGCTCTTGCAGAAGATCTTGAAGGAATCATCGCTAAGGAATGCGCAACGCTCGGTATCAAGACTCCCCACCTATCCATTGAGCCTGGGCGGGCGATCAGTGGTCCAAGCACCTTTGCTCTCTATCGGGTTGGCACCGTCAAGCCGGTCAGGCTGGACGGCGGTGCCAGTCGGCTCTATGTGGCTGTCGACGGCGGGATGAGTGACAACATCCGGACCGCCCTCTACGGCGCCGAATACTCCGCCACGCTGGCTTCGCGGCTTTCCACCGCTGCGCCGGTGCTGGCCAGAGTGGTCGGTAAGCACTGTGAAGGCGGAGACATCTTGGTCCGCGACGAGTTTCTGCCCGCTGACATTGCGCCCGGTGACCTGCTCGCCGTGCCAGGCTCCGGCGCCTACAGCCGCTCCATGGCGAGCAACTACAACCATGTCCCACGGCCGCCCGTCGTCGCGGTAGCCGCCGGCGAGATCAAGACGCTGATCCGGCGCGAAACGATCGAGGATTTGCTGGCACTGGATGCTGGATCATAAGAATTTGGTTTCGCGGACCGAATGCCGATAGTGACACAATGAGACCGCCACGATTCGGGGTCGTGGTGTTTGCGTAAATGAGGTTTCTGTGACTCTAACTAGCGTGCAGCCCACGCCACTCCTTGACAGTTCAGCGCTAACGCCGCTTCGCGTCGCCCTACTCGGGTGCGGAGTCGTGGGCTCTGAGGTGGCGCGCTTGATCACCGGGCAGGCAGAAGATCTCCGTGCTCGGGTCGGCCGACCCCTCGAGCTTGTGGGCATCGCCGTGCGCCAGTACGTGCGGGAGCGGCCCGGCATCGACCCCGGGCTCTTGACCACCGACGGAGAGGCGCTGGTCAGCCGGGATGATGTTGACCTGGTGATCGAGGTGATCGGCGGCATCGAACCGGCCCGCTCGCTGATCTTGACTGCGCTGCAACACGGGGCATCGGTAGTTACCGCTAACAAGGCTTTGCTTGCCGAGGACGGTGCAACCCTTTTCGCAGCTGCGGAACAAGCCGGGGTAGATCTTTACTTCGAGGCTACGGTTGCCGGCGCAATCCCGATCATCCGGCCGCTGCGTGAGTCGCTGGTCGGTGACGAGATCACCTCAGTGATCGGGATCGTGAACGGCACCACGAATTACATCTTGGACCGAATGGACAGTGGCACCATCGGATTCGATGAGGCCCTTGCGGAGGCCCAACGGTCCGGCTACGCCGAGGCGGACTCAACAGCTGACGTCGAGGGCTTCGACGCCGCAGCGAAGGCTGCGATCTTGGCCAGTCTCGCATTCCATACGCGGGTGACCAGTGCCGATGTCTATCGGGAAGGCATCACTAGGGTCACTCCAACCGACATTGCCTCAGCCCATGACATTGGCTGTGTAGTCAAGCTACTTGCGATCTGTCAGTTGTCACCACCCGCTGTCCCAGGCGGCAATGATCGAACCGTCTCAGTGCGGGTTCATCCGGCAATGATTCCGCGGTCCCACCCGCTCGCGGCAGTTGGCGGCGCATACAACGCGGTGTTCGTTGAGTCGATGTCCGCCGGACGGCTGATGTTCTACGGCCCAGGGGCTGGAGGCTCGCCCACAGCCAGCGCGGTGCTAGGTGATCTTGTTACGGTCGCCCGGAACCGGTTACGCGGCGCCGTCGGCCCCGGTGAGTCCAGCTACGCGGCACGTCCGGTCAGCAAGATCGGCAGTGTCATGACCCGCTATCACCTCTCCCTAGAGGTGGCTGACGTGGTGGGTGTGCTAGCCACCATCGCCCAAGTTTTCGCCGAGCACGGCGTGTCGATCGAGACTGTACGGCAGAACGGCCAGGGTGCTGATGCCCAGCTCGTGATCGTCACCCATCACGCGCAGGATGCTGCCCTTAGCGCCACGGTCCGAGCGCTACGCGACCTCGAGATCGTCCGGGAAGTCACCAGCGTGATGAGAGTTGAAGGCGACTGACGTGCTCCCGGAGTCCTTCGCCGGCGACCGATACACTTCCCTCGAGCGCCGGCCGGGGTACGGCGTGATCGCCCGCTATCGGGACTGGCTGCCGCTCTCCGATAATGATCCGGTGATCGCTCTCGGGGAAGGAAATACACCGCTTGTCGCCGCCGAGAAACTGTCGGAGATTCTAGCTTGCGAGGTATGGGTCAAGGTTGAGGGCGCTAATCCGACCGGTTCGTTCAAGGACCGTGGAATGACCGTCGCTCTCAGCGTCGCCGCCGGACAAGGTGCCCAGGCCGTGGTCTGCGCCTCGACCGGCAACACCTCTGCGTCGGCCGCGGCGTACGCGGCAAGGGCAGGACTCTCCACGATTGTGCTGCTGCCGGCCGGGCGGATCGCGACCGGCAAGTTGGCCCAGGCGATTGTGCACGGTGCCAAGGTCGTACAGGTCGATGGCAACTTCGACGACTGCCTCGAGCTTGCCCGCAAGCTCGCCCACGAATACCCCGTCGCCCTAGTTAACTCAGTCAATCCCAATCGGATTGAAGGTCAGAAGACGGCCGCCTTTGAAGTGATCGACGAGCTGGGTGATGCGCCTGAGGTGCACGTCATACCCGTTGGAAACGCCGGGAATATCTCGGCGTACTGGCGTGGTTATACGCAGTACGCATCCGCCGGCAAGGCCGTGCGGACACCCAGAATGTGGGGGTTTCAGGCAGCTGGTGCGGCCCCTCTGGTTTTAGGGCATCCCGTGCTGCAACCGGAGACCGTTGCCACCGCCATCCGTATCGGCAATCCAGCCTCGGCCGAGCAGGCGCGCGCCGCTCGCGATCAGTCAGGTGGTCTCATCGAAGCGGTCGATGACCAGCAGATCCTCGATGCGCAAGGCTTTCTGGCTCGCGAGGAAGGCATCTTCGTAGAACCGGCTTCAGCCGCCGGAGTCGCGGGCCTGCTAGCCAAACACCAGCGCGGCGAGATCGAATCGGGTCTGCAGATCGTGATCACGGTGACCGGACACGGCCTCAAGGACATCGATACTGCATTGTCACGCGTGGGACCTGTTCACGCGGAGGTTGTGACCGCTGATCTGCTTGCTATCGCGTCTGTCTGTGGGCTGGTGGACTAGGCGTCTGGATGACGCTCGACTTAAGCGGAGGCTCCATCGAACGAGGAGTGGACCATGGGTCCTGAGCCCGGCGATCAGCTGACCCCCGGTACCTCCGTGACGGTGGAGGTTCCGGCCACCAGCGCCAATCTGGGACCAGGGTTTGACTGCTTCGGGCTGGCACTCGACTGGCGGGAACGAGTGAATCTCGCAGTTATCGAGCATGGCTACCAGGTCGAGGTGTCCGGGGAAGGCGCAGCCGAGCTGCCTCGAGATGAAAGCCACCTGATCATCCGCTCGGCTCTGGTCGGTCTGGCGGATCTGGGAATTCACGCAGGTGGGCTGTGGCTTGGCTGTCGCAACACAATTCCCCATGGTCGCGGCCTCGGTTCTTCCTCGGCTGCGATTGTCGCGGGACTCATTGCAGCCGCCGGGCTGGCCGGCGCGATGGTCACGCCGGATTGGTTGTTGGGGCATGCGAATGCCATTGAGGGCCATCCTGACAATGTGGCCGCTGCCATCTACGGCGGTTTTGTGCTGGCGTACGAGGGCCGGAACGGCGTAACAGTCGCGCAGGGCCATATCGATACTTCGATCGGTGCAGCGCTGTTTATCCCCGAAACGTCGTTGGCTACCGAGGCTGCTCGCGGTCTGCTCCCTGAGACGATTCCGCATCTCGACGCAGCAGCGAACTCAGGTCGCGCGGCCCTGTTGGTTCACGCGATGGCGTTGGAACCGGAGTTGCTGTACGACGCCACGTGCGATTGGCTGCATCAGGGGTATCGGGAAGCGGCGATGCCGCGTTCCTACGAGCTCATGAAATCGCTTCGTGGGCAGGGATTTGCGGCGATGATCAGTGGTGCCGGTCCGAGCGTTCTGGTGCTGGGGCGGCAAAGGGATCTTGCGGTACTTCAAGATCAACATGCCCCAGGGTTCTCAGTTCGGCTTAGTGGCATAGGCTCTGCCGCGGCAATCATCGCGTCAGAGATGATCCGAGATGGACGAGATGGACGAGATCAGGCTTTGCGCGCACTGTGACGGGCGGCCCCGCTTCGCCGACTGCAGGAGCTCGCGACCGGCAGTATGAGAGGGCTCAGCGATAAGGCGAGTGACGAAGGAGGCGAATTTGGCGGGCCGCCTGTCAGAGTGCCATCAAGAATGGAAACTGGGAACGCAGGTGCTAGCCTTAGAGGGCCGACACGGTCAGGGCAGCTGCGGTGACCGGCTTCCCAACCAGCCAAGTCACAAAGACGCAGATCTGACCACGGAGCGCCTCAAAGGTCAGGTGCGACGCGGACGAAGCCTTCCGGCATCTCCCGTCAGCCAAATCTCGAGAACAGTCGTCGCGATGCGCTGAGGACCTCAAGAAAGACCCGCTGGTCGGGGAGATCACCCCGCACCATGGATGGGCACTGATGAAGTGCCCGAACTGACAAGGACACACGTTGACAGAAATCGCCGAAGTGACGAGCGCATCTTCGATCGAGGAAAGCGCCGGCGAACAGAACAAGCAATCCACAAGTGATCGTCGCAAGGGCTCGGGCCTAGACGCCATGGTCCTCCCCGAGCTGAAACAGCTGGCCAGCTCCATGGGCCTGAAGGGCACTGGTGCTATGCGCAAGAGCCAGCTGATCGACGCTATTCGGGCCGCACAACGCGGTCCCGACGCGTCCGCCTCTTCAGAAGGCGTAGAGCAAGGTAACGGTTATCGCGGTCAAGAGGGACAAGGTAGCCCACAAGACCGCCCCGACAGGGATGTCGCCAGTGCAGCACGTGAGCTGCAACAGGCGCCGCGTGAGGCAGTCAGCCAGCGCGAGGAGACACAACAAATGCTTCAGCATGACGTACAGCCCGAGCTGATGGCAGCTACCACGGATGTGGTTCAAGGTGAACGGCAAGCGCCCACCCAGGTCAGCGACTCTGGTCAGGCTCGCGAGGACACCGGCACGCCATCAGATCGCGGTGATCAGATCCGCGAAGACGCTGGTACGTCGCAAGACGGCAGTGATCAAGGTCGGCAGGACACGGGCACAGTGCAGGAAACTGCCGACGGCCAGCGTGAATCCGATCGCCCCGATGAGCAGGCGCGCACCGATGAGCAAGGACGCGAGCCTCGCACCGGCGATGGCGAGCGGGCCGACGGAGCCCGCGAGGGCCGGCAGACCGATCGAAGGGACCGCCGGAATCGCGACCAGCAGGCGCGCGACAACCAGCAGCGCGACAACCAGAACCGGGACAACCAGGGCCGCGACAACCAGGGCAGGGACAACCAGGGGCGCGACTGGGACGAGGAAGGCGGAGGTCGTCGGGGTCGACGGCGCCGCAGTCGGGATCGCCAGAACCGGCGGAATCGCGGTGGCGGCGGCAACCTGGAACGCTACGACTCCGAGCCCGTCCTCTCCGATGACGACGTCCTTGTTCCGGCCAGGGGCATCTTGGATGTCCTCGACAATTACGCATTTGTCCGCACCAATGGCTACCTTCCGGGTCCCGACGACGCGTACGTCTCCTTGTCAATGGTCAAGAAGCTCGGTTTGCGTAAGGGCGACCTGGTCACCGGCATGCTTCGTACGCCGCGCGAGGGTGAACGCAAAGAGAAGTTCAACCCGATGGTGAGGATCGACACCGTCAACGGTGGCGACATGGAGACGTCTAGGCAGCGGGCGGACTTCGGCAAGCTGACACCCCTCTATCCGCAAGAGCGCCTGAAGCTCGAAACCACACCGACTCAGATGACGGGCCGGATCATCGATCTCATGTCGCCGATCGGTAAGGGGCAACGCGCGCTGATCGTCTCGCCGTCCAAGGCTGGCAAGACCCTGATCATGCAAGCCATCGCCAATGCCGTCGCCACCAACAACCCTGAGGTCAAGTTGATGGTGGTGTTGGTGGACGAACGGCCCGAGGAAGTCACTGACTTCCAGCGCCAGGCCAAGGGAGAAGTGATCTCGTCCACCTTCGATCGACCCGCCGAGGACCACACCGCGGTTGCAGAGCTGGCGATCGAGCGCGCGAAGCGTCTGGTTGAGCTCGGCCACGACGTCGTGATCTTGCTCGATGGCATTACCCGACTTAGCCGTGCCTACAACTTGGCGGCCCCGGCTTCCGGCCGGATCTTGTCTGGTGGCGTCGACTCGGCTGCGTTGTACCCGCCGAAGAAGTTCCTCGGCGCTGCACGGAACATCGAAGGCGGTGGATCGCTCACGATCATCGCGACCGCGCTGGTGGAGACCGGTTCGAAGATGGACGAAGTGATCTTCGAGGAGTTCAAGGGCACCGGTAACTCCGAGATCCGGCTGCGGCGGGAATTCGCTGAAAAGCGGATCTTCCCCGCGATCGATGTGGACGCGTCCAGCACCCGTCGCGAGGAACTGCTGATGAGTCGCGAGGAGCTGGCCATCGTATGGAGGCTGCGTCGTGTGCTGTCCGGCCTCGAGAGCTTGCAGGCATTGGAGATGCTGCTGGACCGGCTACGCCGGACGCAAAGCAACGCTGAGTTCCTGATGGCAATCACGAAAAGCATGCCTGCACAGGAGTAGTTGGCCGATCGGGACTAAAGGCAGGCACTTAACCGTTCATCATTTGGTGTCGTAGCTAACGCTGCGGCAGAATCACTCTTTGGTGCCGGCTCACGCCGTAAACGCAAATCGCGTGGCGACCCGGCGCACATGATGAGGAGACAAGCATGAAGCCCGACATTCATCCCGCGTACGTGGAGACGCTGGTGACCTGCACCTGCGGCAACACGTTCACAACTCGGAGCACTGCACCGAACGGCGTCATCCACGCCGACGTGTGCTCCAACTGCCACCCGTTCTACACGGGCAAGCAGAAGATTCTTGACACTGGTGGTCGCGTCGCCCGCTTCGAGAAGCGGTATGCGGCGAGGCAGCCGGCTAAGAAGAAGACCAGCAAATAGCTTGATATGCAGCGCCGGGAGGCAGGGAGATTGGCCCCTGCAGCCCGGCGCTTGCCGCGTCTCGATCACCGACCTGTCAACATCGGTGATCGTTATGGCAACACCCACGCTGACAACTCGGAGAGGGGAGTGTCGGATGTTTGAGTCGGCAGCTCCCGTACGTGCTGAGTTCCAGGAGCTGGAGGCAGCGCTTGCTGATCCGGCGGTCCATGCTGATCTTGCCCGAGCCCGCAAGGTCGGACGACGTTACGCAGAGCTGGTGCCGATTGTTAACGCGTTGGACGAGTACCAGCGAATCACTGATGATCTTTCTGCAGCGAAGGAGCTGGCGGATGAAGATGCTTCGCTAGCTGCCGAGGCCGTCGAGCTTGAAGCACAGCTGGGGCCGATCACCGAGCGGTTGACGCGATTGCTGGCACCGCGTGATCCCAACGACTCCTCGGATGCGCTGATGGAGATCAAGTCAGGCGAAGGCGGCGAGGAATCCGCTCTGTTTGCGGGCGATCTGTTGAAGATGTACTCCCGTTATGCGGAGAGCCGCGGCTGGAAGATCGAGATTCTCGATTCCCAGGAAACTGATCTTGGGGGTTACAAGTCAGTGACCATCGCGATCAAGGCGCCCGCTGCGGGTGAACCCGACGCCATGCCGTATGGCGTACTGAAGTTCGAAGGCGGGGTGCATCGAGTGCAACGAGTGCCGATCACCGAGTCTCAAGGCCGGGTCCATACTTCGGCCGCTGGCGTGCTGGTGATGCCGGAAGTCACAGAAACCGAGATCGAGATCAACGAAGATGATCTTCGAATCGATGTTTACCGCTCATCGGGTCCAGGCGGCCAGGGTGTCAACACCACCGATTCCGCGGTGCGGATTACCCACTTGCCCAGCGGCATCGTCGTCTCGTGTCAAAACGAGCGCTCCCAGCTGCAGAACCGGGAACAGGCCATGCGCATGCTTCGCGCTCGATTGATCGCAGCGGCGGAAGAAGAGGCTGCCAACGCCGCTTCAGCGGCACGCCGCAGCCAGGTTCGCACGGTCGACCGGTCTGAGCGCATTAGAACGTACAACTTTCCCGAGAACCGCATCTCTGATCATCGGATCGGCTTCAAGGCGTACAACCTTGATCAGGTTCTGAACGGCGACCTTGACGCGGTGATCAATGCGCTGCAAGACGCCGACACCCAGCTGCGGCTCTCGCAGGCAGGTGTTGCAAGCAAGTGAGCAAGGCCGTCCGACCGCTCCTGACTCAGGCTGCCAGCCAGCTACGTGAGGTAGGGGTCGACTCGCCGGAGCAGGAGGCTCGGCAGCTCTTGGCGTACGCCGTCGGGATTGAGCTGGTTAGAGTCCCGCTGCTGGATTCTGTTGACGATGACCAGGCCAGCCATTTCCAGACCTTGATCAACAAGCGAGCGCACCGCATACCGCTGCAGCATTTGACCGGCCGAGCGCACTTCCGGTACCTGGAACTGGAGGTCGGTCCCGGCGTCTTCGTGCCTAGACCCGAGACCGAAGTAATGACCGGGTGGGCGATCGAGCAATTGCGCCCCATGGTGTACGCCGTGGCGCGAGGTGAGTCGCGACACTTGCCGGTAGTCGTCGAGCTCGGTACGGGATCAGGTGCAGTCGCCAAATCCATTGCCACGGAGTTGACCGGAACCCGGGTCCATGCGGTCGAGATGTCAGAGGAGGCGGCGGCATACGCGGCGCGCAACCTGGTGGACACCACCGTCGAACTCTACGTGCGGGATATGGTCGGCGCGCTTTCTGAGCTCAATGGCGCCGTTGACCTGGTGATCGCGAATCCGCCGTACATCCCGCTGGGCGCCTTCGAGTCCGTGATACCCGAGGTACGTGATCATGACCCAGTCCTTGCTTTGGTCTCTGGCCAAGACGGTCTGGATGCGATCAGGGCCGTGGTCACAGAGGCCGCGCGTCTGCTCCGACCGGCTGGCCTACTTTGTGTAGAGCACGCTGATGTACAAGGTGAATCTGCGCAGCAAATCCTGCTCGATCATGGGGCCTTTGCTGCCGTACGCGATCATCGGGATTTGGCCGGCAAACCACGATTCGTCACTGCAATCCGCCGTTCCTGATCGCTTATCGAGCAGTGAAACCGGATCGCGCGCGCCGCTGTCTGGATGAAGGCGCGAGCTGCCACTCCGCATCGGAAACTGGCACGTGGCATCAATTGCAGCTAATGCGCAGTTTGAGCGAGTGATGCCAAGTGGGGTCCGAAGCGTGCAAATCGCTACTGATCTTGCAGTAACCCGGCTTGTCAACAAGCGATTCTGGCAAGATTAAGCGGTGACCACGACCGCCGTGCCGGGCGAGCCCGACCCCAGGGAGGCGGCCGAAGCCGAAGCTCAGGTGAGCTACCGGCGGTTCGACTGCACGGCCGGGGATCCGTCGCAGAACACGGAGGCTACTGAGGCCGCCCGCCAGGCTATTGAGGCTGGCGAATGCATCGTGCTGCCCACCGACACCGTCTACGGGATCGGTGTTGACGCGTTCAGTGCCAAGGCGGTGCAGCGACTCCTGGATGCCAAGCAGCGCGGCCGTGACATGCCGCCGCCAGTGCTAATTGGCGAGTCGACCCTGATCCGGGCGCTGGCCGTGGACGTCCCGGAGATGGCCAAGGATCTTGTCGAGAAGCACTGGCCCGGAGCCCTCACAGTGATCTGCCATATCCAGCCCAGTTTGCGAATGGATCTTGGTGAGACTGAGGGGACCATCGCCCTTCGGGTGCCGGATCACGAGCTGGCCCGCGAGATCCTACGACGTACCGGCCCGATGGCAGTCAGCAGCGCGAACATCAGCGGTAGACCAGCAGCGCTCACCTGTGACGAGGCGATTGAGCAACTCGGAGATTCGGTCGCGATCTACCTCGACGGAGGTCCGCTTCAGGATGCCGGCGGCGCGCCGTCAACCATCGTGGACTTCACGCGACACGACGACGGCCAGGTATTGCGACGAGGTGCGATCAGTGTCGAAACGCTCCGTGAGACGGCGCCAAATCTTCTTGATCTGATCGATGAGGGGACGGGTGCGGAGGAGGGCCCCGCGACAGGTTCAGGGCTCAGCCAGGACGAGGAAGATGGGTCTTCGAACGGCGCAGGGCTCAGTCGGGATGCGGATGAGTCCTCGAACGGCTCAGGTTCAACCCCCGCAACGGGAGGCTGAGTGCGCGAGTATCTGCTGGTCCTCTGCATTGCAGCCGCTGTCACCTATTTGCTGAGCGGTGTCTGCCGCCGCTTGGCGCTGCGTACCGGGGCGATGGCCCGAGTACGGGATCGGGACGTCCACACCATCGAGATGCCGTACTTCGGCGGCGTCGCCATGCTGGCCGGCGTCGCGGCCGCGATCTTGATCTCCTGGCAGCTGCCATTCCTGGGCAGGCTCGTCACCGTGCAGCAAGACTCCCGGGCGGTCTTGGTTGCCGCGGTCGTGATCTGTCTGGTGGGCGTGCTCGATGATGTGTTCGAGTTGCCACCGCTGACAAAGTTTGCAGGGCAGGTCTTTGCGGCAGGAATTGCCGTCGCACTTGGCGTCAAGATGTTGTGGATCCCGCTGCCCAACAAGATCGTCTCCCTCGATGGCACGACATCGGTCGCGATCACCGTGTTCTTCATCGTGCTCTGCTCAAACGCGGTGAACTTCGTCGACGGGCTGGACGGATTGGCGACTGGAGTAGTCGGTATCGGGGCTCTGGCGTTTTTCGCCTACTCGTATCTGCTCACGGTCTACGAGGGCCTCACCAGGGCGACGACCTCAAGCCTTGTAACGGTCGCAATCGCGGGTGCCTGCCTCGGCTTCCTGCCGCACAACTTCTTCCCAGCGCGAATGTTCATGGGTGACTCCGGCGCGATGCTCCTCGGCCTGCTGCTCGCCACGTCAACCATCAGCCTGACGGGACAGATCGACATCTCCCAGCTGCAAGGCGGTCGCGGGGGTTTGGTGCCGCTGGTCTTGCCGCTGGTCTTGCCGCTGGCCATTCTCGCCCTGCCATTCCTCGACCTGACGCTGGCATTTATCCGCCGCACGTACGCGGGCAAATGGTGGTTTCTGCCCGATAAGCAGCATCTGCACCACCGGCTCCTGGAGCGCGGACACAGCCAGCGCCGTGCCGTGGTGCTGATGTACGTCTGGTCGGCGTTGGTCTCCTTCGGCGTGATCATCTTGGGCTTGGTTCAAACCGAACGCCAGTGGACCGTGGTAGCCGTTGGAGCCGCATTGGCACTGGGTCTGATGGTGCTAACCCTTGGTCGGCCGGTACGTGCCGAGAACCCCATCCGCCGCGGCGAATCGTTGTAAGCCCCGGCAGCGAACGAGCGAGCCTTTGAACACAGCGAGCGCAGTGAGCGAAGCAATCGAACTCGTGTTAGCGTGCACGCACGCAGCCCTGCGACGGTTCGCACGACGCGAGCCGGCCACGAATCCGATCACGACCTAGTCCGACACCGGCAAAGGGGACTGCCTCACCCATGACCGTCGACAGCCGCTCCGAACACGCGGCGATTCCTGCGGATGGACCGAGCATTCACGTCGTCCGGGCGCGCAAGCTGCTGCTTGGCGGCGCCATCGGCGGGGTGTCAGCGTCGGTCCTGTGCATGATCGGCTTCACCATCGGGTACGGCACAAGCGGCTTGATCTCGGCTGCTCTGGCGGCGGCCATGGTGTTGTTCTTCTACGGAGTGGGCCAGTACGTGATGGTGCTTTTCGCCGATGCGGGAGCACGGACGCTGCTCACCGTGTCGATGTGCAGTTACACCGCGCGAGTTGTGCTGCTGGGGTTGGTGCTGGTGCTGTACAACAGCCACCGCGAAGCTTGGCCAACACTGATCCCAATGGCAATCTTTGTGACCACGATCATCGTCGTTGCCGGGTGGTTGGTTGTCGAGATCTTTGTCTTTTCTCGCTTGCGAATCGGCGCCTATGACACCGAGTACGTGCCGCCCAGCAAAGGTGTCTTGGAGCCGTGACCGGCGCAACAATCACTGCTAGCGTGTGTCGCACCATGAAGGAACTACCCGAGGCGCCCTCCGACCGGCCCAAATCGCAAGGAGGCCAGGAATCAGCCGGCATGGACCAGGGGCTACGTGTGCTCTCCTATCTGATCTCCGGCGTGCTGCTCTATGGACTGCTCGGATGGCTTGGCGACTACTACTTCGGCACCAGGTTTTTAGTGCCGATCGGCATCGTTGCAGGCGCCGCCTTCGGGGTATATGTGATCATCCGGCGCTATGGCCGTATCGATGAAGTGCCAGCCGCGCAAGGTGCGAAGAATCGCAGTGATCAAGCCACGGTAAGCGAGCACAGGCAGAAGGCGGAGCAGGGGGAGCGGTGAGCGGTTTCTTGTCGGGGCTGATGCCGCTGGAAACGGGCGGTTTTGAAGCCCCTGGAGTGCACAGTTTCGACGTACCGCCGCTGTTCGAAGGGCTTCCCTGGTTCGACAAGTACATGTTGCAAGCCATTGTCTCGGTGATCTTGATCTTGGCGTTCTGGTTGATCATGGCCCGCAAGAACGCGATGGTTCCCAGCAAGGGCCAGTACATCGGCGAGACGGCCTACTTCTTCGTTCGCAACACGATTGCTCGCGACATGATCGGGCACGACTTCCTCAAGTACTTGCCGCTTCTGATCGCCCTTTTCTCCTTCGTGCTGGTCAACAACCTTTTTGGCGTATTCCCTCTCACCTTGCTACCGACTCCCTCACACGTCGGTTGGCCATACGGTCTGGCGCTGATGGTGTGGGTGATCTACAACGGCGTCGGCATCTCCAAGCATGGCTTCTTCGGTTATCTCAAGAGCACCTCACTGCCCTCTGGCGTACCGGTATTCATGTGGCCGCTGATCATCCCGCTGGAGTTCGTTTCCAACATCATCGTTCGGCCGGTCACCTTGTCCTTGCGACTCTTCGCCAACATGTTCGCCGGCCACCTGCTGATTCTGGTGTTCATATTGGGCGGGGAATACCTGCTGTTGCATTCCTCCTCGATCATCAACAAGACCGCAGGCGTGATCTCCTTGATCGTTAGCATGGCGATCTTCGGCCTGGAGATCTTCGTTCAGTCCTTGCAAGCCTTCATCTTCACCGTCCTCACCGCCCAGTACATCTCCTCGGCTTCGGCCGAGGAGCACTGACCACCCTCGGTTTCGGCAGCCTGAAACCCCGTCAAGAAAGAAGTCCAATGACTCCACTGGAACTCACCGGCTCGCTCGGCATCGTCGGCTACGGCCTCGGCGCCATTGGCCCCGGAATCGGCGTGGGCTTGATCTTCGCCTCGGTCATCCAGGGCACCGCGCGCCAGCCGGAAGCCCGCGGCGCGATGATGGGCACGGCCTGGATCGGATTCGCCGTAACGGAGGCGCTGGCGATCATCGGTATCGCGCTCGCCTTCGTCTTCGGCGGCTAAGCGGGTGGTCGCGATGACCGTGCTTCTCATACCGCTCCAGGGGGAGAATCCGCTACTGCCGAACGTGGCGGAGATCATCGCAGCGATTGTGTTCGCGCTGATACTGACCTTCATCATCGCTAGGTTTGTCGTGCCCCGGTTCGAGGCCACGTACGCCGAACGGACCGCTGCCATCCAGGGCGGCTTGGAGAAGGCCGAGCAGGCTCAACAGGCCGCGGAGGCGGCCCTGCAGCAGTACAACGATCAGCTAGCAGAGGCCCGCACCGAAGCTGCCAGAATCCGCGAGGAAGCAAAAAGCGAGGGTACCCAGATCCTTGCTGATCTTCGCGAGCAGGCGAATTCCGAAGTTGCCCGAATCAGGTCACAGGGACAGGCGCAGCTAGAAGCTGAGCGGGCGTCGGTGATGGCCCAGATGCGAGGGGAGATCGGCACGTTGGCCACTACCTTGGCGAGCCGGATCGTCGGCGAGTCGCTCGAGGATGATGATCGGGCACAGCGTACGGTTGATCGCTTCCTCGCTGAGCTAGAAGGTGAGGGCGAACCAACTCCTGCCGGTAGATCATGACTGCTGCGACCGACGCGCGATTGAGTTCGCTGGACCGGATGCTGGATGACAGTCAGGTCGGCGACACCTTCGCTACCGAGATGTTTGCTGTGGTCGATGCGTTAGAAGCCTCGCCTACGCTACGACGCGCGGTGACAGATCCAGGCACACCTGAAGGCGCCCGTCGAGCACTGGTGCATGGGTTGCTCGACGACAAGGTCGATAGAGCGGTCGCGGATCTGGTGGCCGAGTCAGCGACGCTGCGCTGGGCGGGAGGCCGGACCTTTGCGGCTGCATTGGAGCGGCAGGCCGTACGCGGCCAACTGATCGTGGCCGATCGCGCTGGTGAGCTGGATGACACCGAGGACCAGCTCTTTCGATTCGCCCGGCTGGCGGAGTCCAACCCTGAACTACGCAACTTACTGGGAGACCGCGCGATCGAACTCAGCAAGCGGCAGGAGTTGGTCGAAGGGCTGTTGAGCGGCCGCGCTACCAACGCAACGATCGTGCTTGCCAAGCGGGCGGTAGCCGCCCGCGAACGAACGTTCGGGCAAACCATCGAGGGTTACGTCACACTAGCCGCGGCACAGAAGAATCGAGCGTTGGCGACCGTGCGGGTCGCCAAGCCGCTGTCCTCCGAGCAGCGTAACCGGCTCCGCGCTGCACTCACCAAACAAGTCGGTCGCGATGTCGCGATCCAGGAGATCGTCGATCCAGGAGTTTTGGGTGGAATGCGCGTGGAGATCGGCGACGAGGTATTTGAAGGCACAGTTTCGGGCCGGCTCGAGGAGGCCAGACGTCTATTCGGATAGATCGCTCGGTTCCTTCACAATAGAAAAATCATCTGTCGAAATAAGAGCAGAAAGCGCAGGCGATGGCAGAACTCACGATTCGTCCAGAGGAAATCCGCGAAGCACTGGATCGCTTCGTCCGGGAATATACGCCGGAGACGGCCAGCCGCGAAGAGCTCGGAACAGTCGTCACCTCCGGCGACGGCATCGCACGAGTCGAAGGCCTGCCTTCGGCCATGGCCAATGAGCTACTGGAGTTCGAGAACGGCACTCTTGGGATCGCACTGAACCTCGATGTCCGGGAGATCGGCGTTGTCGTCATGGGCGAGTCGGAGGGCATCGAGGAAGGCCAGGTCGTCAAGCGCACCGGTGACATCTTGTCGGTGCCGGTCGGTGACGGGTACCTGGGACGTACGGTCGACGCGTTGGCTAATCCGATCGACGGGCTCGGCGAGATCACCAACATCGGCGAGCGTCGCCCGCTCGAGCTGCAGGCCGCCGGTGTAATGGATAGGCAGGGGGTCAATCAGCCATTGCAGACCGGGATCAAGGCCATTGACGCCATGATTCCGATTGGCCGTGGCCAGCGGCAATTGATCATCGGCGACCGCAAGACTGGTAAGACGGCCATTGCCGTCGACACGATCATGAACCAGAAGAGCGCCTGGGATAGCGGTGATCCGGAGCAGCAGGTGCGATGCATCTACGTCGCGATCGGCCAGAAGGGCTCCACCATCGCTGCTGTTCGCGGAGCACTGGAGGATGCCGGTGCGCTCGAATACACCACGATCGTCGCCGCCCCCGCATCAGACCCCGCCGGCTACAAATACGTTGCGCCGTACACCGGCTCGGCCATCGGGCAGCACTGGATGTATCAGGGCAAGCACGTGCTGATCATCTTCGACGACCTGACCAAGCAGGCCGAAGCGTACCGCGCCATGTCGCTGCTGCTACGCCGGCCGCCCGGCCGCGAAGCGTATCCGGGTGACGTGTTCTATCTGCACAGCCGCCTGCTAGAGCGCTGCGCGAAGCTATCCGATGAGCTCGGCGGTGGCTCGATGACTGGCCTACCGATCATCGAGACGAAAGCCAATGACGTGTCGGCGTACATCCCGACCAACGTCATCTCGATCACTGACGGTCAGATCTTCTTGCAGTCTGATCTCTTCAACGCCAATCAGCGACCAGCCATTGATGTCGGCATTTCAGTGTCCCGGGTCGGCGGCGCGGCGCAGATCAAGGCGATGAAGAATGTCGCCGGTTCGCTCAAGCTGGAGCTCGCCCAGTATCGCGATATGCAGGCCTTTGCGATGTTCGCCTCGGACCTTGACGCTACGACCCGCCGTCAGCTGGATCGCGGCGGCCGGCTTGTCGAGCTCCTCCGCCAGCCGCAGTACTCGCCATATCCGGTGGAAGAGCAGGTGGTCTCAATCTGGGCTGGTATTCAGGGTTTGATGGACGAGGTGCCCGTTGATGACGTGCTGCGCTTCGAGCGCGAGCTGCTGGACCATCTGCGTCACCACGGCGATGTGCTGCGCAACATCCGGGAAACCAAGAATTTCGATGACGACACGGCCGCTGCGCTTCGCGAGCAGATTGCCGAATTCAAGAAGGGCTTCCAGACCTCGGAGGGCAAGCTGCTGGCCGGACGCGAGGAGCATGAGGCGATGGCAGAAGAGGACGTCACACAAGAGCAGATCGTGAGGCAGAAGCGAGGCTGATATGCCGGCAAGCCTGCGTGAGCTGCGGCAGCGCCGCGCCTCGGTAACGACCATCAAAAAGGTCACCCGGGCGATGGAGCTGATCGCGGCCTCCAGAATCATCAAGGCGCAACAGCGCGCCCAATCAGCGGCTCCGTACGCTCGGGAACTAACCAGGGCTGTGTCGGCGGTTGCGACCTTCTCCAATGTTGATCATCCGCTGACTACGGAGGCGGAGAATCCCAGCCGGGCGGCGGTGTTGCTGATCACCTCCGACCGCGGCTTGGCGGGCGCCTACTCATCCTCGGTGATCAAGGAGGGTGAGCAGCTGAACCAGCTGTTGCGCCAGTCGAACAAGGAGCCGGTGCCCTATCTGGCCGGGCGAAAGTCGATCGCGTTCTATGGATTCCGACGACGCGAGGTGGCGGCCAAGTGGGAGGGCTTCTCGGATGCGCCCACTTACGGGCACGCCCGCGAGATCGCCGACGCCCTCATTGAGGCGTTTCTGACCCCAACCGAGGAGGGCGGAGTCGACGAGATCCATGTCATCTTTACTCGCTTCATCTCGATGCTGACACAGCGAGTCGATGTCATTCGAATGCTGCCGCTCGAGGTTGTGGAAGGCGAGGAATCGCCACCAACAGATGAGCTCCTTCCGCTCTATGAATTCGAGCCCGACGCAGAGACGGTTCTCGATGAGCTGTTGCCGCTCTATGTGGCGAGCCGCATTCACTATTGCCTACTTCAGGGCGCTGCGTCGGAACTAGCCAGCCGGCAGAAAGCCATGAAGTCAGCAACCGACAACGCGCAGCAGCTGATCGAGCGGCTGACCCGGGAAGCGAACCAGGCCAGGCAAGCCGAAATCACTCAGGAGATCTCCGAAATCGTCGGCGGAGCGAGTGCTCTGGCCGAGGCAACTGCGGCGGCCGAGTGATTGCAATAAGAGAATGACCGTTATCACGACTGATGAATGAGAGAACGAGATGACCGCCACCATTGACGAACAAGACATTGAATCCCCTGCAGGCGGCATTGGCCGCGTCTCTCGAGTCATCGGCCCGGTGGTCGATGTTGAGTTTCCGGTCGACCAGATGCCTGAGATTTACAACGCTTTGACGGTCGAGATCGGTGTCGACGGTGAGACGCGCAGCATGACCATGGAGGTCGAGCTGCATATCGGCGACAACCTCGTTCGGGCCATCGCTCTGAAACCGACCGACGGCATGCAGCGAGGCACGGAGGTGCGGGACACCGGAGCGCCTATCTCGGTGCCTGTCGGTGACGTCACTAAGGGTCATGTGTGGAACGTGACTGGCGACGTGCTCGACGTCGACCCCTCGACCATCGAGATCACCGCGATTGAGGGCGCTCCCAACGGTCGCTGGCCGATCCATCGCTCGGCGCCCAAGTTCGACGAGCTCGAGGCTAAGACCGAGATGCTCGAGACCGGCATCAAGGTGCTCGATTTGCTCACTCCGTACGTGACCGGCGGCAAGATCGGCCTGTTCGGCGGTGCTGGTGTGGGCAAGACCGTGCTTATCCAGGAGATGATCTACCGCATTGCCCACAACTTTGGCGGTACGTCGGTCTTCGCCGGAGTGGGAGAGCGCACGCGCGAGGGCAATGATCTGATCCATGAGATGGCAGAGGCAGGCGTATTCAAAGACACCGCTCTCGTGTTCGGTCAAATGGATGAGCCGCCGGGGACGCGGCTTCGGGTCGCGCTGTCCGCGTTGACGATGGCGGAATATTTTCGCGACGTTCAGAACCAGGACGTGCTGCTCTTCATCGACAACATCTTCCGTTTCACCCAGGCTGGGTCGGAGGTTTCGACCTTGCTGGGCCGGATGCCTTCGGCAGTGGGATACCAACCCAATCTGGCCGACGAGATGGGCCAGCTGCAGGAGCGGATCACCTCAACGCGCGGGCACTCCATCACCTCTATGCAGGCAATCTACGTGCCGGCTGACGACTACACCGATCCCGCTCCGGCAACGACCTTCGCTCACCTCGACGCCACCACTGAGCTGTCGCGTGAGATCGCCTCCCGCGGCCTGTACCCCGCCGTGGATCCGTTGTCATCGACCAGCCGGATTCTGGACCCGCAGTACATCGGCCAGGAGCATTACGACGTCGCGGTGCGCGTCAAGCAGATTTTGCAGCGCAACAAGGAGTTGCAGGACATCATCGCGATCTTGGGTGTGGACGAGCTGTCCGAGGAAGACAAGATCGTGGTCAATCGCGCACGGCGTATCCAGCAGTTCCTCAGCCAGAACACGTACATGGCGGAGAAGTTCACCAACATTCCAGGGTCGACGGTGCCGCTCAGCGACACGATCGAGTCGTTCCGGATGATCTGCGACGGGGAAGTTGATCACATGGCAGAGCAGGCCTTCTTCAATGTCGGCAGCATGGAAGACGTCGAGCGTCGTTGGTCGGAGTTGCAGAAAGACGCCTGATCTTGACGGATCGTAAGCTGGAAAGATCGAAGGGCCAGAAGAGAGCGGAGCGGTATGGCTGAACCCATGCAAGTGGAAGTCGTCTCGGCTGATCGTGTCGTCTGGTCGGGCAAGTCATCCAACATCATCGCTAAGACCGTTGAGGGTGAGATCGGCATCCTGCCGGGTCATGAACCGGTGCTTGGTGTGCTGGTGCCAAGTGCGGTTGTGATCTTCTGCGAAGACAATCCGACGCGCGAGATCGTTGCAGTAGACGGCGGTTTCATCTCGGTTTCGCAGGGACGCGTTTCGATCTTGAGTGAGTACGCCCGGATGGCCGATGAGGTGACCGTCGCTCAGGCGGAGAAGGAGCTTGCCGAGGCGCAAAGAGCTCTGGATACCGGCAACGGAAGCGATGAGGATCGAAAGCATTTCCTGCGTGCCACGGCGCAACTTCGCGCGGCTCAGAAAGCGCAGTAAGGTCGCTGCCAAAGATAAGCCCGCGATCTGAGGACGTTCATGCACGGCTGGCTCGGGGTCGTCGAGATCGTCGGCATGCTAGCGGCCCTGTTAGCCATCAGCATCTTGATGCTCACCGCGCGGCGTCGCTGGCTTGATCGCGTTGGTGGCACGTTCGATTGCAGTCTGCGACTGCGGATGAGGACTCCGGGCGCCGGATGGGTGCTCGGAGTCGGTCGTTATAGCGAGGGAATCCTGGAGTGGTTCAGATACTTCTCCTACTCGTTTCGGCCACGAATGGTGTTCCCCCGGCGTAATGTCCGTGTGCTGGAGACCCGCATGCCGGATGCTGTGGAGGCCGTAGCACTGAATTCCAACGAGAAGGTGCTGCGCCTCGAGATGCACGATGGCCATACTGAGTCACAGTGGGAGTTGGCCATGAGCCAGGATTCGCTAACAGGGTTGCTCAGCTGGCTTGAGGCAGCGCCTCCTGGCGTACGCCGCTTCGAGTAACGCGTCTTCACTCACACCGGTGTCGCAACCTATGTTCACGTAGGTTGCCTGCGGTCTGCATGGGTTGCTACCTGTGCAGACCGTCAAGAACCTGTGCAGACCTAGGCGGGGCCGGACGCGGACTGGCTGCCCGGGAGAACCGATTTACTACTCTTTGGTCGCGAACGCGGCATCAAAGGAGGCCTCGGACGGGTTGATGGCGTTCATGCTTCGAATGAAGTCCAGTGCTTCAGGTGCCCCGTCCAACCGATCCATCCCGGCGTCCTCCCATTCGATCGATATGGGTCCGGCATAACCGATGTAGTTGAGCATGCGGAAGATGTCCTCCCAACGGGTGTCGCCGCGGCCGGTGGAAATGAAGTCCCAACCGCGGCGCGGGTCCGCCCAGGGAAGGTGCGAGGCCAGCCGGCCGTTGCGTCCGTTGTTCATCCTGATCTTGGTGTCTTTGCAGTCCACGTGGTAGATCACATTCTTGAAATCCCACAGGAAGCCGACATAGTCCAGGCCCTGCCAAACCATGTGCGACGGATCGAAGTTGAGGCCGAAGCCTGGCCGATGATCTATGGCTTCCAGCGTGGCCACTGTGGACCAGTAGTCGTACGCGATCTCACTCGGGTGCACTTCATGGGCAAAGCGCACACCCACCTCGTCGAAGACGTCGATGATCGGATTCCAGCGATCGGCGAAATCGGCGTAACCGGCCTGAATCACCTTGTCCTCGACCGGGGGAAACATCGCCACGTAGTGCCAGATGGCAGACCCGGTGAATCCAACTACCGTGTCGACACCGAACGCTGCCGCAGCGCGTGCCGTGGCCTTCATCTCCTCCGCGGCCCGCTGCCGAACGCCCTCGGCATCGCCGTCGCCCCAGACTCGCGGATTGACCATGCTCTTGTAGCGGTCATCGATGATCAACTCACAAACTGCTTGGCCGTTGAGGTGGTTCGAGATTGCCCAACAGCCCAGCCCGTGCTTCTCGAGAATGTCCCGACGCCCCTGCAGATACCGTTCATCCTCGGCCGCTTTTGCGACATCGAAGTGATCACCCCAGCAGGCGATCTCCAGGCCGTCGTAGCCCCATTCCGCAGCGAGTCGGGCCACCTCCTCGAACGGAAGGTCGGCCCACTGTCCGGTGAACAGGGTGACCGGCCGTGGCTGGAGTGGCTTTGCCTTGCCGGTGGCTTCCTTCGGACTGCGGGCATCAGTTGGCATTGCATCCTCCTGGTCGGGGTCTAAGGATTGATCAATCTGACTACTTATGGGGTGTCGAGCTCGTGCTGCGGTCGCCGCCGGGTACCCACAAGACGTCGCCGTCGGTGCCGTTGACGACACGGGTCAAGATGAACAGCAAGTCGGACAGCCGATTGAGATAGGTGATCGCTAGCGTGTTCATGCCACCGGATCGCTGTGCGTCGGCGATCGGCTCGGTCCCGTACATCTGAGCCGCAACCCAAGCTGCGCGCTCCGCACGCCGGACCACCGTACGCGCCAGGTGCAGCTGGGCGGCAGCAGGGGAACCGCCAGGCAGAATGAACGATTTCAGGTTGGGCAACGGATCACCGAATTGATCACACCAGGCTTCCAGTCGGTCGACGTAGTCCTGAGTGACGCGAAGCTCTAGTGGCGCATCGCCCGAGCTGGCGAGGCGCAGCGGGTTGGAAAGATCAGCTCCGACGTCGAACATCTCGTTCTGAACGAGTCGCAGCACAGTGGCGACGTCGTCGGGCAGACCACCGGTCGCGAGAGCGATTCCGATCACTGAGTTGGCCTCGTCCACATCTCCGTACGCTTCGACCCGGGGATCGGTTTTGCTGACCGAGGACAGGTCGGAAAGCTGAGTGTTTCCACGATCGCCTGTCCGGGTGTAGATACGGGTCAGCCGAACCATGATCACACCCTACGCAGCCCTTCGGCGGGAGCGTGTTTGGGTGAGGTCAACAACCCGGCTTGTCGCTGCCCGGAAGCCGGCTAGCGCTGTGGCACAGTACAACAGTGCTGAGCACCCGTGGTGTTGCGAAGCTGGCGATCATGGGAGCGGCGATGCTCCTCAGCGGCTGCGGACAGATCCCTGCTGCCCAGCCTCCTGTTGCCCCACTCCCTGTTAATCCGCAATCGCCGAACCCACCGGCGCCCTCAGCCTCATCGTCCGACGTACCGAGTGTGACCGCGGCAGCTGCGGATGGAGGCGACATTTGCGAGTACTCGGTCTCCGGAGTAGCGGCGCGCCCGGTTGCAGCGCCGCCGACCACGGGAGTCCCGACCAGTGGGACGGTCAGCTATCTGCTGGCGATGACGAATGGTGACGTCAAGATCACTTTGGATCGAGCGAAAGCGCCGTGCACGGTCAATTCGTTCGTCTCGTTGGCCGACCAGGGGTACTTCGACAAGACCAAATGCCATCGGCTGGCTGACTCGGGAATCTTCATCCTGCAGTGCGGCGACCCAAGTGGTACAGGAAAAGGTGGTCCTGGCTACGAGTTCGCGAACGAAACCGACGGCACGGAAAGCTACGGCGAGGGCGTTGTCGCCATGGCAAATGGCGGCCCCGGCAGCAACGGTTCCCAGTTCTTCCTGGTTTGGGCCGATTCGACCAGCCTCGATAAGAACGGCGACTTCACGATCTTCGGCAAGATGGACAAGGCCTCGCGCGACGTGGTGGCGTCAATGGCCGAAGAAGGGCAGGACGGAAGCAACCCCGACGGCACCGGCCGCCCCAACAACCCGTGTGAAATCACAACTGCGACTCGACTTTGACCGGGCGGCTGACGACGTCAGTCGTTGGGTATCTGAGGCTTGCTCTGCTTAGGTCGTCTGTTGAGTAGCGCCATGGCCAGCAGCAAGATGCCGAGCCCGATAAAGCCGCCGATGATGAGTGCCGCAAAACCTTGGCTCTGGCGAGGATAGACCGTCGGCGATGATACGGGCGTGGGTTGCTGCAGCAACACATCCAGCGGCGTAAGCGTGAAAAGTCCCATTACGAGCTCAGTCATGGCCAGCAACATCCCCGTCTAGCCCAAGAAACCGGCGAATCGTGGCAAGGAACGCGGCAGGCTGTTCGCTATGTAGCCAGTGGCCGGCATTTTTGATCTTGACGAGCTGAACGCGCGGAAAGTGTGCCCGCATGATGTGGGAGTACTCCGCCCGAACGTAGCCAGATTTCGCGCCGGCCAGCCACAGCACCGGCCCCTTGTACGGCTGCGCTCCCAGGTCCGGCCAGCCGCCCATCACACTCAGGTTTTCGTCAAGCAGTTCAAGATTCATCTGCCATCGCCAAGCCTTACCGGCTGAGGAACGCTCTTGTCGCAGATTTTGTAATAGGAAGCTGCGGATGGTTGGGTCGCTGACGTAGGCGGAGAGCTCAGCGTCGGCTTGTCTACGGTCTGGGAGAGTCTTCAGGTCAATCGACTGCATGCCGTGAATGAATCTCTGGAATTCGTGGATCTCTTGACTTGGCACCGGCGAGACATCGACAACGCAGAGTCGCTCCACCAACTCTGACTTGAGCAATGCGAGCGTCATGGCAACCTTGCCGCCCATGGAATGCCCGATCACCGCCCACTGATCATTACCGCCTTCGGTCTGCAGCAGTTCCGCCACCTGGCCAGCCATCTCTGGGTAGGAAAAGTGGTCAGTCCACCCAGACCGCCCGTGGTTTGGCAAGTCCACCAATGTCACACGCGCAGAATCGCTCAGGCCTTTGGCGATGGTTGTCCAGTTCTTTCCCTGGCCGAACAAGCCGTGAAGGAAGACCACGCGTGGCCCGGTGGTTCCCAGTTGAGTGCTGAAGAGCCCATGGTCAGCCGCGTTAGTCGTCACGGCCGGCGCTGCCAGCAGCTGATGTGCCAGTGCCGGCGCTCTTCGACGCCAGATCCGGACAGCAAGCCCGGCGTATCGGGCCATGCCACCACATGCGGCGTGCCGGGTGCGATCTCGACGTTGCAGGCAGGACATCGGTAGGCCTTTGTGGCCGCGGCACCAGACACGCTCCGGACGATCCACCGGCCGTCGCGCTTCACTGCAGACGTCGCGTGACCGGAGCTCAGCGGTCGGGCCGGTCTGAGGTGCTTACTCGGTCGTCGGGCCACGGTTGACTCCCTGCAGGACGTGAGATCGAGGCTGCTTGCGCGAGATTCAACCATAGGTCCGGCCGATATCTTCCGGTGTGCCCACGCTGCGTGGTTCCGAGTCCAAAGGCGATCTCCGGTTGCCTTAATGTGTATCTCCGTGCGGTTGGTGATTGCCCGTTGCCAAGTCGACTACGCGGGCCGGCTGACAGCCCATTTGCCGATGGCGAAGCGGCTGATCTTGATCAAGTCAGACGGCTCTGTGTCGATTCACGCTGATGATCGGGCGTACAAGCCACTGAACTGGATGAGCCCACCATGTTCCATGGTCGAGCTTGCGGCTCCTGAGCCCGAGCATCCGTTTGTGCCGGTCGACGAACCGCTGACAGCGCTTTGGGAAGTCCGCGGTCGTGACGGTGACACGCTGCAGATCTGGCTCGGTGAGGTCTACCACGATTCCTTTCACGAACTCGGGACAGATCCTGGGCTGCAGAAGGACGGCGTGGAGGCGCATCTGCAAGAACTTCTGGCTGGCCATCCGGAGGCGCTGGCACCCGGGCTCTCCCTGGTACGCCGCGAACACCCTACGCCGATTGGTCCGGTCGACCTTCTCTGCCGCGATGCCGCCGGCGCGTACGTGGCCGTGGAGATCAAACGTCGTGGAGAGATCGACGGTGTCGAGCAGCTCAGCCGGTATCTCGACCTGATGCGGCGCGACACCTTGCTCGGTACGGTCCATGGCATCTTCGCTGCGCAGCTGATCAAGCCTCAAGCTCGGGTGCTCGCCAATGATCGTGGTATCAGCTGCGTGACAGTCGACTACGACTTGCTGCGCGGCCTCGACAGCGCTGATGACCGCTTGTTCTGAAGCAACTGATCTCGAGGAGCACCCAGTGCATGCCAAGAGCAGAGTTAGACCAGAGCTGTACCTAGCCTTCTGGCGCCGTACGTGGCATGCACGCCATGTGCAGCGCCAACATCCCACGCAGCGTGGGATGTTGGCACGCCCAGTTCGGGATAGAGCCGGTGCCAACCAAGCGCTACCCGAGCCTGTTCGAAAGTAGCGTTATGCGACGAGATCGTAGAAAGGTTAAACGGAGTGGAAGAGTTATTGGCCCAGCTCAAAGCGGCAATTGACGATATTGCGAGTTGCTTGGACGACCCGGTCCATGATGAGTGGCTCGAGTCCAGCAAGGCTATTCAGACACTCAAGGAGGCTGCGACGCGGCTCAATGGTATTGCCCACGGTATACAGCTAGAGCGCGACTTGGAGATCATTGAATAAAACGCCCGCGACCGCTCCCTCCCGGGCGTGTCTGTCAGGAAGCGATTACCGAACAACAACGCGTCAGCGATGACGTCGGGCTTATGAGCGTGGTCGCGCCGCGGTCGGGCGTCGCGCGCGTTGCGAGTTGACTCCTTAGATGGTGTCGAGAGCAGCCAGTGCGTGGATGGTGACCATGCCCAGCTGGGGTCTAGGTGGTTGCCCTAGGCCGCGCTGGGTTTCGACTCCGGCGCGTACTCTGGCCGATCAGCCGCGGGTTCGGCGGCCTGCGGCTCGGACTCCTCGCTCGCCGACGCTGGCTCGTGCTCATGGTGGTCAGCCGGATTACCTATTGTCGGATCGCTTTCCATCTCGGCATCCTGGGCGCCGCCGCCGGAGTGAAAGCCGGCCAGATCGGCGAACTCTGATTCAGCCACGTCGGGCACGTCAGGCAGGTTCTCGGCCGTCTGAACCGCGAGGGCGCTTAGCGAGGTGAGCTGGTTGAGCATGGCGTGCTTGCGACGGTTGAGCAGATCCTGTTCGTCCCTCATCTGACGCCGCCGCAACGCGAGTTCCTGGCGTGCTCGGTTGTCGATGGCGGCGGCCTGATGCCGCGCTCGGTCAATGATCTGCTCCGCGTCGGCGCTGGCATCCACCTTGATGCGCTCTGCTTCAGCGAGGGTCTCAGTACGCACGCTAGCTGCGTGCTCGGTCTCCTGCGTGAGGTGTTCGCCCGCTGCCCGCTGCAAATCAGTCGCCTCAGCCAGTGACGCCTGAATGGCCTGATTCGCCGATTCCTGCGCCTGCCTGAGCTCGGCCAGCACCCGCTGACGTTGGTCTGCTACTTGTTGGCGCAGTGCTGCGCTGTCGCGTTCGGCGGCGGCCAGGAGCTCCTGCGCCTCGAACGTGGCAGCCTTCCGGAGGCCGCTGGTGGCTGCCTCCGCCTCGGCGCGTACGGCTTCGGCTTGCAGTCGTGCCGAGTCCAGCAGCTGTTCCGCCTCGGCCGTGGCTCGCGCCCGCAGTTCGGCTGCGTCTTGCTCGCCATGTTGTCGCATGCTGTCCAGTTCGGCGAGCTGCGCGTCTCGTAGCTGGGCCATCTCGGCAGCCGCGCCCTGGCGTAGCTCATTCAACTCCGCATGTACCTGCGCGCTCAGCCGATCGGCCTCGTGGACCGCTTGTTGGGTGATGTCAGTTGCCTGCTCTTCTGCGATACGAAGCAGTTCCTGCACCCGGCCCCCGAGGCTGGAGAAGTCAGCATGGGTTGCTCGAGCATTGGCTTCATCGAGGGCTTGGCGAAGCTCGTGGTTGTTAGCCAGCAATGAGTCATATTGCTGCAACAGGTGAGCAAGCTGTGCATGCGTTGATCGAACAAAATGATCAACGGCTTCGCGGTCATATCCCCTACGCGTCATAGGGAAGCGGCCGTCAGCTACGTTCTGGTCATCTCGTGGGGGCATATTCACGCCGGCTCCTTACACGCCAAAGTGCCGTTACCCCCGAGTCATCTCAGGGTAACGGCACTCGAAGCTCCAGAACTAGGCGGCCGTCCGAGACGATCAACCAGCGGTCACCTGATTGGACCTTACTTCGACTTGGCTCCTTCGCCGGACAGATCTGACGGCGCCACGAGCACGGTGGCGTCACCATCGATCTCTAGTTCTTCGCCCTCGTCAGACTTTCTTGCCTCGCCAGACTTTCCGCCATTCCTGGCAGAGCCAGCCTTGCTGCCAGCAGAGTTGTCCTCGTTCGGTCCGGCAGGCGGGAGCATGTCGGGACGCATCACCGTGCGATCTCCGACCTCGCCCTCGAGATCGCTCGGGTCATCCAGATCGGGGAATGCGCTGGCTGTCTGCTCCGCGAGTGCAGACAAGCTGGCCAACTGGCTCAGCACAGCTTGCTTACGCTGGTGCAGCAACTCGGTCTCCCGGCGCAGCTGCTGTTTGCGCCACGCGAACTCTTGCTGGGTCCGTTCGTTGATGGCCGCAGCCTGCTTCTTGGCGGTGGCGATTCTGGCTTCGGCTTCCTGGGCGGCCGAACCCTTTGTCTGCTCGGCTTCGGCAAGAGCCTCGGCACGAATACGGGCCGCTTCGGCTAGATCGGCCTCCAAGCGCTCCGCCGATTCACTGTGATACTTGGTTGCTTCTGCAAGCAGGGCAGCCGTCTTCTGCTGCGCCTCATCGTGCGTCGCCTTGAGCTGCGACACCGCCTGCTCCCGCTCGGCGGCCAGCTTGGACCGCGCTTCCGCTGCCTCACGCTCAACGGTCCGGCGCAGGTTCTCCGTGTCGAGGTAGGCATTCTGCCGCGTTGCCTGTGCGTCATGATCGGCCTCACGCCGAATCGACTCGGCTTGCCGGCGGGCAGCGGCGATCAAAGAGTCGGCCTCGGCCTTGGCCTTGTCAACCTGAGCCTCGACCTGTTCCCGCAACTTGGCGCGAAGTTGATCAATCTGTGCCGCGCCACCAGTCTTGATGGCATCACCCTCCCGCGCAGCGTTGCTACGCAGCCCATCAGCCTCGCGCCGGCCCTGTTCCTTGAGCTTCTCAGCCTCGACCGTGGCATTCTGTACGAGCTCTCGCGCCTGCTCCTGGGCGAGCCGGAGGATGTCGTTCGCGCGGCCGCCAAGATTGGCGTAATCGATTTCTTTATCGCCCCTGTCGCCAGCCGAGGTCAGCTCATCTTGAAGTAGGGTCACCTGCTGCTCGAGCTGAGAAGCATGTCGCCGAGACTTGACGACACTCTCCTCAAGAGTCCGAACGTAGTCGTCTACGGCCGTTCTGTCGTAGCCTCGCAGTGCAGTCGGAAAGTTCCCGACTGCGCTTGCTGTGTCGTCGAACAGGCCAAGCCCCGTGTTGTCTGATGCGTTCACCGCAAGAAGCCCTTCCCGAGAATAGGTTGTGACGCCGAGTCTGTCCCCGCGCGAGCGATGGCTGTTCGCTCAGCCCCAAGCTGCTTGGAAACTGTGCGGATCCGCAGCGGTGTGCTCGACCAACTCGAGCAGAACGCCGCCAGTGTCCCTGGGGTGGACAAAGTTGATCTGCGAGCCGCGGGTACCGGCTCTTGGTGCATCATAAAGCACCCGCACACCGCCCTGACGCAGTATCGAGGATGCGGACCGGACATCTGAAACAGCGTATGCCACGTGGTGCAGGCCAGCTCCGCATCTCATAAGAAAACGGTTGAGCACCGAGTCTTCGGCCAGGGGCATCACCAGCTGAAGCTGGCTTCCGAGCGGTCCGTTCTCACTGGTCGACAGCATCGCCTCGGCCACCTGCTGGTCAAGATTTTCTTCACGATGAATCACGTGTAGGCCGAGCAGATCGCGGTAGAAGGTGATCGCCGCGTCAAGATCGGGTACCGCTATCCCGACATGATCAAAGCCCAGTAGACCGGGCACCCTAGCTCTGAGATCGGAGTGCCTTCTGGTCATGGACATTAGAGTGCCAGACTGAGTTGACACGGCTGCGAGCGTCGGGAAGCGTATGCCGCCGCGCTGAGGCAGAGCCGACGTGATCGTCAGCGCAGCGGCGAACCTGGAGGTTGAGCATATTGGTGGCGACGAACATGGTGATGCGTTGATGATCACCGTCGCTGAAGACGGCAGCTCGAGCTAAGGCGGCGCGACGGTTACACAAAACAAGGCAGTGTCTTTTGACGGTGGGTCGTTTGACGGTGGCGACGTAGGTGAGGTTGTCGCCGCCGTCAGGTCAGGCAATCCGCGCGCACTTGGTCGGTTGATCAGTTGGATCGAGAACGCCTCGCCGGCACTGCCGATGATCATGAAGGAGCTTGCGCCCGACACTGGACGGGCACACATCGTGGGGCTGACAGGAGCGCCTGGGGTCGGCAAGTCGACCACCGCTACCTCGCTCGTCCGCGCCCTCCGGGCGCGCGGCGAGCGAGTCGGAGTGTTGGCCGTTGATCCCAGCTCGCCATTCTCCGGCGGAGCGTTGCTTGGTGATCGGGTCCGAATGCAAGAACACGCACTCGATCGCGACGTCTATATCAGGTCCATGGCAACGAGAGGCCATCTCGGCGGCCTTGCCGTCGCGACCCCTCAAGCGCTGCGGGCATTCGACGCCGCAGGCTTCGACACGGTCATCGTCGAGACCGTTGGCGTGGGACAGTCAGAGCTCGAAGTAGCCCAAACCGCGGACACGGTCCTGGTCCTGTTGGCACCAGGCATGGGAGACGGCATTCAGGCGGCCAAGGCTGGCATTTTGGAGATCGGCGACATTTTCGTGGTGAACAAGAGTGATCGCGACGGTGCCCAAGCCCTGGTACGGGAACTGCGGACGATGATCGCTCTAGCGCAGCGGGAACCGGAGGACTGGAAGCCGCCGATCGTCACGACGGTCGCGTACGAAGATCGCGGTATTCAGGATCTGCTGGAAGCCGTCGACCGGTTCCGGGCATCGCAATCCGAGACCGGACGGGGCCAGGAACGGCGGATCGCCCGTGCTCGGCATGAGGTGGAGGGCATCGCTTTCGCCAAGCTGCGCGCGGAGATACAGCTGAATAGCGAGACTGGATTGGATGATCTTGCAAAGGCCGTAAGCCGAGGTGAGCTGGACCCGTACGCGGCGGCCGACAAAGTGGTCGCCGGACTCTGAGCCTCAGGCCCTTGAAAGCGCTTGATTGAACGGCGGGATGCTTACGGCGGCGTGCCTGCTCCCGATCTGCGGATCCATCGGGTAAAAAGAGAGTATCGAGAGGTGTGTCTGTACTTGCGGCAGGGTGTTCGAATAGTCTGCAGTGAAGACCGGAAGGATGAGTAATCCGACATGACGTGGGTCAAGCGGTTCATCGTCTTCTTGGTCGTGGGCTTTTTCCTCTTTTACTTGATTGCCCAACCTGAGCAGGCCGCGAACGCTGTGCGTGCTGTCTTCGGAGCCCTTGCCCGGGTGTTTCGCTCGATCATCGTGTTCTTCCAGTCGCTTGCTGGCTAGCTCCTCATGGGCGTAGTGAGCTGGCTCGATCCCCATGTCGACCAATACATCCTGAGTACGGCGGACGAAAAGAAAGTTGTCGAAGTCCACAAGCACTGGATCGTGATGGTGTGGCCATGGGTGCGGGTCGCCATCGGTGTTGTGATCCTCGTCACTGCCTTTGCCTATCAGGGAGTCTTCTTCTGGGTGTTGTTCTTGCTTGGGATGTCGCTCGGCCTGCAAGCGCTCTATCGAATTGTCGAGGAGTACCGTGATCGCTTCGTGATTACCAACCAACGAGTGTTTCGAGTCAATGGCGTGCTTTCTACTGCACGTGCGAGCGTGCCGCTGCTGAGGATCTTGGACATCACTGTCAACAAGCCGCTCCCCGGTCGCTGGCTGAATTATGGGCATTTCGTGTTTGAGTCGGCCGCTCAAGTCCAGGGCCTGAACAAGATCACCTACGTTGGAGATATCGATCAGTGCGAGGACGTGCTGCGGATGGTGATGCAGCCGCCAGATATCCCACAGCGGGTGATCGGGCCACAGGAAGATGACGGAACATGACCGCCCCCAAAACCAGCGCTCTGGAACGACACCGGCTGCCCTTTGACCCCATTCAGGAAGCGGCGAAGCAGTGGTCCACGCAGTGGGGAGAAATGCCTCGGATGCGAGCTGTGACCTCGCTTATGCGGGTCCATCAGTTGCTCATCACCGAGCTGGACGAGTTGCTCCGCCCGCTCGGTCTGACCTTTGCTCGCTACGAGGTGTTGGTCTTGCTGTCGTTCTCACGTCGGGGCGCGTTGCCCTTGGGCAAGATCGGTGAGCGGCTCCAGGTGCACGCCACCTCGGTGACACCGCTGGTGAAGCGCTTGGAGGCTGCTGACTTGATCAGGCGAACGCCACATCCTGAGGATGGTCGCGCGGTGCTGGCGTCGATTACTCCCAAAGGTCGGGACGCGATGGAGAAAGCAACCGAGGCAATCGTTGACGCTCGTTTCGGGCTAAGTGCCTTGAGTGAGGAAGACTGTGATCAGCTGACCTGGCTGCTGACCATGCCGCGGGAAGCTGCGGGAGATTTTTGAGGGTTAGCGTCGCAGCTATCAGTAACTCCGTCTTGGGTCTATTACTAGGGGACCCTAGTATTTGAAGCTGGAGGTTCCATGACCGCGGAGGACGCTAGCGGTAGAGAGCGCTGGGCGGCTGCCTTTGCCGAGGCCCACGCGAAGGGCCAGGTTCGCGACGCCGACTTCACGACAATCTCTGGTCTCGAAGTCGATCCGGTGTATGGACCCGACGATGAGGCAGCCGACGAACGCATGGAGCGGATCGGCTGGCCAGGCGACTTTCCTTTTACCCGAGGTCTTTATTCCAGTGGCTATCGCGGGCGTAGTTGGACCATCCGACAGTTCGCCGGTTTCGGCAATGCCCAGCAGACCAACGAGCGTTACAAGATGATCTTGGCGGCTGGCGGTGGTGGGCTCAGCGTCGCATTCGACATGCCGACCTTGATGGGCCGCGATTCCGACGACGGCCGCAGTGTGGGCGAGGTCGGCCACTGTGGTGTAGCCATCGACTCCGCCGCGGACATGGATCTGCTGTTTTCTGGAATTGATCTTGGCTCGGTCACGACCTCGATGACGATCTCCGGCCCGGCTGTGCCGATATTTTGCATGTATCTGGTGGCCGCGGAGCGCCAAGGCGTCGACGTAGCCATGCTCAATGGCACCTTGCAGACCGACATCTTCAAGGAGTACATCGCTCAGAAGGAATGGCTGTTCCCGCCGGGGCCGCACCTCCGCCTGATCGGCGACATGATGGAGTACACCACCCACAACATTCCGGCGTACAAGCCGCTCAGCGTATCCGGGTACCACATTCGCGAGGCCGGATCGACTGCTGTTCAGGAGCTCGCCTTTACCTTGGCCGACGGTTTCGGATACGTCGAACTAGGCCTGTCTCGGGGCCTTGACATCGACCGCTTCGCACCCGGCTTGAGCTTCTTCTTCGATGCGCACATTGATTTCTTCGAAGAGATCGCCAAGTTCCGGGCGGCACGCCGGATCTGGGCGCGCTGGATGCGAGATCGATATGGTGCGACGACGACCAAAGCCCAATCGCTGCGATTTCACACTCAAACGGCTGGCGTCTCGCTGACTGCGCAACAGCCCCACAACAACGTGGTCCGAACCGCGATCGAGGCACTTGCCGCGGTGCTCGGCGGCACCAACTCCTTGCACACCAACGCACTGGACGAGACGCTGGCACTTCCAACCGAGGAGTCTGCTGAGATCGCGCTGCGGACGCAGCAGGTGCTGGCTGAGGAGACGGGCGTGATCAACGTCGCCGATCCACTCGGCGGCTCCTGGTATCTCGAGGCACTTACCGACAAGATCGAGTCCGAGGCTGTCGCGATCCTTGATCGAATCGAAGAACTGGGCGGCGGTTCGGCCAGGCAGCACGACATAGGTCCAATGACCTCCGGGCTGCTGCTGGGGATTGAGGAGGGTTGGTTTACCGCACAGATTGCGGATGCGGCATTTCGCTATCAGACCCAGCTGGAGAAGGGTGATAAGAAGATCGTCGGCGTCAACGCGCATACCGGCACCGTCACTAAGCCGCTGGAGATTTTGCGAGTCAGCCATGAGGTTGAAGTTGAGCAGTGTGCAGTACTGAAAGCTCGGCGGGCTGCTCGTGACAACGTACGCGTCGAGACTGCGCTGGCGGAGATGATCAAGGCCGCAAGGAGCGGGGGGAACATGATCGAATCAATGATCGAAGCCGCTAGAGCCGAAGCCACGTTGGGAGAAATCTGCAACGCATTGCGTGGCGAATGGGGCGAGTACGCCGAGCCGGCGCGCTTCTAGAGCGACACCTAACCAGGGAGGGTCACCAGGGCGATCCACCGCGCGTCGGTGAGCGATGGCCGTTCGTGCTGACTAGTGTCGTGCTAGCACGACACTAGGGTGGGCATGAGGAGGTGCACTGTGCCGACCGGGGCCTGGCTCGTCATTGGGATCGGGAGCGCGCTGGTGATCATCACAGTGCTACTGGTATTCATCCTTCCTTCCCGCCCTCGTCCTTCGCGCCTCACACCGCGACGGTTGACCCTGCCGCAGCGTGAGGCTCCCGCCGCATCGCCCATCGGGTCTCTGCTCACGGGATTCAGCTACCTCTACGCGCCGCTCAGTTACCCGCACGGTCACTACAGCGTGGGAGGCAGGCTGCACCATGCCATCGCACGTATCGATGCTGTCGATCCGTCGGTCGCACCGGATCGGGTCGGTCAGGCGTTGCAGCAGATGGTGGATCTGGTCAGCAGCGCAGAGGAATCGCCGGTTCCAATCGAAGAGGGCGAACCAGCTGCGGACACCTTTGATCAACGGCGAAATGAGGAGCCATATGACTGAGCGGCCATCTCGATATGACCGTTATCAGGATCCGCTACAGGTCTACGCCGAAGCTGATGCCGAGACACGTGCGGTGATCGAGAAGGAACTAGATCGCATTGCTGCTCTTGATCAACGCGAGGTCCGGCTCAATGCACGTGGTCTCAACTACGGCGTTGTGATCACGCTGGCATTCCTGGCGGCTTGCGTCTATTTGATCGCAACCGGCCACGGTGTCGAGGGCACGGTGCTCGGCGTGATCTTCATCATCGGCTTAGTTGCTGTGATTGCATTCGGCCGCCGACGGTGACTGGCGAATTATCGACTCAGGATGGCAACGCTTCCCGAGCGTCGAACCAGCTCCCGAGATCGGTGGCACTGGAGGCAAGTTCCAGCTGCGTAGCGATTCGATCAATCACCGACAGGGCGCCGCGTTGGTCTCTGATGTCAATCGGGCCTGGAACATTGATTTCGCCGCGTACGCAGACGTGGCTATCCCCGAACGGCCGGCACACCGCACCGTATCTGCCACTGGCGAAACGGGCTAGCAGGGCTGAGTCGCTCACGCCGTACATCGGCAGACCTGCTGGATAACGGATGCTGATCTGAACCATCCCTTCGGGATAGTCATTGCGCGTCAGGTACGTCACGGTCGAATTGCTCACCAAACCCGCAGTGACTGATGCGACCTGGAAGTGCCGGGGGAGTGACCGAATGCGGTAGGGCAGTAGGACCGGATCGGGTGTCAGAACCACATGGCTGGCTATTTTGGGTAGCTCTTTCCTCGGCGTGCTGAGCCCACCACACTCGATGATCACCAAGGCTGCGTCGGCGTACTCCCACCACAGCATGGCTCCGCCCCCGTTCGGCCAGACGCCTTCGGCAAAGAAAGCCGCGCGAAGACCGACCCGCACCTTCTCTGGATCAGGTGGCAGCGGCCGCACCCAAGTGGCTTGACGTGCGCCGACTGCAACAGAGCATCGTCCATCACTGGGTTGTTCGGCTCGCAGGATCGTGGTTTCCCAGTCCCGCTCGACGGTCCGGCTCCTGATTGACCACCCTGCGATTGGGCGAACCGAGTGCGAGAACGCCCAGACTCCCGATTGACGCGGCTCAACATCGGGCCGATGCACCGCACTAAAGGTGATCAGTACGGCTATCAGTGTTGCGGCAGCGACCCCGACCAATCCGATCCGGTGTCTTCGGCGCATTCGCCGCGTGGTATGCCGGCGGAGTGCCCGGGACACCGCGACAGGATCTGGAACGTGCCAGGTGATCATGTCGAGTGCAGCGCGCACCGCGTATGGATCGGCGTTGATCGTGGCCATAGCGCGATCAATTTCGATGCCCACCCGAGCCGCCGGCCGGTCGATCAGGCCGGCGATCTCCGCGTAGGTAATGCCTTCCAGGCAGCTGAGCATGACGATGGCTCGTTGCAGTTTCGGCAGCTTGTCGTACGCCAATACGACAACCCGGATCTCGTCGGGGATGCGCTCAATTCCTGGCCGCGGAGACGGCTCGGCCGGCTCGGGGCTGCGCAGGAAGGTGTCGACCGTCAACTCCCGCAGATCTGCCGGCGAATCGACCAGCTTCGACCATCGCGGTCCCGCGGCGAGCACTACGGCACCCGCCAGGTCGGCTGGATTGGTGCTCAGCGTCGCGCACCAGCGAAGGAGATCCGCCAGGTCGTCGGCGTGCATTTCTTAAGTTTGCGCCTCCGGCTCGCCGCCGATCCAGCCTGTCGGTATCCCACCTGGCCTGGGAGGATACCGGCGACGCCCCCGTTACCCTCCCAGAGCGGCCGAGACCACCGCACGTGCCGCTTCTTGGACCTCGGCGAGGTGCTCGGGGCCCTTGAACGACTCCGCGTAGATCTTGTACACGTCTTCGGTACCGGATGGCCGGGCAGCAAACCAGGCCGATTCGGTGGCGACCTTCAATCCGCCGATTGGCGCGTCGTTCCCCGGCGCTCTTGTCAAGATCGCCGTAATGGGCTCGCCGGCGAGCTCAGTGGCGGTGACCGATGATGTATCGAGCTTGGACAGCTTCGCCTTCTGCTCCCGATTCGCGGGTGCATCGATGCGGGCGTACGCGGGGGCGCCATGCTCGGCGGTGAGCTCGGCGTAAAGCTCACTGGGAGACTTGCCGGTGACTGCCTTGATCTCGCTGGCGAGCAAGGCAAGCAGAATGCCGTCCTTGTCGGTAGTCCAGGTGCTGCCATCGAGTGCCAGGAACGATGCGCCCGCAGACTCCTCACCGCCGAAGCCGATCTCGCCGGTCCGCAAACCCGGCACAAACCACTTGAATCCCACTGGCACCTCGACAAGGGTCCGGTCCAGGCTGGCTGCAACTCTGTCGATCATGGAGGAGGACACCAGCGTCTTGCCTATTCCGGCATCCGGTCGCCAGCCGGGCCTATTGGCGTAGAGGTACTGGATTGCCACAGCGAGATAGGCGTTGGGATTCATCAGCCCGGCGTCCGGCGTCACGATGCCATGCCGGTCGGCATCCGCATCATTGCCCGTCGCGATGTCGTACTCGTCCTTATTGCGGATCAGGCTTGCCATGGCGTTGGGCGAGGAGCAATCCATCCTGATCTTGCCGTCGGTATCGAGGGTCATGAACGACCAGCGAGGGTCGATCTTGGGATTCACCACAGTCAGGTCGATGCCCAGGTTCTCTGCGATGTAGCCCCAATACTGTACGCTCGCTCCGCCCATCGGATCGGCGCCGATGTGTACGCTGGCGTCCTTGACAGCTTTGAGATTCACGGCATTGACAAGGTCCTCGCAATACCCGCCCAGGTAGTCAAAGCGATGAACCTCTGAGACGACATCGGCGTACGGCTTTCTCCGTATCGCGGAGCCGTCGGCAAGCAACTCATTCGCGCGGGCAGCGATGGCGCTGGTTGCGTCGGTGTCGGCCGGGCCACCATGAGGCGGGTTGTACTTGAATCCGCCATCGCGGGGCGGGTTGTGGGACGGCGTCACCACGATGCCGTCAGCAGTGTTGCTGGCCGTCGCGGTTGCGTTGTGCACCACGATGGCACGCGAGACTGCCGGGGTCGGGGTGTAGTCCGCGTCGTCCTCGGCGCGGACGGTGACTCCGTTGGCCACCAGCACCTCGATGGCGGTTGTCCAGGCCGGCGTAGACAGTGCATGAGTGTCTTTGCCTATGTAGAGCGGCCCGGTGATGCCCTGCGACGCGCGGTACTCCACGATCGCCTGCGTTGTCGCAGCAATGTGCGCATCGTTGAACGCGGTATCCAAGCTTGAGCCGCGATGTCCGGACGTCCCGAATGCAACCTGCTGATCCGGATTGCTGGGATCCGGGACAAGGTCGTAATAGGCGCTGATGACCGCGTCGACGTCGATGAGATCTTCAGGGAGTGCCGGTTGGCCGGCGCGAGGGTGAGCCATGGCCCACATTCTGCCGTCGTTTCGGGAGGCCGGTGAGGCCCGGACCCGTAGCTTCTCAAAATTTGTCGGCATCCTGCGCGGTCTTAGCGCTCGGTCCCAAGCGTAAAGATGGCGCGCCTTTGAAAGGATGAGTGCATGAGTTCGTCCAGCTTCCACCGTCCTGGCGCCGTTGATCTTTCTCAAGTGGCCCAGCGGGCCAGGGGTTCGAGCGCCGGTTCACCCATTGCGCCGAGCGCTGCGGGTGGGTCGTACGTCGTCGAGGTCACAGAGCAGACCTTCGAGGCCGAGACCATTCGCAAGTCGCTCCAGCACCCTGTGGTCGTCGAGCTGTATTCGCCGCGCGTTGCCTCCGGCCAGCAGCTCTCCGATGCCTTGATCGAGATTGCGAATGCATCGGAGGGCAAGTTCCTGCTGGCTCGGCTTAATGTGGATACCGCGCCTGCCATTGTTCAGGCGCTTGGTCTGCAGGCTGTTCCTACCGTGATCGCGTTGATCAACGGACAACTGGCTCCGTTGTTCCAGGGAGTGCTGCCAAAAGATCAAGTGCAGGCCGCGATTGATCAACTACTCAAAGCGGCTGTAGCAAACGGGATGGTAGGACGTGCTCAGCCTGTCGGCTCTTCTGAGTCATCGGCAACTGCGGAGGCCGAGCCGGCTGCAGATCCGCGGTATGCAGCCGCGGATGCCGCCTTGGAGCGTGGTGACTTCGCCGCGGCGAGGGAGGAATTCGACAAGCTGCTGCAGGCCAATCCAAACGATGCAGAAGCCCAGGCTGGCAAGGCACAGGCCGGCCTCTTTGCGCGTGCCACGGCGCTTGATCCGCAGTCAACCCTGGCAGCCGCGAACGGCACTGATGATCTCGACAGCCAGCTCGCTGCCGCGGACGTGGAGATGATCACAGGAGAAGTGGAAGCTGCATTTGGGCGGTTGATCCGGCTGATCAAGCGATCGTCTGGTGATCAACGCAACCAAGTGCGGGTACGACTACTCGAACTCTTCGAGACGCTCGGCAACACAGATGATCGAGTTCTCAAGGCACGCAGCGACTTAATGGCCGCACTCTTCTAAGCTGATCAAGCTCTGTTTCTGAGAGAGGTCCGGGGGAGAGGAATCATGAAGCGGCTCTTGGTCGCCGTGTTACCAACGCTGCTGGTGGCGCTGGCCGGATGCAGGAGAGAAGGGAACCTACGGAACCGGCCAGGATGGCGACGTCACCATGACCTTCAATGATGACTCGTACCTGCTGCGGGGTGCGGGAAAGGAGCCGATCAACCTGACGTTGGCCGGCCACAACGCGCGCCTGCTCGTCGACGGAACCATCAGTGGTGATTATCGGGTGGAAGGCGACAAAGCGAACTTCACGGTCGGAAAGAGCCGCGGTTCGGCCACTCTCAATGTCGGCAATGAGAAGCAGTCACTGCCGATGGCGGAAGTAGGCAACGTGCCCGCTCCTGATGGACAGGCAACCTTGGCGTGCGCGAAGCATGCGCTGATCGTCACGCTGCAAGACGTACGACTCGAGCTAGGAAAGGTCTGAACCGGCTCAATCGGCTCATGGCGTGCGACCCTCCTCTGTATACGCCATTTCATTGGGGCCGAGCGAAGCTGCAAGTACCAATCGCCGATGAGATTGCGGCCTGACCAGGCTTGCCGCGGTGTCGAGATCTACCAGCGCTACCCGCTTGATCTCGGTCGGCTGCAGCGACCAGGCAGCCAGATCCTCCTCCCTTATCTGCCCGCCATCGAAGATCATTTCGATTGCGTCGTCCCAGCCCAGGTAAGGCGGCATCCAGTCCACGACGAGCAGCCGACCGACGGCAAGCTCGATGCCGAGTTCCTCGGTGATCTCGCGGCTCGCGGCTTGTCGCGGCGTCTCGTACGGCTCCACAATGCCTCCGGGCAGCTCCCAGTCGGCCTTGAACTGCGTCTCACAGAGCAACACCCGTCCGAGCGCGTCCGTCAGCAGGACGTGGGCGATAAGACGCTTCTTCGGCAGCGCTGAGTTCATCACACCCGAGAAGCCGTGCGGGCCGTACGCCTGGTCGGACGCGAGCCGAGCGAAGAGGCAGATGTCCCCATAAGAGCTATCGGGTCGTTCGACCGCTTGGCGGCGTATCCCCTCGAGCCGGAAGCCCGACCGCAGCACTGCGCGGCGTCCAATCAGATCGTCGGCTGGCAAGGCCACTTCGAGCCGACGCAGGCCGTGGTTGACGAGCGCGTCATCTGCTGCCGCTCTGAGTGCCTGCTCGAGCGAATCGGCGCCGATCGATCCACTCCAGCTCAAGGTGGCAATTCCGCCTTCCGAAAGGTTGATGGTCAAGGCAAGGTCATTCACGCTTCCGCGGCCACCGGATTCGGCTCGGGCTCATGATTGACCAACCACGCTACGGTCAGCTGCTGCTCGGTAAGTTTGGGGAACCGGGCGAGGATGGGGAATCCGGTGAGTCGGGACTGTCGGGTGAGTTGGGACTGTCAGGCGAGTCGGGACTATCCGGCGAGTCCGGTGACTCCGGACTATCGGGCGATTCCGGGGATTCGGAGCTTTTTGGCGACTCCTCGGAGCTGGCGGCTGCAGCCACACCTGCGGCCGTTGCAGGGCCCTCGGTTGCAGTGCCTTCGGCTGCAGGCTTTCCGGCTTCGGCGGCCGCAGCCGCAGCGGTTTTCGCACGCGGCTGGGTAGGCCCGGTCACTGCCTCATCTGAGGTAGTGGCGTGCGGTGATGCTGCCCTGGCGGCCGCGATGACGCCGCGGGTCGCCTTCTCCGGCGCAATTTCCTGCTCCTCATCCAGTTCAGCCTCCAGCCGCAGCCACACCGCACCCAGAGGTGGAATCGTGACCGAAGCCGAGGCCGAATATCCGTGTGATGGCACGGGATGCGCAATCACCTGTCCGAGATTGCCGATCAGCCCGGTGCCGTCGTAAACCTCGGCATCGGTATTCAAGATCTCCTTCCAGACTCCCTCCCGGGGTAGTCCGATCTGATGGTCGGGCCGCGGCTCGGAGGAGAAGTTAGTGATGCAAGCAATCATTTGGCCTTTGCCGTCATAGCGCAGCCACGAGAAGACGTTCCCACCGTGATCATCTGCATCGATCCAGGAGAAACCCGATGGGTCGGTGTCGCGCTTCCAAAAGGCCGGATGCTCCTTGTAGATCGCGTTCATGTCCTTGATCAGCCGCTGTACGCCGCGGTGTCCCCACTCCGCGCTCTGCCACCAATCGATGCTGCGACTTTCGGAGAACTCCCGCCGCTGGGCGAATTCTGTTCCCATAAACAGCAACTTCTTGCCCGGGTGAGCCCACATGAAGGCGTAGAAGGCGCGCAGCGTGCCGAACTTGCGCCATTCGTCTTGCGGCGCTCGTTCGAACATTGAGCCTTTGCCGTGCACCACCTCGTCATGGCTGATCGGCAAAATGAAGTTCTCCGAGTACGCGTAGGCCAAGGCGAAGGTCATCTCGTTGTGGTGGAACTGTCGGTAGATCGGCTCGCGCCCCAGGTAGCGCAGCGAGTCGTTCATCCAGCCCATGTTCCACTTGAAGCCGAAGCCAAGGCCGCCCTGGGCCGTGCTCTGCGTCACGCCCGGCCAGGATGTCGACTCCTCGGCAACCATGACGATGCCGGACTCGCGCCGGTACGCGTGTGAATTGGTCTGCTGCAGCAGCTCGACTGCCTCGAGGTTCTCGTTGCCGCCGTACTTGTTCGGTACCCACTGACCCGCTTCCCGCGAGTAGTCCAGATAGAGCATGGAGGCGACGCCGTCCACACGGAGTCCGTCGATATGGAACTCCTCTAGCCAGTAGTAGGCATTCGAGATCAGGAAGCTCTTCACCTCGTTACGGCCGAAGTTGAAGATGTAGGAACCCCAGTCCGGGTGCCAGCCCAGCCGCGGGTCCTCATGCTCGTAGAGGGCGGTTCCGTCAAAGCGCTGCAGTGCCCAGGGGTCGGTAGCGAAGTGACCGGGCACCCAGTCGATGATGACGCCGATCCCGGCCTGGTGCAGCTTGTCGACCAGGTGCCGGAACTCATCCGGAGACCCGAACTTCGACATCGGTGCGTAGTAGCCGGTGACGTGGTAGCCCCACGAGCCTTCAAACGGGTGCTGTGCGACGGGCATGAATTCCACATGTGTATAGCCCTGCCAGCTGACGTACTCGACCAGTTCGTTAGCGAGCTCGAGGTAGGTGAGTCCCTGCCGCCAGGAGCCGATGTGGACTTCGTAAACACTCAGCGGCTCGGCATACATCTTGGCTTCGCCGCGATACCACATCCATTGATCGTCGCCCCATTCGTACTGGGTCTCGTACACGATCGAGGCGGTGTGCGGCGCAGCCTCGGCGAAGCGTGCCATCGGATCGGCCTTGAGCCGCCAGACACCATCGGCTCCCAGCACCTCGAACTTGTAAAGACTGCCGGTGCTGACTCCTTCGACGAACAACGCCCAAACGCCGGCTCCGGGCACTAGCTGCATGTAGTGCCCTTCGCCGTTCCAGTAGTTGAAGTCGCCGACGAGCCGCACAGCTTGTGCGTTAGGGGCCCACACTGAGAATCGAGTCCCGAAGACGGTGCCACGCTCGGAGTCCTGAACGCTCATCTCGTGGGCACCCAAGCGGCGCCAGCACTCTGTGTCATGCCCCTCATGGAAGCCCGTGAGGTCCCAGCCAGTCAGACCGCCGCTCGGATCGTACGACATGAGTGCTACTCCTATTCCCTCGTCGGGCTCGCAGGCCCGCCATGTTCATTGGTCGGGCTGGCAAGCCCGCCATGGGCATTGGTCGGGCTGGAAAGTCCGACATGTTTATTCGTCGGGCTCGCAGGCTCGCCCTGTTCCTTTGGGTCTTGGTTGTCCGCAGCTAGTTCAGCAACTGCACGGAGCGGGATGTCGATCCAGTCCGGCCGATTGCGCATCTCATAGACAACTTCATAGATCGCCTTGTCGGCCTCGTACGCGCGCCACACGTTTGCTTCGGACTTATCCAACTCACCGTCGACGTAGCCGCGGAGAAAGGCTTCCCGACACTGCTTCCCCCAGGCATTGCTCTGCGGACCGGGTACGCTCGCGGCCGCGTAATCGAAGGACCGCAGCATGCCCGCGACATCTCGCCAGACTGAATCCAGCGCACGCCGCTCAGCCATCGTTTTGGCCGGCTCGCCCTCGAAGTCGATGATCTTCCATCCTGACGGCGAACGCAGCGTTTGCCCTAGGTGAAAGTCGCCGTGCACGCGTTGAGTATCAAGCGTTTCGGTTTCCAGCTCATGGAACCGGCGCAGCAATCCAGGAACGTGGGGCGTGAGCGCAGGAACGATCACAGCCGCCTCGTGCAGCCGATTGATCATGATGGTCGACGTTTGCGCGCCCAGCACTTTCGTCGTACGGAAGGAAGATCGCAGAGCATGGTGAATGTCGGCAAGCGCGCCACCCAGCGCCTCAGCTTCAACCGCGAAGCCCGCACCAGTCTTGATCATGGTCGAGGAGTTCTCGGCTCGCAGCGAATCAAGTGCCAGGTCCCAGCCATCTACCGCCCCTGTCAGCTGCTCGATCACCATGGCCAGGTCTGCATCCAACTGGCGGCCTTCGGAGACCCAGCTGCCCTCGACCCAGCCGAACAGACCGGCAACATCGGAGATGCCAGTGGCGTTGAGGGCGGCATGGAGTTCGATATCGAGATTGCGGCCAAGTTCTAGACGCCGGAAGAGCTTGAGGATCGCAGTGTCTCCCAGCAGCACTGACGTGTTGCTCTGTTGCCCTGTGAAGGGCCGCGGCTCAAGATTGGCCCGAAGAGGCGCAGCTGCGGTGGCGTTGAATCGAGCTTCACTGTCCGGACTACGCAGCTGCCGACCACCAAGCAGGGCACTCATGATCACTCGAGTTGCCTCGGGATCTTGCGCGGCATCGTATGCGATGACCGGACCAAGATCAGGATCGGTGAATCGACCGATCTCGGCCTGATGCAGCTCAGCATGCGGGGCCGGCCGGTAGGAAACTGCCAGGTGGTAATACTCGGTGGCGGCCGGATCGCTCTGCCGGACCATCTCAGGCGGCTCGCTCGCCACCGAGTCCTGCACCGGCTCCATATCCTCCTCAGCCGGAGCTGGCGCAGCAGTGGCCGGCTCGGGATCCTCCTCAGGGGGATAGGCCAGCTCGGCAATCTCGAACCGTACGCCCGGGGGAGCGGCGGGCCGGAAGAACTCCGAAACATCGGTGAGCCAGGGCAGTGGTGTCAGTGATCGGAATTGCACCCGCCGACCCTTGCCCGCGAACCACCGCGCATTGCAGATGTACCTCAGTACCTGGTCGGCGACCTGAGGATTCGCTGTCCCCCTCACGGCGTCCTAGCCCTGTACGCCTAAGCCCTGTGCACCCGCCGGTCCCGAGGCGCTTGGTGAACCGTAGCGAATCAGCGAAAGAATGTGCGCCGGATCGTCGTGGGTGAGCCGGACAAACGCATGCTGTCCCCAGCGCCAGGTCTGTCCGGTGAGTTCATCGTGGACCAGGTAGACATCCCGCGCCGAAAGGCCGAGCGCCTCCATGTCCAGGTAGAGCTCGGTTTCGACAATATTGTGTGGATCGAGGCTGCATACCACGATCACGACGTCATCGCCGCTCCGCTTGGAGTAGACCATGGCGTTGGCATGCGGTGCGTGGTGGAAATGCAGGTTGCGCAGTTGTTGTAGGGCCGGATGCTCCTTACGGATATAATTCAGCCTGCCGAGCAGCACGTTAAGGTTTTCGCCACTCTCATCGGCGGCCTTCCAGTCCCGCGGCCGATATTGGAACTTCTCCGAGTCCCGGTATTCCTCGCGGCCCTGACCAAGTGCTGCGTTCTCGAACAGCTCGAACCCTGAATAGATGCCCCATAGTGGCGAGAGCGTCGAGGCCAAGACAGCGCGGATGGTGAACGCCGGCTTGCCGCCCCACTGCAAGAAATGAGGCAGAATGTCGGGGGTGTTGGGCCAGAAGTTGGGCCTGAAGAAACTGTCCGACTCAGTCGTCAGCTCCTTCATGTACTCCTCGATCTCCCACTTCTCATTCCGCCACGTGAAGTAGGTGTAGGACTGCTGGAATCCGGCCTTGCCAAGGGCGTGCATCATGGCCGGCTTGGTGAATGCCTCCGCCAGGAACAGCACATCCGGATCGGTCTTGCGAATCTCAGCCAACAGCCACGCCCAAAAGTTCACGGGCTTGGTATGTGGATTGTCAACGCGGAAGATCCGCACGCCGTGGCTCATCCAGAGCTTGAGGATGCGCAGGCACTCGAGATAGATCCCGTCGCGGTCATTGTCGAAGTTGATGGGATAGATGTCCTGGTACTTCTTGGGCGGGTTTTCGGCGTACGCGATGGAACCGTCGGCGCGCTTGGAGAACCACTCGGGGTGTTCTGTCACCCATGGATGATCCGGCGAGGCCTGAAGTGCGAAGTCCATGGCCACCTCAAGCCCGAGGGAGTTGGCCTTGGCGACGAATCGGTCGAAGGCGTCGAAGTCGCCGAGGTCGGGATGAATGGCGTCGTGTCCACCTTCGGCGCCGCCGATTGCCCATGGTGAGCCAGGATCGCTAGGGCCCGGCGTAAGCGTGTTGTTCGGTCCCTTGCGGAACGTTCGGCCGATGGGATGGATCGGAGGCAGATAGACCACATCGAAGCCCATCGCCGCTGCCGCCTCGAGTCGTTCGTGCGAGCTGTCGAAGGTGCCGGAGATCCACCTGTCGGTCTCGTCGTCCCACCTCGCACCTTGGGAGCGGGGGAAGAACTCATACCACGATGAGAACAGGGCTTTGCGGCGATCCACAAAGATCGGATAGTCCGGAGTAGGCGAGACAAGCTCCCGTGGGCCGTACTGCCTCATCGCCGCGCGTACTTCATCGGCTAAGACAACCTCCAGCCGGTCCTCGACCTGTTGTCCCGAGTCGAGGTTCTTGGCTGCGCCTTGCAGCAGGGCAGCGGTGCCGTAATCGTCCGCGGCGTCGGCTGCGGCGGCAGCCCGGTCAAACAAAGCGATGCCTTCAGTGCACACCAGAGAGACGTCGATGCCGGCCGGAATCTTGATCTCCGCGTTGTGCACCCAGGTCTCCCAGGGATCGCTCCAACCCTCGACGCGAAACGTCCACAATCCTTCGGTGTCGAGCACGACCGACGCCGTCCACCAGTCAAAACCCTGCGGAGTCGTACGGTGCATCGGCTCGAGGCGCTCGTTGCCGCCGGGATCGGTGAGAACGACGGAGGCGTTGACGGCGTCATGACCTTCGCGGAACACCGTCGCGCGGATCGGAACGGATTCCCCGACCACAGCCTTGGCTGGGTAGGCGCCACCCTCGAGAACGGGCGAGACCTTGTGTACCGGAATGCGGTCAAAGATCGCCCCCAGTGTCGGCTTGGTGATCGTGACGGCTGGCGGGGTATCGGGTGGTGCGGAGGATGCCCCCGCCGCTGGTTCGGTCGAGGATTCTGTCGGGCCTGACTGAGCCGGTTCATTGGGCTCGGGCATCGGGATTGCTGGATTTGTCGCCGTCACGATCCTCAACTTATCGGCCCCACTGCCTGAGCGGCAGGGGGCGAATACATCGACCTTGGCTGCATGAGCCGCATTCAGTTGGGTAGGACACGAACGCCCACGAACCCGGATCGCGCGCCGCCGTGCTGAGGAGGAGGGAGGGGACACGGTTTTCGTCCCCGAGCGACGACGAAGTAGGCGGCAACCAAGCGCGATCCGCGCGGAGCGAGCAAAGCGAGCGGAGCAATCAAGCACAGAACGCCAATGTCATCCAAAGTTCGCCGGTAGGTTATTCCGGTGCGCGCTATTCGCCGTTTCATTGTTCGCCCGGTGCTGCCGGAGCCGCTCAAGCCATTGGGCGACCTGGCCCGCAACCTCCGTTGGTGCTGGCATGCTGAGACCCAGGATTTGTTCCGCTCGGTGGACCCTCAGCTGTGGGATAGCACTGGTGGCGACCCCGTCCGACTCCTTGCTGATGTCTCGGTCGAGCGTCTTCAGGCGCTTTCCATTGACAAGCGTTTCCTTAAGAACCTCCGCCTGATCCAGGCTGACCTGGCCGACTATCTGACTGGCGATTTGTGGTATCAGGGCTACGCCATCGAGAATCCGACCGCTCCGGTGGGTATCGGCTACTTCTCACCCGAGTTCGGTATTACCGAGGTACTTCCGCAGTACTCAGGCGGCCTTGGCATCCTCGCCGGTGATCACCTCAAGTCGGCAAGTGATCTTGGTGTGCCGATCATCGGCGTCGGACTGCTGTATCGCCAGGGATATTTCCGTCAGTCGCTCAACGCGGCCGGCTGGCAGCAGGAGCGGTACCCGCTTCTGGACCCAAACTCCTTGCCATTGACACTGCTGCACGATGACGAGGGTCCGGTTCGCATAGAAGTCCCACTCGCCGGGCGCACTCTTCACGCTCAGGTTTGGTTGGCTCAGGTCGGCCGGGTGCCGCTGCTCCTGCTGGACTCCGATGTCGAGCAGAACGACGCATATGAGCGAGAGATTACAGACCGGTTATACGGCGGCGGGACGGATCATCGGCTGGAGCAGGAGGTGCTGCTGGGCATGGGCGGCGTACGCGCCATCCGGGCCTACTGCCGCATCACCGGCGCGCCGGCACCGGCGGTATTCCACACCAATGAAGGCCATGCGGGCTTCATGGGGTTGGAGCGGATCCGGGAATACATGCAGACCGGTCTTGACTTCGACACCGCACTCGAACTCACTCGCGCGGGGACCGTCTTCACTACTCATACCCCGGTCCCAGCCGGCATTGATCGTTTTCCACGCGAACTCATCCTTCACCAATTCACCGGCTTCGACGATCTGCCAGTGGACCGCGTGCTGGCGCTGGGCGCGGAGGACTACGAGGGTGGCGACCCGAACAAGTTCAACATGGCGGTAATGGGCTTGCGCCTTGCCCAGCGGGCCAACGGCGTGTCCTCATTGCATGGCGTCGTATCACGCGAAATGTTCCAAGGGCTGTGGCGGTCGTTCGACACCAGCGAGGTCCCGATCACTCAGATCACTAACGGCGTGCATCAGCTCACGTGGGTGCACCGTGAGCTGCTCGAGCTCTTGGAGGCTCCGACGGGCAGTCCGTCGGAGAGCGACGGTTATGACTGGAACGCGCTGGCGCGTGTGGAAAGCAAGACGATCTGGGCCCTAAAGCGAAGGATGCGCGAGGACCTCATCGCCATGACCCGGGTGCGTCTGGCGGCCAGCAGCGCGACTCGCGGGATGCCGACGGACTGGGTAGCAAAGGTTTTCAACCCTGACGTGGTCACCTTCGGCTTCGCGCGCCGGGTGCCGTCGTACAAGCGGTTGACCTTGATGTTGCGGGACCAAACCCGGCTGAAGGCGCTGCTTACCAACAAAGAGCGGCCGATCCAGATCGTCATTGCTGGCAAGGCACATCCAGCCGACGAGGGCGGCAAGGCCCTGGTGCAGCAGGTGGTGCAGTTTGCCGACGATCCCGAGGTCCGCGAGCACATCGTTTTCCTGCCTGACTACGACATGGCTATGGCCAAGCGGCTCTACCCCGGCTGTGACGTCTGGATGAACAATCCGCTGCGTCCATATGAGGCATGTGGTACGTCAGGAATGAAAGCGGCCTTGAACGGCGCAGCCAACCTGTCGATCCGCGACGGGTGGTGGGACGAGTGGTTCGACCCGGCGTACGGCTGGGAAATCCCCTCGGCCGAAGGCGCCGATGGCTCCGAACGGCGTGATGATCTTGAAGCTAAGGCGCTCTACGACATCATCGAGAACGAGATCGTGCCGCGCTTCTACGATGTTGATCATCATGGGCTGCCGGAGCGCTGGATTCAGATGATCAGGAACACCATTGCTGGGCTGGCTCCCAAGGTGGTGGCGTCGCGGATGGTTCGGGAGTACGTCACGCACCTTTACGCGCCTGCCGCGGCTTCCAGCCGCGCTCTCAACCATTCCAGCGGCGGAGCGGAGGCACTGGCCAAGTGGAAGCGCCGGATTCGGGACGCCTGGCCCACCGTCTCCGTTGAGCATGTCGAATCACTCGGCGGCGAACAGGTCGAAGTAGGGACAAAAATTCACGTGAGCGCTCTGGTACGGCTCGGCGAGCTCACCCCTGACGATGTTCAGGTGCAGCTTGTGACGGGACGTGTCGGCGAGGACGACAGGCTTTACGAGCCGCGCGTGAATCCGTTCCCGACTGGCATCGGTGTCGACGGAGGGCTGCGGCGATACGAAGGCTGGGTTGAGGCCAAGCGTGCCGGGGCAATCGGCTACACCGTACGCGCGGTGCCCTATCACCCCTTGTTGGCGAGCCAGGCCGAGATGGGTCTGGCCGCATTACCGGGGAGCACACCGGCGCCTTCGTCAGTCGGTTACGCCTCTTAACCGCCGACAGCTCAGTCGATCTGGAGCACGACGACAGTACGACCTGGCAGTTGCACGGTCGATCCGGCGGCGACCTTCTCCGACGGCAGTTCGCCCTCGGTTCCGGTGTGTACCAGCACTGTGTAGGTCTCTGCCCACGGCCCATCCGGCAGCTCTACCTGAATTGGATCGGAGCCGGCGTGGAACCAGATGAGAAATGCCTCATCCTGAACTCGGTACGGATCGTCGTAGGCGAGATACATGCCGAGCGTGCGTCGGGTCGGGTCACGCCAATCGTGCTCGCTCATCTCGACGTTCTGACCGCCGAACCAGGCGATGTTCTTACGCCCGTGCGGCTCACCTTTGGCGCCGAGCAGGAATTCACCGCCCCGGTAGGTCTCGCGTCGCAGGACTGGATGCTCTGCACGTAGCTGTAGCAGTTTGCGCGTAAGTTCGGTCTGATCACTCCACGCTTCGTTGGTGTCCCAGTGCACCCACGAAATTGGCGAGTCCTGGCAGTAGGCGTTGTTGTTGCCCTGTTGAGTGCGGCCGAGCTCGTCGCCGCCTGTGATCATGGGCACTCCGACGGCTATGAGCATGGTGGCCATCATGTTCCGTGCCTGGCGATGCCGCAGGGCATTGACCTCCGGATCGTCGGTCTCGCCCTCGACACCGCAGTTCCATGATCGATTGTCGTCTGATCCGTCGCGGTTGGATTCGCCGTTGGCACCGTTGTGCTTGACGTTGTAGGTCACCAGGTCACGCAGCGTGAAGCCGTCGTGTGCGGTGATGAAGTTGACGCTGGCCGTGGCCGGCCGGTCGTCGCGATGAAAGATGTCGGGCGAGCCGGTCAGCCGCTGTGCCAGCTCACCAACGCCGTTGGTGTTGCCACGCCAGAAGTCGCGAACATGATTGCGGAAGCGATCGTTCCATTCACTCCAACCTGCCCCGAAGGCACCGACCTGATAGCCGTACGGGCCCATGTCCCAGGGCTCGGCAATGATCTTGACTTGGCTCAGTATGGGATCTTCGCGGATCGCCTGCTTGAACGGATGATCTTGATCGACGTGATGCCGCTCATCGCGAATCAAGGTTGTGGCCAGATCGAAGCGAAAACCGTCCACGCCCATTTCGGTAACCCAATAGCGCAGCGAGTCGAGCACCATGCGGAGCACGCCGGGCTCGGAGGTATCAACAGAGTTGCCGCAGCCGGTTACGTCGTAGTCGTTGCGCTTGTCGTCGGTCAGGCGGTAGTAACCGAGGTGGTCGATGCCCCTAAAGCACAGCGTGGGACCCTCATGGCCACCCTCGCCAGTGTGGTTGTAAACGACATCAAGAATGACCTCGAGGCCGGCGTCGTGGAAAGCCGACGCCATCTCCTTGAACTCCCGCACCTGCTGTCCCAGCGTGCCGACTGAGCCGTACGCGGCATGCGGGGCGAAGTAGCCGAGGGTGTTGTACCCCCAGTAATTGGAAAGCCCTCGGCCCACCAGGAACGGCTCGGAGATGAAGTGGTGCACAGGTAGCAGCTCGACGGCGGTGACACCAAGATCTGACAAGTGCTGGACGACGGCGGGATAGGCCAGTCCCGCGTACGTGCCGCGGAGATGCTCGGGTACCGCGGGGTGCAGCCGTGTGAAGCCATTGACGTGGAGTTCGTAGATCACCGATTCAGACAGCGGTCGCCGCCGAGCGATGGGCCGAGGGGGTGGTGAGTCCGCTACGACGACGCTGAGCGGCACGGCGGCGAAGGAGTCAGCGGTGTCGGGAACAAAGTCAGATTCTTCGGTGTGATCCAGAATCGGGCCGGAATAGTCAACACCGCCGGTAATCGCGCGTGCATACGGATCGACGAGCAGCTTGGCCGGATTGAAACGCGCTCCAGTGGGCGGATCCCACGGGCCATGGACCCGGAAACCGTACCGCTGCTCGAGGCCTATGTCGTGGACGAATACCGTCCAGACGCCATCCGGCTCCCGGTTCATGTCGTAATTGGTCTGGTTGCGGTCCTCATCTACCAAGGCCAGCTCAACCCGTGTCGCCCTGGGGGCCCAGAGCCCGAAGGAAGCACCACCATCATGGAGATGGGCACCAAGAGTGGAAGTGTCCTCCGGCACTGGCAGGGCAGTGGACATATCTAGGTGCCTTTACATCGGCTACTTGCGGGACCGCTCACGGTGGGAACGAGTACCCCCTGTCGGGAGATAGATGCGCTTCATTCTGCCTCAGTTGGACGACAAATGCCGATGATCCGGGCGCGGAGACTTCACCGCAACCGGTTGTAGCCAACGGTAAGCACAGGCATCTCACGGTCGCAACACATTCGGGCATAGCTGCCAGATGTTGGCCTTGAACGCGGACGAATCCCGCTCTGAACCTTCTCAAATTTCCGACCAGTGCGGAGCTTTCGACACTGGATCGCGTGACTGGGGCTTGATTTTCCGACCCGTGCCGACAATTCACTTTCGAGTCACGCTGCGATCGGGCGGTCAGTGAAGAGCCGGTGCCATTCGGCAGGGATTCGACGGGAGCCAACGTGGCAGCCGCGTTCGGCGAGGGCAAGCCGTACGCGTTGCAAGGTTTCCAGCGGTGAGTCGTACAACCCTTCGGATGTGATGATCACGAAACGCCAGCCGTCAGCCTCGAGGGCTTCCCGCCGCTTGATGTCGCTCAGCCAGTTGGCACGCACTTTGGTGTGGTGACGACCGTCGTACTCGATGATGAGCTTCAGCTCGGGATAGCAGAGGTCGAGTCGCCTGGACCACTCGCCATCTTGGTGGCGCAAGACATGGTTGGCCTGCGGTTCCGGAAGGCCTCCGAGCACAATCAGCATTCGCAGTCTGGACTCTGACGGCGAATCGACTCCGGCCCGGACGTACGACGCAGCCCGACGGGCGAGGCGGCAACCTTTACCTGTGTAGCCCTCCGCAGCTGCAATCAGGCTTTCCGGGGTCGTTCGTTTGTGGCGAACCAGCGAATCAGCCACAGCGATGAGTTCGACGAGATCCTTCCGAGCAGCGGCCAACTCCAAGAAGACGCGGGTGGGATCTGAGACGAGCAGTCTTCGGTGTAGCCGAGGATTCTGGTCGGTCGTGGCGCGGTGGGCGAGGATGCCACGACGTTCCGATCTTGATGAGCCTTTCGGAACGGTGACATGAACCTCGTTGAGATCTCCGACGCTGGCACCCCAGAGTGCAGCAGCGGTCTCGTGACTGGCGTAGGAGCCCGGTGGACAGATATGGAGAGCCGCGGCCGTCATCACCTGGACGCCGATCTTTGTTCCGGCTCGTACATAGAGGCCGTGAAACAGTCGCTGGAAGTAGCGGCTGTGGAGCTCGACATCGGTGAGGCCTACGGCGAGCGCCTCGGCTCGCGTGAATGGATGTGAAGTGTCAAGT
>Ga0111539_10000402_pt1 | contig 53825 bp, 82 predicted proteins | sample RhiMethybrSRZTD1_FD_79667 | JGI IMG/M metagenome (GOLD analysis project Ga0111539, IMG submission 79667) | Populus rhizosphere microbial communities from Tennessee, USA - Rhizosphere MetaG P. TD hybrid SRZTD1 (version 2) (version 2) | ecosystem: Host-associated > Plants > Roots > Rhizosphere >... | reverse complement strand
TCTCGCTGCGGAACATGTGCAGGCCCGGTGGTCCCCCGTCGTCCGGGCCGAAGTCCACGTAGAGATGGAGGATGAGCTCGTCTGCCACTTGGCGCAGGGCTTCCCCCACCGTCATGTTCTCGTAGTTGGCGCGCTCCACGCTTTCACTGGGCAGGTTCACGTCGCCCGTGGTCAGGTTGAAGTTGAGGCTGTCCAGAATGAACGCCACGCGGCTGGCCGCAGTCTCCCGTGGACGGTCCCGCTCGTACACGACCACGCTGTCGTCCAACTTGGCCGTGTAGTCCTGACCCTCCAACTCCCACATCTTCTGGATGCCGATCTGGTTCTGGAGGAAGGTCTTGTTCATGACCCGGATGTGCCCGCCCCAGATCTTGTTCCCGTCGAACTTGACCCACACGCGGTCTTCGTTGTCGAAGTCGACCACACCGTCGAACAGGACGTTGCAACTAAAGGTGCTCAGGCCGTCGGGGTGGAGCTCCTCGACGTTGATGCTCTCGAGCACCGGCCAGAAGTTCTGGCTCTGCGACACGTTGTGGAACTGCCACGCACCACGACTGGGGTAGGGCACTTATCGCTCCCGGCTTTGCAGTCGGACCGCGCGGCGAATCTGCCGGTCGAGGTCGCGTAGACCCTGCGGTCCCCCGTACACGTTGCCGTGAATGTGAATCTCTGTCCCGCCACGTCCCATGCCCATGCCCACCGGGGCCGTCATACCCACTCGGGGGTGGAAGGCGCCCCCCACTGCCTCCCCTGCTGCCCGCACCGGCCCGAGGTTCCCAGACAGCCCTCCTGCCCACGCCCGGATGATAGGCGCCCCCCACTGGTCGATGGTGCTAAGGGGTCCACGCTTGGGGGGACTGCCGCCCTTGAGGAAGTCTGCGATGGTCTGGCCCGCAGCGTTCACCACGCGCTGGACGATGTCGACTGCGTTTTTCATCCCCTCGGCCAAGGTCTTCACGAGGTTGAAGCCCGCGCTGTACAGGTTCATACTGAGGATATCGGTCTTTAGGCCGAGTATGGCGTCGAAACTATCACGGGCCGCACGCTGCGCGTGGCGCACCATGCTCTGCCCGGTCTTGCGCCACGTCCCGACGATCTTGATGCCCGCGTCCTTATGGGCCTTTTGTATGTCCTTCATGTCGGCCACATGGGTGCCACGGAGCCGGTCCATCTTGCCTTGCAGGTTGAGCACGGCGTTGCTCCAGTACCGCTGGCTCGCCGGGTCCTTGGCCTTGGTCGCCTTGGCGAGCATGGCCTGCACCTTGACCATGCGCGCCGTCATGTTCTTCAACCGCTGCTGCTTGGGAATGAGCATGGGCGGGTTCTTGAGCGCGTCCTTGATGTTGCCGAACCCCTTGACCACTTCCTCCTTGGCGAGTTGGAAACCGTCGTGCAACTGGGCCACCACGCCGACCATGGCCTCTTGAACGGCGAGCTCCACATTGCCGACGACGGTCTGAGCGCCCCGCATGATCTGCTGCCCGAGAGTCACCACGTCCTTGGCAGCCTCGTCCGGATTGAAGATGCTGAACAACAGGTGGCGTGCCTTGGGGTCGGCCGCTGCGTCCCGTGCGCCTGACTGGATCTTGGCGATCTCTTGGACGATCACCGCGCGCTGCTTTTGCAGGTTCGCCCGCAGGGTCCCCAATTCCACATGCGGCTGGTTCGTCAGGAACGAGGTGGCGTCGGCCGCGAACTGCAACAGGTTCTTGTCGGCGTCGGTGGTGCCCAAGCCCTCCATCTGCTTGTCGAGGGTGGCGAGTTGCTTGTTCAGTTCTTCCAGACTGAGCGCACCCGGAATGGCCGCTGGCGCCTTCGCCATCTTATCGACCATGTCCCGTATCTGGGAGAACTGGTCGCCCAACTTGTCCAGCAGGACCTTGGTGATGACCCCGGCTGCCGCCAGCGCGAACGCCGTGCCGAAGGTCAGGCCGAGCTTGCTAGCCGCGCTGGCGAGCAGCCCGCGTGGTCCCGCGAGTACGCCATTCGCCAGCATGGTGCCGATACTGCCCACGATGCCGCCTCGCATCGCCATCGTGGCGAAGGCATCGAACAGGACACCGCTCAACGCCGCCATGCCGCGCACGATGAGCCCCTTGGCGGCGCCGAAGCCCCGGCTGATGGGGCCGACGATGGCTGCCTCCATAAAGCCCGCCCATGCCGTCCCGACGGCGCTGCCTGCGGTACCGGGAAGGAGCATGCCCACGATGCGACTCGCGAACTTGAGCGCGAACAACGCAGACAGCCCCGCGATGAGCGGGCTGATGATGCCCATGAGCGGGCCAAGAGCCACCGCCACGCTGGTGCCCCACTCGGCCACGAGTTCCAGCCCGTCGATCAGCAGGCCGATGGCGGGCAGCAAGCCCTCGCCGATCTTGATGGCCATCGTCTCGAAGTCATTGCTGAGCAGTTGCAGCCGCTTGCTGGTGGTGCCCCAGCGAGTCTCGGCCATCTTGGTGACCTGCTCTTGGTCCTCCCAATACTGGTTGCTCTTCACCAAGGCGTCGTTCAGGTTGCCCTCGAGCCCCGCACCGATGGCAGCGATCATGGCATTCAGGCCACGCGTGAGACGAATATCCCCCAAGCCCACGTCCTTGAGAATGCCGCTGCGCGTCTCTTGGTCCATGTGTGACAAGCCATTCAGGAACTCCTTGATGGCGCCGCTGGCGTCATCGCGGAAGGCCGTCTTGAACGCCTCGCCGGTCATGCCCGCCGCGTCGGCGATCATCTGGAGCTTGTTGCCGCCCGCCACCATGTCGCGCTGGACGATGAGGAACAGTCGCTGCAAGGTGCTGCCACCGGCCTCGCTTTGCTCCCCGACGTTCGCCATGGCTGCGGCCCATCCGGCCATCTCGGCTGCACTCAAGCCCACGGCGCTGGCGGTGCCCGCGAACCGCTGGCTCATGTGAAGAATCTCGCCTTCGGTCGACGCGCCTGAGATGCCAAGACCCACGATGGTGCTGGTCAACCGCATGAAGTCTTCGTTGGCAAGGCCGATGACCGTACGAATCTTGCCGAAGTAGGTGGCTGCCATGTCTGGCGACAGGTCGTCCGACAGTTCCGACATGGTGGCGACGGCCTGCACGAACTCGTCCACCTGTTCCACCGGGACGCCCAACGCACCAGCCTGCCGCGCCATCTCCGCGATCTCGGCATGCGTGATGGGGATGGTGTGGGTCAGGTTGAGCAGGCTCTCCTCGAGTTGGTCCATCTCTTTCCGCTGGACCTCGAGTGGCTTGTTCGCGTCGATGGTGGTCCGCTTGACGCCCGCCATGGCGTCTTCCCACTCCATGGCGGCGCCAGCAGCCTTCGCCATGCCGACGGCCACAGCGACACTACCAAGCCCCACCGCCGTGTTCAGCGCCGTGCCAGCGGTGGCGATCTGGGACTGTGCGCTCGCCAGCCCCGCCTTGAGCGCGGTGGTGTCGAGGAACAGGCCGATGCGTAGGGTGGCGAGTGTGCCAGCCACTTAGGCTCGCTTCCCGCCGAGGGCCGCGAACGCCATGGCAGCCTTCTGCTTCAGGGCCTGCCACGTTTGCGGTCGCTTGGGCTCCATGTTCGGCATGAAGTCCTCTGGCTGGTACGGCTTGCGGTGTTTCTTCGGGTCGCGTGCCGTGTTCGCGACCATGGCCGCTACGAGCCCACTACGCCAGTTCTCGACCTCATAGCCCCACGGCTCCAACGTGTAGAAGGCGAACCACTCGGTGAACTCAGCACTGGAGATATGACGTTGGGCCTCGGCCACACTGCGGTGTCCGAGCGCAAGGGCTAGTCGGAACCAGAACCTTCGCTCGGGACGGCTTTTAGGCCCTCCGTCAGTTCCTCCACGTCCTCAGCGGACATGCCGCTCAGGCGGGTCGCCACCCCGAACACGCGCTGGAGTGCGGCAGCGCTCTTCTTGCCGAGGGCTTCGGCGTCCATGGCGGTGAACAGCCGGTTGCCGTTCTCGTCGACGACAGACCACGTCACCAACTTGGCCCGGAAGTTGTTCAGGTTGGTCTCGACCTTGTTGCCGCGCTGTTCGATGTTGCTCCGCTCGAAGGCGTCACGCTGCTGGCCGGTCAGGCCCCGCACCAGCACCTTGCCGCCCCACTCTGGAACGTCGACCGCTTCGGTAAGAATGTCGTCGCGGGCGAGAATGGCATCGCGGCTGAGGAATTCGTGGGTGTTCGCACCGTTGGTGCTGGTGGAGGTGGGAGCAGCCACCACCTCCACCGCTTTCGTCGCGGGCACGGGTTACGACGCTGCGCCGACGAAGGTCGGGGCGCTCCCCATACGCAGGGTGACGTCGGCCGACAGGTGACCGTCCACCGGGGCCGACATGCTGAACCCGGTGACGTACGCCTCGAACGTCCAGTTGCTACCGTCGGGGTAGGTCATGACGTAACTGTCGAGGCTGCGGGCTTCCCACGCGGCGAAGAACGCGTCGTGACTCGCGAGGGCGCTGTTGAACACCATGGGGAAGGTGATCTCACCGACCCGCTTGATGGTCACCAGGAACTCTTCGGTGTTGTCCGGGCTGCTGTGGTTGGTGATCTCGTCGGTGTCCGTGCTGAGGTCCGGACCCTCGATATCCTGAATCTGGGCGATCTGCGTGGCGTTCAGCGTCAGCGTCGTGCCAAGAGTCGCGATCCCTTCGCTCATCCCTGTTTCTCCCTGCTATCCCACCAAGGCTGGTGGCACTATGCCCTACTCAACTGCCCCGGACAATGGCGTTGTACTGGACCATGCAGTCGATGATGCGTCGATAGTGGTCGAGCTCTTGGTCATAACTGTCGAAGTCGAGGTCGGTATGGACGGCCACGTACAGGTCGCCCCAGTAGCCCGCGAAGCCATGAATGTGCTGGCGTAGTTCCTCGGCCAAGTCTTCCATCTGCGCGTAGGTGTAGCCCCAACAGTCCCACTGGACGCGGTCCCGGTGGTACCCCTCGACGAAGCCGCTGCTGTGTGCGTCGCTCTGCACCTTGAGCGGCCCCACGGCGGGAATGACCTGAAAGCACAGCGCCGGGAGTATGGCGTCCTTGGGCAGGCGGCGAGGGTACACGCGCTGCCCCACGCTCATCACGTTGGGAAAGTGCGCCCATATGGCTTGGCCGAGCCTCATGGCCCCACCACCGTCGCCAGTGCGGCCCGCAGCGTGTCGGCCACCTCGTCGACGGCGTCCTCATAACTGGCGTCGAACGCGGGCCGCGCCGTGGGTGTCGCCGGAATGACGCTGCTGTGCTGCGCGGCGGACAGTTGCCCGCCGAACTCCAACACCGCTGCGTAGTGGCGCGGCTGGTCCACCTCTGGCACTCCCGCCACCGTGCCGGGGTAGATGTAGACGCTGGCACCTTTTAGAGTGCCCTCCTCGGTCTCCCGCACACTGGCCTTGCGGACGATGATGGCACGCTCGTAGTTGCCTTCGCTGCGGTCACTGGTGAACTGGGCCTGTACCAAGTCCCGCCACTTGTCCCGAATGACCTCGCCACCGTTGGTCACAGCCCGGTCCGCTATGGGTCCGGACACCAGAATGCTCAACTTGCTTATCTGGGCCATGACCTGCGGCGCGTTGAGAATGACCGCCCGCACTCGGCTGCCACTGGGGTTCATGCGCCGCGTGACGTTCATGCCCTTGGTCAACTTGGCGAAGGGCAACGCCTTCATGGGAACGCGGGCAGCGCGGAGCCCTCCGGCGCGCGGTCGTGCCATTACAGGCTCGGCCTGCGTGCGAGCACGGTGGTCACCCGGCGCCCCTTGGTGGTGCTCACCCGCGTGATCTCGTAGCGGTCGTCCCCCTCCGCCACCCACATGCTCGGAGTGATGGCGGGGTAGTGCCCGCCAAGGATGATGGACCAGTGCTCGGTGTCCATGGTGAAGCGTTCCTGCCGAGTCTCGTCCACGTACGGAAGAATGGTGGCGGGCAGGCTCGTATGCTCTGGCAGGGGGGTGTAGTCGTAACTGACGCCGCCCACGCTGTCACGAATCTCGGTGCCCGTCTGAATCGCCACCCGCGTGGTGAACCTCACTTCTTCCGGCGGACCTTGGTGCCGTACTTCTTCGCCCACCGCTTGGCGATGGTCGGGTGCTTGGCGTACATGAACTTGCGCTGCTTCACGCTCTTGAATGGCATTACGACGCGTACCTGTTGCGGCTGATATCGACGTTCACCAGCAGCAGCCCTGTGTCTATGGTGAACACGCTGTCGCTGCTGTAGGCGAGTTGCAGGTCCCAGTGGTAGGTCCGCGTGGCGGGCCAGCCATAGGTGTCGTCGGGGGACAGGGTCACGCGCAGCAAGCCACCGGCACTGTCGACGATGGAGATGCCATCGTCCAGTTCCTTGACGATGTACGGCATGCTGTCGTGCGGTTCTTGCTTGACCGTGAAGGTGGCCTGTACGCCTGCCAGTAGCAGCGGCGCACCGTCCCCGTCGACGCAGGTGAAGTCCCACACGGCGCTGTCCCCACGGGTGAGTCGTAGCGTGCTCACTTCACCTCCACCGTAGCACTGGGACCTCGGTTGCGAACAGTGGCCGTGGCCCGGACCGCCCGTAGTGTGGCAGTCTGGGGCAGGCTGTCTGTGGCGAACTCCGCGCACAGTGGGTCGAATTCCTGCACGGTGGCGCGTGGTCCTGTGGCGAACACCGTGGCGAATGGAGCGTTGGTCAGCACGGTGACCGTGGGCAATGCTGTCTGCACGGTGCTCGTAGCGCGCAGCCAGCGGAACCACGCCGTCGGGCGCTTGTCCACCGGGAACGCTCGGACGGTGTAGCCGAGCACGGTGGCCGTGGGCGCCAAGGTGCGGGGGGTACCCGTGGCGCTGAATGGCACAGACACGCCCATTTGGAAGGCGTCCTGTTGGAAGGCGTCCTGTTGGAACCCCGGCCAACTCTGGTCCATGTGGCGCAGCCCGCTATGGGCGGACCCGCTCGCAGCGCATCATCAGCACGTCGCAGGTCTGTGTGGCGGTGGCCGAGTTGGAGCGCAGTTTCAGCCCGATGGTCTGGGAGCCGGTCAGGTTCGAGGCGACCGAGTTCCACGCGATATCGCTTGCTGTGGCATTCCACGTCGTACCGGGGTCATACCCTGCCGCCGTTCCCGCTGCGGCTCCCCACATCTGAACGACGATCAGCGCGAGGGAGGTTGACATGATCGTGATCACACTGTTGATATGAACGAGGTAACGCAGCGTGGACCCGTTCGTCCCGTTGACCAACTGGAATTCGTTGTCCCACGTCGTGCCGATGTCCAGCGTGGCGGCATAGGTGCGGGTCGCGCCTGAGTTGTTGGTGATGGCGATCCACGCGTCGATGGCTACGCAGTCGCCAGCGGCGAGGTTCTCGACCGTCTTGCTGGCGAGGGTGACATCCGTCGTCGAAGCGACGTTGGTGCCCGTGGTCGGGGTGACCGATATGTCGTCGTCCGAGTAGACCGCCCGCACACGAGTCGCGGGCAGGCCGAGGTCCACGGTGCTGTCGCTGGCGGGCCGGAGCATGCCCGCGTTATCGATACGCCAGCGCTCCGACAGACCACTGCTACCGTCTGGCGTGGTGTGGAACTCGAGCCGCCCCGGCATGTCGTTCGCACCCGGCGTGCCGTCGACGGCCATCTGGATGCGGGCCACGGTCTGGTAGGCGGCGCCGTCGTAGCCGAGCGAGTCGATATAGCCGATGAGGTCGCCGCTCTGGACCACGGTATTGGCACCCGCCGTGTCCCGGCCACGGTAGAACCGGAGCCCGCCGGGGTTGGAGTTGCCCCGATAGAGCATCTGTGCGCCATAGGCTGTCCCGCCGGTAGGACCAGCGAGGTTCAGGAAGCGGGCGAACAGGGTGTCGTACCTGTTCGCGTCCGCACCGACATTGAGTGTCTGCGTTGGGCTTGGGAGCGTGTCCCGCAGTTCGACTGGCACTAGCCGAGCACGATGACGCGGTACTGGTTGCTCGTGGGCGCCACCGCGTGGATGAGAATGACGCGGTTGGTGGTGCTGCGCGTCACGTCGACCTCCACCTCGACACCGTCGCTGTTGCGGAATACCTGCACCAGCACGTCCAGCGTGCCGAGGTTGTGGTCGATGTTGTAGGAGGTGGCCGCACCGTCCCCGTAGGTCTGGGCGAAGCGGGTCATAAAGCCAAGACTGGTCTTGGCGGCTGCCGCCGTGTTCCCGTTCGTGCCGCCGTTCGCCACGGGCAGCACACCCGTCACGTCGGTGGTGAGCACCACCTGCCCGAAGGACGGGTCGGCTGCTGCACCGGCTCCACGCAGCACCGTCCCGGTCGCCCCGGCAGCCGTGATGTCGACGGCTGCCGTGCCACTGCCGAGCACCACGCCATGGTCGGTGAGGGTGGCGACTCCGAGACCGCCATTGGTCACGGGGAGCGTACCCGTCACATCGGTCGTGAGAGTCACCTGCCCGAAGGCCGGGTCGGCTCCCGTCACACCACGCAACACGGTGCCAGTGGTGCCCACCGTCAGCGCGTCGACAGCGGCGGTGCCACTGCCCACGAGCACGCCATGGTCGGTCAGCGTGCTTTGGCCGGTGCCGCCATGGGCCGGGAGCAGCACACCGCTGTTCTCGATGGCGATGGTGTTGCCACTGATGCTGATACCGGCGCCCTGCGTGTACGACGTACCGCTGCCGAACTGCGCCCATGTGGTGGCTGTCGTGCCGATGGTGATGGGCGCGTTGGTCTGGTTCACCCACGCGGTGTCGGCCTGCGTGGTGCCTTCCTCGACGAACACCGCCGCCCCGACGATCTCTGGGCCGGTGTCGGCGTCGCTGGCGCGCGCGGGCGCACCGCTGGACGCGACGATATAGATGCCGTTCTCGCCGCCGGTGGTCTGGTTCTTCAGGAGAATGCGGTTACCGGTGGCAAGGGTCACACCGTCGATGACCTGCCCGTTGGCGAACGCCGTGGCGAGCGTGCCGTTCGCGGTGGTGGCAGCGCGCACGCTGTCCTTCCAAGACAGGCCCTGACTGAACGTGTCGACGTAGTTCTTGGTGGCGGCGTCCTGCGCGGACACCGGGTCCAGCAGGTTGGTGATGAGCTGGTTGTTCATCGATACCGACGCCGTGGGCGCGGTGATCTGGTTCAGCCGTCCGAGGATGATCCAGACGGTGCCGTTGTAGAAGCGGATGGCGTTGTCGGCGGTGTTGTAGTAGACCTGCCCGCTAACGGGGGTGGACGGGTCGCTGCTCAACTGCTGGAGTCGCGGCTGGAGCAACTCCAACTTGTTCAGGTCGATAGGGACCAGGAACGACCGTGCCATGTCCTATGCCTCCGCTACGAACAGTCCGCCGTCCCCGACACCGCATAGGCGAGCGTCAGGGTGAGCACGTTGGTGCTGGTGTGGAACACGTCGACTTCCACTTGGCTGCCTGCGGAGTCGAGTACGGTGACATTGGGGTGCCGCCCGAGGTTGTGCGTCACCGTCCACACCGTGGACGGGACCATTTGGGCATGGTGGTACACGGCACCTTCGTGCTCGGCGTTCCAGTCACTGGGCCGCACCACGCTGGTGTCTGGCCCGTCTGGCTTGTGATTGACGAACGCATGGTGGACACCCATGTCACGCGAATGGGAAGGGCGGGCATAGGGACCACAGAATGTGCTGCTTCTCGGTCTCGTAGTCCTTGTAGGTCTCCTGCCATGTGGCCGCACCCGTGAAGCCCTGTCCCGGCTGCACGTTGAGCTCCAACTGGCACAGCAGCACGAGGGCGTTGCGGCGCTGGCTCAGGTCGTTCAGCGGCACGTAGGTCACCCGACTGTGGTGACCCCACAAGGCGCCGTAGCGGCGAATGAGTTGCCCGTCCACCACGTAGTCGAGGTCTCGCCCTTCCTCCAGAATGGTCTCATTCTCGAGGTCGTCATACACGGCCACTTCCAGCACCACCTCCGGGTACTGGTCCAGCCGGAACACGCTCTGGCCGAACACGCGCCCATAGTCGTGCTGTTCCACGGTGGTCCACTGGTCGCCGCTGCCCAACGTCAGCCTGCCGCACCACTGGTCGATATCGGCTTCGGCACCGTCGAGTATGCCCTGTAGGGCCTCGTCACTCATGGCGCTGGTGGTCAGCATGCGCGCCCGCAGGTCGTCGACGGTCAGTAACTTGGCCGTCACCGTGCCCACTCCTGCACGGCCGCTGCCGCCAGTTCACTCGAACCCGCACGCACCGGATAGACGAGGTCCACCACACGCTCCCGCTCTGCCCGCTGTGTCGCGGGGTCGGCCAGCGCGAACTCTACTGCCCCCGCAAGGTCGCGTATATGGTCCACCTGTGGTCCCATGGTGGCGAGCTCCCAAAAGCGCATGCCATGGTCCACGTCCTTACGATACCCCGGCGCATTCAGCAGCACGACCGGCTTGCCGGTGGCGGCGAACTCGAACAGCGTGCTGCTGTTGTCGCACACGTACACGCTCGCAGCCGCACACACGTCCGCGAACTGCTCATACCACGGCACCTTGGCTCGCAGCGCCATGGGCTTCACCATTCGCTGAGCGCGCGGGTGAGCATGGCCCACCACCGGCCACCGCTCGGCCAGTGTCTGGTAGGCCAAGCGGAAGGCCGGGTATGCGCTCTTGGTCTCCTCGAGCAGGCCGCATTGCCAGTGGAAAGACACTGCCACCGTTGGCTCGGCTGGAGCCGTGGTGGGCAGCGTGCTCACCTTGGGGCTCCCCACCACCGCCACGTTCGCTTTGGGGTACACCTGCCGCCACTTGCTCGCGCTGAACTCATTGGGGCACAGGAACAGGCTCACGTCGTAATGGTCGGCCCCGCCGCTGTAACTCGGGTGGCCCCGGCCGCGAGTGGTGCCCCAGTACGACTGTCCGCTGCCGTGTTGGAGTAGAGCGCGCCGTGCCATGGGGAACCAGCGCCGACTGTTCTTCAAGTCGCCGTAGCCCGCCACGACCACGCTGCGATGCATGTAGCGACCCTTGACCGGCTCCCCCGGCATGATGAACGGGCCTTGGCGCTCCGGTGGCAGCGCCCGATACAGCGGGAGCAAATGGTCGGCGAAATGCACCTCGCTCGCGTAGAAGGCGACCGTCAACGGGTGGGGTAGGGCACGCCCGTCCACAGCCCGAGCACCTTGCGCTTGTCCCGTACCTCGGCAGGGTCTTGCCACCCGGCCCCGTCGAAGTACGTATTCACGGGCTGGCCCAAGTGGAACGGGTCTACCGTCAGGTCATTGGGGTAGCCGTAGCCGCGCTCCTGCTGCTCCCGGTTCAGGCCGGTGTTCTCCCCGCCGACATAGGTGCTGGCGAGCAGCCATTGGCAGCGCTCATGCGCGGCATGCACCAGCGCGGTCCCCTCCTCTAACGACAGGTGCTGCACCACGTCCCGCAGAATGATGAGGTCTGCGCGCATGGTGGTGTCCAGCAGGTTGCAGCGAATGTAACTGCGACTCGGGTGGCGTAGGCGGCTCAGGTCGATAGCGACCTTGCTCACGTCGATACCGATGTACCCCGGAAGATCAGGCATCCAGTAGCCGTCCCCGCAGCCGACGTCCAGTACGCTGCGAATGTGCAAGCGCGCACATAAGTCTTGGAGCATGGCTGGCAGACTACTGGTGCTGGCGCTTCCGCTCCCCGGCCCGCTCAAGGACTCCACACCGTTCCACACGTTGTCCGTATAGATGTGGTCCCACACGTTCACCGTCAATGCCCTTTCCAACTGTGCCACCAGTGGTGAGCGCCAAAAGCCCATGGCTGCTCCCGCTTATGGTCTACCCCTGCCTTCTCCTTCTCCTTGTAGTGATAGGGGTAGAAGGCGCCGGGTGGAAGCAACAGCACGTCGTCCCGGCTGGTGAACACCTGTGTGGTGACACCGGGTCCAGCGTTCCAGACCCCCTTATGCGCCTTCACCCGCTGCACGGCAAGGTCTAGACACTGTTTGATCGCGGGGTGGTTGGGCACAGAGCCGAGTACCGCGTTCGGCACGCTGGTACGGTCCTCATACGCCGCGAACACCTGCGCGCCCAGTAGGCTGTCGAACGGCCGGTACGGCTCATAGTCCTGGTCCACATACACGCCGCCATGGACGTAAAGAACTTCCAACCGGACAAGGTCTGCGAGTTGCGCTCCGGCTTCTACGGCGTCCCATGCGCCGCTTGTGAGCGGGTACGCGTCTGGTACGAGTGGGTCCCTATGCGTCATGAAGCGCCAGTCGGGATGGAGACGTTGTGCGGTCCGCCAGTATTCCTCTGCCTGCACTGTGGTGTCTGCTGGCACGACCCTGTGGAGAATGCGGGGAATGCCGCTGCCGTGGTCGACTGACACCGTCTCTGCCCGAATGGCCCGTATGGCGTCCTTGTCGCCCGTGTTGGTGCGGTAGCGCTCGGCGCGGGCTTGGTTCGCCGCCCAACTCGGGGTGCCCTTGGCCTCGGTCTTGGCGCTGCGGTGGTAGAAGTGCCACACCTCCCCCGGTATGCGGAGCTCCGGTCCACCGGAAAAGGTCCAGCAGGCCGCGCGGAAGGCGTTGTCCTCCCACCCCCACCCTTGGAAAGCCGGGTCGAGCCCGCCAACGGCGTCCCACAACGCCCTTGTCAGCACGACCACGTTGCTGACACCGTCTGTGTACCTCAGCCTGACGAACTTGTTCCAGTTGCCCTTGTAGCCCGTCATGATGGCTTCACTGCCCATGGCGTTCAGGTCCTTGCGAACGTCATAGGGCAGCACCATGCGCCCGCTGCTGTTGGCGAGTTCTATGGCCTCGAACACGTTGGGGGGGTGGCAGATGACGTCGCTGTCGATGATGATGGCCGTTCGCCAGTCACCAGCCAACGTCGCAGCGGTGTTCACCGCTGCGCTCCGGTTGAACAGGCCGACGTTGTGGTGGCCCTCCACCACGGGGAACTTGCTGAATTCTCGTTCCCACCAGCCCCGCACCCACTCCCAGATGCGGTCGCGGTCCTTATAGCCCTCCCGGCGGGGAACGAGAATGACGGTGCTGCTTATCCCTTGCGCTTCTTCCCGCCACGCACGGCCGACGGGTCGGCCTTGCCCGTCTCTTGGTCGATGACGACGTAGCGGTCGGGGTTGTCCTTATGGGCGGTCTTGTAGCCCGCCACTCCCCGGCGCGTGTGCTGCTTGCGGAGGTAGATCTTCTCGTCTGGCATGACTGCTCCTACGATGCGAGTGCGGCGGTCTGGGGGCTCAGGTTCCACCGGACCGCCGCCCCGCTGGCTGTTAGGACCCGCCCCAGTCGGCGAGGGTGACCTCGACGAAGGCGCTCGGGAACCACACCGGGAATGCCAGTCGCTCTTCGAACAGGACCACGATCAGGTTCCGCACGAAGAAGTCACTGTGGCTGTCGGTCGTGAGCACGGTGATGGGCTGGCGCTGGTACACCGTGGCACCCGCGCGCGCCCCGACGAGCGCCGTACCCTCGGTCATGGCCTCGGACTCCACGCGGGTCAGATGCCAGATGGCCTGATCGAACGTGAAGTTGCCGATGGGGTTGCCGCCCCGGTATAGGCGGTTGTCGTCCTTGAGAAGGTCGAACTCCTCGCTATCGGTCGGGTTGAGGACGATCCAGTCGGCTTCTAGGCGACTGAGCCCCGTCTTCACCAGCCGCCGCGCCGTGCGGATACCGTCGAGGTTGTCCTCGCCGGTCAGGTCGAGCGTCTGAATGGCTTGGTCGAGAATGCCGGACAAGTTGGGCGGTGTGCCGTTCCCGTTGAGGAGTTGGTCCTCCTCTTCGAGTTGCAGCATGAGCCGACCCTGATTGTCGATGATGCCCTGAATGACGCCCGCGTCGGCGAGTGCCTGCCGGGTGACGACCATCCATGTGCCGATCCACTCGGCGACGGCCGTGCGCCGCTCCCACGAGATGCTGGACTGCGGCTTGAGTCCGGCGCTGTCGCTGACGGTGCTGGACTGGCTGAATGTGGCGGCGCCACTGTCGAACCCGACCTGCGCCGCGTAAGACAGTGTGTCCCCGCCGGACATGGTGGCCTGACTGAACAGGTCCCGCACGGTGAGCTCCCGCTGCCGCAGCGGGAGAATTCCCGGCAGGTAGTTCGGCGTGACGAGGTCCACGGCAGGGCCGGTACTGGGAATGGTGCTGATGAGGTCGCTGGCTGCGGCACCCGGCCGCACCATGCCCCATGGGGTCATCGCCATCTCGATACGACCCGTATCGAAACGACCCATGTCGCTTTCCAGCACACGGCTGTTGACCAGTTGCTTGTACGCCTCGCTCTGGACGAACTGCTGCCCCATGCTCTGGGGACGGTCCGGGTGGAGCACGGTGCGGTTGAACCGGATACCGGGGCCACCCGTGGCAGCCGCCGTGTACTCCGTGATGCGCTCGTCAAGGGCGGGGACACTCAGCCCCTCGCGCTTGGCCTCTTCCTTGTACTGCTTGTCGAGGGCCATGCCCTCGCTCATGGTCGTCTCGAAACGCTCTTGGTTCTCCGGCGGGACCACCCCGTCGTCACCTGCGAGCGCGCGAGCGTCGATGAACTTCTGGAGCGCCTGCTCCCGGAGTTCCGCCGCCTTACCCACGTATGGCCTCCAACTCGTACTGCTTGAGGATGGCTTCGAGACCCGCGACACTGGACCGCTGCTGTGGCACCGGCTCTCGCGTGGCTTGGACAAGCTCACCAAGATGGGTCCACATGGCTTCCAGTCGCTCGCGCGTGGCCGGAGAGAGTGTCCGCCCCTCTTCGGCTCGCATGTCGGCCCGCTCCTTCGCATGAGCGGCGACTGCCTCTACCTCACCGAGTACCCGGTCGAGGCGTATGGCGAAGGGTTCCGGTACCGGTTCCCAGTTGAGCTTGATGTTAGATACAGCATTGGTGCCGTCGCTGACAATAGTCGGGAGAAATTCCCCCATGGTGGTGGTGCTGCTGTGGTTGGTCAGGTCGATATGGTAGGCACCCACGAGCTCGGGCTGGCTGTCTGCCAGTTGGACGAGGCTGTGAGCACGCGCCACCACTTGGTCGAGCGTGGCGACACCGTCCACCATGCCCCGCGCCTCGGCCTTCTTCGCGACGAAGGTGCGCCCCTCCCCATAGTCCTTGGTCACACTGCCGGGGTCGACACCGCGCCCCTGCGCCACCGCCTGGATGAACATGTCGTGGTAGGCGTCCACTTCGGCCTGAATGTCGGCCAGCGCCTCCTTGCTGAGCGCGGTGGCCTTGCTGCGCTCCGCCTTGAACTTGCTGCTGGTGACCACCGTGGGCCGCACGCCCTCCTTCGCGAGCCGCTCGGTATGGTCTTCATGCACGGCCACCACTCCGATAGAGCCGACGCTGCCACTGGGGGTCACGTAGAACTCGTCGGCCTGCGCGCCGAGCCAGTAGGCGGCGCTGAATGCGTTGGTGTTCGCCACGGCGAGCATGGGCTTGCTCCCACGCGCCGCAAAGAGCTCCTGCGCGAGCTCGGGCACACCGGCCACGTCCCCACCGGGACTGTCGATGTCGAACACCAACGCGTGGACCTCGGGGTCATCCAGCACCGCGCGGACATGAGCACGTAGGGACTCGACGCTAGTCCCCCCGCTGGTCTGGGCCAGCATGCCCGCGCGTGGATTGATCACTCCGTAGATGGGGAGGACGGCCACGGCACTGTCCTTACGGGGACCTTGGCGGGGGCCGTTCTTGCTCGCAGCCGCTTCTAAGCGGTGCTCGATCTCCTCGGCGCTGAACCCCATGCCAGCCATGCGTCCGCTGAGGATCTCTACGATGGTGCCCATGGTGTCGGGGTGGACCGCCCACGGGTGATTGAACACCATGCTGGCGATATGTGGGTAGTTCACTTGACCGATACCTCCAAGGCCCGCCCGTTGCGACTCGGCGTTGCATTATCAGCACTGCGCGCGGGGAGCAGCAATGCCTGTTCCTTGGTTCGCTCGGCAGCCGTGGCTGCGGCCTCCTCGTCACGGACGGCTTGGGCCTGTGCCGCTTGCTCCTTGGCCTGCTGCGGCGTCTCCCCCGGTTTCAGCAATAGGAAGTTGTCGGCCACCACATACACATCGTCGGTTTCCGTACTCAGTGGCAGGTGAACCGCCCTGCGAAAGTCGCTACGGGTGATGAGGCCCTTGGTGGCAGCGTCCATGTTGCGCTTCCACACGTCGGCAGCGTTCTCCTGCATGGCCGTTGCCACGGTCCAGTCGAACTGCACGTCCAAGTTGTCGATCACGCCGAACTCGGGCAGCAGTTGGATCTCGATCTCGCTGGCGATGAGCCGCTGGTCGGGAATGATGGCTTCTTGGTAGGCAGCCTTGCGAGCCTCACTGAAGTTGCTGAAGGTGCTGCGGTCCAGACCAGCGCCGAGGCCCACCACCACGGCAGCAACGCCAAAGACCGCGCTCACGCGCTCCTCGGGAATCTTCCGCAGGTCGCGCAGGTTCATCTGCTGCGGGGACCACGACGCAACCTTGAGGTCGACGGGAACGGTGGAGATGAATGGTTCGCCGGTCTTGTCGCCGCCGAACTTCTCCATGTAGATCTCTTTCATCTCCTCGGGGTCCTTGAAGCGACCCGTCGGCCCGCTGGTGTTGGCAGGACTCAGCACCACACCGGGCACACCGATGTTCCGCATGAGGCTGGCCGTCATGTTGGCTGCCTCGTCGTCGGTGAAGACCTCCCGGTACAGGCTCGCGAGGGGGCTGAGGCCCTTACGAGTGTTGTGCGGGTCTATCCCCTGCCGGAAATGCACGATATCCTCCGGCCGGTACACCCACGTGATACCGTCGAGTTGGTACTCGTACCAGCCGATGAACTGGTCGCTGCGCTGCTCGTCCCATGCAGGCTCGGTCAGCCAAGAGGGGAGCCACCACAACCCGATGATTCGCCCTGCGTTGTTCCGCACCTTGAGCCAGTAGGCGTTCCCAGTGCATTTCAGGTCGGTGATCGTTGCCATCCACTGGAGCACGCCGCTGTAGTAGGGATTGGGACGTTCCAGCAGTTTGAGCATGTAGCCGGGGCCGGTCATGCGCGGCGCCACGAACTCGGGCGGCGTACTGTCGGTACTGGGCACCCGCATGATGCGAACGGGAGCCTCGGGGAAGTTCCGGGCGATCCACCCCACCGTGGCGACCACGATGCTGTTGGTGGCAGCGTCCCCCACCTCGGTCTTGTAGTCGTAGCGGGTGCGGTTCATGGTCTGGCCGACCCACCAAGTGGGTCCCTTGGCCCACCGCATGAGCTCTGTCCGCTTGCCCACCCCGTAGCCGTAGCGGAATGTCTGGCGGACCACCGCTGCCGCCTTCTCTAACGGCCAGTCCACCGCCTTCACGAGTGCATTGCTCATACCGCGTACCCCACGCCCGGTTCGTCACCCCACGTGAGCCAGCGTCCGACCGCCATGGTGAGGCTGATCATGCCGTCGATGCGCTCGCTGCTTTTCCGCTTACTTGGCCGCACGTTCTCCCATGGGTCGAGCTCGATCTCGACGTTATCCGCCATCCAACTAAGAATGGGGTGGTTGCCGTGCCGAAGCATACCGTCTAGGATCAAGCGCTCGAGTTCCTTCCACGGGCCGCTAAGGCTGGTGTACGTCTGAGAGATGGGGGTCATGGTGGCGCCGCTGTTGGTCAGGTTGGTGACCAGTTGGGTGGCGTTCCAGCGGTCGTACCCGATCTCACCGATGGCGTACTGCTCTGCCAGTACCTCGAGCTCCTTTTCGACATAGGAGTAGTCGGTCACGTCCCCCGGTGTCGGAATGAGAAACCCGTCCCGCACCCATTGGTCATATGGGACCCCGTCGATACGGCTGCGCTCTGCGATGCCCTCCTCCGGGCACCAGAATCGGCACAACACATCGTAGATGCCGTCGTTGGGGTTGCGGAACAGCAGAATGAGGCAGGTCAGGTCTTTGACACTGGCAAGGTCCAGCCCGCCGTAGCAGCCCTGCCCGAGTTCTATGCGTGGCTGGTCGCTGTTGGGGCGCTTCTCCCACTCCCGCATGTCGACACCGCGAATGCTCGCGCTGGTGGGCAGGTTCAGGCGGAAGCGGAAAAAGGCGGTTTGGCGGCTCGGGCTGCGCTCGGCACGCTGCGCGGCTTCCCGCAGGTCCTCCAGGAACACGCTCTTGCCCATGTTCGGGTTGGCCTTGTACCAGTTGGCCTCCTGCCACGGGTCGTCCTTGGGGTCAAGCGTGGCGATGTAGCCAAAGACGGTGTCGTCCCGCGCCCGCCCCTCTACGACAGCCAGCACGTCCTGACGCACGTCCCACCAGATGCTCTGGCGCCGCACGCCTGCCGTGGTGATGACGAAGCGCATGGGCTGCTTACGACTGGCCGTGGCTGTCTCTATGTTGTCCCACAGTTCGCTGTCGGCATGGACGTGCAACTCGTCGATGATGCCGCCGTGGACGTTGATGCCTTGGCTGCTGTCGCTGTCTTTGCCCAACGGCTCGAACTTGCTGCCACTGCGCGTGTCGTACAACACACTCGTGGAGTCTTTGATTCCGATGATCTTGCTCAGGTCCGGGCTGGCCTTCACCGCCATGCGCGCGTCGAGCCAAGACAGTTTGGCTTGGTCCCGCTTGGTGGCCGCACTGAACACGTCGGCACCACCCTCACCGTCGAAGAAGGCGAGTTTGAGCCCCACGCCACCAGCGATGAGGGTCTTGCCGTTCTTCTTCCCGATCTCGACGTAGACCAACTTGTAGCGACGAATCCACTGCTGCCACTTCTCCGACCACTTCTTCCAGCCGAAGGCGCTCCCGATGATGAACTGCTGCCACGGCTCGAGGAAGACGGGCTGGCCCGCCAACTCCCCCTTCCAGTGGCGCAGCGCCGCAGGAAAGAAGTCCACGGCATGCTCGGCCTCGTCGCTGTCCCAGATGATATCCCGCTCCCCGCCCAGTACGAGGTCGTCCATGTGTCGCTGGCATGCGAGGCGCACGAGCTCACCGGCCGGAATGGAGCCTGCCAGCACGTCCACCGCGTACTGCGTCGGCCGGTCGTACGCGGGCTGCTGCGGGCTATCCGGTTCCGGTAGGACGGCCGCGCTGCCAGCGGTCGAGTGCGCTCTCACTCTCCTTCACCTGTAGACGAATGCGGCTGCGTTCGGTCGGGTTCAGCCCCAAGCGGTCCTCGATGCGCTCGATACGGCCGAGCACGTTGTCCCATTCCCGCAGCATGGGGTGGGCCACATGCGGTCCGCCCTCTTTCGCGTTCTCCCGGACGGTGCCGTCCCGCTGGATGGTGTCCCATAGGGTCTTGGCGACGTTGTGGAGCTCGCACAGCCGCACCACAGCGGGAATGTCGGCTTGGGCCAGCCAGTTCCCGGCGGCTGTCCAGTAGAGTTTCCAATACTTGCGCCCGAGGGAGGCCACGGGAATGCTGTCTGGACACGGTGGCACGTCCCCCTTGAGCGGGCCAGCGTCCACATACTCTCCGGCCCCGCCTTGGACGCGGTACTTGCTCTTGTCGCGCAGCGCCTCGCCCGTGGGCTTGGTGAGCATCTTCAAGTCGGTGGGGAGCGGCTGCCTCCCACCCCGGCGACTCCCCGGCATGGGTTATGCCTTCACCCGGAGCACCTGCACCGGCGTCGGCGCGCGGAAGGGACTCAGGTTACGAGCTCGCGGGTACTCCACCATGTGGTAGCCGTGGCAACTCAGGCAGAACCTGAGGGCTTGGAGGCCGCTGTGGCACAGGCAGCGACACTCGATACGGTAGATTCGGTCGTCTAGGGGCGTCAATGGCCGGTTTGCCGTCATCTCCATGCGGGAAAGCGTATATCACGACGAAAACCGTCCTTTTCGAGGAGTGATGAGCGATTTAGACGTCTAGCCTCGGGCTCCGTATCAAGCGGCGGCGCCGTAGAAGCATCTGCGGGGTGTGTGGGGGGGCGGGGTGAGTTGCAAAGTTGCGCTTTTGACAATGCGTGTGCGTGCGACGGTAATACACATAAGTCGGTCCCACTCCCAGTGTCAATAGCACATATATCAGTCACGGTCGGTCCCACACTCACTGTCACATGGCGCCCCATGCGCCCCCTATGCGCCCCCTGTCCGGACCGCGCGCCGTGGCCTATGTGCGTCTCACTGTCGGACCCACACTCACTGTCACAGTCGGACGCAACAGGTCGGACCGCGCGCCCCCTGTCGGACGGGCGCCCTGTCATGGGTCGGACCGGGGCGCCCCCTGTCCCGGCTCGGGTCATGGGTCGGACCGTCCGGGCGCGTCCGGGCGCCTGTGGGCGCGTCCGGGCGCGCCCGTGGGCGCCTGTGGCGGTCCCGGCATGGGGTGCCACAGGATCAGGGACGGTCGGGCGCCGTGGGCGCCTGTGGGGGTGCGAGACGGGCGCCTGTGGGGGTGCCATGGGGTGCGGGCATGGGGTGCGCCCCCTGTGGGCGCCTGTGGGGCGCCGTGGCGGGCATGCGCCCCCCCCTGTGGGTCCGGACCCATCCCATGGGGTCGCGGGCGCCTGTGGCGGTCCCGGTGCGCCTGTGGGGTGCGCCCCCTGTGGCGGTCTGTGGGCGCCTGTGGCGGGCATGGGTGCGCCCCCCGGTCCGGACGGACGCGGGGGGCGCGTTGGCGGCGTGGGGCGCCCCTACGGGCGCATGGGGTGCGTCAGGGGGTGCGAGTCCGCATCACTGCGGCATGCTCGGCGCGTGCGACCCCACAGACCGGGCAGACCGTGAAGCGGGACCGTCCGGGGGTCGCGGGCGCCGTGCGCGGACGGCAGGACACACAGTCGGGCGGACAACCGGCGAACGCACCGGGCGGCAGACGGCGCGCGGACTCGGCCGCGATGCGTCGTCCCGCTGCCTCGGCCGCGAGACGACGCGCGTAGCGCGCCTGTGCGAGACGTAGCGCGCGGGTCATCGGACCGGTGCCACAGTGGACGCGGGCAGGGTGCCATCGAGCGCGGACCGGACCCATGGCGACGGATGGCGCGCCCGGAGTGTGAGCGGTGAGACGGTGCCATCGGGACCGACCGTCAGACCGACCGCAAGCGTGGGGGTGCGGGCGCCGATGCGGACCGACCCATCGGACCGGGGAGCGTAGAACGGGCGCGCATCCTCCCCTAGCAGTCGGACCGACTGACGCATCGTCCGGACCGACAACGCGTCATCCTCGGTCGGTGGGTGCGATCCTGGCGACTCGGCGCGGGACTGTCCCGCGAGTCCGACCGCGAGTAGCAGTGAGACGAGGGCGCCGATGCGTCCCGCGTCCCGTGTGGACTGTCGCATGATGGGTTCTCCTGTCATGGGTGCGCCCCCCACGGTCGGACCGTAGGGGGCGCGATGGGTTGCGGGGGTTGACTTAGGCGGACTTGGCGGTCCGACCCGTGCGAGCGGGACGCGCCGTGGACTTGGCGACTTGCGCCTGTGCGAACGCGACCCGACCGGCGGGCATCGTCGCGTCAGCGGTCCCGTAGCCTGTGAGCGCGGCAGCGTCTCGGAGCACCTCGGCCGACTTGGCCGGGGGTGCGCCCGCCGTGCGGAGCACCGTCAGCACCTTTGTGACGGTCCGGTCATGCCATGACGCACCCTCGGGCGCTTCCACAAGCGGATTGTCCGCTCGCGCTTCCGTTGCCTTGGCGCCTGTCGCACCGGACGCTTCCGCCCGACGCATGCCGACATGCCACAGGATCGGGGTTCCATCCTTGCGGACCCCCACCGGGTACTTGGCAATGTTGCGTCGGACCCGTTCCTGTGCCCGCGCCAGTTCATGCGTGACCCCCTTGGGGTCCGTCATGGCCGACTTGGCGGATGCCGCATCGGTCGGTGCCGTCCATGGGTTGTACTGGCGGACCACGATGACCGGGATGACCGGCTCCGGGTCCGGTGCCTTGGCGGTCCGCTTGCGCGGTGCCTTGGCGGGCGCCTTGGCCTTGGCGGGCGCCTTGGCCTTGGCGGGCGCCGTCGTCTCGGGCGCCGTCTCCGGTGCCGTCTCGGGGGTGATGACGGACTCACTGCCCGTCGTCTCGATGTCGTCGGCCACGTCTGTGACCTCCGGTGCCGTCCGGTCGGTCCGGTGCGCCCCATGCGCCCGGTCCCGGTCCGGTCGGTGTCAACGGGGGTAGCGTATCACAGTCGCAATCGGGGGTGCACACACAATCGTCCGGTGCGCCTATGGGACCGCGCACCCTCGCGCGCGCGCCCGCGACCCCCCTGCCCGGTCCGGTCCGGGGGTGCGGGCATTCTGTGCATTAGGGGGGTCCGGACCGGGACCATTCTGTATTGCCAAGGACCATAAGTCCGTCCGACCGTTGCGGACTTATGTATCAGTCGGTCCCGGTCCCTCCGGGTATATGTGCTATCCATGCGCTCGGGGGTTGCGGACTTGTATGTATTACGCGCCGTCAGCCGGGCATATATATGTATTACCGCCGCCGCCATGTATTACGGCACAAGCACAGTCAGCCGCCGGGGCAGAGTGCTGAGACTTTGTAATCATATGACACGCGCGCGCATCTCTCTCAGGTGAGCGCGTCACTCATGACATGCGAGCTCGCGCGAGTTGCCGACGGTTGGCGATTCTGACTGTCTGGCTCGGCGAGTTTGAGCGAGTGAGTCTACGGCTCGGCCCCGACGCACGGCATCTCATGATGAGGAGGCGGCGCCCTCAGTCTCCTGAGCCGCGCCTGAGACTGACCATCCAGTCGAGTGAGCCGTGGCTGCCGAGCGACGGTGGAGCGGGACAGACGGAGAGACTCACTATCTGAGCGTCTCCCGGATTCTGACGCTCCTGTTCCAGTGAGCGGCGATTCTGATGGTCACATGCTTCATGTGTCTAGAGTCTCGCCACATTCCAGAGTTTGATATTCATGACGTTGCTGTCGGCATCCATCTCGCGTGTCGTGTCCCGCATCCATCCAGACGCCCCCAGACGCCTCAGAATTCGTTGCCAACATCTCTAGAGCCGACCCGTTGTCTTACCCAACATCTGCGGCGGCGACCCCTTTGTCATATATGACCCCATATCTACATCTGAATGCGTGACCCCGACGTTCACAACTTGCGCGCGCCTGTGCAATATAGGGGGGTTGCGTGGGCGCCCCCCGGTGGGGTACCATGGGGGGTAGCCGCCGCCACCCAGTCAGCGGGGCGCCCCCCGGTGGGCAGTCAACCGGGACTAGTAAAAGGGGACTAGGGCAATGGCATATCTACCGTCAGGGTGCCGCCTCTGCGGCCACCGCCACAAGAGCGTGCCAGCAGGGGTCAACCCCAACAGCGAGTGCATTCGGGACACCACCTTGGGTCACGACTGCGCCGTGTGGAGTTGCCCCAACATCTACCTCCATACCCCCGGCGGCATGGCGACCGGCCCCACCGAGTCCACGGCGGAGGTGGTGGCTCGTATCGGAGAGCCGCTCCCCCGGCCCAACTTGGACACCATGTTGGAGATACTCAACGAGACGTTAGAGCGAGTGCCCCCCAGTGAGTACGCAATGGCTCTGTTGGACATGGCGTACTGGTACACGGAGTCCTACGGCGAGGAGCGCCAGCAACTCCTAGACATTCAAACCCCCACCCAAGGTGGGCGAGACCCCGAGTGGCTGGCCGACATGAGGGCGCGCTGGCGGGCCATGCATGAGGGCAGCGCGGCGTACCGGGACCAGGAGTGTGCCGTGTGCAGCCACCAGCGCATCTCCCATTCTTGGGACGGCGAGTGCGGCTGGTGCAAGTACGTGGCTGGCAGTCCTGCCCCCCACAAGTTCACATTGCAGGAGGTGGTGCAGCAGTAAGAGCGTCCAGCAAGCGACCGGTAAAGGGGACCAGTGCAATGGACATTCACGGTTGGCCTGAGCCAGCCACGCCAAACGAGTGGCGGTGGTGGTGGGTCCTATTCGTGGAGCCAGCAAAAGGGGAACTGGAAATGGAACTCGAGCCCTACGGGGACACCAGTTGCGGGGACTGTAGCCTCCGCGGCCACCACACCCAAGCCGAATGCGAGGCGCGGCAGGCACTAGACCTCTACCTCAAGGAAGCAGGAGAGGACCTGATAGGCAGGCCGCTCACATACGACGAGGTAGCACGGGGTCCGGACCCGACCAGCGCGGAGTTGCCGTGTCAGCATGAACTGGGATACAACGAGCAAACCGGCGAGTGCGTCGTTTGTGGCAGGTACCAGTGCGGCTACTGCGAGCGCGGCCGCGAGGACTGCCAGTGCATGGAGGGTGTCCCAGACTGGGATGCCATAGAGGCCGAGACCAAGCGCCAGCACGAGGCTGGCATTCACAAGCAGTGCGACCAAATGGACTGCTACACCTGCTGGTGGGAGCAGACCCCCAAGCCGACCAGAGTGGCGGCAGACGGGGAGTGGCCCAAGCGCCATGTGGTGCGGCCGGGTCCCGTGGTCAATGAGCGCTACGACGCTACGGCCACCTACGTGTTGGAGTGCGGTCACACCATGGGGGCGTGGGGGTAGTGGCACGCAGGCTCAGTTACACCCTCGCCGACTGCGTGGCTAGGCATGAGGCGTACCCGCAGCGGTTCCAACTCAAGCCGTGGCACGAGCGCACTCGGCTCCGGCAGGGGCATATCGTCAAGTTGATATTCGAGGCTGTTCACCCACGACCGGGCATACCCAAGGGCGAGCGCATGTGGGTGCGCGTCACACAGGTGTTCGGTAGCGGCAGCAACGTCACGTACGAGGGCGTGCTGGACAACATTCCAACGGTCATTCCCGGTCTGCGCTATGGCGCCACCGTCCACTTCGGCCCGCAGCACGTCGCGGACATATTCCCGCTCAGGGAGACGCCTATGCGCCATTGACCCACCGGTGGGGGCAAGACCAGGAAAGGGGAACTGGACATGCTGGAACTAGAGCCATACGTGTGGCAGTGCGAGGCGGCTACCTGCCTCATGCCCACTCGGGACATTCGGGGCGAGCACGGCCCTGACGACGTTCACCTGCACGAGCCGTGTGCCTTGCAGGAGGCGTTGGACACCTTCTGCAATGTCTGCGGCTACTACGAGGGCCAAAGCGGCGACGACACCGCGCACGAGAACCTGTGCTGCGGCTACAGCGACTACTGCCACGACGAGGCGCACGACCCGGACAGGTTGGCGTGCATGGGACACCACCTGCGGTGGGAGCAGGAGCAGACATACCTGCTGCTGGCGCCGGGGCAGACCTTGCAAGTGAACGTGCCCGTGCGCGCGCACAGCACGGTGACGGTGGAGCAGTACGACGCCACCGTGGAGTTCGTGGTGTTCACCAAGGACGGTAACGACCACGCCTGCGCCAAGGTCCAAGCCACCCGACACGACCGTAAGGAGGTGCAACTGCTCACCCTGTACCGCCACCCTCGCGCCCTGCTGCCACAGGTCTACCGCAAGGAGGTTCAGTGAAGGACAAGGGGGACAACGTCATACGGTTGCCTGTCCCGGCCGACAGCCGTACAGCCGAGCACCGGGAGTGGCTTGCCAAGTACGACCAGCCACACGAGCGCGGGCGCCACGGCGTCCTACTGCACGTCCCGGCAATGGAGACCATGGAGGTGGAACGCGCTGTCGTCTACTTCATGGGTGAACGCAGCATGTGGCGCAAGTTCAACGAGGGCCACATGTCGTACGACTACGAGTACGTGTACCAAGGCAACGGCAAGGTCGACCGACCGTGGAAATGGTGTGGCGACACAGTCCTATTCCAGGACTGGCAACAGCGCGAGCAAGCCACCGCGAATCTGCTGGTCCAATACCGCCCCGGCCAGCGGGTCAGTTTCGCCGACCGGGCGGGTCACCGTAAGGAGGGCATCGTAAGTAGCGTCGGGACACGCAACGTCATGGTGGTGGTCGAGCACGAGGGCACCTACCGAGTGCCCCCGGCCATGTTGGCGCCGGTCAAATGACCTGGAGCCAAGACCCCTGCTACGACTTTCCTGAGCTCATTCTGCACGGACAAGGAGGCAAGTGCCCGAGATACACAGGGGGAGTGTGCAAACCCCTCCCGGCGCCGAGCCGGGAGGACAACCCGGCCATATGGGAGTCCTACGAGAACATGCTTGCCATTGTGCGCGGCGAGCAGAAGCCGAGCCACCCGGTGCTTGGGATACGACCGAAGGGGAACACGCAGACACCGGACGGCACGGTCTACGGCCGAGGTGGTGGTTGGAGGCACAGCGCGCTGAACGGCACCGTCTGCCCCAACTGCGGCAACGAGCTCAAACCCGGCCAAGCCACCCTCGACGTAGGAGACGCCACAGTCCACCAGTGGTGTTTCCGACCGGAGATCGTGGAGGACATGCCGCTATGAAGGCCGACCGCGCCGTCACGTGGGTGGTCGGCGCGCTGGTCGCACTGCTGGTGTTGCTGCTGCTCAAGTTCTGGGGTGTGCTGTGAGTTTCTTTAATCCAGAAGGTGAAGACAAGCGCGAGCAGAGCGAGGTAGAGGAGTTGGCACAGCGCCTCTACGAGAAACTGAAAGGAGATGCGGATTACACCAACCCGTGTACGCGCAGCGTCGACGGGTTGCTCTGCACCGCGCACGACTGTCCGTGGCCCAAGGGCTTTCCCGGTCGCATGTGTCCGGTGGTGGGCGTGCTCGCGGCGTGCGCGGACTTCGCCAACGACCGCAACTTCAAGACAGCGGGGCTGCTGCTGGCAGCCCTGACCGCGTGGTACACGAGTTACGCCTTCGAGGAGGGGGACAGGTGACATTGCGCTGCCCATGCGAGTGCAACAGCGGGGGATTCTGCGGCGGCTGCGGACACGCCGGGTGCAGCGGGGGCATCAACCTCAAGTACGGACCATACGTCGGAAGGAGCAGGAATGCGAACACAGGAGCAGCACAGCGGGGAGGCGACTCTAGCCAGCGACGGCCGGAGGAAGACCGACCACGTCCAGTTCCTGGAGAACCAGAACGGGTGGCCGAACTGGCCCCTCCAGACGGTGAAGCGACAGGTACCGAGCAGCAACCGTAGTTACCCGTACGAGGTCGGCGTGGTGGTGGCAGCAGAGGCCACCGTCTACCTGTGCAACCTCTACCGGTTCAAGCCGTCGGAACTGGCGTCTTACAACCGCCACGAGTACAGCGGCTTCGCAGCCATGGTCGACGACGGTTGGGTCGTGGACTGATGCAGATAAAGGACACGCGCATCGATATCGGCGGGCTCATGCGCTGCTGCATAGCCACCATCGACGAGTACGTGCATGAGCACCAAGACGAGGAGGTGCCAGCCGAGCCGCTGGTGCTGGACTGCAAGTACGAGCCACCGGGCAACGCGCAAGTCGTGCTCCAAGACGGGAGATGGCGTTGGAACCACGACTAGTGCTCTACAAGGAGAACGACTGGCGAAGCCGCTCGGCGATCATACAGGTAGGTCCAAAGCGGACAGACCGTCCGAGTTGGTACCTGCGTGTGCGTGTCACCACGGAACGAGGCAGGCACCGCGAGCACACGGTCCATGTCGAGCTCGGCCACAACCGGAGGCTCGTCGTGAATGTGGTGGCGCTGCCGAAGGAGTTCATAGGTTGACCACCGGCTTACTCGGGTGGGTGGTGGTGCTCGCTGGCTTGGTGCTCATACGACTCAGCAGGTCGTATGCACCAAGGGAGCGCCTCCGCATTCTCTACTTCGTGGTCCTGCTCTGTAGCGTGAACCTCGCGGTGTTGCTATGGCGCATGTTCACGGACTAGCACCCTCGGTTGCGCCCGTGCTACCATGGGTGCAACCACTCTCTAGACGGAGGTACTATCGCTCTATGACACGTCCCAAGCGGAACGGGAACGTGTGTGTCGACTGCGGCGTGGCGCTGGTGACTGGCGTGCGCTGCCGTGAGCACAACGGAGTCTACATAAAGATGCAGACCGCCAAGCGCATGGAAAGCGAGGACCGTGCCCTATTGGCTATGATCTCAGAGGAGAAACTCAGCCCGACCGACCTTGCTGCGCGCATGGGAATCTCGCGCCAAGCCGCAGAGAAGCACATTCACGGCGCTCGCCGCCGACTGGCATTACTCCAGCCCGTGGCGTAAACTCAAAGGGCTGGCTGCGTTCCCCTTTTCGCGGCCTGCCCTCCTTTCTGGCGTCTGACCCCCTCGGCATTGCCGGGGGGGTCAGTCGTTTGGCTGGCGCGCCCGCCCCCCCTTGGCGCAGGCGCAGCGCAGCAGCGCCACTCTACGCTTGTCTTGCAGGCTCCATGGCGCTCCCCATGCTGGCATGGGCATAGGTACCCCCCCACAGGTAGAGGCGGTTAGACAAGCGGGCGCCCCCCGTAGGCGCCCCATGGCACCCCCACACAGGCGCCCGTGGCCGTGTCCTGCCGCCTCTACCAGCCGCAACCCCTAGTGGCGCTAGTAAGGCGCCACCGCTTGTAGGGAGCAGCGTAGAGGCTGTTTGACAAGGCCACCATAGGGGGTTTACACATTGCGCCCTCCGTGGTATGGTCTAGTTCCAGGAAGGAGGGCAGCCGCTTATGACGGACCAGCCCATGGAGGCGCTCGACCAGCAGCGCGAGTTCGAAGAACAGCGTCGTACAGGCTTGGGCGCCACCGACACCCCAAAGATTCTCGGCCTCAGCCGCTACGGCACGGCCTTGACCGTCTACGACAGCAAGGTCAACGCCGTGCCCGAGCACCAGCCGAGTCTCCCGGCGTGGTTGGGCCTACAACTCCAAGGCACGGTCGCCCAGTTGTACCGGACAGCCACCGGCAACGTCGTGCGAGCCGACAACAAGCACCACGTCCACCGTCAACACCCGTGGCTGGTGTGCCACTTGGACTTCCGCGTCCGGGGCAAGCCGCACACTCTTATGGAGTGTAAGACACGCGCCTATATGAAAGGGTGGGGTGACGACGGTAGTACCGATATCCCCCCCGACGTGTGGGCGCAAGTCCAGCATGAGATGCTCGTGACGGGAGCGGTGGAGTGCCACGTCGCCGTCCTCTTTGGTCACCACACGTTTCGTGTCTACCCCATCCATCGGGATGAAGACTTTCACACTGCGCTCGTTCCACGTCTGGAGGAATTCTGGTTCCAGCACGTCCTCGCTCGCGTGCCGCCAAATCCATCGTCCCATCCATCTGATCGCGCGCTACTCGGACGACTGCATCCATCTGACGACGGTGACCTCTTGTCTGCGACGCCCGAGCAAGGACAACTGGTGCATTCGCTCCAGACCGCCATGAAAGCGGCGGCACTGGCTCAGGAAGACGTGGAGGAGGTGAAGAATCGCATCAAGGCAGCGCTCGGGGACCACGCTGGCTGGATAACCCCGTACGGAACGGTCACGTGGAAGAAGACGGCCGATATTCGCAAGGTGGAGTGGCGCAAGGTCGCCACTGAATTGGCGAAAGAGGTCGACAGCGAATATTACGACAACGTGCTCACAGAATTGGCCGCAGAGCATACCAACATCTCTCCGGGTGTCCGGAGGTTCTTGTATGAAAGGAGCGAGGTATGAACATGTCCCGCGTGGAGCCGCCGCCCGTGCGGAGTGCCGTGCAGGCGAGCACCCAACATCGCACCACCACCCCTTCAACATCTGAGGCGAAGTACCTACAAGTCGCCGACGCCTTCCGTAAAGACAACGGCGCCGAGGCCCGCGCCTTGCGCGCGCTGTTCCCTACCAAAGACGAGCGTGACCGGTTTCTCGCGGTGGTGTTCAGCCTGCTCGCCAAGGAGAGCAAGGTGCTGGAACGCTGCACCGTCATCAGCATCGTGGACGCCATCAAGACAGCCGCGAGCATGGGCCTAGAGCCGGGGACCAGCGACGGCTCCATCGTGGCGTATGGCACCAAGGCCACGTTCCTGCCTCAGTGGCAGGGCTACCTCAAGCGCATTCGCAACAGCGGCGAAGTGCGCGACGTCGACTGCCAGTTGGTGTACGCGGGCGACGAGTTCCAGTACCGCCTCGGTACTGACCCGTGGATCGAGCATATCCCCGCGCGCGGCGAAGAGCGTGGCGACTACACCGACGTATATGCGTGGGCGCTCATGCCCAGTGGCAAGTACCTGATCGACGTCATGTCGGTGGCGGAGGTCAACACCATTCGCGACCTGTACGGCGCCAAGGACGGGGACGCGTGGACCAAGGCGTATGGCGAGATGGCCCGGAAGACGGTCATCCGGCGCCTCGCCAAGCGGCTCCCCGCAAGTGCCGTCCAGCGCCTGCTGCTGGCCGACCAAACCGCTGACGAGACAGGGCGAGAGCCACGCCCCGCGCAGGACCGCATGGCCGACGTGCGAACCATGGCGATGCGCGCCGTAGGCGTGGAACCCGCCCCGTTGGAGGAAGTGCCACCTCCGGCCGAAGCCGAAGGTGACACCCAACAGGCTACGGCCGACGAGGAGTCAGACGCATTGCAGCAAGGGGCTGGACTATAAGAGTTTCCATTACGGGTTGCGCTGAGTTGTACCCGGTGGCACACTGACCATCCCCCAAGGTTAGGGGCGGTCCTCCGGGGCTTGCTCTGGGGGTCCGCCCCGCCAAAGACCAGACCCGTATAAGAAAGGGAGGACCGGGGTTATCGCTTCCCCGGCCCTCTATGGACAGCGTGTTCCAGCAACACCGCCTTCTTCACTATGGCACACCGGTCGCCATCCCTGCAACCCTGCGACGTGGGCGACGTGTGTGGTGGGCCACCCCCCTCCAACACCGCTTTCTCATCAACTGCCTGTACCACTCCAACCTGACCACCCGTCAGCGTGCGGCCATGCTCCGGTGCAGCCAGCACGCCGTCGTGCAGAACCTCCGCCACTGGACGCGTCTTGGCGTGCTGTCTTACCACGTACAGGGTCGCGGGCGGGCTGCTCGCAGCACGGTTCGCCTGTGTGGGAGCGTGCCGTCTCTTTACGGGGCTGTGAATGAGCCCACCAATAAACGAGGGAGTAGTTGTACTCTCCTAGGAAAGGTATCTACTACTCTTACGTTCATTGGTGGGCTCATTCAGAGGCGCAAGGAGGCTCCAGTGTTCGACGACGTATGTGCGTGCGCTGGCCGCTGGCCGAGCGACCTCTGCTACGAAGACGGCAAGCAGGCATGCGACTGCACCGTCCACCACGTTGCCGTTTCTCCTCTGACGGAGAAAGGAGGTGCGCCTATCGAGGTAGAATCAGAAGGGGTAGAGCACCGGAACACAGGACTCGCTGCGTGGCAGGAGCTTGGGCTGAGGTTCGGGCGGAACCGAGCCGCGCAGCGGGTCCCCACCAAGGAGGGCCAGGAATGACCGACACAGCCACCAAAGAGGAGCTCGGCTACACCAGCAACATCGTCCCGGAGTTGCAGGAATACGCCATTCCCATCGAGGCCATCAAGCCCCACCCGCTCAACCCACGGCGCCACCGGCTAGAGGCCATCGCGGAGAGCCTGCTGGCGCACGGTCAGCGCAGCCTGATCATCGTCCAGAAGAGCAGCAACTTCATCGTCAAGGGCAACGGCACGCATGCCGCCGCGACCATGTTGGGGTGGGATAGCGTCGCGGCCCTGTACCAAGACCTGTCAGACCGGCAAGCGCTCGAGTACCTGCTGGCCGACAATCGCGCCAGCGACCTTGGCGACTACAGCCGCAAGGAACTGGGCAGCATCCTCTTCGAGTTGAGCAAAGGGCCGCAGGGGCTCCAAGGCACCCTCTGGCACGGGCAGGACGTGGAGGACCTGCGCGAAGAATTCCTCTCCATAGCAGAACTGCCCGACGCTGGTACAGGTCTGGTCGACAGCGAACGCATGAATGGCGAGCAAAAGGCGGCAGCGGCCGAGCGCCTGCCCGGTGAGCGTCTGCGGGAAGTGCCCATGCTCTTCACCGAGAGCGACCATAAGAACTACGTCGAGGCCATTCGCTTCCTGCAAGGCGCATGGGACATGACGGGCTTCCAACAGACCACCTTCCGCGCTGTGCTGTGGGCGGCACACCGTGTCCGGAGTGACGCGGCAGCGGCCAAGGGCGAGAACGTCGTGGAGTTCAAGCAGCCAGAAGCAGTCCCGAAGAATGACGAACCCCAGTTCCCCCTCTAGCATTCCCAACAGCGTGTTCGACCCCACGGGGCTCGTGCCGGTCAAATGCCAGCATGGGCTCCGGCTCCACCCCTTCCCAGACGTCCAGCACAGCGGCCTCGGCCGCTTGGCGACCACATGGGTGCTCAGTCGCTACGCCACCACATGGGGCGACTGTATCGTCGACCACGGCAAGCCCGCCCCCATAGACCTCGTGCCGGGGTGGGACCCGCAGGTTCCTATCTGGTGCTACGTCCGCATGGGCATGATGATGCCGGTAGACCATGCACAGGAGCCCTGTGTGGCGCCCCATTGGCCCCCGTACTGTCTAGGGAGCGTGGGGGAGTTCCAACCCGACCCGCCCATGCAGCCCATGGAGGAAGTGGACAGCGCCCACCGCCCAGTGACCGAGTAGACCCACACATGCACGTTTCTTTATGCGACGAAAAGTCGGGGTGCTAAAACTTTCTCAGATGGACCCGTCCGTCCGCAACGAAGTCCTAAACCGTGACGTGGGTTGCGTGGCCCCGGCGTTGGACTGGGACGCTGGCCCCTGCTACGACAAGTGGGGGGAGCGGCTCCCCGTGCTGCAACCGCAGGACCAGTTAGAACTGGACTACGTGCGCCTCGGGGCGCTCGGGCCGCGCCATGTGCTGGCACAGGACCACGTCCTGCTGTGTCCAGGACACCACCGTGGCACAGGTCCCAACCACGGACGCATGTGGGGTCCCGGCCACCGGCAGGTGGAGCGGGACTACCTGACGACGAGGTACCGGAATGAGAACATGGTGCTACTTGGACAACCAAGATAAGCCCATAAGCGAGTGCTTAGAGCACGGGTGTCATGTTCCAGAATTCATGAGCCTGTGCATCGGAACGGAGGAAGTGAATGGGGACAGCGTGGAAGGCGGTGGCAACCGACCAGCCGCCGGACTGGCACCAAGCCAAGTTCAAGGAGTTCGTCGAGCTCAAGCAGCAGGTGGGGGAACCAAGCCCCCACATGGCGCTCGCCGGGTTCCTGACACAGCAGGACAACGCCCAGTGGAATGAGGTCGTCTGGCGGGCGGGCGTGTACGGGGCGCCGTACAGCGTGCTCACCAGCGAGGCCATCTGGCGGGAGTGGCCGTGGGAACGCATGCGACACGCCAACCGCAGCGAGTTCCGTGCGTGGGTAGAGCGCAACTGGGGCGGCTTCCATATCCGGACGGAGCGCCGCATGGTGCGGACGCCCGAGAAGATGACGACCAACCTGCTGTCCTATGCCGACTGGCTGCGGAGCGGGCAGCCCCACGGCATACTCCAGAGCCAGCACCTGTACAGTCCGCGCGAGAACTACGACCGCTGGTACGTGGCCGTCGAGCAGAACGTCATGTTCTTCGGCCGGTACATCACCATCCGGGTGGTGGAATTCCTGCGCCGCTTCGCCGGGGCAGACGCCGAGCTCTACGACATTCGCTCCATCGGCGGAGAGAGCCCCGTCCGCTGCCTGAGCCTGCTCTACCCCGACCACAGCGTCGCGCTGCTGGAACACAAGTCCCGACAGATCGCTGACAGTCTGGCCGAGCGGCTGCTGCACACGGTCCAGCAGACACAGCCGCATGTGAACCACTACGTGCTCGCGGCCATGCTGTGCGAGTACCGGGAGGCATACGAGGACCGGCACCAGTACCCCGGACGCACCATCGACCAAGAACTGGCCTATCTAACGGGCTCTAAGGCCCGCTGGTGGGAAGACCGGGGGTTCAGCACACGGCTGTGGGAAGCCCGCGCAGAGTTGTTTCCAGCGGCCTCCCTTGGCGAACTGCAAGGCTGGAGCGGCGTGCGCCACGACCTGTCCCGCTGGCTACGAGACCGGGGGCAGAACTGGTCCGACCTCAAGTACGACTACGTCGGAGGATAACGTGGACATCGGGCAGTGGGCCATGCGCGACGACCCCGGCAAGGAGCCTGAACCGCGCTACCATCTCGTCGAATCGACCATCAGCGACGCAGCCATCACCAAGTGCGGGCGGCGGCTGGAGCCAGACGTCGACGGGCACGGGCTGGTGGTGCTGGACGACCCGCCGCAGACGAAGCGGTGCCGTCGCTGCGAGCCGTGATCGAGTGGTACCGGGACCGTCAGAATCTCTGGCACATCGTCGCGACACGCTGGACCAACGATGAGGAGGTAGTCACGCATTGTGGTCGTCTGTTCTTCATGCAACCCGGCGACTACTACGAGCAGGGACCTTCTATAGCAGGCCGAAAGGAGTGCGTGGTTTGCAAGAGGACGGCTGGCTTACCGAGGTCTACGTCCCAAGCCGGGGACGAGCCGGAAAGTCCAGCACCATAGAGCAACTCTTGGACGAGGGCCGCATTCCCCTCGTGGTGGTGCCACGGGAGGAGCGGGCGACCTACATGTGCGTGTACCCGCAGGCGTGGGTCATGGGCGTAGACGTCCAAGGCATCGGCCCGACGCGCCAGTGGATTCTCCGCAACGCACGCAGCCGTGGTGTCGAGAAGATCTGGATGCTAGACGACGACCTGACCAAGCCGAGCACACGCCGCTGGTATGGGGACCCGTACCGCGTCGTGCCATGGACCGACTGGCTGGCGGGTGTGGAGGACGTGGCCGGTGGCGTGGCTGCGGTCACCGGCATGCTCCGCCAGTACGGCTGGATGGAAGACAGCGCCATACCCAACAAGCGAGTGGGCTACGCCATACTCCTGCGGACGGACGGCCCGTGGAACTACTGGCCCTTCCTCCACGAGGACACCGACCTGACGTTACAGATCCTGACCAGCGGCCACCAGACGCTCAAGTTGCCGCAGTTCGTGTTCCACACGGGGCACATGTCCCACAAGGAAGGAGGCTGCCAGCCGGACTACCAGCGCGGCGCAGCAGAGTACGCAGGGGAGGCATTGGTACACAAGTGGGAACGAACTCATCCGGGACTGGTTTCACTTACACGCTCCAAGCAGGGAGTTCCAGTAACACGAATTCAGTGGTGGCGGTTCCGTCAGGGGGGAACGTTCAGTTCACCTTTGACACCGTCGTCACCGATATCAAAGTGAATCTGCACCGTGTCACGTTGACCCTCGCGCCAGCCAAGGCCAAGCGCAAGCGCTCGGGCGTGTCCTTGGCAGAGGCCAACCTCATTCTGTTCTGGTGAACCCCACCGACAAGCGCCGTCATGGCGTCAACGAGGTGCTCCCCGGCAAGTTGTATCAGCGGGGGCACTTCCTCACGTGGTCGCACGCGGCCAAGCAGGAGCTCATCCACCGCCTCGGGGTGAACGTGGTGGTGAACCTATGGCGACCGGTCGACAGCGACATGGCCGACAGTCGGAACATTCACCACACGCGCAAGGCGCGTGGCGTCCCGGCCATCTACCTCAACTGGCACATGGAGACCGACTATGCGCCCGACGAAGCCACCGCGCTCGTGGGGTTCTTGGTCTACCTGCTACGGCGAGGACACGTGGTCCTTGTTCACTGCGAGGCTGGCCGGAACCGTAGCGCATGGCTGTGTGCGCGTCTGGTACGAGAGTTCATGCGAGTGTCGGGACGGTCCGCGCTGGACATCGTCAAGGACGCGGTGCCCAACAGCGCCATCAACCCGAACCTAGTCCAAGACGTGTTGGACAGCGATCTCATCTGGAAGGAGCCACTGAACGATGGGTGAGGGGGAACTACTACGTCTGCTGGAGAGGACGCTCCCATACATGGAGCAGGGCGGGCACCTCAAGCAGCCTCGCTGTAGCATCTACATGCCGATGGACAGCGGGCGCTGCACCTGCGGGCGGGACGAGTTGATCAAGGAGATCAAGGAGGCGTTGCACGATGGGTGACCAGAAGCACCTGTTGTACGTCATGGGCGAACCCGGCATCGGCAAGTCGACGGTGGTGCGGGCGCTCAAAGGAGAGCAGGCATACGAGGACTACGACCACCCCTTCTACTTCCGTCGCTACGACTGCGGCGTGGTGGAACTGGGTGCCGACCGTGTCGACTATCCGGGGACCGACAGTCTGGGGTTGGACGCGCAGCCCAAGGTGGTCAAGTGGATCGAAGCCATACGGCCCGACCTTGTCTTGGGCGAGGGGGACCGCTTGGGCAACGGCGCCTTCTTCGACGCCATGGCTGGCCTCGGGTACCGGCTGTGGCTGTACCACTTAGAGGGGGAAGACCTTGCTGCCGCACGGCGGGCGCAGCGTGGGAGCCACCAAGACGAAGCGTGGATAAAGGGGCGCCGCACCAAGTTCAAGGACCTGTCCATTCGCTTCGGCGCGCAGGACATTCGCAGCAGTCTGCCCCCGCACCTGACGGCGCGGCTGTTCCAAGGTCCAGTGGCACAGGCGTTCCGTGACTAGACCGCCATGCGTGTCGTGCGGGGCGCCCACGGCGCCCCGGCCGAGCGGGTATGGGTGGCGCCTGACGTGCTCTCCAGAGTGTCTGTCGGCAGTCCGACGAGCGACGGTGCTGGACATGCTGAAAGACAAGCCGCACATGGGTTGGACAGAGCATGCCAAGAAGATAGGGAAGCGAGGCAGGAGGGCACAGGCGAGGCTGGCCGGGAAAGCCAGCGCGGCTAGGCGGAGCCCGGAAGAACTCCGTGCGACCGGGCTAGCCCTCGCAGAATGGGGCCGCAACAATCCAGACCTGTTGCTTGCGAAGAATCGCAAAGCCGCGCTGACCAAGGTCGGGATGAAGTACAAGAAACGGTTGACAGCACCCAAGGTTGCGATAGACTAGACCCATGAAGGACTACCCACGCTTCACCGAGCTCCGTGTTCGCACCAAGACCAATGCCAAGGACATGGAGGCTGTCCGGGGCAAACTCCCCACCATGGACTTCTTGGACACCATGCTGGTGGGGCCGACCGAGGTGCGCCTGCCCGACGGACGGCTGCTGGCGAAGTACCTGCCCGGTGCCCTCGACACATTCATGCTCGACGAGATTCACGACATTCTGTACATCGTCAGCAAGGGCAGCAGCGACAACCGAGGGGACGCCAGCGGGTACGAGCGCGTCTACACCAAGGGCAAGAGCACCCGCACCCGGACCCCCCATGTGAATAGCAGCATCATCGGGGCGTTCGACCGCTCACCGGCCCATCAGATGCGGTGTCGGCTGACAGCGTGGAGTGGGAAGGAGCTCTACAAGTGGCAGGCTCTGTTCCCCCTGTTCCAGTCCATCAACGAATACTTCAAGGTCCACGTCCCCGAGCGCTACGCCGTGCAGGAGGGGTTCGCTGCCAAGACCCACCCCGACTGGCGCATAGCCGACACGGTCTTTACCACGGTCACGGTCAACCGCAGTTATCCGACCGGGGTCCATACCGATGCGGGTGATTTGGACGAGGGGTTCAGCACCCTCGCCGTGCTACGGAAGGGGAACTACAGCGGCGGGCTGTTCGTGTTCCCGGAGTATCGCATCGGCGTGAACATGCAGCACGGGGACCTGCTCCTCATGGACGCGCACCAGTGGCATGGCAACACGTACATGGAGTGCGGCGTCTGTAAGGAGCCAATGGGCAGTCTGGACCTGCACCCCGACCATACCAAGTGCGGAGCAGAGCGCATATCGGTGGTGTCCTACTATCGGACACGAATGGCCGAGTGTGGCAGTGCCGACGAGGAATATGCTCGTGGCCGGGAGTTCCTCGAGACACAGACCGAGCGTGCTGCTGCTCACAAGGAGGCACTCCTGGCGAGCATGCAGGCCGAGGCGTACAAGGGATAAGCCGCCCTCATTGGTCTTTGGGCCAGCAACTCTAGGGGTATGCCTGACGTAGTCCATGGGGTACCATTGGGGGGTGCCACCAGCCCGGTGGAGTGGGCCACACCTGAATAGGGGACAGGAGGGCAGGAATGAAGCATGCAAGGGGGCGAGTCGGGGCGCCAGCGCCGGTCGACCGTCGAGAGGCGGCACGACCCCCATCCGGCTCGGCCCCCGTCACAACCCGCGCGGGGGCAGTTAGTACGCGGGGTGCGCGGCCATGAGCCACTTCCGGCGGAACCGTCCACGGCGTCAGCCAGTCTGCTCCATGTGCCAGTGGTATCGCTGGAAGGGGAACGGGGGCGTACACCACCGGCACTTCCGCTCCATAGAGGCGCGGGACCCGGTCTATTACGAGCGGCGGCTCGGGAAGCACAAGGTCAGGTATGAGCAAGAAGAAGCCTGAGCGCCGCACCATCGAACTGAGCGAGCAGGCGAAGTTGGCCGTCATGGCGATGGACCCAGAGGCCAAGGCCGAGTTCCTACGAGCGCTCGAGTGGCTTGCCACCGCCGAGGACCCCACCAAGCCAAGCGAGGGCTATAACCCGGTCAAGGTGGGGGAGGACCACACCTTGGTGGTGAAGAAAGGGGAGCCAAATGCGTAGTGCTCGCAAGGAGCACGAGATCTTCGTGTTATGGGGGCCGGACCCGGAAGACAAGGAAGACACCACAAGGCAGTCCATATTGGCTGTCACCAGTGAGGAACACGAAGCCGAGAGCAGCCTAGGAGAAGTGCTCTTCAAGGCGGCGCAGTCGCACGTCAAGGCGCTCAAGGCCGGGGGTACGTGCAGCGTGTTCATTCGGCGTGGGAGCCGTAGTGGGGACGAGCGCACCTACGCCGCCGGGTCGTTCGTCATGAGCAACCCGAGCGGGGACGACGAACACAAGCGGCACAGTTGGGAATTCGAGGTGCAGCGGGTGGCGCTGGACGCGCTGGCTGCCAAGGAGGAGCCACTGGGGTGACGTCGTTCGTTCGGCATGTCATGCGGGACCAACTCGGGCTGCGCCTCCGTTGGTTACTACGCCAGAAAGAAGGGGAACAGGCGATGGCAAAGAGCACCAAGGCCAAGGTGGACCTGGAATTCGAATGCGGTGAAGGCAACCACCGCAGCGAGCAGGGCGCCGACCTGTGCAACGAGTACAGCGAAGACAAGTTGTCCGGTAGGGACGAGGAATGGTTCCACGAGCACGTGCTGAATGTGGAGCAGGTGGTGCGGGACCAAGTCATTCGGCAGGCCGTGGACTTCGTCACGGTGAACATGCTGTCGGTGGAGTTCTTGGAACTCATCGAAGCCATCGAGCAGCGCGACGACGACGACGAACTGCAAGAGGTCTACCACACATGGCGGACCACGGTCCAGAGCAAGGACGCTCTCAAGACAGCAGCCGCGAACGCGGCGCACGCACAAGAGGAGGAGGCTGCCTAGCGCCAGACACCGCCCACCACCCATTCAGGTACGAAGGAGGTCTAAGGGGAATGTGCCACGAGACACGCATCCACGACGCTGCACAGGACGCAGCCACCATGATGGCGAAGGCATTCGGGCGAGAGACCGAGCCACCGGAGCCCACGCCAGACCCGGACCCGGTGCCCGAGCCACCGCAGCCCGACCCGGTTCCTGAGCCAGCCTACGTCTAGGCGTTAGTGCAGAGGAGTAGCGTGGCCGTGGACCTGCCCTCCGGGCCTGACTCAGCGCGGGAGCAGGCACTCCTGTTGAGTCAGGCACCGGAGGGCAGCGCGGCTCGGCGCCTCGCGTGGGCGATAGCACGGCACGTTCACCTTGGTGGCGGGCTGACACAGCGGACCCTATCCGCTCTTGCTATTAGCGTGGGCGTCGGGCTGGTGGACACCGCACCGACCTCCGGTGCCCCACCGGTCACGGCGGTCGCGCTGCCCTCTGCCATGAGTGCCCGCCCGCGTCCCCTTACGAGTGCCACCTGCGCTCGTTGCGGGCGGGCACTCGCCCACCCAGTGGACTTCAACGGCCGCTGGTTCGGTACGACATGCGTGCAGAAGGTCAGAACTTACGCGCGCGCCCGTACCGCTAATAGCGCCCCACCGGGGCAGGAGCAGCCATGAACTTAGACGCCTTCGTGTTCAGGGAGGATGCGGATGACGAAGGGGCAGGCGTACGCCTCCCTGAGAATTCCGAGGCGCTTCAGCGGCTCAGCAAGGACGTCATCAAGTCCATGCCCATCAGCGGCTTCGTCGAACTGGAGGAAGACCAAGTCGAATTCGTACTGGTCGGCCCGCCAGACGACGAGGAAGGCAAGGGCCTGAGCACCGTCATGATGACGGCTCTCGCCATGTTCAGCGCCGCACGGGTGAAGAAGTACCACCTAGAGCATGGCTCGCCTCCGCGTGGGGTGGCCGTGCGTATCGAACTGGTATTCGATGAATCGCCGCAAGAGTAGAGGGCGGTGGGAGCAGGCAGGTGCTGTTCTCCAACGCGCCGTCGTCACCAATAGACGGGAGGTATATCAAGTGCCACAGCCAGTGGTAAGGGGACCAGAGGCTGCACCCCCACCGGTCCCTCGTACCGTGAAAGCGGGCTTGCTCGAGGTCATGTACCAGCAAGCCAGCGACCCGAATAGGCCAAGAGTGAACCCCGGCAGCATCACCGCTGGTACGGGAGCGCTCGCCAACGACCGCCACCACTTCGTCGGCTTGACCGTCATGGAGCTCGCCAAGCGTTGTACCGACATCATGGCCCGCCACGTCGACATGCACGAGGTGGCGCACATGCTGTTCGACCTTCGGCGCGACGGGCTGGTCAAGTTCCATGCCAGCAAGGCGCAGGGCAAGGACTACCAGCGCCTGACCGGTGGCGTCAGCGGTGAGGGAGGACGCGGTAGCCCGCAGGGCGGTATTCCTGTCCGCATCCAACTCACAGACAAGGGCATGGAGGAAGGTGAGCGCTACATGAAGGCCCGGTTGACGCCGGACGACATGTTGCCAGCCGTCGTGCAGAACGGCGGCGGACATACGTCCGACCTCGAAGTGGAAGGTGGCGTGACCGTGGTCAATGAGGAAGAACGTGTCAGTGGCGTGGTGCCTAAGCCACCGGAGCCAGAGGCAGGTCCGCCCGCCCCTGTGCAGCGCGGAGCCGAGGCGCAACGCATACTCGGTATGACCGTCACACCAGCCGGGACCCTAGTCCCGCCGTCCAGCCAGCCAGCCGACCGGGCCACGGAACTAGCCGACCGTGCCAAGGCGGAGGCGCTGTTCTTCCCAGAGGTCTACAGGACGGCCATGGCCGAACGCAACATTCGTGACGCAGCCGACCTGCTGCGGGCAGTGGGCAAGGACGACATGGCTGACCTTGTGGCAGCCGAGCTCGGCCACCGCACGCCGCTCGAGCAAGAGGTGGCGCTGCTGTACGAAGCGCTCAAGCGCCGGGGCGTGGTCATCTTCCCCGGCAGGGCGTCTACTCAGGAAGGAGGTGAACCCGCCGAAGCCGAAGGTTAGCCGCGCTACCAAGCAGTGAAGAGGAGAGACTAGTGGCAACCAGAAAGGTGGACAAGGTAACGGTCATCGAGCACGATGGCCCGCTGGCCTTGCCCAAGGGTATGTCCATCTCTCGAGGCATCAAGGTCCTCGAGGAAGAGCGTACCTACCGCGAGACCACGGTGGAATTGCGTGCCCCCATAGACGGGTTCCTGCCCGACGTGGCACACGCGTTCTACCAAGTGCTCATTCAGCGGTACGGCTACGCGCAGACCAAGTCCCGCACGGTGCAGACGTTCTTCGGCCCCAAGGACGAGCCGCCGCTCATGCTTACCGTGACGGTGGGCCTGAACGAGCACGTCGAGGTGCCGTGGGGCAAGACCACCGTGCCGGGTGTGGAAGGGTTCCTCGAGCCCGAAGTGGAAAACCACAACGGGCGCGCGCGTTTCGTCATGGGGGGCCGTGTCAAGCGCAAGCACGAGGAAACGGTCAAGGAGATCGTCCAGCAGATCAAGGACTACTTGCGGCTCCACAGCGTGTTCCGTGGACAGGCGTTCCGGTTGCGCTGGACCACAGAGAACGAGCGCGGCATCGTCATGCCGGTGCCGTTCCCGGAGCCAACCTTTCTCGACATCAACCGGGACCTGAAGAACGAGTTGGTGTTCAGCGCCGAGGTGGAACACGCCATTCAGACGAACGTGTTCACGCCCATCGTGCGGACGGAGCTCGTGCGTAAGTTGGGGGTGCCGCGCAAGCGAGGCATTCTGCTGAGCGGCAAGTACGGCACCGGCAAGTCCATGACCAGCACGGTCGTGGCCGACCTAGCCACCAGCCACGGCTGGACATTCCTGCTGTGCGAGCGGGCCAACGAGCTCGGTGAGATGCTGCGTCTGGCTCGAGAGTACGGCCCTGCGGTGGTGTTCTGCGAGGACATCGACCGGGTCATGTCCGGGGAGCGGGACGTGTCCATGGACGAGGTTCTGAACATCATCGACGGGGTGGAAAGCAAGAACGTGGAACTGATGGTCATCCTGACCACCAACCACGTCGAGAACATCAACCAAGCCATGCTCCGCCCCGGCCGGTTGGACGCCGTCATCGACGTCAAGCCGCCGGACGCAGACGCGGCGGCACGGCTCATGCGCCTGTATGGCCGTGGGCTCATCTCCGTCGAGGAGAACGTGGGGGAGGCAGCGCGGCTCTTGTCCGGGCAGATTCCCAGCGTCATCCAGGAAGTGGTCGAAAAGTCCAAGTTGGCAGCGGTGTTCCGCGACCCCAACATGGACTTTGGCCCCGGCACCATCACGGGGGCTGACCTCGTGACTGCCGCCCACACCATGCAGAATCAGCTCCGCCTGTTGGAGGAGCACAAGCCCGACACCCGCAGCGAACACGTCAAGGCCGCACAAGTGGTGGCCGACAGCCATATCGAGGCGGCGCGTATTCGCGCCAAGGGCGACTGGCTACAGGACGGGTACGCCGAGGGTGTCAAGGACGTGGCGGGCGCGTAGCCGCTCTCCTCTTCTGGCCGGGGTGGGGCCGCTCCCGACTCCACCCCGGCCCCCTACCGAGTGCAAAGGGGAACTGGAATGGGGCATAAGGAACAGGCGGAGCAACTGCTGGCGAGCGCCAGCACGGCCGTCCAGACCCAAGCCGAGACCAGCAAGCGCAAGACCAAGGCCGACTACCAGTACGCCAGCATTCTGCTGACACTGGCTCTTGGGCACGCACTACTGGAACTCACCGAGCGTGTCGAGCGTCTACAGCAAGCCGTCGACCACCAGACCAAGCACCGTGGCTGACGACGAAAAGGCCCTCAAGGACGTGCCGTGGGTGCGGTTCGACATGAAGGTGGCCTGTGCGGTGGTCATGCCAGACGGCGAAGAGGACGAGCGCATGTTCACCTACCTGCACCAGGACTTGGTCGAGTCGACGCAGATCTATGCGGCACGCCTGCCAGACGAGGCCGTGCAGTTGACCGACGAGCAAACCATGCGGCTGCTGGAAAAGGTGGTGCTCAAGTTCGCGGGCATCCTCTCGCAAGCAGCCCTCAAGGCGGGGTTCTTCCCCATGGGGTCCATTCCGGAGGGCATGTTCCTCACCGACAGCGAAAGCGCACAGCGGGTGGGCGTGGGCGAGACCACCTTGGTGGTCACCAAGGACTCCATAGAGGAACTGCCGGAACTACCACGGGAGCAGATGCACTGATGGAGAAGGTGCCAAAGGCGACGTGCGTGGCTCGCACCCGGCGTGGCACTCGCTGCACGAAGCCGGTGTACGCGGTCAACCTCTGCAAGATCCACTATCTGGTGTTCTAGTCATGCGGACCTACCGACTGCTGCCAGACCACACGGTGGTGGAGTGCCCGCTGGAGGAGTGGTCCCTAGCGGACTTCTCCGGCCGGGTGGTGCAGCAGACACGCGTTGGCCCGTGGTGGGTCAGCACGGTGTTCTTGGGGTTGGACCACAACTGGGAGCCCGGTGGTCCACCCCACATATTCGAGACCATGATCTTCTGGCGGGGCATAGCGGACGCACCACTGGACGAGGAATACACCGAGCGGTACAGCACATGGGACGAAGCGGTCGCGGGCCATGCGCGTGCCTTGGGCTACGTCACCGTGAAGGAGGAAAAGGGCGTTGGCAACAGGACGCGGGAGTGAGCGTGTACACACCGCCACGAATCCACCTCGCCATGGCATTTCCGGCGGCGGGCTCGCCGACATGGGGGGTGTGGAGCAGTACCCCATCGTCAAGAGTTACCGGCAGGTCCCTGTGGAGCGGGTCCGCATGGACAGCGAATACCAGCGGCAGCCCAAGCCCGAGTTCGTGCGCGAACTGGTGCGCGGGTGGGAGCCGCTGCTGGCAGGAGTGCTGGTGGTGAGCCACCGGGGCAATGCGCTGTGGTGTCTCGACGGAGGCCACAGGGTCGCAGCCATGCGAGAACTGGGCGTGGAGTATGCCGACGCCACGGTGCTACAGAACCTGAGCCAAGTGGACGAAGCCAGCCTGTTCATTCGGTTCAACAAGAACCGCCGGAACATGACCGTGTTGGACTTGTTCCGCGCACAAGTGACCGCGCGGGACCCTGTGGCGCTCGGCGTCCAGCACGACGTGTACAGCCGTGGCCTGACCATGGGCCAAGGGCCGGACTACGACATCCAGGCCGTAGGGGCGCTCATGCGCGTCTATGAGATGGGGCCGGACCTGCTCGGGGAGGTGCTGGACCTCATCGTGACCAACTGGACGGTCGACAAGAACCGTTTCTATGGCACCGTCCTGCATGCCCTCGCCCACTTCATCAAGTCGTACCGGCCGCACCCCAACTACGACCGGGCACGGCTCGCGCAGGTCATGGTGAACACCAGCCCGAGCACGCTGAACCGGCTTGCCCAAGAGATCATCGCGGAGCGCGGCAGTGTGCAGAGTACCGGCCATACCACCGTGACCGAGGCCATACGGCTCACGTACAACACCCGGCTCTCGCCAGCCAAGCAACTTCCCAGTCATCGAGTGGAGACAGGTGAATGAGCCAGAACACCAACGCGGGCCGGGGCTTCGCGCCCGCCTTGCTCCACCAACTCCTCGACGACGGGGAGATGGTGTGGCTCGACGACTCATTCAGCAGCGGACGCCTCGGCTATGTCAGCCAGTTCGTCCGCACCAAGGGCTATCGGCTTCGTACCCACAAGGAGGATGAGGGCATATACGTGTGGCTCGAGTGGACCGGTACGGTCAGCACATTGGCTGAGATGAAGACAGGCAAAAGGGGAGCACATGTCCAGGAACAGGAGCGAGGGGTATAACCACCCCATTTGTGACCAATGCTGGTTCGCCATCAACCCGCGCCGCAGTCCAGTGCGGCTCATCGAGAGCGAGCGCAAGCGGGAGCGCTGCTGCTGGTGCGGCAACCCCACCCGTGACGGCATCTACCGCAGGGAAGACCCATGGGAACTTCCCAAGCACACGGAGCATTCGGCCGAACGGGAAGGGGTGCTGGTGCAATGAGACGCCTCGCCCTACTGCTGCTGGTGCTGCTGGTCGGGTTCGCGTTGCTCGGGCTACTGGGCGTGTTCGTCCCGCCCCACGTCAGCGCGGCCACGCCGGTCGACAGGACCTGCATGCACGCCCTCCGGCACGAGGGCTACACCTTTGAGCAGCGGCGCCGCAAGTGCCGCATTCGTGTCCGGACGGTGGGCTACCACGCCGCCCAAGTCGAAGACGACGGCTACTGGAAGTGGCGCGTCGGGAACTTCATGTGGCAATTCAAGGTGGAGGTCAGTTATGACAAATACCCCAGTGGAGCATGGCGCATTCTCAGCACAGAGTGCTGGCAGGACTACGCCTACGTGGTGACACTGCGCTTGACACGCTGCGGGACGTGGTACTTGGGGGACGGTGACCGCGCCGCTGGCGCTGCCTATGAGGTGAGCTTTGGTCCAGTGTCGCGCGGTGGGCGCACCTATATCACGTTCTTTAGCGACGGGCACGTCAGCACGTCGCCCACCATTTCATGACGGACCAGCGTGAACCCGGAGCCGGGTCTGGCCCCGTGGGTGGTGGCACTGGTGGTGGCGACGGTGATCGTACTGGTGGTGATGATCGCACTCCAGGACTGAGGCGCGTGGCACGCCTCGACGAGCTCACGCCCGACCAGCGCCGCTTGGTGCTGGCTCTTATCGCCGTCAAGAAGGCACGCGAAAAGGAGGCGCCTATGGAGTGACGCGCCCACCGAGCCTGCTAGAAAGGATTTGGAAAGGGGAACCGTGGCAAAGCACGTCCTGCAACTGATGGATGCCAAGGGCCACACCGAGGTCCAGTGGTCCGAGGTCGAGACCGAGCACAAGGAAGAGGGCTACGTCTCCGTAGAGGAGGCCAAGGCCATATTCGACAAGCACCTCGCGCTCGGCTACTTCGCCTACGCGGTGGCGCCCACGCTCACCAAGTCCGGTGAGCGCAAGGGCACCCAACTGCGCGAGTTCGACCCGCAGGCAGAACGCATCGTCATGGCGGTGCCCATGGCTGGCGGCTGACCTTGCTGGACGACGCGTTACGCGTCGGGGGCGAGCTCCTGTGGGTGCTCGCCCCCCTACCCATCGGCATCGTCGGCGGCCTGTTGGCGATGGCGTACCTGCAAGGGAGACGAAACGTGGCCCTAACGTCATACGAAGACCGCGTCTGGGCGGCGAAAGAGCGCAGCAAGGACCTACTTGAGTCGGTACTGGACACCGGCCAGCGTCGTGAACTGAAACACCTCGGCTACGTGACGGTGGCAGGGAGCGCTGGCGGCACCTTCCGGGTGGACACCAGCGGCGTGTTCGAGTACAAGAACGGCTCCAAGCACCGCTACTGGTGCGCCATTCAAGGACCCCGCACGGACTCGGGGTGGAAGTCGTACTACCACCTGCCACCGGAGGAGATGGTACCCAAGTACGACGTCATGGCAGCCAAGGTCCTCATGATCAAGTACGACGAGGCTCGGTTCCGCAGGATCGCGGTCGGGACGATGGTGTACCCATGAACATCGACATCACGGTCAATGTGGCCGAACTGCTCGAGAAGGTGCAGAACAACCGCGAGTTCCACCGGGCCGAGTTCGAAAAGGCGTGGGCTGGCTACGAACAGGCCATGCGCGAGTGGTTCGACGAGCAACTAGGCAAGGCCCAGAATGGCAAGTCCTTCGACCGTATTCCTCCTCACCCCGTGCCGGAGGACCACACCGCCGACTACGACCAGTTGATCGGCATGCTGGAGATGAACGTCAACACCACCATGGACCTCGACTGGTCTATGTACCGCCAGTTCGTCGAGGACGAGTGGGGCTGGACCCATGTCACCAATATCACGAACTCGTACTACGCGGCCCGCGTATGACCGAATACACGCCCCTCTCCGACGCCGACCTCGAGGCCATCGAGGCGCGCCTCGGCGCTCACATGCAGATGTGGACACGCGACGACGCCGCTGCGCTCATCAAGGCCGTCCGCACCCTGACCGCCGCAGCCAAACGGTTCGATGACTTCCTCCAGAACGAGTTGGAGTTCTTCTCCGACGAAGGCGACGACTACTCGACTATCCGCTCGGAGATGCGGCACCTATTAGACGACGAGATCGACGCGTTCCATACCGCGCTAGGCGGTGAAGTGTGACCGAAGACACCGTCGTCATCTGCAACCCGACCAAGTGGGGGCCACCGCATGTGGCCTCCCTCATCAAGGAATGCGCCGACTGCGGCCAAAGCGTTCACATCAGCCTCGGCACGTTCCGGGGCAAGCCAGCCAACAGTCGCATTCTGTGCGTGCCGTGTGCCATCAAGGTGGTCACACCTGAAAGCGAACACGTCCTCCTCCCCGAGACGCTAGAGGAGATGACGGAATACCTGAGCAAGAACAAGACGTAACCCCGGCGACACGCCGCCTTAGCGCCCCCCTGTGCGCCCATGCACGGGGGGGCGCTTTGAGTTGCCCGGAGTTGCGCTGGCTGGCGCCTGTGGGGCGCCCACGGCGCCCAAACCCACAAACTCACAGCGTGTCCTGCTGGCTCTACCGCCCGTTTGGGGTGCGCTTGGGTGCATGCACCGTACCGGGGGGTGGAGTGGCGTCTTGGGCCTTGGACGCGCCTGGAGCCAAAGCCTGCTTGGCGCTGTTGCAGGGGCGGCAGAGCACGGCTAGATTCTGCGGGGTGTCCTGCCCTCCACGGGCGAGCGGGCGAATGTGGTCCACCGTCAACGCGCCGGGGCCGACAGCGTGAGCAGGTATTCGGTATCCTGGACACACCCACCCATGAGCCAGCACCCACTCCCGGAGGGCGTGTCTTGCCAGCGTGCGGTACCGAGTGGGATAGCGTCCTGCAGCACACACGCGGCACAGCCCGCCCTTGCTCACATAGCCGGTCTTACACTCCCGGCAGTGGGCTTTCGGCGCCCACGGCACCGTTCACATGTCCTTGAAGGCGCGGTACATGGTGGGTGTCCAGCGCCAGTCGTCGTCGAACTGCGGCAGCAGCATGTCGAAGACGATGCATGTGTCCACCCGGCGCTGCTCGGTCTCCTTGAGCCAGCGCGCGCTGCGTGGGAGGCCGTACGTGCGACCACACTCCCCCACCCATATGGGTTTCTTGGGGGTGCGGGTCTGCCAGTAGTCCAAGGCGTAGTCCCACTGCTGGAAGGGGAACTTGCCATAGGCGGCGCTGCTGTATCGGTCGAAGCCGACCACCTGCGTGGCTTGCCCTCCGGGGTAGTAGTCGGGCATGTCGTTGTCACGCGCACCACGTCCCACGGGGCAGTAGAACATGCGGATGTTGGCAACGCCCCGGAGCAAGGCAGACACGTACTGGAAGGTCTTCACATACAGGCTGCGCTTGGGTTCCCGCTGCCATTCGAACCCCGCTCCGGTGCCGTTGGGCTCTTGGTCCCACCGGACCACCAGACCGTCTGCCTTGTGCGCCAGCGCCGTCAAGGACTGGTCGTACGTTCCCGCCAGAATGGCGTCGTAGCGGACTCCTGTGGACTCCAGGAATATGACCGGCTCCACCCCGCGCTGGCGCAGCGCCGCCAGCAGACGCGTGTCCAACGGCCACTCGTTGTTGCGGTATCCCACCCACACGGGGAACACCTCGGGCATGCGGCTCTTGGCTGCCCATGCGTCCAGCGGTGGAATGGTGCGCTCGAGTGTGGGGTCGTTGACTCCTGCGAGTATGGCGACCCCGTGTCGGGTCACGCCACCGTACTGGCTGTGTCGTGCAGACCCATGCCAGCGAAGGCCACGAGCACGCCAAGAATGAGTGCTTGGAACACGTCGTCGTTGAGCCAGATGGCAGCGGCCACAGCGGCGACCACGCCCACGACCAGCGCGAGCAGGGGGCCGAACCGATCCTGCGTGGCGGGTGCAGGACGCCACGCACGCAGGATGATCTCGGTCACGGCCGTCACGAACACCGTCAGCCCACCAAAGGTGAGCAGCGCATTGGTGCTTGGGACGGTGGGGTCCATTACTCCTTCATGCCCTCTTCGGGTTCGGCGTCGGGGTCGAGCACCGGGTCATCATCCTCGGGGTCGTCCACGGCGTCGTCGTTTTCTTCGTCGTCCGGGTCTTCCGGCTCGATGGGTTCTTGGACCATTTACTCCGCCTCCTCTGGCTGCTGCTCTTCGTCGCGCTCACGCTCGACGGTGACGTCGGGCTTCTCCTCGACGGACATGTCGGTGTCGCGCACGATACCCTCGGTGGTGCGGTCGACGGTCATGCCAGTGTCGACTTCGACCTTCTTCTCGGTGCGCTTGCGTTCCATGTCTACCTCCCTATGAGACTACGACCACCCATGCGTTGCCCGCCCCGGCATTCCCCCATGTGGCTGCGACCTTGAGGTACCTGCGGACGCGCACCTTTTGCACGCCCTTGGGAATGCCCGCGCGACGACCATCGTGCAGGGGGTCATACAAGTATGTCCAGTGGAAGCCTTGGAAAGCATGTCCATACAGGCCGATGGCATGCCCGCCATTGAAATCTTTGGCCCCGCTCAGGCCGGGGTACAGGTTGTTCAGCCGTCCGTAGTCGATGGCGACGTGCAGGAACTTGCCCTTCTTCAGAAGGTTGATGGCCTCCTCCACGGTGACCTTGCGGACGACACCGTAAGGGCGACCGTAGCCCCGGTCGCGCATGCGCCGCCGCACCACGGCAGACTCCACGCTCTCCTCGATGTTCTGGAGCGTGGTGGCGGGCCAACTCGGGCCGTGGGACATTGGGCGGCGAATGAGCTCCAGCCAACTGCTGCGGTTCTCCCGGCGCGGCCGGAGCTCGTTGTTGCTGACAGCCTCCAGCGCCACGAGCTCGGTGGTGGGTCCGCAGTTCATGCCCGCGTAGCGACTGGGAATCTGGAGTTGCTTCTGGTGCTTGGGCCTGCCGCCCTCGATATAGATGGCGGGTGGGTTCATAGGTCCTCCATACTAACTACCGTTGGGTCCTCTGCGAGCGGCCAGCAGCAGGAGCGTGGCTGCCCCACCGAGCATGGCGAGGGCAGGCTCCACGGCAAGGTTGACGCCGCTCAGGCTGCCGAGCGCGAACCCGATGACCAGCAACGCCACCGTGCCGACCATGTAGCGACCATTGGGGGACAGGTTCACCCGAACACCCACAAGCGGCCACCTTGGAACTTGGGAATGGGCGTCCCCTCCTTGGCTCCATAGCCAGACTCTGCGAAGGTGAGCGGGGCGCCGCTGTTGTTGGTGAACCCCTCGGCTTGGTTGCCGGTGGTGTTCTCTTGGTCGATCTTCACGTGGCCGAACTGGAAGGCCGTGTCGGTCAGGTGGGACTGGCCTGCCAACGACGCGACGAGGCCGATGGTCGATGTGTTGCACCGTAGCCCGGTCAGCAGAATGGCGTCGACTCCCACGCCCACCGTGGCCGTGACCGACAAGGTGGCGCCGTTCCCCACCGACTGAGCGGCCCCGGCGCTGGCTCCGGAAGAGGCCACGCTGTGTGTCGGGTGGAGCAGCCACACCACATAGGCGCGGTACGTCCCGGCCGTCGTCGTGCCCATGGTGCCGCCGCTGAACGAGAGCGTGTCGCTGCTACGACCACGGAACTGGGCATAGTCGAACAGGCTGAACGTACACATGTGGCTGGCGACCGACGTGCGGTTCTGGTCTGGCCCCGTCAGCGCCTTGCTGCCGAAGGTGACGCCCGTCATGGCGTGGGTGAAGGTCGTCGTGCCAGACGCCGGGTTGCCCGCCAAGAACACGATCATGGCGCGCGCCGTGGCAGGAGGGGTCTGCGTCGTGTTGTTCGTGGTGATCTGCGCGCTGATGCTGGCGGTGGGGCGAGCCATCTAGGTCTTGAGGCCGTTGACGGTCAGAGTCAACTGGGTCATGGTGGTCAATGACTCCACCACCACCTTGAGCATGTCACCCTTGACCCAACTCGTGTCCCACCCCGTAAGGGAGGACGAGGAATTGCTCAGGGCCGTGGTGACACCGGGGGTCGCGGAGGCGGTGATGCTGTCCGCGTTGGTGGGCTGCCCGTTGGCGAAGGTGTCCATCCACAGGTCTACGGAGCAACTGCCAGACACGTCCCCCATGATGGACCAGTCCGTGGGCTGAAAGTCGAAGGGAATCTGAATGAGGTGGTAGTCGTTGACGGCTGCCGCAGGGCCGAACTCGAAGATCATCGCGGCATGCTGGAACTTCGCGTTGACGGCGTGCTGGTGACCAGCGTCCGCCACCTCCCCGGTGCTGCCAGCCGACGCTGCGTCCGCATAATCGATCTGGACGATATCCCCGACCTCGCCGAAGTCAAGGCTGCCGCCGCCCCCCTCTATCCAGACGGCAGCAGCGGCCGTGCTGTCGACGCACTTCCACGACTTGTCCAGCGTGACGTTGATCCACTCGCTGCCGACCTCGTAGTCGTCGGCGCTGTCGTCCCCGGCGCCGGGGTCGGTAGTGGCGGTGTAGTTGTTCTTCCGACGTCCCGGCGTCTTGGCCGACTGCGTCATGGTCAGGTCGAATTCGTCGGTGCTCATGCTTACGCCGCCGTGTAGAGCGCCACGATGTACGCGCCCCGGCTCGGTGCCCGGTCAAAGGTGACGGTACCAGCCACAGGGTCCTTGCTGGCAGGCTCGGTGAGAATGCCGTCCACGTACAGCCAGATGGGGCCGACCCATGGGCGCAGCGTCCATGTGGTGGTGGTACCGTCGCCCAGTGGCAGGTCCTCGTCACCCGGCTCCTGCCCGCCGCTGCCAGCGTCGGTGGTTTGCGCGTACTCCTCGTCGAACGAGAACACCATGCCGCTGATGCCCACGCAGGTGATGTACCACTGGCTCACGTCGTCTTCGCCCAAGTCCTCGTCGACCTTGGCGACGTCGATATCCCATGCCACCGGCTCGGCGCTGCCATAGGCCCACGTCTTCATGCGGACGCGTGTGTCCCGGAAGTCGCAGATGGTCCAGTAGTAGGTGTCGGCAGCCAGCGTCTTGGGTACGAAGTCCGACCACACCTCGCTGGCGGTCTGTCCCACCACCACGCCCACCTCGTCGCCGCCGGTCTGGTACACCCATGTGGCAGCGTCCCCGAGGTTGATACGGAACTGTCCTCGCCACGGCGCGCTGATGCACTGGAACTCGAGGTACTGGGGGTGGGCGTTGCCGGTGCTGCCGAGTGGGTTGACCTTCCACTTGATGCGGAAGCGCGCATCCCCATCGGCCCATGGCTCCCACGGCTCCCCGTTGTCGTCGTCGGGTGCGTCGCTGCGGAGCATCATGCTGACGCTGGCCGTGCTGCTCATGCTTATGGTGCCTGCGCCACTGGCGCCCGACACCGTCGCACTGCCGCTGGACACCTTCACGTAGGTGTTGCCACCCTCCCACGGGTTGTCCAACTGGACGCCCTGCCCGTAAGGGAGGCGCCCCCACTCAGGGTCGTGGTAGCGCAGCGCCAGCGTGAAGCAGAACTGTTCCCCGCTGGCACTGCTCGTGTAGTCCGGCGGGTTGATGGCCCCCGTGACGTTGGCCTCGTGAATGCGTAAGCCCGCGAAGCCGCTCACCAAGTTCTCGACGAGCACGTAGGGCAAGCCGATGGAGCCGCCTGCCACGGCCTGACTGTCGGCCCCCACGGTGAAGGCCAGTTCGTTCTCGCCCGTCCAGCCGCTGACGCTCGGCGTGGCGTTGGTGTTGGTCTGCTGGCTGTGGGAGATATCGGCGGTGCTGAGTGGCCCGCCTTGGATGAGTGCCGTCACCCCGAGCACCGTCTCGCTGCCCGGTGTGGTCACGGTCACGCTGGTGCCGGGGTTGTCTCCAGCGGTGATGAAGAAGGCGAGCGCCCCACCGCTGGTGGCTGGACTGCCAAGGCCCGTCACGCTCTCCAGCAGGTGCCAGCCGCTGAACTGGCTCGCCATGGTGTTGGCGTCCTCGGTGGTGACGTAGAACAGCAGCACGCAGTCCCCGTCCGCTCCCCCACCGGGTATGGGGAACGCATGACTCGTGCCGGTGCTGGTCAGGGTCTCGCGGCCCACGTCGGCCGGGTACGAACCCACCAGCCGGGTCCAGTTCTCGATGAGGAATTCACCACCGGTGTCCTCGGGCGGGTCCGGGTCCTCGTTGGGCTCGGTACCGCCACCCGTCCCCGGTGGGTGCTGCGTGCCGCCGCTGTCGCCAGCGCCGCTGTCGCCACCGTCGCGCCCGTCACCCTTCTTGGTGCGGTCGCGCCGTCGCCCGCCTCCCGGCATGCGCCCCACCCGGCGCTTGTCGGTAAAAGACAAGCGAGTGAACAGCAGCGCCTTGCCGTCTTCGTCGTGCGGGTCGGGCGCTTCCATGGCGACCTGCTCGACGAAGTAGTTCGTGTTGATGCCCCAAGGCGTGTTCACCAACCCGAAGCGCATTCCCGCGCGCATGCCCGGTTCGTGGATGAGGACGGTGCCATGAATCTCCGGGCGGTCGTTCTGGTCGAGCACCCGGTTGCCAGCGGCCAGGAGTTGCGCCTCTGTCCGCAGGGACAGGTCGGTGATGCCGATCTCCTGCCGCCCATACGTGCCGATGGTGGTTCCCGGAACCCACCGCCGAATCTTGTCGCCCACCACATGCACGGCCGTTTTCAGGTCTTGGCTGTCCCGGCTGATGACGAGTTCGCTATACGGAAAGGTCGTGCTGAAGTTGGGGCTACTGTCGGTCAGGTCGAAGGGGCTCGCCAATGTCTCGCTGCGGAACATGTGCAGGCCCGGTGGTCCCCCGTCGTCCGGGCCGAAGTCCACGTAGAGATGGAGGATGAGCTCGTCTGCCACTTGGCGCAGGGCTTCCCCCACCGTCATGTTCTCGT